>Ga0136653_10000126_pt1 | contig 36842 bp, 35 predicted proteins | sample LakKivw275mmetaG_FD_94866 | JGI IMG/M metagenome (GOLD analysis project Ga0136653, IMG submission 94866) | Anoxic lake water microbial communities from Lake Kivu, Rwanda to study Microbial Dark Matter (Phase II) - Lake Kivu water 275m metaG... | ecosystem: Environmental > Aquatic > Freshwater >...
AACTGTTCTCTAAGAGGCATTATGGTTTTCCAGAGTTTATTGTAGCATTGGGTGGCAAAAGTAGACAAAAAATTATTGGCGATTTGCACCGATTGTTGCAGGTAGGGTATGCTGACATCACGGCTTAGACTGTGCTTATTAAATTTACCGAGCTGTAAGCAAATGTAAAATATCGTTTTTGTCGAAGTTGTTGTAAAATAATACTGTAAAAGAAGGAAAAAGATTTAAAAAATTTGGTCATATACGTAGAATTGTCGAGCCTGTTGTGATAAAATAGGCGGGGCGTTGAAATGGAAGAAGACATTAAGTCTTTCCTCAATTATCTGGCGAGCGAAAAAAAGTATTCCAAAAACACCTTAGCGGCTTATCATAACGATTTAAGCCAACTGGCTGAGTACGCCAAATCCCAGGGCACTGCAGCAACATCTGATTTTGCGGAGCCGAAACTGAACGCCCAGATTCTGTCGGGCTACCTGCAAAGTCTCAGGACTCGAAGGTACACGCCGTCTACCGTAGCCCGCAAGATAGCAGCCGCCAAATCTTTTCTTAAGTTTATGGTTAGCAGGGGAAAGTTGAGAAGTGACCTGGCGCCGAGCCTGGCTTCACCGCCGGTGAGTAAACCGTTACCTAAACCGCTATCGGTATCTGAAGTGCGGCGTTTGCTATCGGAACCGGCAAAGTCTTCTACCATCGATGCTAAGAGGGATAAGACGATGCTGGAATTACTGTATGCCACCGGTTTAAGGGCCAGCGAGCTAATGGCCTTGAATGTCAGGGATGTAGATTTAAAGAGAAATTCTGTGCGCTGCGTGGGCACAGGTTCCAAAACTCGTGTGGTTCCCATCGACTCAGCGATAACCCGACTGGTTAAAGAATATATCGATGGAGTAAGGCCAGAATTGATGAATGATGAGAAGGAAACTGCGCTGTTCCTTAATCGTCGGGGCGAAAGGCTGACACGGCAAGGGTTCTGGCAAATTGTACAGGGATACGCCGATAAGAGTGAACTGAGCGGCAAGGTAACGCCGCGCAGTTTACGTCACAGTTTCGCGGCGCATAAACTGAAGAGCGGCGCTGACCTGCAGTCGGTTCAGGAATTGCTGGGTCACGCGCACATTTCCACCACGCGTGCCTATACCCAGGTGGAATTCAATCCCTAGTAGACTGATGCCTTGAGCGTTAAATTTTTGGAGTGATACTATGGGCAAGAAATCGCGACGTAAGGCTAAACTGAGAGCAGCTGCCAGGATGGCACAAAGGGCTCAACAACAACCTGCCTACCAGCCTCAACCGTTGGCTGCGCAGGTGGCTAAACCTGTGGCTGAAACAAAACCGGCACCAGTAGTTCAACAAGCTGTTTTGCCCTCGCAAGCCAACAGATATCAATATGTGCCAGCGGAGATGCGCCAGATTGCCATAATTGCCGGCGCTTTGTTTGTTATATTGTTTGTATTAGCTTTTGTTCTCCACTAAGTCCATAAGGTGTAAGTGCGTGGGTCTAGAGGCAGCCCGAGCCAGACTGTTTGAAAGTCTGGGACGTGAAATCCGCGATAGGCGTGTGCTGTCAGCTATAGCCACAGTACCTCGAGAGCTCTTTGTATCCCCCGACTATTACTGTTCTGCTTATGAAGATATGCCTTTGAGCATAGGTTTCGGCCAGACCATTTCTCAACCCTTCATCGTCGCTTTGATGACGCAAGCCCTGAAACTTAAGGGGGATGAAAAAGTACTCGAATTGGGCACGGGGAGTGGTTACCAGACAGCCATACTGGCTGCACTGGCTAAGTGGGTAGTCAGCATCGAACGCATTTCTGAACTGGCCGCGTCAGCAAGACGGGTGCTGGATAACCTGGGGTTGAAAAATGTGGAGATTCATAATATCGGTAAGACGCTGGGGTGGCCCGATGGTTCCCCATATGACGCCATAATGGTGACAGCCGGAGCCCCAAACATTCCCGATGTATTGATGGAGCAGTTGGCAATGGGCGGGACGATGGTCATACCGGTAGGGTCCAGGTGGGAGCAAGACTTACTGAAAGTGACCAAGAGAAAAAGAAAGCATCTGGTTAAAAATCTGGGCGGATGCCGATTTGTGCCACTTATCGGTGCTGGGGCTTGGGGCGAATAATTGTTTGGTTTATTGATCTTCTAAATACCAGCCCTGGGTATGAAGATTGGGCCGACACCGGTTTTAGCCACCAGCGAACCGACGGGACAAACACCAACACAGGCCAGGCATGCAGTACAGCCAGCTTCGGCAAGTGGCATACCTGAAAAGGTACTGACGACAGTTTCGATGCCTCTATAGGCAAAATCCAATATACCCGAACCCTGAACCTGACATGCCCAAACGCATTTACCACACAGAATGCATTTGTTTGGATCGTAGGTAAAAAGTGTGTGGCTTGAATCGACAGGTAAATTGCGAGGTATGCGTCTAAACCTCTTCGACTTAAGCTTCAGTCCAAGTTGAGTTGCTGTTTGCTGCAGTCCGCATTTTTTATTTTTAGCGCAGTGGACGCAATCGAGCTTATGGTGGCTGAGCAATAGCTCAAAAGCTGTGTTTCTAAGTCTTTTTACTGGTGGCGTATTAAGGCGAACCGTCATGCCATCGCTAACAGGTTCGGTGCAGGCTGTGACCGGCGCACTTCTGCCCTCAATTTCGACAAAGCATAGCCGGCAGGAAGCAAACGGTGTACTGGCTTCTCTTACGGCACACAGATTGGGTATATAGAGACCGTTATCCAGTGCCACCCAGAGTACGTTCGTCCCCTGTTTCGCCTTTATTTCAACGCCATCTATGGTCAGTGTGAGCAGTTTCCGACTCCTATCTGACTATTATGAAGCCACTTTCCAGAAAGTCAGCTATACCTTTAACGTCGTTCAATGCGAATTGTCTGGTGCTGGTTTCCAGCGGCTCATCGGTGGCAATGGCCACGATATTTTTAATACCACGACGTATTGGACCGGCAGCTTTGCGGTGCACTTCTATTTTGGGTGCGGTGCTTTCCTTGAAGCCTTCAGTCAGGATTATATCGCATTCATTGCCTAACAACCGGGCTATTTGTTTCAGATCGGGCTCTTTAGAAGCCGGTTTAATTATAACTACCTGGTCAGGTGAAACAATGGCGGTGGCAGAACTGCCCGCCTGGAGGTGGCGCCAGCTATCTTTTCCGGCTTTATCGAAATCGAGCTTATGAACGGAGTGTTTAATGGAAGCTACACGATAGCCCCTGGATTTCAGCTCTGAAATCAGCTTCTCAATGAGCGTGGTCTTTCCTGATTTGGACTCACCTATAATAGATACTATCGGTGGCATGGTTTATTGATTCGAACTAAAGAAGCAATTCAACATTTACGGTATGCTTTTTTCCACGGTTCCTTCTGCATGGCGAGGCAATCCATTACAGCTGCTCTGACTGCAGCAGCAGCTAATGCAGCGCAGTGGCGATTTCCCTTGGGTAGGCCATTAAGGGCTTCGAGTATATCTTCTTGGCTGATTGCCAGCGCTTGAGAAATATCTTGACCTTTGACCAACTCCGACGCCATGCTGCCACAGGCAACAGTAGTACTGCAGCCGTTTGTCCAGAAAGAGGCGTCTGCTATCTTGCCATCTTCTGTTTTGAGTCGTATCTCCATGGTTTCACCGCAGGCGCTAGCCGTGGAACCAAAACCATCGGGATTTTGTATCTGAGCTGTGTTACGTGGATTCATAGCGTGGTCGATAACAGTTTCGGAGTATATTTTTCTCATAGCTTCCAGTATTTCTTTTTCCAGCTCGTCGAATTTATCAGCCATATGAACGCTCCGCTAAGTCTGTTTTGCTTTTTCGGGTAGCGCTTTGATGAAGTTCTTGCTCAAGCTATCTAATATTTTGGAGCTGTGCTGCTCGATCTTGCCCTCATCACATAGCTTGGCCAGCGCGGGGTCTATGGGTATCTGTGACAGAAGCGGTGCATTAGTCGCTTCGGACATTTCCTGGCTTCGGCTCTTACCGAACAGTTCCAGCTTCTTTTTGCTTCCCGGCGGTATGAAGTAGCTCATGTTTTCTACGGTTCCCAGTATGGGAATATCAAGTTTCCTGGCCATCCTTACCGCTTTCTTAACCACCATGGCCGCCAGTTCCTGGGGACTGAAGACAATTACAACACCGGACACAGGTATGGTCTGCAGCACGGTTAAAGGCGCATCGGCCGTGCCCGGAGGCAGGTCAATTATGAGATAATCCAGCTTGCCCCAGAGGACGTCTTCCCAGAACTGCTGAATAACTCTGCTGATAATTGGGCCCCGCCAGATAACGGCATCATCTTCATGCTCCAGTAGCAGATTAATTGACATAATGCTTATACCCAGTTTAGATAAGACGGGCATAATGCCGGACTCGCTGCTGCGGGGTCTAATTCCAGTGAGGCCGAACATCTTGGGTATGCTGGGGCCGGTGATATCGGCATCCAATATGCCCACGTCTTTTCCTGCACGGGCGAGAGCAATACCCAGCAGCGCGGATACAAGAGACTTGCCTACTCCTCCTTTACCGCTCATAACAGCAATCACCATTCCCACGTCGTTTAGCTCTTTAGGTGCCGCTGTAACGAAGTTTACATTTGTTTGATTAACACCGAACTGTTCTAACGCATTACTGACCTTGGATTTAATCCAGGCTTCAGCGTTTGAATCCATACCGGTAGAAGCCAGCGTGATTTCCACTTTCTGGTCGGCAACAACTACCTGGCGGACTAAATTCAGCTTAACCAGGCTGCGCATGGCGCCTGGGACCAGTATATCTTCAAGAGTTTGTCTTACTTGCTTTTCAATTATCATAAATTTTTCCGGCATTATCGTTTGAGCCTCAGCTTTTACCGAACTACTAAGTTTACTAATTTTGGCCGTTGGATTCAAAGATTGGGATGAGGGGATTGGAAATACCCGGGCTGCAATTAACAATTAAAAGGGCAGGAGCCAACATACATAGCTCCTGCCTAGCCGAAATATTAACGGGAGAATTTATCTGGTTATCTCTTCTATAAGTTTACCTTTGGCTGAGATGAGTTCAATTTTGAGCGGCATTTGGCCCAGAGCGTGTGTCGAACAGGACAGACAGGGGTCATAGCATCGGATGGCGACTTCGACTCTATTAAGAATTCCTTCGGTTACTTTATTATTCTTGATGAACTCCCTGGCAACTGTGTAGACGGCTTTATTCATGGCGGCGTTATTATTACCGGTAGCCACGATGAGGTTCACCTTGGTTATCTTACCGCTGTCATCGACCCAGTAGTGGTGGAATAAAGTACCACGCGGGGCTTCGATAACTCCAACACCCTGCTTATTGAACTTGCTGGATGTAACTATCAGGTCGGTGGAACAAATGTCGCGATCCTCCATTATTTGTTGAGCTCTTTCTAGTGCATACAGCAGCTCTATAAGGCGGGCATAGTGGTAGTATAAAGAACCTTCCACAGGTGCCCCGCTGCCGATTTTCTTGAAATTTTTGAGCTCGGCATTTGCCTTGGGCGTGGATATTCCCTGAGCAACGTTTAGACGTCCCAGCGGGCCTGTACGGTAGGTTCCTTCAGGATATCCCATCTTCTTGTAAAATGGGAACTTTAAGTAAGACCAGTCTTCCACGTGCTCACTAATGTAATTCAGATAGTGAGACGGCTCGAACTTATCTTCCAGCACTTTGCCCTTGGCGTCGATTAATGTCAATTTGCCATCATACAATTCAAGATTGTTGTTTTCGTCCACCAGACCCAAATAGCCACTGGGGAAGCTGGCGCAGGTGCAAACGAAATCGTTGTGCTGCTCATAGTAGCTCTTGAGCATATTGATGGCGACTTCGGTATCTGCAATCGACGGAGCTATTTGCTTTAAGAATTTGTCACGGTCGGCTGCCGATAGAGGTGTGTTCATGCCGCCCGGTACGGCGCCATTAGGATGGACCTTTTTCCCACCGAGACTCTGAATGATAGTCTGGCCGAAGCTGCGCAGCAAGACACCTTTGGTAGCTAACTCTGGATTGACTGCAATCAAGCCAATGACGTTCCTAATTGCCGGGTCTGCGTCCAATCCTAAAAGCAGGTCCGGGCTCGCTAAGTGGAAGAAATGTAGAGCGTGGGATTGAATAGTTTGCCCCATGTGCATCAATTCGCGTAACAGTTTAGCTGGGCGCGTGAGTTCGACTCCTAGAATTGCGTCACCTGCTTTGGCCGCAGCTAGGTGGTGGCTTACTGGACAGATGCCGCATATTCTTGGTGTGATTGCTGGCATTTCCCACAGGAGTCTACCCTCGCAAAACTTTTCGAAACCCCGGAACTGCGTAACATTGAACCTGGCGTCAACAGCATTGCCCTGCTCATCGAGCTGGATAGTAACCTTGCCGTGCCCTTCAATGCGGCTAACCGGGTTTATCTCAATTATCCTGTTTCCAACTGGCTTTTTAACTTCGATTACCATGGTGACACCTCTCAGATTTAATCAAATCGCATCATGTCCGGTGGTAATACCGGTATTTTGCCCGCCAGCAGCTCTTTCAAGCCATAGAGGATAGCACTGGCTTCAGGAGGACAGCCGGGGACGTAGCAATCGACTTTAACTATATTATTTACCGGCAGCACCTTGTCCAAAAGTGCCGGAACGCCTGGTGGGTGCGGTATCTTGCCATCTACAGTGCTTTCAGACTCAATATAGGCGCGCTTCAGGCAATCCTCTTTATCCAGCGTGCTGCGCATAGCACATACTCCTCCGAAGCAGGCACAATCGCCCCAGGCCATTAGAATCTTACAGTGAGCTCTTAAATCCTTAAGTACTTCCTCTTCCTCTGTATTGCCTACGGAGCCTTCCACAATGCCCACATCCACCTCAGGGAACTCCTTTATATCGGTTATAGGCGTCCTCGTGAATTCTACCGCGTTAGCTAAATCGATTATGGCGGCATCTATATCTAGGAACGACATATGACAGCCGGAACAACCTTCCAGCCAGACAGAAGCTACCTTTACTTTTGCCATATGATTTCTCCTCCTTGATTACTTAAAACGCTTAGCGATGTCATTTATTACTTCCCAATCCGCCCTCAAGCCATCCAGCGGTTTGGTTATGCGTGAGACGGACATAGGTGTACCATCCAGCGTGCTGTAGTCTCCGCTTACTTCTATCCATGTCGGCGAGGGTATAACTACATCGGCTTTTTGGGCTAACGATGATAGGTAGCTGGACTGAACTACGAGGAAGTCGATTCCTTTGGGAAGCCAGGGCAACTGATTAGCTTCTACATAGTCGTCACCAAGAAGTAAGTAGAGTGCCTTAACGCCGTTTTTAGCCAGACTATTAATAACCGACTCGGAGCTGCTAGCCAAACCCATATCCCATGCGCTTCGGCTGTTCCCTCTGGACTTCAACGCTATAATATTCGGCTGACCACCTCCGGTTGAAACTGTTGCCAGGTTGTGCAGACTGGTTATTAGCCCCGCGTTGTGCTGCCGTAGAACAGCTTCACCGTAGATGATGACGGGATGCTTGGATTTACCCAACGCCTCAGCGGCCTGTCGTAGCTCCTTCTGGCTGACTCCGGTTGTTGCCGCATCCTTGATCGGGCTGCCCTTCAATGACTTGGTCAGGTTATTTAAAACTGAAGCCTCTTTGTCTTTTTTTGGTTTTAACCACATGGCGGCGTAACCAGGAAATGCATTTTGTGTTGAATCGACAACGATAAGAGCTGCTTTATTTCGTCTGACTGCCCTCACTATATAAGATCCGGCAACCGGGTGGGTCTTAAACGGATCTGCGCCAACTAGGACTATGCAGTCGGCATTAAAAATATCTTCTAACGGCGTTTTAGCCTTCGGATTCATCTTATTCTGCGAAGCACTGGCGCCCTTAATTACAGCTCTGTACTCGTCGCCATCGAGAGTATCTAAGAACTTGCTGCCCAGCGTTCCGGTGATTAAGTCTTTGAAGGCCTTCAATGCCTGGCTGCTGACCTGTCCTGAGGCTACCCCAGCTATACCATCGCCCCCGTTATGGGCTTTCACTTGAGCGAGCTTCTTAGCTACCATGTCCACCGCTTCTGTTAACGAGCAAGGCTCCAGTTTGCCGCGGGCATTTTCCATCATTGGTGTTTTTACTCTCGGATGTTCCTGTGCCAGCGGACCAAAGCGGCCCATATAGCAGAGCAGGCCGTCATGCTGTGAGGGATCAGGGCTGTCAATCCTAACCAGCATGTTATTCTTGACGAAGGCTTTAATGGCACAGCCTATGCCGCAGATCGGACAAACAGTGGTAATCTCCTGCGACTCCGGACGTCTTCCCTTATAAGCGCTCTTCTTGGAGAAAATGGCACCTGTAGGGCAGGCCTGGAAACAAGCGCCGCACGATATGCACGTAGATTTTCCCAAAGGCTGGTTAAGGTCGGCGACGACGACGTCTTTCCAGCCACGATACCCGAAATCGAGCGTATGAACACCCACGATTTCGTCGCAAGTCCTGATGCAGCGGCCGCAGAGTATGCATCGGTTGTGGTCGATAACCAGATATTCATGCTGTGAATCGACCGGTAGAGTTGGCCAGGCATAGGGATAGCGGGTGCTGTCCATCTGGTACTTGTAGCCCATCTTTTGCAGCTCGCAATCACCGCTGGCGACGCATTGAGCACAGAGATGATTGCGCTCGGTGAACATAAGCTCCAGGACGAGCCGGCGATATTTTTCCAGTTTTTCATTATGCGTCTGTATAGCCAGACCGTCTCGCGCGGGATATGTGCAGGCCGGAACCGGTCGTCTTTCCCTCTCTACTTCGACGATACACATACGGCAGGCTGCCACATCGGTCAATCCTTTCATGTGGCACAGAGTTGGTACGTAAATATTGTTAGCTTCACAGACCTGGAGGACTGTATCGCCCTCTTTTCCCTTGACCTGCTTACCATCGATGGTTAATGTAATCTCTTTCATGCTTATTCTCCTACCTCAAGATCACATCTAAGACAGCGGCTACCTTCGTTTTGAGCCTCCTCAGGTGAGAACGGTAAGGCTACTTCTTTATAGTTACCCTTTCTCTGATTGCTACTCAATTCCTTCATCGCCACTCTCGGTCTTTCCTTTAATTCCTCCTCTGTCGGTGGAATTGGCGGGATTTCAATTGGTTTATAACCATTGCGGTGTACCAGTGGCGATAGCGGCTCGCCGCTGAGAAATCTTCTAATTGATGAAGCCGCCCTCTGTCCCTGGGCAATGGCTTCGATCACAGTTGCCGGTCCGGTTACGGCATCGCCTCCAGCAAAGACGCCTTTGCGAGCAGTGACGAGTGTCCGGGGGTCGGCTGCTATCATGCCGCCTCTGCCCGTGCTAATATCCGCACTCAGGAAGGTGGTATCCGGCCGTTGTCCAGTAGCTTCTATAACGGTATCGAAATCCATTGTATATTCAGACCCGGATACAGGATTCGGCGTCCTTCGTCCGCTGGTGTCGAAATCTTTAAGCTCCATGCGTATCATTTCCAGACCGGTAACGGCACCATTGCTGCCCAGAATCTTTGTGGGGGCTGTAAGACAATGGATCTGAACGCCCTCTTCTTCTGCGGCCAGGATTTCATCCTGCAATGCCGGCATGTCTTTCTTCTCACGGCGATAAAGTATGTGCACCTCTTTAGCGCCCTCTCTGAGAGCCACGCGAGCGGCATCGATAGCAGAGTTACCGCCCCCAATTACAGCCACCTTCTGGCCGACTTTTACCTTCTTATTAAGATTCAGCTCTCTCAGGAACTCGATGGCATCGAAAACTCCGGCGAGCTCCTCTCCTGGAATCTTCATCTTGTCGCCCTTATGGGCGCCGGTAGCGATAAATAGAGCTTGATATTTGTTATCTTTAAACAAACTATCGATATTACCGATTCGAGAATTCAATTTGATTTCTACCCCGAGTTTTTGAATGATATCGATTTCTTTCTTTAGTAAATCTTTTGGTAGACGGTATTCGGGTATGCCGACCGCTAACATGCCGCCGGCTACCGGCAGCGATTCAAATATGGTGACCTGATAACCTTCATGGGCCAGATCCCAGGCAGCTGATAGGCCGGCCGGGCCAGCTCCGATGATGGCTACCTTTTCTTTCTTCGGTTCCTTAAGTTGCGGCTTGTATTCGACTCCGTGTTCCATGGCCCAATCAGCAGCAAACCTGTGTAAATTCCTGATAGATATAGACTCTTCAACCTGCTGCCTGCGGCATTTTCTTTCGCACGGGTGCGGGCAAACCCGCCCTACGCTCAATGGCAGAGGTAAGCGCTCCATGATGACGCGATAGGCTTGCTCGAAATTACCCTGCTTGATAAACGCGATGTAGCCGGGTGCATCCAGACCTACAGGGCAGGTTCCGGAGCAAGGAGCTTTAAACAACGCCGAGCAAACCACAGCCGGGCATTTCTTGTCGATAATGTGAGCTTCATACTCTTCTTTAAAATGCCGCAGTGTGGTCAAGACAGGGTTGGGAGCTGTCTGGCCCAGCCCGCATATGGATGCCGAACAAATCATATCGGCCAGTTCAGAAAGCGTGCTCAGGTCCTCCATCGTGGCTTTACCTTCGGTTATCTTCGTCAGGAAGGCGAGCATCTTCGGTATGCCGCCTCGGCATGGAGTACACTTACCGCAGGACTCGTCCCTGGTAAATTGCAGGAAGAATTTGGCCACATCAACCATACAGCTATCTTCATCCATTACCACAAGACCGCCCGAACCCATTATTGCGCCGAGAGCGGTTACAGCTTCATAGTCGACCGGAGTGTTCAAATGTTCAATGGGAATAACACCACCAGAAGGCCCGCCGATCTGCACTGCCTTGAATTGCTTTCCTTTAGGTATACCGCCACCGATGTCGAAAACGATTTTACCCAACGGTGTACCCAGTGGGACTTCGACAAGGCCGGTATTATTAACCTTGCCTACAAGGCACAATGTTTTGGTGCCTTTGCTTGTGGCTGTGCCGACGCTTCCGAACCAGTCAGCTCCTTTCCAGATTATCTGCGGTACGTTTGACCAGGTTTCGACGTTATTAAGAGTCGTCGGCTTGTCGAAAAGTCCTTTATTGGCGGGGAATGGTGGGCGCTGGCGCGGATTGCCTCGTTTGCCTTCGATTGAAGTTAAAAGCGCAGTCTCTTCACCGCAGACAAAGGCGCCTGCACCGGGGAAAATGTCAAGGTCGAATTGAAAGTCGGTGCCGAGTATATTCTTACCCAGCAGACCGTATTGACGAGCCTGAGAAATGGCGTGGTTCAGCGTCTCTATGGCTAGTGGATATTCAGCGCGGACATAGGCATATCCCTGGCGGACGTTGCCGATTGCATAGGCTCCTATGGTCATACCCTCGATTATCGAGTGGGGATTACCTTCAAGCACAGCCCGGTTCATATAGGCGCCGGGGTCACCCTCATCGCCGTTGCAGACAACGAATTTTTCGTCGCCTTGGGCATTTCGGACGAATGTCCATTTAGTACCAGTGGGGAAGCCTGCTCCGCCGCGGCCTCTAAGCCCAGCCTTTGTGATTTCAGAGATAACATCCTCTGGCTTCATTTGAGTCAGAGCCTTGGCCAGGCCCTGATACCCATCACGGGCGATGTATTCGTCGATATTCATCGGGTTAAGGTCCTGGTTATGCATAACCCGAATTTCCTGCAGCTTAAGCAGCGGGTCCGTGGTGTCTAGCTTCCATTCATCGACCACTTTACCGCCGACCAGGTGTTTCTGAATTATCTTGGATGCCTTATCTTCGGTAACATCATAATAAGTTGTCGTTCCAGTCTTAGGATGTACTATCGTTACTACGGGTTCCCTATCGCACAGGCCAATGCAGGCTGCTTTAAGTACCGAGACATCGGATAATTTGTTAGTTTCAACGCCTTCCTGGAAAGCTTGAAGTACTTGGTTAGCTCCGGAGGATATACCGCATGTCCCAAGATGAACCTTAACTTGGATCTTCTTCTCTTGTTTGGCTAACTTCTCCTGTATTTTATCCCTGAGCTGTATCAGTTCTTTTGCAGATGCAAGTGGTTTCATCTCATTCTCCTATTTATAAGAAGTCAGGATATCTTTTAGCTGGCTCGGTTTTACCTTTCTATACACGTTTTCTTTTATGGCCATAACAGGTGACAGCCCGCAGCAGCCGAGGCATCTCACCTGCTCCAGCGAGAACTTACCGTCCGGTGTAATTCCGCCCGGCTCAAGGCTGTAGTCTTTCTTTAATGCCTTTAGAATCCTCTCGGCTCCCTTGACATAGCAGCTGGTGCCGTTACAAACCTGCAGGACATATTTGCCTTTTGGCACCAGTGAGAAGAAGGAATAAAAGCTGGTAATGCCGTATAGTTCACTCAGGGGGATGCCCATTTCTTTGGAGACAGCCCTTAACGCTTCCCGAGGCAAATATCCAACGAGCCCTTGTACTTGCTGGAGCACTCGTATCGGAGCTCCAGCCCTGCCGTCTATGGCTTCAACTATCTTTTTTATCTGCTGCAGCGTTTTGCTGCTCAATAGCTGGCTGGCTTTTACTTTCGTTGATCGCGATTTAGTTGCTTGTTTCAAGGTAACCTCCTGGAATATGGCTCCATTCTAATCCGTACGGAGTTTAACAGTGTACGATGGTACATCGCATCGCTCTTTGGCCCTAATATTTGAGGGACTTTAGTTTTAAGCAGGATGACCGGGAAAAAATGGGAATGTAGTTCGCTAATTAGTAAATTATACAGCCTTGTTCCAGTCTCGCGCAAAGACAAAGACAGTTCCGGCGACGTACTGGCTGAGGTCTGGCATAGCTTTGGGATCGGATTTATTTAAATTAACTAATCTATTAATGGCAAAATTACTTGTTTCCTTCGGCCAAAATTAGGTATAATTGGTCGGTTATTTTTGATGGCAGTCGGAAGCTTTCGACATAGCAAATTTTGTGGCTGCTATTGTGAATTCGCAGACATCGTTACTATGGTCGGTTTAGTTCACATTCCAGCTTATTTATTTAGTAAATCTTATTTTATTCATAAGGAGGATTAATATGTGGAAAACTGAAGCGGGCGCTGTTGCACATGCTGAGACAGCTGTAAAACAGTGTCTTCCGCCGTGCCAGATTAAATGCCCGATAAATGAGGATATACAAAGGACAAATGTGCTTATATCTCTCCTGCCCGATGAAACGGACGCAGCGAGAGAAGGCATACTTCAGATTGGCGACTACCTTTATGAAAAGAATCCGTTGTTTAATATCTGTGGATATATCTGTGGTATCTGCGAGCTCGAGTGCAACTACAACAAAAAGGGCGGAGCCATCAGGAGAAGGCTGCTTAAAAGATTTTTATCAGACGTTTATACCGAGCACCTGAAGGAACGTGATGAACTGGAGATAAATAGGGACAAGGAGAACGTAGCTGTAGTCGGTGGCGGTCCAGGCGGTCTGATGTGTGCCTATCACCTGAGTAAAAAAGGATACCGGGTTACTGTCATCGAGGCAACGGAACGGTTGGGTGGTGCCTTATGGCTGGTGCCCGACTATCGGTTGCCGAAAGATATTTTGCAAACCACCTTAGAAAATCTGGTCAGGATTGTCGGAGTTGATGTCAGGTACAACACCAGGCTCGGAACCGGCAAGCTGACTCTTGAGAAATTGAAGAGTGAGGGATATAAAGCTGTATTCCTGGGTACCGGATTGCCTTATCCCAGGGTCTTGACGTTCGAAGGAAAATTGGTCGAAGGACAGGACCTATCCGGCGTAATGTATGGTCACACCTATCTTTATGAGGTCAGCCACAACAATATTACCGGTCAGTATTTCAAGGGCAAGAAGGTCATAGTTACGGGTGGTGGCAACGTTGCCTTCGATGTCGGCAGGTCGGCCAGAAGACAGGGTGCGGATGTAACGGTTGTCTGTCTTGAACGAGAAGACAAGGACCACAGAGATGGTATTCCTGCGGATGAAGAGGAAATACGTGGAGCATGGGAAGAAGGCATCAGGATTGTTTACAGCCGCGGCGTGAACGAGATAGACGGGCAGAACGGCAAATTTAAGGGTATACACTGCCCATCGTGCGTAAGCGTGTTCGATAAAACAGGATTTAATCCTAAGTTTGATACCACCGACTGTATAGACCTGAGCGGTGATGTGCTGATAATTACCGTAGGCCAGGCACCGGACAGGCCGCTTCTTGAGAAGGAAAACCTGCTGGACGAGCGCGGCAGGATTGCCATCGACCATCTGACGCTGCAAAGCTTGAATAAGCCTTGGGTATTCATAGGTGGCGATGTCAGGCGGGTGGGCTTTATGATAGAGGCCATGGGCGAAGGTATGGAGGCTGCGGAGTCGATAGATAGGTACCTGAGGGGAGTGGATATGAAGAGCGGCAGGCGGAGAGATTACGAGGGTTATGAGATTCCGGTACGTAGAGATTATAAGCCGGAGCCCGAGGTGCTGTGGATACCACCTGAAAATAGAATGCACTTTCAAATGTTTGAAACGGGACTGACCTTAAGAGAGGCAATAGACGAGGCCAAGCGATGTGTCACCTGTGGTCCCTGTGTATCTTGTAAGGCCTGCGTGTCCATAGGTTTTCAGAAGTCGTTGAGCCCTGTTGAAGTCGATGTAACGAGATGCAGCGGTTGTGGCCATTGCGTCTATGTCTGCAACTACTATTCGGCTCATCTGGTTAATAACGACGGGAAAATAACGTCAGCTACGGACATGTTCAAGTGTAAATCCTGTGGCATGTGCGTTGTCGCCTGCCCATCGCAGGCCAGAAAGATGGTTGACGACGATACCGTGGAACGAATAAATAAAGTATGTGAGTCGCTGGCGTAGGTGCCTCATGTAAAGATTATTAAGGAGGACGACATTGACTGAGAACAAACCTAAGATCGTGTGTTTTTCCTGCAAATTCGGGTGGGGCTATTTGACGGATGAGGCCATACTGTCCAAACAAATAGAAAACTGGGTACCGATTATTTGTACGGGAAAAATTGACACCACACACATCATGACGGCATTCAAGCAAGGAGCCGACGGCGTATTGATTCTAGCCTGCCCCGAGGGTGACTGTCATTATCAGGATGGGAACTTTGAAGCTAAAAAGCGAGTTCATCTACTTGGCGAGCTTCTCAAATCTATGGGAATCGAAAAGGGTAGAATCAGAATTGAGTTTGGCACTGACCCGGAAGGCAAGAGAATCCCGCAAATAATTAAAGAGATGAGTCAAGACCTGGCTAAGCTCGGTTCGTCCAAGACCAGTACGTTAGCCGCAAAAAAGCCTGCCAAAGAGATGATAAAAGTTAAAGGGGGAAAATAAGATGGCAAAACCAAAGGTAGCTATCTGCTGGTTGGGTAGTTGTGGCGGTTGTGATGAAGCGATTGTCGATATAAATGAAATTCTTCTAAGCGTGGCCGGGGCTGTGGACTTGGTTCTGTGGCCGGTGGCATTAGATTATAAATACGACAGTGTTAAAGCTATGAAGCATGGTGAGCTAGCTTTAAGCATAATAAACGGGCATGTCAGGAATTCGGAGCAAAAAGAAATAGCCGAGTTGCTCAGAGAAAAATCGCAGATAGTCCTGGCCTTCGGAGCTTGTGCCTGTTTCGGTGGAACGCCTGGATTGGCCAATCTAATAACAAAAGAAGATATCTTCAACTGGGTGTATAAGAATGCACCAACAGTTGTTAATCCGAAGGGTAATGTACCCAAGACAAGCACTCGGCTTGACGGTCATGATTTGACTCTGCCAGAAATCTATGAGCAAGTGAGTGCATTGAACGGCGTCATAGATGTCGATTACTACTTGCCGGGATGTCCACCGCCGCCGCATCTGATTATTGCTGCGATAAGTGCCGTTCTTGAGAATAAGCTGCCGCCTAAAGGTTCGACGCTGGCGCCGCACAGAGCTTTGTGTGATAGCTGCAAGAGAAACAAGACCAAGCCGGAGAGGATGGCCATAACGGATATCAAGCGAATTCATGAAGTGGAAGCGTCGCCGGATACCTGTTTCTTAGCGCAGGGAATACTTTGCCTGGGGCCTGCTACCCGCGATGGCTGCGGAGAATCCTGCATTAATATTAACATTCCATGTCGAGGATGTTTTGGTCCCGTAGAGGGAGTAGTTGATTCAGGCGCGAAGTATATTTCGGCCCTGGCGTCCATACTGGATGTACAGACCGATGCCGATATGAACAGGATAACCGACCAGATTGCTGACCTCGCCGGGTACCTGTATAGGTTCTCGCTGCCTACATCGATACTTAAGAAAAAAAGAGGTTAAAGAATTAGCCGAAGAAAGAGGTGCAACGTGACTGAAAAGATAACAATTAATCCGATAACCAGACTTGAAGGACACGGAAAAATCGAGATTTTTCTTGATGATAAGGGCAACGTGGACGATGCCTACTGGCAGGTTGTTGAGCTGAGAGGGTTTGAAAGGTTTTGCCTGGGGAGGCCCGTCGAAGAACTGCCGAGGATTATGCCCAATATCTGTGGCGTCTGCCCCACACCTCACAATATGGCATCGGTAAAAGCGCTGGACGACCTGTACGGTGTAGAACCTACACCCACCGCTAAGCTCATCCGTAACCTCCATTACAACGCCTTTATGGTGGAAGACCATTTGCTCCACTTCTTTATTCTATCAGCGCCGGACTTTGTGCTTGGACCGGATGCCAATCCTGCCGAGCGAAATATTCTGGGCGTAGTTGGTAAAGTCGGCCTCGAGATCGGAGGCAAGGTTATTGAAGCTAGGAAGAGATGTCGCGAGATAATCAGGTATATTGCCAGCAAACCGCCTCATCCGGAAGGAGGGCTACCGGGTGGAGTATCCAGGGGAGTTACCGAGGAAGACCGCAAATGGATGATAGGCACGGCTGACTTTACTGTTGAGTTTTGCCAGTTTGCTTTGGAATTATTCAAACAAACTGTATTGGATAATAAGACGTACCTTAATCTGGTACTAAACGATGCCTATAAGTTGAACACGTACTATATGGGTATGGTTGATGAAAGTAAACGGGTCAACTTCTACGAAGGGAAATTACGGGTAGTTGACCCGAAAGGTGAAGAGTACGCCTTATTCGATAGCAACGACTATGTCAGCCACGTTGGCGAATGGGTCGAGCCGTGGACATATGTTAGGCTAACACACCTCAGAAAAATTGGCTGGAATGGTCTAAATGATGATGCCAAAACCTCGCTTTATCGCGTGGGACCGCTGGCGAGATTGAATGTGGCAGACGGCATGTATACACCTTTAGCCCAAAAAGAATACGAGGCGATGTTCGATATATTGGGCGGCAAACCAAGCCATCATACACTGGCTTATCATTGGGCAAGGCTGATAGAAGCCCTGCAAGCTGCGGAACATATGCAGAGGATTGTGAACGACCCCTTATTGACCAGCAAGGATATACGGAATATGAATCTCAAGCTGGGCAAGGTAGGTATCGGCTGTCTAGAAGCAGCGCGCGGTACTTTAATCCACCATTATGAAGCAGACGAGCAGGGAAGGGCCACCAAAGTAAATCTCATCGTGGCTACGCAACATAATGCGGCCCCGATATGTCTATCCGTTAAGAAAGCCGCCCAAGGATTTGTGAAAGGGCCCAAAGTAAAGGAAGGCCTGCTAAATATGGTGGAGATGGCTTTCAGAGCTTATGATCCATGTCTTGCCTGTGCCACTCATGCATTGCCCGGCAAAATGCCGTTGACCATTAATATTCGAGAGCCAAACGGCAATCTGATACGCACCATCGAGAGAAGCTAGCATACTCAGGGTTGCACTAGACCCGTCTCAGAGTTATTATTTGGTTTGAGTAAACGGTAGAACGGGCTTCAGCAAGGAATCGCTTTCTTCCGGTTACCGTTTACTAAAGAGTTGACGGAATTTTTTATTTAAAATAGTATCGTGTGAACATAGTTCTGCTATTACATATTAAGCTGCTCTAAGTAGTCCCGAAGATGAATAGCACGCTATCTGATGAGAAAACGACGGACTACTCTCCTGAAGAGAGAGCACTGATACTTCGGCTCAGGGTGTACGTCAACTTAAGATGGCTTGCTGTTGTTGCCATAGTCGCGGCAGTTTTAGTTGCCTCAAACGTATTCCACATTAGTTTTCCGACTCTCCCTGTTTACATCATCTGTGTTGCTACGATTATTTATAACGCCGTCCTGTTCTGGCTTACGCTCCAGCTCGATAAAGAAAAACCTGAGTCGGTGATAAAGAAAGCGGAATTGTACGGTAACGTCCAGGTCTTTCTGGACCTGGTGATGCTTACTGCGCTCTTGCATTTCACGGGAGGAGTAGAAAATCCATTTATATTTCTATACATAATTCATATAAACGCTGCCGCAATATTCCTATCGAGGCGGCGGGTTTATGAGCTGACCACACTGGCCATGGCCATTTTAACGGCTTTGGTCTTTCTAGAGTACTTTCATGTGATACCCCATGTAAATCTTGCCGGATTTGTATCTCCTAACCGATATAATGAATTGAGCTATGTCATTCCCGTACTTGTAGCACTGGCTACTCTGTCCTACGGCACAATTTATGTGGCAACCGCCATAAATGGCGAATTGAGAAGAAGGCAGCGCGAGGTAATGGTATTGAAGGACCAGCTACTGGAGCAGAGGGCAAAAGAGCTGGAGCAGATCTCAGGTGAGGTGCTCAAACTGGTGGAAGAGAGACGCAGGTTTGTGAGGTTTCTCAGCGTAGTGGCCCACGACCTGCAATCACCTCTCGTGGCAACTCAGAGTTTGCTATCCTATATTGTTGATGGATATACTGGGCAGATAACTGATGGCCAAAAGGACCTGATGCAGCGAGGCATCAGGAGAATTGATGCTCTGCTGACGTTGATTACCGACCTGCTCGATATACCCCGGATTGAAGCGGGACAGCTAAACCGTGAGATGAGAGAAGTGTCGCTGAATGATGTGGTCAAACTGGCAACGGATGGACTGGATAACGTGGCCAGGCAAAAAGGGCTGACGCTCAAGGTGGAACTGCCGGAACGTTCTCCCACAATATACGCTTCAAATCGAAGGTTGCAGCAGGTGGTTACAAATCTTACAAGCAACGCCATAAATTATACGCGGGAGGGTACGGTTCTGGTAAAAGTCGTAGATGATAAGGATAAGGTTAGGGTTGAAGTAATAGATACGGGAATCGGTGTACCGCCGGAGGAATTCCCCCGGCTGTTTGACGATTTCTTTCGCGGCAGCAATGTGGGAGCTAAGGGAACAGGGTTAGGATTATCTATATCCAAGAGGATAATCGAGGCACATGGTGGTAAAATTTGGGCGGAGAGTCCGGCTCCTGAAACAGGACAGGGAAGCAAATTTACTTTTACTTTACCTAAAAATAAAGCAGCGGTACCCGAGAAGTAGAGCACAACTGGTTGTTTTGGCTTATTAATAGAAAATAATAAGGAGGTATAAATATGAATAAAAGACCGAAGATCCTGCTTGTCGACGATGACGTTGACTTGGTAACGGTGATGAGAGGAGCTCTGGAAAGCAAGGCATACGAAGTAATCGTAGCCTATAATGGTAAAGAGGGTCTGGAAAAGGCTAAGAAGGAAAAGCCTGATTTGGTGGTCCTGGATATATTGATGCCGGTAGCTGATGGTTTTACCTTTGCCGACCAGTTTCGCAAGGACCCGACTCTAGCCAAAACGCCGGTGCTGGCTCTGACCAGCTTCTCGGAATCTCTCGGCCAACCGTTTGCTTTCGATGTCTCAGAGTTCATCTCCAAGCCTATTAAGCCGAGGGACCTGGTGGCTAAGGTCGAGCAGTTTCTCAAAAAGACGGGAAGCAGCTAAAATCTAGCGGCCTACAATTGGGTTCGAGATATAGCTCGGGCACGAGTTCACGGCCCCTATCAAGGGGCCGTGTTGAATGTTTCCCCGGAGTGTCGAATCCATGTTCTGGTCAGTATCTTCCAATCCTTGATTACAAGGCGAGAGGGTAGCATCTTTGCCAATCCGAAAGGTGCAATTAGAACATAAATATGCGGACGTGAATAACGTACGCCTGCATTATGTTACTGCGGGCAGCGGTAAATTAATTTTGTTCCTTCACGGTTTCCCCGAATTCTGGTACGCGTGGAAACACCAGCTTGCTGAGTTCGGGAGGGACTATATGGCTGTGGCCCCGGACATGCGCGGCTATAACCTTTCGTCCAAGCCTGCCGAAGTAGAGCAATACCGCATTAAATATCTCGTTGAAGACGTTCGTGCTTTAGTGGAATACCTGGGCTACCAGAAATTTTTCCTTGTGGCTCATGACTGGGGTGCCGGAGTAGCCTGGCCGTTTGCCATACGCCATCCCAATTATCTGGAAAAACTCATCATCATTAACGGCCCTCATCCCGTTACCTTCGTTCGAGAACTGCGCGATAATCCGGAGCAACAAAAAGCCAGCCGCTATATTCTGGTTCATCGGAAACCGGAGGCGGAGCAGATACTTTCACGTAATAACTTCGGAGAACTTGCCAGCAGCCTGCTGCAGGATGGACTAAACAAGGGATATTTTACAGAGGAAGACCGGGAAGCCTACCTGTCAGCCTGGTCTCAGCCGGGAGCACTGACCGGTGGCCTTAACTATTACAGGGCGGCTCATCTCGGCCCTTTTATTGGTGAAAGCGACGATATCCTATCCGCAGACCCTTCAGTTTTTACCATTAAAGTGCCTACTCTGGTTATCTGGGGAGAGAAAGATAAGTGGCTCCTCACTGGAAACCTGAACGGGTTGGACAGATACGTGCCCAACCTGACAATTAAACGGATTACTGACGCCTCGCACTGGGTGATTCACGAAAAACCAGAACTTGTTAATTCCTGTATCCGCCAGTTTATCGAAAGCTGAACCAGGTTCATTTTTATCTCAAGGAGGAATATATGATACGTGTGGTTAGTATTATTGGGGGTGGCGAGCTGACAGATGATCTCAAAGAAATTCTGGGTAAAGCGCAATTCAAGGTAGTTGCGGTGGGTTGGAAACAGGAGTACGGAAAACAGGTTGAGGAGACTGACCTGGTCATTGAAGTAGCTCCCGAAGATTTCGCCATAAAGAAGAAAGTAATCAAGAAGTGTGATTCCAAATGTCCTAAAAAGGCAATTCTGGCCACCACCTCTTCAAATCCTTGGATTACCAGGTTGGCCGGTGAGACGAAAAGACCGGAAAAAGTGGTAGGTCTGAACTTTACCAAAAATCCCTTCGAGGATAAGTACCTCGTACAGATGGCCAGGGGGCTGCAGACTTCCGAGGAAACACTCCGGGCAGTCAAGGGATTTCTGGCAGAAGCCGGCATTACGGCAGTAAATTTACAGGAGACACCGGGCTTTATTCTGGACCGGGTGATTGCCTCAGTGGTTAACGAAGCTGCCGTCATGTATTCATCGAAGCTGGCGACCAAGGAAGATATTGACAAGATGATGAAGGTCTGCGTGAACTGGCCTATGGGGCCTTTCGAATTTGCCGACAACATGGGTGTGGACAGGGTTGTGGAGATTCTTGATTTGATGACCGAACAGCTCGGGCCCAAGTTTCAACCGTGTTTCCTGCTTAGAAGGATGGTCGATGCCGGCTGGTTGGGGAAGAAGACGGGAAGGGGATTCTACGTGTACAGCTAGAGCTAAGGATATCGGAGGTATTATTATGGAAATCAAGAAAATTGCAGTTCTTGGAGCCGGAGTCATGGGACATGGCATCGCCCAGGTCTGCGCGCAAGCTGGCTACCAGGTTAATTTGCGGGATATCAAGGATGAGTTTGTTCAGTCAGGAATAGGTAAAATTCGTAAGTTTCTGAGCGGCAGCGTTGAGAAACAAAAAATAACCCAGGCTGAAGCTGATGCCGTAGTTAGCCGCATCAAGGGTCTGACTGATTTGAAAGAGGCGGTTCTCGACGTTGACCTGGTCATTGAGGCTATTGTTGAGGACATCGATGTCAAGAAGGAAATGTATAAAGAGCTCGACCAGATATGTAGGCCTGATACCATATTTGCATCAAACACGTCAGCCCAATCAATAACTGAGATGGCCATGGTAACCAAGCGACCGGAAAAGTTTATTGGTATGCACTGGTTCAATCCGGCACAGCTCATGCGAGGCGTCGAGGTTGTTGTTCATGCCAAGACCTCGGGTAAGACGAGGGATACAATTGTCGACTTGTGTAAAAAGCTGGGCAAGGAGCCAGGAGTTTGCCAGGACTCGCCCGGTTTTGTGGTCAACAGGCTTTTGCAAATCTGGTACAACGAGGGCCTGAATATGTACGATGAGGGTATAACTGAACCGATAGATATAGATACTGCCCTGAAGGTGGCTTATAATTTCCGCATGGGGCCTTTTGAGCTGCGAGATCTGGTGGGTATGGATATCGGTTACGCTAGCACCACCACTCACTATCGGGAGCTGATGAGGGAGCAGTTCAGGCCGCCCAGATGCCTGATTATGAAGGTCAAAGCCGGAGACCTGGGCAGGAAGACCGGAAAAGGATTTTACGAGTATAAATAAAAGATGTCGTTCTGAGCGAAGTGAAGAATCTCAGTGTCTTATCTTGTCATTCTGGGTGCAACGAAGAATCTCGGTGGTGGAGTGGTTCGGTAGGCGGCCTGACTTTGCACGTATTGAAAGCTGGTGTTAAACTCAATCAGATAACAAGGAGTAGTTTATGAAAATAAACGTTATGACTGACATATTGGAGGCGAATGACCGCATCGCAGCGGCCAGTGCTGAAATGTTCAAACAAAACAGGAATCTTGTCCTTAATTTGATAAGTTCGCCGGGAGCAGGCAAGACGAGCCTGCTCGAAAAAACCGGTGATGCCTTAAAGGGGCAACTTCGTCTCGGCGTTATAGCCGGGGACATCGAGACGATGAGAGATTCGGAACGGCTGCAAAAACACAAGATACCGGCTGTGCAGCTAACCACAGGCAGCGCCTGTCATCTGGATGCCAATATGGTTGCCTCGGCGCTGCCTCATGTTGACCTTAAGAAAACCGATATTCTGGTTATTGAGAACGTGGGCAACCTGGTCTGTCCCGCCGAGTTCAAGGTAGGAGAAGATTACAAGATTGTGATGCTCAGTGTTACCGAGGGCGATGAGAAGCCATTAAAGTATCCATTGGTGTTTCGCGAATCATCGTTGCTTCTGATTAACAAAATAGATTTGCTTAAATATACCAATTTCAATTTAAAAGAAGCCAAAGTCAATGCAAGGCGAGTCCACCCCGACCTGGAAATAATCGATATCTCCTGTGTCACCGGAGAAGGTATATCGGACTGGATAGCCTGGCTTAATCGAGAGTACCACAAGAAGTTCGGGGCTAAAGCGCGTGCATGAGCTGGCTATAGCTCGAAATATCGTCAACATCGCAATCGCTGCTGCCGAAAGAGAAGGCGCCAACAAAATTATCAGAATTAACGTGGTGGCTGGTGAATTGAGAGGAATCGTCCCTGCCCAACTCACCTTCGGCTTCGGCTTGATGGCGGAGAACACAATCGCCAGCGGTGCTTACCTAAATCTGGAAATTACTCCCGTTGAGTGCCGCTGCCGCAAATGTCGGGAAGAGTTTACTGTAAAAGATTACAGTTATATCTGCACGAATTGTCAGAATAATGACATAGAAGTCCTCAGCGGCACAGAATTACGCGTTAAAGATATCGAAGTCGAATAATCGTAATCGGCTTACTTCGCTTTGGCTTTACTCTTGTCCAACTCTCTACCTAGGATGGCTACGGCACTGACCTGCGGCGGACCTCCGAAGGTGTGCGACAATCCGAGCTTGACGTCTTTTAGCTGCCGCTCCGGCAACTGTGCCTTGCCCTGTATCTGCTTATACACTTCGTAGGTCATCCTCAGCCCACTGGCGCCGACCGGATGGCCGAAGCATTTAAGGCCGCCGTCGGCGTTGACCGGCAGCCCTCCGGTAAGCTCGAAAAATCCGGCATCTATATCTTCCTTCGCTCTGCCCTTAGCACTGAAGCCAAAGTTCTCATAAATGGCCAGTTCGGTGATGGTGAAGCAGTCATGCACCTCGGCGATATCGAGCTCCTCGCGAGGGTTCTTTATACCAGCCTGCTCGTAAGCCTGTTGTGACGAGTTCTGTAGTGCATCCCAGTTTACCCAGTCGAAATTTGGCCGGGCGTGCGGCAGCAACGGATCAAACGATTGGCCCAGGCCCTTGATGTAAACAGGATCAGCCCGGAACTTCTTAGCCTGACTGGCCGGGACCAGTATGGCAGCGGCGGCGCCGTCGCTGTTGCCGCAGCAGTCAAACAAACCGAGAGGCCAGGCGATAATCGGCGCGTTCATGACCTGCTCCAGAGTTATCTTATTGCGGAAATGGGCCTTGGGAGACATACTGCCGTTATTGTGGTTTTTGACGGCTATTTTCCCGATTGTCTTTTTACCTTCCTCGGGGCTTAAGTTGTACGTGTAAAAATATCTAGTGGCGATTAGTGAGAAGCTGCCTGGCGAGGTGCGGCGGGCTTCCAGAACGGGGCCCATACCGCGTCCAGTGCCCAGGCCTGGGAACCCGGTATCCTTGAGCTTCTCCACACCCAGAGCCAGCACCACATCGTACATTCCTGAGGCAATGCCGAAGCAGGCGTTGCGGAGCGCTTCATGCCCGGTAATGCACCAGTTCTCCACGCGCGTTATCGGTATTCTAAGTTTGAGGGAGTTTGCGGCATGTGTGCCCCCAATCCCAGTAGCCGGCGCTGTCACCGTGCCGAACCAGCAAGCCTGAATGTCCTTGGGCGAAATGCCGGCGTCTTCGTAAGCTTCGTAGGCGGCCTCTATGGCTAAATCGTCGAGTCCTGAGTTCCAGCGCTCGCCGAACTTGGTACAGCCCATGCCGACTATGGCGACTTTATCTTTAATACTTTCCATTTATCTGCCTCCTATCTGACAGGTCGGCATTTCCAGAAGTAGTTGTACATGCCGCCCCCTTCATAAATTCTTCTAAACGTCATTTCTACGGGCATATCAATTTTAATCAACTTCGGGTCGCAGTCGGTCATTATGCTGTATATTCTGGCTTTCTCCAGGTCCGACTCGATAACTATCTGTGGAATAACCGGGTCGTCGCTTCTGCCTGCCAGGTTATCCAGAGAGAAGGTAAATATCTTTGCTTTTTTGTCCGAAAGCCTGACCTCTTCGAAATCATCTTTGGACTGACACTGGTAGCAGATACGCTGTATGGGGAACGTGACCAGTCCGCAACTTCTGCATTTGCTGCCGTGGAAGCGGAGTGACCAGTTACGCTCGCGCCAGCTGACGCTGGCCGAAGGAAACAGGCGGAAGGCTTCTCCGGGTTGCGGCTCAAGTATGCCGCGATAACTGAGATAGCGTTCGTAGGTAGGTAAGGGCAGCTTTGAAGCCAGAAAGCCTTTGATCCCCCGCCTGCCCGCTTTGACTTTATCCACCTCGGCCGTGACTTCGATGAGAAAGGCATCGCTGCCGTCACCGTAGCTGGCCATGAGCAGGTTATCGCCGCCTTTGGCTTCTTCTAAAGCTGATACCAATAGTATCAGCGCGTGGGCACAGCCACATACGCCCAGATTGGCCGCCAGCAGGTCCTGAAGCTGTGTCTTGGGATCGAAACCCACCTGTCTGGCCAGCTGCTGCTGTGTTCGTGCATTAGGCCCATATAGCGCAGCCCTGGCTATAGCCGCGGGCGTAAGGTTAAGCTTTTTCAACAAGCCTGTTATGGTCTTTGTCATATTTTCGGTGTAACCGTGCTCCATAATGAAGCGGTCCTCCCATGACTGGACAAACGTGTCCTTATCCAGTCTCCAGACGTCGTACATTTCGTTTGATATGGTGTTGCTGGCTTTCACGTTGGCGATGGGCTTTCCCTTTTTGCTTATTAATAAAGCCACCGCAGCATCGCCGAAATGCTGTTCGTAATCGGAGCGCGGATATCCCAGGCGGCAGTCAGAGGCGACGACAATAATATTTTCCGCTGAACCTCCGTTTATAGCGTCCAGAGCCGCCCTGAAGGCGGAAGTTCCTGCACGCAGGCTGTTACCGAAGTCGGCGGTAATTATGTCGGGTCTAAGGTCGGCAGCAGCCGCTACCATCGATGCGCATTGCTTCTCCTTAAAGGGGGGTGTGGTGGAGGCGAAGTACAGGCCGTCTACGCTATCGCGGTCGAATCCGGCTAGGCAGTCGAGCACGGCTTCGACGGCCATTGTCACGGTGTCTTCGTCGTTGTTGGCCACGCTACGCTCGCCGCCGAAAGAGGCTCTACCCCAGGCAGCTCCGATGAAATCCCGGTTCAGACGCCATATCGGTACATAGGCTCCGTAGGAGATTATTCCGGACATAAGCAGTCTCCTCTCATTGTGAATTCATTTAATCCTGACTTATCCCAGCTATCAGGCATGGACATCGATGTTAAACGTCTTTTCCTCTGGGTCTATTTGGCCTTTTTCTCCTTCTGTTCCATAACCAGGAAGCGGGCCAACCTGTCTAGTTTAAAGATGGTGTTGAACTCCAGGTTCTTGCTTATCCACAGTTTTTTCGTTATGACGGAATCGGTTATGGAGCCCCTGTACATCAGCCCGTCGACTAGGGTTTTTATATCTTCGCAGGCCATGATGAAATCAGGCGACGGCAGTTTCTTTTCTTCAATTTTGAAATTGCCGTCATCGATGTACATGGCGAACTCACCCGCCCTTGTCTTAACGGAGATGTTGCGCTTCCAGCCTTCTATGGCACGTCGAGCCCGTTTCGAGTGGCTCATTTTAATGGCAAGCGCCTGCAGTTCCTTAACCGAGTGTTTAAAGTCAGCTATATTCTTTTCGCCTGGCTTGGGGAATTTCGGCTCCTTGGGAGCCTCCCAGTTTATCTCAGATTCCAGCAGTCCTTTTTTAGCAACTTGCTGAGCGGTTAATTCCGATGCCGAGACGCAAAATATATCCGATATTTGCCCTACGCGCTCGTTTTTGAAAATCACCTTTACCCTGGTGCCCTTTTTAATTAGCCCTGGCACCAGTATGCCTGTCGTTGTATACAGCATGACGCTCAGAGCTGTATCTGCGCCCTCGAGTATAACACGGCCACGGCCGAAAGGCGCTTTGTCGGCAAACATTGACGTAGCAAAGTAGGTGATGGGTGGAGTCGAGTTCATAGTGCCGACCTGACCTACTTCAAGCAGCTTGGTAGGCGCAAAATCGCAGTCAGGGCAATGCGTCACCATCGGTGGCACTCTGACCAGGCCGCATTTCGGACATTTACAGCCGATTATTTTCCTGTCATTTTTAATTCCCAGAAAGAAAGGGGAAAGCTCTCCGGCGGTTCGCTGGTAGAATGTGAACATAGCATCGTTCTGTAACAGGAAATCCTGCTTATCGATGGTGACAACCTTACTGGCTACTTCAGGTTTAAACTCGTCGGGTATGATTTTCGTTTTTTTCTCTGCCATTTCAAACCTCCTCGACTATTCGTGTTCCAGCACGGCGCAGGCCGTATATTGAGATATGGTGCTTCCGGTGCCGTGTACGAGTGCCGTTGTTAGTTTTCTTTCCATCAGCTCTTTTCTTGCCGACCAGGCTGACATTATGTTGCTGGCTCCAACGGCGTGTCCGCAGTAAGTCAATCCGCCGCAGGGATTTACCAGATACTTTCCACCAGGCAGCATCAGCCCGTCCTCTATGAGAGAATCAACCGTTTCGTAAGGTACCAGGCCGAACTCAGCCAGTGTGATTTCAAGCTGATGGACGAAGGCATCGTGTAGTTCCACAACCTGCACAGTTTTTGTCGGGTCTTTGATTCCCGCCATTTCATAGGCGCGGCGTGAGCCTACATAATCGGACACTATGTGGGACATATCCTTCTGGTTTTTACCGGCGAAGGAATGTTCGTTGGCTTCTCCCATGCCGGTAATCCAGATTATAGGCTTGCCGGTGTTTTTAGCTATCGCCTTGGCTGTTTCCTCTTCAGCCAGAATGAGAGCTGCGGCACCCTCGCTGTAAACGCATATTTCCAGCTCTTTGAATGGGTAGACTATATATCTGGAGTTCATCACCTCTTCCGGAGTGACCTGGTCGAACTGCCTCTGGGCGTATGGGTTGCTCCTGGCCATCTCGCTGAGCAGTGACGAAATGCGGGCAGTCACTTCAGGTTTCAGGGTGCCAGGATATGCATCCATATAGCCGAGGACCACCTCCGCATAACTGTCCGAGGCGCTCCAGCCAATCTTCTGCTCAAAGAAAGAATCGCCAGACCAGGCGATGCTTTTTATGACTTCCGGTGTGGCCGACATAGAGGAAAAGTCAAAGCAGTCGGTGGCTTTTTCCACGCCCAGCACCAGTGCGGTTTTGAATCTTTCGCCGGCTAGGTACGCATGGGCGGCTGATAGCGTGTAGGCGCCGGTAGCTCCGCCGTTGGAGACGCGGATACCGAACTTATTCTGAAGGCCGATAATGCCCTGCAGCGGGCTCTCCGGAATGCAGGCCCTTTCGAAGATATCGTTGTATATGCCATAGAAGACGGAGTCGACGTCCTTAATGGAGATTGCGGCGTCTGCCACAGCCTCCCTGGTGGCCATCTGGGCCAGCTCATAGTAGGTTTTCTGATACCATCGGCTCCTGAATGGAGTTACGGCGGCGCCCACAATACCAACTCGTTTTGCCATATATTTACCTCCTTTACTCCCCGGTGAATGGCCTCCATGCTCACCAGATTTTGATAAAATTTTTACTGTGCGACTATGGCCCTGTAAAAAATCCTCTGGGGTCGAATAGTCTGAGCAGCGTTATCTCTTCTTGAGCAGGCAGCTTAGCCTTCTTCAGGTCAGGCGCTATGTCCAGTTCCCAGCCCACTTTCTCTCTCATTCCGGCGATGGCATCCTCTGCCTTTTGCTTGGAATCGGCTGGTATGTAGGATGTCAGGGTAAAGGTTTTACTATCGCCAAGCTTTTCGCAGACGCCAATGTCGGTCACCAGCGTCTTTACCCTGTCTCCCGGGAAGGTGATATAGGGAACTTTTTCCACCAATCTGGACTTGCCCGAATTGATGACGACCACGGTTTCCCGGTTATTGGTAGCAATATCGTTGGCTCCTCCCGAGCCGACCAGATAGGTCACGCCGGGTATTAAGGTCGAGTTTCCGTTTCCGAACTTATCCACCTGTCCTGCTGCCAGGACGCCGATACAGCTGTTTGTGGGCCCTCCAACGAAAACGCCCAGCATGGTCTCGATATTGTTCAGTATTTTACAGGTCTGTATGTTGTAATAGCCGAAAATTGTCGGGTCCGAGGCTCTGGGCAGATAACCATACATACCTATTTCCGCCATCAGGTCTACCTCGTGTCCTTTTTCTTTCAGCCAGTTGATAGCCAGCCACGTCGCCAGGTTGGAAACACCGAGGCCGGTTAAAATAGTTTTATATCCGCCGGACATGAATTTTTCAGAAATTACATGCGCGCCGGTTATAGCCATTGTTTCTGTGGGATTCGGCGGTTTGTTAAAATCCATCTTCGGTATTTCATGCATTATCTCAGCTTTCCACGAATCGGAGTGGGCCTTTCCTTTGAGATAAAGAAGTCTGTCTCTACCTACCTTGTTCAGGTATTCAGTGTGATCTCTGCAGTCGAGTATCCAGTATTTTATCCATTTTAGGAATTTATCCTCGTCCCTGGAGGCATTTCTAACATCAACGACGAAGTCGTAGTCATCGAAGTAGTGCTCAACTTCGGGCAGTCCACAGTTGGTCATGCCGCCGGGATGGGCTCCGTAGGGCACTTCGCATACTGCCTTGACCATATAAGATGGGATACGGACCAGATGAGAGTGTTTGCGAATGTATTCAGTGGGGACGATTTTCTCGGCGCTGACAATGACTCCCTCTTTAGCTCCCCAGGCACCGAAAACATCACCGCTGAGTGGATAGGTTAAAATCAAATTACCGCATCGGTCAGCGACAGCTCCATGAATAAGTGCTATATCAGGTCTTAAATCTTTCAGCAGCCCTATTTTTTGGCCGGGATTAAACGGGTCTGGAATTACCTTAAAGGAGTCCTTGTTATCTCTCTCCATGGAACTTCCGATTAGCGACCTCGTTGGAGAAAAGCCCCAGCCCATAGCTCCCGCCAGGAGCCTCTGCGGTATAGTGAGCATCGTCCAGTTTTCGAACTCAACTTCACCCGACAGATAAGCTTTTTGGACGACCGGATTCGGCCCGGAGCTGGGGTAACCATCGCCGGCGAAACTGACGATCACCTTCTTAACCATTTTGCCCTGAAGTAGAGAAACAACTGTCGCGGCAATATTATTTATAACAGTGAAGTCGGGTTTTTTATCCCAGAATTCCCTGACGAGCTGGTAGAAAAGGGCTCCACCGCGTCCGGCAAAGTGTATGCTCATCCCTTTCCTGACATTCTTGCGTATGGCTTCTTCGACGGAACAGAGCTTGTCTTCTCCTTCCTCTATTGGCATGCGAAACTTTGAGTCTATGAAAGCGTTTAGTTCTTGTGTATTCATGATGGTAGGTTGATGTTTATATTTCAGTAGTTACGGTTCGCGCAGTTTAGCCTGAACATTATGAGGTAAGTAATTTAGATCTCGGGGCGCCAGACCGTTCAGATGTTAGCATCTGTTATGTTGCCTGTCAACGCCAGGTTAAAAACAGCGCAACCATCTAGGAAAAGAAAAACAATCTATTTTCACCTGTTTGCATTTGAAAGAAACATGCTGCTACAATGTCTTTCGAAGCTATGGTGCTCAGCGACAGGACGATTAAAGAGGAGATTTCTAGGGGCAGAATCATTATTGAGCCTCTTAGTCCAGATTGTATACAGCCGGCCAGCGTAGACCTTCATCTGGACAATAAACTGCTGGTCTTTAAGTCGCAGCGTTATCCGGCATATATAGATGTACGGCGCAACCTGGATCATTTAAATGAGCTGGTGGAGATTGAGGAGGATGCGCCCTTTTTTCTAAATCCCGGTGAGTTCGTCCTGGCAAGCACGCTGGAGTTGATTACGCTGCCCGATGACATCGTTGGTAGATTGGAAGGGAAAAGCTCTCTGGGCAGAATCGGACTTTTAATTCATTCCACAGCAGGCTATGTCGACCCCGGATGGCAGGGACACTTAACGCTGGAACTATCAAACGTAGCCAAACTACCTATTACGCTCTATTACAGGATGAAGATAGGCCAAATCTCCTTTCTCAGGCTGACCTCCGTTGTGGATAGGCCATATGGGGCGGCTGAGTTAGGCAGTAAATATCAAGGTCAGACCGAACCCACCGCCAGCAAGTATCACGAAAACTTTGTAAAGAGGTCTTAAGTGTTATCGCACCCGAAAGATTTCATGGAATGTGCATTGTCGCTGGCTGGTTTGGCAATGGGTTATACCAGTCCCAATCCAGCGGTTGGTGCCGTAGTGGTAAGAGACGGGGTGGTGGCGGGACTGGGACATACGCAGCCGCCTGGTTCCGAGCATGCTGAGGTAATGGCGCTGCGGCAAGCAGGGCAGAGGGCTAAAGGAGCGACCATGTATGTTACCCTGGAGCCGTGTTCTCATCAGGGACGCACACCGCCCTGTACCCAGGCCATAATCGACGCCGGTATTTCAGAAGTCCACGTGGCACTAGTCGACCCCAATCCTTTGGTCTCGGGAAAGGGACTTAAGGCTTTGAAAACTGCCGGAATAAGGGCATTTGTCGGCCAGTATGAAGAGAGAGCCAGGGAGATAAACGAGGGGTACATAAAGTATATAACTACGGGCATACCGTTTGTTATTGCCAAGTTCGCCATGAGCCTTGACGGCAAGATTGCAACCAAGACGGGTGATTCCAAGTGGATAAGCAGCGAGGAATCACTCAAGTTTGTACATTATATGCGCCACATAGTTGATGCCGTCATGGTAGGGGCGAATACAGTGGTAACCGATGACCCCCAGCTTACAGCCAGAGGCTGCAGCGGGAGGGGTGGCAGGACCAAGCTGCAGCCGTTGAGAGTTATTGTCGACGGCAGAGGCCGTACGCCGGCCTCGGCACGTGTCTTTGAGGAACCGGGAAACACGCTTATAGCCGTGGCCAAACCTTTTAGAGCCAAGGCTGATACGAAGTTTAAAAAGAGCGGTGCCGAGATTGTGCCACTGCCGGCAGAGAAAGGTGTAATTGACTTAAAACAGCTTCTAGTCGTGCTGGGCAAGCGTCAAATCACCAGCGTTATGGTTGAAGGAGGTAGTGGGCTATTTGGCTCGTTGTTTGATGGTGGTTTGGTGGATAAAGTTATGGCTTTCGTGTCGCCGACAATAATAGGTGGCGATAAAGCTAAGGGAGTTGTTGGTGGCAGCGGCGCCAAAAAAATGTCAGATGCACTTCATCTGAAACGGGTTAAGGTCATGGAATTCGGTGATGATATTTTAATAAGCGGTTATCTGAACGGGAAATAGCTATGTTTACCGGTATAGTCGAGGAAATCGGCAAGGTCAAAGGTATTAGTCCTGGCCATCTGAGTATCGAGGCCGGCGAAGTAGTTAAAGGCACCAAGACAGGCGATAGCATATCCGTTAACGGTGCCTGTTTGACGGTAATTTCAGTAACCAATAAAAGCTTTGACGTCGAGATAATGCCTGAGACGATAAGGCGTACCAATCTAGATAAGCTTCATTACGGGGATACGGTGAATTTAGAGAGAGCCGTAGCCGCTGACGGGCGCTTCGGTGGCCACTTCGTACAGGGGCATGTGGATAACGTAGGTAAAGTGCTTTCGGTGAAGCCGGAAGAGGGTGCGCATATCGCCAGAATTTCTGCACCTGCCTATTTGCTACCGTATATTGTTATTAAGGGATTTATCGCTGTCGATGGCGTCAGCCTGACCATAACGGATTGCGATGATTTTTCCTTCTCGGTGTCGCTTGTAGATTTTACGCGAAAACATACTACTTTAGGTATAATTAAGCTTGGAGATGTGGTTAATCTGGAAGTTGATATCATAGCCAAATATGTTGAGAAACTCCAGAAAAAAGATAACCGCAGCTTAACCCTGGACTTTCTTGAAGAGCAGGGTTTCTTAAAAGCGAGGTGAGTTAATGGCGTTTGCTACCGTTCCCGAAGCAATTGAAGATATTAAGGCAGGCAAGTTCATCATCATAGTTGACGATGAGAACCGTGAGAACGAGGGAGACCTGGCGATTGCCGCTGAAAAAGTTAATGCCGACGCAATCAATTTCATGGCCAAGCATGCCCGCGGATTGATATGTCTGCCCATAACAGGTCACAGGCTGGACGAACTGAAAGTACCGCTAATGGTACAGGAGAATACGGCCAAGTTCTCGACGGCGTTTGCTGTGTCAATCGAGGCCAAGCATAAAACGTCGAGCGGCATTTCCGCTCACGACCGTGCGGCGACGGTGAAGGCTATACTTGACCCCAGTACCAAACCTGAGGATTTAGCTCGTCCCGGCCATATGTTCCCTATCTGGGCAAAAGAGGGTGGAGTGCTGGTCCGCGCCGGCCACACCGAGGCCATAGTTGACCTGGCCAGGTTTGCCGGCCTGTACCCGGCAGGGGTCGTCTGTGAGATTATGAATGAAGATGGTACCATGGCACGTTTACCGCAGCTGGAAGCCGTTGCCGACAAGTTTGGCATTACGATAATGAGCATAGCCGATTTGATTACGTACCGGCGCCGGCACGAAAAACTGATTGAGCGGGTAGCCGAAGCCAGACTGCCCACCAAGTACGGTGAATTTCGGGTCATCGCTTACCGTAGCAAGGTTGATCCGGATGAGCATGTAGCGCTGGTGAAGGGTGACATAACCGGAGACGAACCGGTGCTGGTGCGTGTCCATAGTGAGTGCCTTACCGGTGATGTTTTCGGCAGCCTGCGGTGCGACTGCGGCGGCCAAATTGTCCTGGCGATGGAAAAAATCGCTAAGGAGGGCCGTGGCGTTTTCCTGTACATGAGGCAGGAGGGACGGGGAATAGGCTTCCACAATAAGCTGCGGGCTTATGCCCTGCAGGACCAGGGTCTTGATACCGTGGAAGCAAACCTGGCACTGGGGTTCGATGCCGATTTGCGTGACTACGGCATCGGAGCCCAGATTCTTGCTGACCTGGGTTTACATAATATTAAACTCCTGACCAACAATCCGAAGAAGGTGATAGGTCTGGAGAGTTACGGGCTGCACATAGTTGAGATTGTGGACTTACAGACATCGCCGACACCTTACAACCTGGAATACTTGAAAACCAAACAGAAGAAGCTGGGTCATTTGTTGGATGTTGACGAAGACGAAAAAGCGTAAAGTAAGGCTTAAGGAGGGTAACATTTATGGCTAAGAGCTACGAAGGTATGCTATTAGGGAAGGGATTAAAATTCGGTGTGGTCGTATCACGTTTCAATGAAGTCATAACCATAAGATTGCTTGACGGAGCCAAAGATGCGTTTGTGCGGCACGGCGTGGCTGAGACTGACATAGATGTTGCCTGGACGCCGGGTTCACTGGAGATTCCAATGGTGGCTAAAAAGCTGGCTGAAAGCGGTAAATATAATGGAATCGTCTGTCTGGGAGCTGTAATTCGAGGGGGTACGTCACACTTCGAGTACGTGGCTTCCGAGGTGAACCGGGGAATTGCCCGCGTTGCTCTGGATACCGGCGTGCCTGTAATTCAAGGCATTATAACGGCGGATACACTGGAACAAGCTATAGAGCGAGCCGGAGCCAAAGCCGGCAATCGCGGCTTTAGGGCGGCAGCTAATGCCATCGAAATGGCCAATCTCCTTAAGGCCATTGTTTAAATATTAGTTAACTTTGTAGACTTTATCGCCGGCCCTGACGCGGTCGGTTACTTTTACGCCGATGGCGTCTCCGGCCTTACCCTCGGTTACATTTGCGTTGTTGATTTGCATTGAATCAACAGTCATTTCCAGGTCTGTAGTATGACCTTTAATGTGAATCTTATCGCCGACTTTCAGGGTGCTTGTTAAATTGATACCCGCTACCACGGGCCTGGCGAAGAAATCGCTGACATGCCCGATTTCAACTTCTGGCATCCGAGGTCACCTCCTTCCTTGATTGTTAAGCCATAGTATATGTTGCCAAGTTTAATAAATCAATAGGTCATAATAGACTTAAAGTACGTTGACAGCCAGTGTCTTAGATGTTAACATTTCTTTGTTATCCCAGCAGGAGATCGTATCTGTATTCCCTGATTTAAGAGTACTATCTACTGCTGAGGTCAATAGACGAACTTAAAGCAGCGTAATTAATTCAAACAAGGAGGGTACTATGGCTTATGAAACTTTGATTGTGGAACGTGAGGAGAACATCGCCATAATCACATTGAACCGACCACCGGCTAATCCGGTAAATCTGACTGTACTGAATGAACTTGAAGCGGTCCTTAACGAATTTAAGAAGGATAAGGGAGTTAGAGCCATAATCATCACCGGCGCTGGCGAGAAGGGTTTCTCGGCGGGGTTCGATCTGAAAATAGGCGGAACCCCGGAGGGCGCCCAGGCCATGGAAAAGGGCCAGGTCGTATACAGCATGATTGAGAAATTCCCCAAGCCGATAATTGCAGCTATCAATGGTTTTGCGCTGGGCGGTGGCTGCGAGCTGTCGATGGCCTGCCACTTCAGGATAATTGCCGATTCCGATAAGGTGTTTATGGGCCAGCCTGAGATAGACAGAGGTATCATACCCGGCTGGGGTGGCACACAGAGGCTGCCCAGACTGGTGGGCAAGACGAAGGCACTGGAAATGATGCTGTTGTCTACGAGGGTCTATGCTGCCGAGGCACTCAAAATAGGACTGGTGACCAAGGTCTCGAAGCCGGAAGAGCTGATGAAGGATGCTAAAGAATATGCTAAAGCGCTGGCAAAGAAAGCACCTATTGCTGTCGAGGTCATTCTGGATGCGGTGACGCGCGGCCTGGAGACGACAACGGACGAAGGTATCAAAATCGAGCTGGCGGGGTCGCAGCGCGTATCCAAGACAAAGGACGCCATGGAAGGAATCATGGCCTTTATCGAGAAGCGAGAGGCGAATTTCATAGGTGAATAATCAGCTGTAAAGCTGTACAAATAAATAGAAAGGAGATTTTAATATGAAAGTAGAGGACATTAAAAAGATTGCGGTTATGGGCGCCGGCGATATGGGTCATGGTATCGCCGAAGTGGCATTGCTTGCCGGTTACAAAGTGTCTTTGAGAGACATCGAACAGAGATTCGTCGATAGGGGCCTGACCAGAATTAAGGATAGCCTGGCCAAGCTAGTCGATAAACAGAGAATAACCGCCGACAATGAGAAGGCCATGCTGGCGAACATACAGACCTTCATCGACGTGGGTGAATCGGTAAAAGATGCCGATTTCGTTATTGAAGCCGTGCCTGAGATTTTGAAGTTGAAGGAAGAAGTATTCACCGCGCTGGACAAGTCAGCGCCATCGCATGCCATACTGGCTTCAAATACTTCCAACATGAGTATTTCAGACATCGCCGAGCACACCAAGAGACAGCCGCAGGTCGTGGGCATGCACTTTTTTAATCCGGCTGTCCTGATGAAGCTGGTTGAAATTATAAAGGGCAATAAGACCAGTGAAGAGACCATGAAGGTAGCCTATGATTTAGCGCTGAAGATGAACAAGGTGCCCGTCAGGGTAGAGAAAGATTCACCTGGATTTATTTACAACAGGGTAAACGCGCCGACCGGCATCTTTCTTAATGCCATAATAGACAAGAATATAGCTAAACCCGAGGAAATCGACGCCAAAATGAGAAAAATAGGTATGCCTATGGGGCCTTACGAGCTGATGGACTATGTCGGCCTGGACGTTTACTATCATGGAGCCAACTATTTTGCGGAGAAACT
>Ga0136653_10000131_pt1 | contig 36558 bp, 31 predicted proteins | sample LakKivw275mmetaG_FD_94866 | JGI IMG/M metagenome (GOLD analysis project Ga0136653, IMG submission 94866) | Anoxic lake water microbial communities from Lake Kivu, Rwanda to study Microbial Dark Matter (Phase II) - Lake Kivu water 275m metaG... | ecosystem: Environmental > Aquatic > Freshwater >...
AACGTGTCTTCACGGGAAGGAAGAAGCGGGAGATGGATGTACAACGGCTCGGCTACTGTGGCCTGGATTGTGCCGTCTGCCCTGTGTTCGTAGCGACGGCAAACGACGACGCAAAGTTGAGGGTAGAGACTGCGCGGGCGTGGTCGAAGCTCTACGCCGAGTACCTTGGCGGACAGGCGCTCAAGCCGGAAGACATGAACTGCCGCGGTTGCCTGTCAGCCAGCGATGTCTTCGCCGGATGTCTGAACTGCCCGATAAGGAAGTGCTGTCGGGAACGGAAGCTCGCCACCTGCGCCGGGTGCGCGGAATACGAGGCGTGCGGGATGCTGAACGGCTTCCTTTCTGTGCCGTCTCACCGGTCGGCGAAGGACAACCTCGAGCGAATGCGGACGAACGGCTAGCGGTCAGGAGTGCGGGAAGAAGACATGGGCAGTACTGGACTTGAACCAGTGACCTCCTGCGTGTGAAGCAGGCGCTCTAACCACTGAGCTAACCGCCCATCGCGGACGAGACCTATTGTAGCGTCACGGTCGTTTTCACACAACCATCGCATGCTTTCGGATGTGCAGCAGGACGTGAAGCGTGAGACGTACGCGGGAGTCGCATCTGTCTGTGGGCAGCGTCTATAATGGGTGAGCTGCGTCCGGTCGCCATGAAGCGCGGCCGGTCCGGGTTGAAGGCATGTCCGAACAGAGGATGTCGACCACTTTGCCCCGCCACGTTGCCTTCATCATGGATGGCAACGGGCGGTGGGCGACCCGGCAGGGCCTCCCGCGGCTGGCGGGGCACCGCAAGGGTATCGAGAACGTTGAACGGATCGCCGGCGCGTTGCTGCAGCGCGCCGTTACCTTCATGACCATCTACATGTTCTCGACGGAGAACTGGAAGCGGCCGAAGGAGGAGGTCGACGGCATCTTCGCCCTTCTTGCCGGCTGGCTCGAGGAGGCGGGACCCCGGATGCGTGCCGCGGGCATCCGGTTCCGGCACTTCGGCAGGAGGGAACCTCTGCCGACGGCGCTGCTGGGCGCACTGGACGTTACCTGCGGCGCTGCGGATGCCGACGGTGGATTGCTCCTGGGCCTTGCCATCAACTACGGCGGCCGCGCCGAGATCGTCGACGCCATCAAGGGCGCCCTGTCGCAAGTCTCCGCGGGCGGCGTCGACGAACGGAGTATCGCGGATGGCCTCTACACGGCAGGGGTCCCGGATCCCGACCTCGTGGTTCGCCCCGGCGGCGAGCTTCGACTCAGCAACTTCATGCTGTGGCAGGCAGCGTATGCTGAGTTATACTTCAGTCCGGTGCTGTGGCCGGACGTTGACGAGGGTGAACTGGACCGTGCTCTCTCGGCCTACGCGGAGCGTCATCGCAGGTTCGGCGGCCTCTGATTTCCTCGGGAGCGTTCATCCCGCGTCCGAAGAGGCTGCTTCACACCGCTGAGTAATCTCGAAGGAAGGTGCGTCAGGAATGGGAGACATAATTGAAGAAGCCGGTGCTGTCGTCCAGTGCCGACAGTGTCCGTGGTACAAGAACTGCGTCATGCCGATGCAGATTGGCTCCGGTGAGATAAATCAGTTCAAGCTGATGATGCAGGGCGGCGTCCTGGGAGCCGAGGGCAACCCGGAGATGGAGCGCGTGCTGGAAAGCGTCGCGGCCATGGGCCAGAACATGATGGTGCAGAGCTGCCCGGTGTTCACCGAGAGGCTCAAGTCCGACCCGAGGCTGGCGGAGCACATCAAGCTGCTGATGCAGCGGTGGGGCCAGGGCGATGAGCCGGCGAAGGGAGCCGCATCGTGAGTGAGGCGCTCGGCCGGCTGGAGCGGCCGGCAGCCGAGAGCTTCCAGGGGCGGCGCAAGCTCCTCGTTGTGTTCCTGGTGTTCAGCCACGAGAAGGCGCCGGCCGAGTACGCTGCGCTCTGCGACCGCTACTGGGGACAGGTTGCCGAGCAGGTGGCGAAGCTCGCTTCGCGCATAGGCACGGTGCGGCACGTCTATCACGAATCCGTCTGGGATGCCGGCGAGGCCGGACTGGCTCTCCTCGAGAGGATGAGCCGTCACAGCCACGGCATCGCGCGCTCTCTCTGCTCCGGCGGGGCCGCCATGGAGGCGCTCGAGGACCGGGACCTCGCGGCGGAGTTGAGCGACTGGGAGCGGTTCGTCATGCTGGGATTCGCCAGCAGCAAGGTCGCCGACCTCGTGAGCGACCTGTACTCGGGCGCGCTGAAGCAGCGGAACGAGCACGCCATCGACGTCATCCAGAAGACGCTCGGCGACGACGAGGTGGGCCTGCTCTTTGCGCGCGAGGGACACGGGCTCCAGTTCCCGGCCGACATCGAGGTCTTCAGCGTCGTCCCGCCCGCGTTCGATGAGCTGCATCGCTGGCTTCGCGACCACTCACGTCAACCTGCGGAGGAGAAGCCGGAACAGGAGAGTGCTGCAACGGAGGGGTCGGAAGAGGAGGCAGGGCAATGAGTATCAGGCAGCCGGCGGTAGCCGGTACGTTCTATGCTGCGACACGCAGCGGAGTGCTTGCCCAGCTTGAGTGGAGCTATCGCCACCGTCTCGGCCCGGGGGACGTGCCGGAGGTGAACCCATCCGGCCCTCGCGAGATCGTCGCTCTCGTGGCCCCGCATGCCGGCTACATGGCGTCCGGCCCCGTGGCCGCCCACGCCTACCATGCGCTGGCGCTTGACGGCGTCGTCGAGACGGCAGTCATCGTTGGACCGAACCACACCGGCTATGGGAGCCCGGTGTCTGTCTGGGTCGCCGGTTCGTGGAGTACGCCGATCGGCGAAGCGCGAGTTGACGAAGCCCGGGCCCGGCAGCTCCTCGGTGGGGTGGTACGCGCTGACGAATCGGCCCATGTCTACGAACACAGCGTTGAGGTGCAGATCCCCTGGCTGCAGCACCTGTACGGCGACGCGGTGAGGATCATCCCCGTTGCCATGATGGCGCAGGATGCTCACACCGCAGTTGCGATTGGGGAAGCCCTTGCCAAGCTCGAGGGCAACGTTCTGCTGATTGCCAGCACCGACCTCACGCACTACGAGTCGCAGGCGTCGGCGGGGCGCAAGGATTCAGGCGTGGTCGAGGCTATCGAGGCTCTGGACGTTGACGGCATGTACCGCATCCTCGCGGATGAGGACTGCAGCATGTGTGGCTACGGACCCGTGGCGGCGGTGGTGCATGCCGCGCTGCTTCGCGGGGCGACGCGTGCCGAGTTGCTGAAGTACGCCACCAGCGGAGACACGACTGGCGACGTATCCCGCGTCGTCGGGTACGCGTCGCTGGCGCTGCGCAAGCCGGCGCATACAGAGGCAGGCAGCTAGAGGCGGGGGTGGCAGACCTGTAAGCCGGGTTCTGTACTCTCGTGGAGAGCGGTGGCCATCCATCTAGCCCTGGCGTTGCCGCCAGGGTCAAGCAACCAACCCGGGGACATCGGCCGAGCGCCGTGCTCCCCGCACACACAGCCCTGAGGCCGTGGCGCGGTGGTTTTCGCCCCCCTATTTGGCCTTGCTCCGGGTGGGGTTTGCACGTCCAGCCGGTCTCCCGGCTGCCGGTGAGCTCTTACCTCGCCATTTCACCCTTACCCGCGTGAGCGGGCGGTGTGTTTCTGTGGCACTTTCCGTCGGGTTGCCCCGCCTGGGCGTTGCCCAGCACCCTGCTCGGAGGAGCCCGGACTTTCCTCCCCGCGCCCGGAGACGCGGAGCGGCCACCCGATCTACCACCCCCGGCTAAGTCTATGTCGCGAACGGGCGGGAGTCAACCTCCGGCCTGATGAGATGTCAGTCGACGTGCAGGATGCGGCTGCAGCTGGCGCACTGGACCATCTCACCGGCGCGGGCGCGCTGCCAGAGCCCCGCCGGCACGGTCAGGTTGCAGCCGCGACAGCGTCCCTGCTCGACCTGCACCACGGCCGCACCTTTCGTCTGTGCAAGATGGTCGTAGAGCCGGCACAACTCGTCTCCAAGCTCGAGCCGCGCTCCCTGGCGCACCTCAAGCAGCCGGGCGAGAGCAGACTCGACCGAGGCGCGCTCGGCGCTCAATCCCTCTTTCTGCTGTTCCCATTCCTGCCGCAACTGCGCTGCCCGAGAGCGGAGTGCTGCGGCCTCCGCTTCCAGTGCTTCCAGCGCGCCCATGGCATCGAGCAGCGCCTCCTCCTTCCCGGAGAGGTGCTTCCTGATTCCGTCGATCTCCTGCTGCAGGCTCAGGAGTTCCTTGGGATTGTGGACCGAGCCTCCGTAGAGCCGGTTGTTGAGCTCGTGTACCTTCGCGGTAGTGTCGTCGACGTCGTACTCGAGCTGACGCTGGTTGCTGCGTGCGGAAGTGAGGCGGGCTTCAAGGGCGCTCAACTCGGCCTCAGCGGAGGCGACAGCCTCACTGCGTTCGAGACGGCTGGTGATGTCGTGGAGGATGCGGCGTTTCTCTCTGATCTCCAGGTCGGCGACCTGAAGCTGATGCAATCGAGAAGCGACGCTCATCGGTCCGGCAATTGTAGGTGGGTCGTCACGGCATGTCAAAGGTCCGGGAAGCGCCGTGGAATGCTCCACAAGAAGTGTGCGAGGAACCCGGGTCGCCTGGGGATTGCGCCGGTCAGCCGGCCCGGCCTTCGCGCGTGAGAACCGCCACCTGCATGTTCAGCGGCAGGCTCGTGGCGGAAAGCGTAATCCTGGAGCGAGGCTCCGATGGCTGGAGGCCCATCGCAGCCACGAACGTTTCGAGTGGCTCCAGATCGGGTCGGGCGCTCTCCGTGCGATAGTGCATCGGCAGTACGTAGCGCGGCTGCAGGGAGCGCACCAGCGCGCGCGCCTCGGCCACGCTGAACGTCGTGACATCTCCTACCGGCAGGAACAGGACGTCGACCTTGCCCAGCTCCTTGAGAGCAGTCGCGGTGAGCGGATGGCCGAGGTCTCCCGTATGACAGAGCCTCAGACCTTCCATCTCGACGACGTACACCGTGTTCTTGCCGCGGACTGCGCCGCGCTCGTCGTCATGGAAGGAACCGTGGCCCGTGATGAACGCTCCGCCGACTTCGTACTCGCCCGGGCCCGTGAACACGCGGGCGCTTCCCGGCACGCCCTCAAGGCAGGAGTGCCCTTTGTGGCGGTGACTGATGAGGACCGCCTGGGGCGCGCCCCATCGAATCGCGCCGCCGTACTCCGGCGGACAGGGATCGAAGACCACCGCCGTCTCCTTCCCTCTCACGGTGAAGCACGAGTGACCGGACCAGGTTATCTCCATGATTCGGAGCGTAAGCATACTCGTGCGTGGCGGTCCTTGTCCAGACAGGCGGCGCCGTCTCCGGTGCTCTGTCTTGACGTGACCATCCGGAAAACGTTAACCTGTTCGTTCGCTGAGGTTAACTATGCGCTACGAGATACTTGCAGCGCTGAGAGCGGCCGGCTCCGGCGTCTCAGGAGAGGCGCTCAGTCGCGAACTGGGCATCAGTCGCGTGGCCGTCTGGAAGCAGGTGGAGGAGCTGAGGAAGCTGGGCTACAGGGTGGCCGCTTCGTCACGTGGCTACAGACTGGAGTCCGTTCCGGACCTGATGCTTCCGGGAGAGTTCCCTGGTTGGGAGTCGAGGGTGCACCACTGCATGGCCGTCGATTCGACCATGCGTGCGGCGAGGACGCTCGCCCGCGAGGGAGCGGAAGAAGGGACGCTGGTCGTCGCCGAGACGCAGACGGGCGGGCGCGGCCGGCTGCAGCGTTCCTGGGCGTCGCCTCCCGGCGGCATCTACATGACGCTCGTCTTGCGGCCGCGGGTGGCCCCGTTCCAGGCGCCGCGTCTCAATCTCATGGCCGCGGTGGCGGTCTCGGACAGCCTGGAAAGGCTCTTCGGGATCGAGGCGGGCGTCAAGTGGCCCAATGACGTGCTCGTCGGCGGCAGGAAGCTCTGCGGCATCCTGGCGGAAATGGAGGCCGAGTGCGACGCTGTGCACTACGTCAACGTGGGCATCGGCCTCAATGCCAACGCGCCCGTTCCGGACGTTCGGCCTCCGGCCGTCTCGCTCGTCGAGTTGCTGGGCGCCACGGTCGACCGCCCCCGGCTGGCGCGCGACATCGTCGAAGGAGTGCTTGCGAGGTTGCCGCGTCTCCTGGACGCCTCTCTGCTCGATGAGTGGCGGCGCAGGTCGGTGACGCTGGGGCACGACGTTTTCGTTGCCGTCGGCGACGAGACGGTGCGGGGCACGGCGGTCGACGTCGACCAGAGCGGAGCACTCTTGGTCAGGCAGCCCGACGGTCGGGTACGGACGGTCGTTGCGGGCGATTGTACCCACGGTGCCGTCGCATGACTGCCCTGCTCGGTGTGTGCCTCGCCTTCTTCCTGTTCATCGGGTTATCAACCGGCAGGCTCTCCGCGTCGCGGGACGCCTACTTCGTAGCCGACCGGCGCGGCAGCGCGCTGACCATCGGCGGAAGCCTGCTCGCGACGGTCGTGGGAGCATCGGCCACGGTAGGAGTTGCCGGTCTCGCCTACGATAGGGGTGTTACGGCCCTCTGGTGGAGCCTTTCGGGGATCGTCGGGCTTCTCGTCCTCGGGGCGTTCCTGGTTCCACGCGTGCGCCGCTGGCCAGCCTACACGCTTCCGGGGCTCGTCGGCCGGATGTACGGCCCCCGCACTGCCGTGGTGACTGCACTGCTCATCGTCGTGGCGTGGACCGGCGTGGTCAGCGGGCAGATGGTGGCTGCGGGCCTCGTGCTGTCCGTCATCGGCGTGGGCTCGCCCGGGTTGTGGATGGCGCTTCTCGCCGCCGTGCTGGTGACGTACGTCATCGTCGGTGGCCAGGGGGCAATCATCCGCACCGACGCCGTCCAGGCCGCCTTGCTGGTCGTCGGGGTTGCGGCCGCGGTCGCAGCCCTGCTCCTGGCCGGAGACGGTCTCGGCTCGTACGTTCAGGCGCTGCCGGACGGCAGCCTAGCATTTCCCGTGAGCGCCGCGTTCGGCTGGGACAACCTCGTCACGACGCTGGTGCTTGTCGGCTCCGTGTACCTCGCAGGTCCGGACATCTACACCCGGCTCTTCTCGGCCCGCGACACTGCGTCCGCGCGGAGAGGAGTTCTCGGGGCGGCTTTGCTGATGCTGCCGGTCGCCCTGCTGGTTACCGCGCTTGGGCTCGCTGCGCGGGTGCTGGCGCCGGGGATAGCGGCGGAAGAGGCGCTGCCCTGGCTCCTCTACCGAGGATTACCCCCCTTCCCGTCGGCGCTGCTCCTCGCGGGCCTCGTTGCGGCGCTCATGTCCTCCGCTGACAGCACGCTGCTCGGTCAGGCTGTCGCTCTGGCCGACGACGTCATCTCGAGGATACGGCCGCTTGACGACAGGCAGGCAGTCCTGGTGACGCGACTCTGCGTGCTGGGGCTGGGCGCTATCGCACTCCTGCTCGCGCTCAGTCTCAGGGGAGTCATCTCCTCTCTCCTCTTCGCCTACTCGGTGTTCACGTCAGGCGTTGTCGGCCCGGTTCTGCTCGGCCTCATCGGTGGACGCCTGCGACCCGACGCGCCTGCGGCGCTGGCCGGGATGTGCGTCGGCGGAGCCATCGGCCTCTGCGGTGCGATACCGGGACTCGATGTGCCCTTGCGTCCTCACCTCGCACTCGTAGGGCTGGCCGCCAGCGTCGCCGTCCCGCTGGCCGTCACCGCGTTCCGGAGGCGCGTACTGGGTCGCACCGGCACGTGATACAATGCCGCAACCGCACGGAAGGCTGCCGACAGCCGACTCGTGCGCCATCAGCATAATGGACTCGGCTGATTTTCAGTTGGAGACCCCGCCAAACCTCCTGCTCGTTGTCTCGGGCTCGTCCGGCGTCGGCAAGGACACTGTCATCGACCGCATGAAGCAACGTCACTGTCCGTTTGCGTACGTCGTGACTGCGACGACGAGGCAGCGGCGGCCGGCCGAAGTGGACGGTGTCCACTACCACTTCTTCACGGAGGAGCGGTTCAACGAGATGGTGGCCGGTGGCAGGATGCTCGAGTGGGCGAAGGTGTATGGGAACTACTACGGCGTGCCGCGCTTCGCCGTGGCGGAGGCGCTCGGAACGGGACGCGACGTTGTCGTCAAGGTGGACGTTCAGGGCGCGGCGACTATCCGTCGTGAGGTCCCCGGCGCGCTGCTGCTCTACCTGCGCCCGCCCTCCGTGGAGGAGCTCGAGCGGCGGCTGCGTCTGCGGCAAAGCGAATCCGCCGAGGAGATCGCCCTCAGGCTGAGCAAGGCGGCTCAGGAGTACCGGCAACTGCCTCTGTTCGACTACGTCCTGACCAGCCACGCGGGGCGGATCGACGACGTGGTGGCGCAAATCATGGCGATCGTGACCGCCGAGAAGGCGCGGGTGAATCCCCGCCGCGTGATCCTCAGCGACTCCGGGGAGCGCTCAACGTAGTCAGCCCGGGCGGGCCTGCAGGTTCCTACTTGAGACTTCGAATGAGCTCTTCAACCTCTATGGCGGCCAGCGTCAGCGTCTGCATCGTGCCCCGCGCTCCCAGAGCCAGTGCGATGCGCGTGATGTCCTCGTTGCTTCGAGCCTCGAGGATGTTGATGAAATCGTAAGGCCCGAGCAGGGCGTACTGCGCCAGGACCTTGGCGCCCATCGCCTCGACCTCCCGGTTCACCTCGCGGAGTCTCTCGGGCTTGTCTCTCAGCGTCTTCCTTCCCTCGTCAGTGAGGGTCGTCATCATCACGAACTTCGCCATCCTTCACCTCCACACCGAGACTCTGCCTCAATCACCGCCCGCCCGGGCTTCGATTGACGGGTTGTCGCTCGTACGCCTGCTTCTCATCCGTAGTGGACTCCCTTGAACGCCTCCAGCAACTCCGCCTCCCTGCCCCGCATCCTCGCCGCATCGGCGGCGTCTTCGTGGTCGTAGCCGAGGAGGTGCAGCATTCCGTGGATGACGAGCAGCGAGAGCTCGCGTTGTGTGCTGTGGCCCTGTTCCCTTGCCTGCTCGACGGCCTGCGGATAGGAGATAACGAGGTCGCCGAGGCGGCGCACGCCGTCATCAGGCAGGACAAACGCATCGGCTGCGCCCGGCGGAGCCTCCGTGTAGAAGGCGATGACGTCGGTCGGTGCGTCCACGTTGCGATAGCGGCGGTTCATCGCGTGTACGGTCTCCTGGTCCGAGAGGATGATGCCGACCTCGTACGGCGGCAGGACGCTCTCCGCCAGCAGCGTGTCGGCCGCGACCGACCGGAACCAGGCGGCGTCGGGCTCGGCGCCCTCGTGAGAGTCGATCTCGACGTAGATGTCCTCGTTCACGCCCGTTCGTCTCCTGCCGGCATCATAGCAGCACCACCCCGTCGTTTCAAAGCAACGTCGTGCGATACAATAGGCGTAATGTCAGTCACCCCCCTCAGACGACAGTACCTGAAGCTGAAGCAGGAGCATCCGGAAGCAATCGTGCTCTTCCGGCTTGGGGACTTCTACGAGACGTTCGACGAGGATGCCCGCATCGCATCTCGTGAGTTGGACATCGTCCTCACCTCTCGTGAGATGGGCAAGGGGAACCGCGTTCCGATGGCCGGCATTCCCTACCACGCGTTGGACAACTACCTGGGCCGGCTCATCGGCCGGGGCTACAAGGTGGCGGTTTGTGAGCAGCTCACTCCTCCGGGACAGGGACTGGTGGAGCGTGACATAGTCAGAGTAGTCACTCCCGGAACCGTGGTGGAACCGGCTCTGCTGCAGGCGAAGTCCAACAACTACCTGGTCAGCGTGCGCGTCGAGGGCGAACGCGCGGGTCTGGCGTTCGCCGACATCACCACCGGCGAGTGCTCGGTGACCGAGTTGCCGCTTGAGAGACTCGAACTCGAGTTGGGGCGGCTTAGGCCGGCGGAGGTCCTCGTGTCGGACCCGTCGTCGCTTCCGGGCGAGTGGCTGGCGACCGCGCTCGACGCGTACTGGTTCGAGCAGGACGTCGCACAGCGGGTGCTGCTCGAGCACTTCGAGGTCGCGACGCTGGAGGGCTTTGGCTGCGCGCGTCTGCCGCGCGCCATCGAGGCGGCCGGCGCACTGGTCCACTACCTCGAGGAGACTGAAAAGCAGTCGCTCCGCCAGCTCACTTTTCTCTCCACCTACTCGACCGAGTCGTTCATGACGCTCGACGTGCAGACGGTCCGGAATCTGGAGCTGTTCGAGGGCGGACGATGGGGCGCGGCCGACCTCTCGCTCCTCTCGATTCTCGATGAGACGAAGACGGCCATGGGCGGTCGGCTCCTGAGGCAGTGGCTGGGTTGCCCCCTGCTCGACCTGGCTGCGCTGGAGAGACGCCTCGAGCTGGTGCAGTGGTGCGTCGGCGACAGCCTCTCGCGGCAGGAGCTTCGGGGAGCGATGGCGCACGTGGCGGACCTCGAGCGGCTCGGCAATCGCACGGTCTCGGGACGGGCAACGCCGAGGGAACTGGTTGCGCTGCGGGCCGGGCTCGCCGCGGTCCCGTCCCTGTGCGAGTCGCTCCGCGCAGCGCCGAAGGAACTCATCTCCGGCCTGCGGCCCCTGCCGGATGTCGTAGGCATCCTGACCGATGCGCTGTCGGACGAGCCGGAGGCTCCCGGGCAGGACGGCATCATCCGGCCAGGCTTCTCCGAGGAGCTCGATACGCTGCGCACCAGGGCGAAGGAGGCGCGTCAGTACCTCGCCGACCTGGAACGGCGCGAGCGCGAGCGCACCGGTATCAGGTCGCTCAAGGTCGGCTACAACCGTGTCTTCGGGTACTACCTTGAGGTCTCACGCGCCAACCTGCATGCGGTGCCTCAGGACTACATCAGGAAGCAGACGCTGACCGAGGCCGAGCGCTTCTACACGCCGGAGCTGAAGGAGTACGAGTCCCTCGTACTGACGGCCGGCGAGCGCATCGCAGAGCTCGAGGAGTCCGTCTTCCGCCGGCTGTGCGAGCAGGTAGCGGGGCACATCGAGGCCATCCTCGGTCTGGCGCGTGCGATGGCGGTGGTGGATGTAGCCTGCAGCCTTGCGCAGGTCGCGGTGGCGCGCGGCTACACCCGGCCGGTGCTGGATGACGGCGTTGAGATCTGCATCCGCGGCGGACGGCATCCCATCGTGGAGGCGCGTCTCGAGAAGGGGCAGTTCGTCGCCAATGATACCCTCCTCTCGAACGAAGACGCGCAACTGGTCATCCTTACGGGACCCAACATGTCCGGGAAGTCGACCTATCTGCGCCAGGTAGCTCTCATCGTGCTCCTGGCCCAGGTCGGCAGCTTCGTCCCGGCGGAGTCGGCCCGGATCGGCCTCGTCGACCGCATCTTCACGCGCGTCGGAGCCCAGGAGGACCTGGCGTCCGGGCAGTCGACCTTCATGGTGGAGATGATTGAGACAGCGAACATCCTGCACCATGCGACGAAGAAGTCACTCGTCGTGCTGGATGAGATTGGACGCGGTACGAGCACCTACGACGGAGTGTCGATTGCGTGGGCTGTGGCGGAGTACCTGCATAACCACCCGTCACTCGGCGCGAAGACGGTGTTCGCCACGCACTACCATGAGCTCGTACAGCTTGCCGAACACCTGCCCCGGGTGCGCAACTTCAACGTCGCCGTTGTTGAGGAAGGTGGCGCCGTGCGCCTGTTGCACCACATCGCTCCCGGGGGGGCGGACAAGAGCTACGGCATCCACGTGGCGCGGCTGGCGGGGTTGCCGAGGGCGGTGGTGGCGAGGGCTCAGGACGTGCTTGATCGCCTGGAAGGGCAGTCCGCCGGCAGGAAGAAGCTGGCGGCTCCCCGGCGCGTCGACCCCGGGCGGCAGCTCGGCATGTTCGAGAGGGACCTCTCGATGATGAAGGAGCTGAGCGACCTCGACGTGGATGCTCTGACGCCGCTGGAGGCTATCGCGGCGCTGTACGCTCTGCGCGAACGCGCGCGGAAGGAACTTGAACCGGGCCGCGCGGACAAGCGATAATTGACACTCCTCAAACCCGATGGTATACTGCCTGTTTGCGGCATGATACCACTATGCCATCCCCAATCAACTCATTGATTCCCCCCTTGTCGTGCTCTTGAGAGTGGCTGTTTCATAAGACTACGTGCGTTGTAGGAGTGTGCAATGTCTTTGACGTCTGCTCCGTCATCCCCTGTCGTGCGTTCCTTCTCCAAGCACCCTGAGGTTATCGATGTCCCCAACCTCGTCATGGTGCAGATCGAGTCCTTCCGGTGGTTCCAGGCCGAGGGACTGACGAAGCTCTTCGAGGAGGTGTCCCCTATTCGGGACTATACGCGCAACAGGCTCGAGCTCCATTTCGTCGAGTTCGAGTTCGATGAGGCGAAGCACTCCGTCGCGGAGTGCCTGGAGCGGGGAATGACGTACTCCGCGCCTCTCAGGGTTCTGGTCAGGCTGCTCATCAAGGAGACGGGCGAGATCAAAGAGGAGAAGCTGTTCTTCGGCGATTTCCCGCTCATGACGGATGCCGGCACGTTCATCATCGCCGGCGCTGAACGCGTCGTCGTCAGCCAGCTCACCCGTTTTCCGGGTGTGTACTTCACGCTCGCGCGCGACCCCGTGAGCGGACGCCAGCTCGGCTTCGGCAAGCTGGTCGCCGAACGAGGCGCCTGGCTCGATTTCGATACCTCCAGCAGGGGCGTCATCTCGGTAAGGGTCAGCGGCAAGCGCAAGCTGACGGCGAGCACGCTGCTGCGCGCGGTGAACTACGGTACCGACGAAGAGTTGCTCGAGCTGTTCAAGGACGTCGACACCAATCCCGAACACCCGTTCATCGCTTCCACCATTGAGCGCGACCCGCTGATACACAGCCAGGCCGATGCCCTTGTGGACATCTATCGCAAGCTGTCATCGGGCGAGCCTCCCAGTCTCAACAGCGCCAAGACGCTCCTGAACAACTTCCTATTCAACCCGAGGCGCTACAGCCTCGGCGAGGTGGGCCGGTACAAGCTGAACAAGAAGCTCGGCGTCGAGGTTCCGAGCGACTACCTCGGCCTCACGCCCGAGGATCTCGTGCAGATAATCAAGCACATCATTCTGCTGAACAACGGTCTCGAGGTTCCGGATGACATCGACCATCTCGGCAACCGGCGGGCTCAGGGCGTCGGGTTCCTGCTGCAGAACCAGTTCCGGGTTGGACTGCTGCGGCTCGAGCGCGCCGTCAAGGAGCGCATGAGCATCCTTGGCTCGGAGGCGGCGACGCCCTCCGCGCTCATCAACATCCGTCCGGTGACCGCCGCCATCAAGGAGTTCTTCGGCCGCTCCCAGTTGTCGCAGTTCATGGACCAGACGAATCCCCTGGCGGAGCTTACCCACAAGCGCCGGCTCTCGGCCATGGGTCCCGGCGGCCTTTCCCGTGAGCGGGCGGGATTCGAGGTGCGTGATGTTCACCACTCCCACTACGGCCGCCTGTGCCCTATCGAGACGCCGGAAGGCCCGAACATCGGGCTTATCGGCACGCTGGCTACGTACGCATCCATCAACAAGTACGGGTTCGTCGAGACGCCGTACCGCAAGGTCATTCACGAGTTGCCCTCCAACTCGGAGCAACTCCTCGGTCGCTTGCTGAAGGAAGACGTACTCTCCCCGAAGGGCGACGTGGTTGCCGGCGCGGGAACCCGCGTCACCCGCGAGGCGATGCGCCGCATCGCCTCGCTGCCGGCAACAACGCTCAAGATTGCCCCCTTCGTCTCGAACGAAGTGCGCAACCTGACGGCTGATGAGGAAGAGCAGTACAGCATCGCTGCCGCCAATGCCCGAATCAACGAGCACGATGAGTTTCTCGACGACCGCGTCGAAGTGAAGCGGGGAGCGCGCTACTTCCGCGAGGCGCAGGACAAGGTCGACCTCATGGACGTCTCTCCCAAGCAGATCTTCAGTGTTTCCGCGGCACTCATACCGTTCCTGGAGCATGACGATGCGAACAGGGCCCTGATGGGCTCCAACATGCAGCGCCAGGGCGTGCCGCTGCTGCGGCCAGAAGCCCCGCTCGTGTCTACCGGCATGGAGGGGGAGGTGGCGCGGTACAGCGGCCAGGCGCTGTTCGCCGAGAGCGACGGCCTCGTGACCTCCGTCACCGGCTCGCAGATCATCATTCTTGACGACCGGGGCGACCCGCGCGTCTACCGGCTTGACCGCTTTGTTCGCACGAACCAGGGCACCTGCATCGATCAGCGCCCGCTGGTGAGGAAGGGTGACAAGGTGCGGAAAGGACAGATACTGGTCGACAGCTCGTCCCTGCAGGGCGGGCAGCTCGCACTGGGGCGCAACGTCGTCTGCGCGTTCATGAGCTGGCGTGGATACAACTACGAGGACGCCATCATCGTCAGCAACAGGCTGGTCAAGGATGACGTCTACACTTCCATCCACATCGAGAAGTACGAGACGCAGGAGCGGAACACCAAGCTCGGTCCTGAGGAGATAACCAGGGACATCCCGAATGTGAGCGAGGACAGCCTCGGCAATCTGGACGAGGAAGGCATCGTTCGCGTCGGGGCGGAAGTCAAAGCGGGCGATATCCTCGTAGGCAAGATCACCCCCAAGGGTGAGACGGAACCGTCCACCGAGGAGAAGCTGCTCCGGGCCATCTTCGGTGAGAAGGTCCGTGATGTGAAGGATAGCTCTCTCCGGATGCCGCCCGGTGCGCGCGGACGCGTCCTCTCGATGCGGGTCTTCTCGCGCGAGAACCACGATGAACTCCAGGCTGGCGTTAACCGTCTCGTTCGCGTGTGGGTCGTCCAGCGCCGGAAGCTGTCCATCGGCGACAAGATGTCCGGACGCCATGGGAACAAGGGCGTGGTCTCCATCGTGCTGCCAGAGGAAGACATGCCGTTCCTGCCGGACGGGACGCCGGTCGATGTGGTTCTGAACCCGCTGGGCGTGCCGTCTCGTATGAACATCGGTCAGGTGCTTGAAGCCCACCTGGGATGGGCCGGCAGGGTATTCGGCTTCCGGGCGGTCACCCCGATCTTCGGCGGAGCCAACACGGCCGAGATCGAGGATGAGTTGTGCCGGGTGTGGATGGCCTGGCGCGCCAAAGCCGTCAACCTCGATTCGAAGGTGGCCATGTGCGTCGACATGGACGTACTGGGTCCCTGGCTGGAGGAGAAGGGCTTCGACGCCGCAGAACTGGTGGACCCATCCAAGGTCGGTCCCGCGAAGCGGGCCGGGCTCATCCTGTGGCTCGAGGACCAGGGCATCCAGGCGCGCAATGCGTCCGCCGAGGAGCTCGATGCGCTTGCGAAGAAGGTGTACCAGGAGCGGCGCGCTTGTCCGCCCACCTTCGGCAAGATGGTAATACGCGATGGCAAGACGGGTGAGCCGTTCGACCAGCCCGTGACCATCGGCGGCGTCTACATGATGAAGCTCATTCACCTGGTCGAGGACAAGGTGCACGCCCGCTCGACGGGCCCGTACTCTCTCATCACGCAGCAGCCACTGGGCGGCAAGGCGCAGTTCGGTGGACAGCGCTTCGGTGAGATGGAGGTCTGGGCGCTTGAAGGCTACGGCGCGGCGCACACGCTGCAGGAGATGTTGACGGTCAAATCCGACGACATCGTCGGCCGTGCTCGGGCGTACGAGTCCATCATCAAGAACGAGGATGTTCAGAGTCCGAGTATCCCCGAGGCCTGCAAGGTCCTGTTCATGGAACTGCGGGCAATGGGCTTCGCGGTTGAATTGCTCAATGAAGAAGAAGAGAAGATAAGCATCACCGGCGACGTCAAACCCCGCCTGAAGTCGAGACTGTAGAGTGAGGGCGAAAACGAATGGTTCAGTTTGATGACATAAGCGCGATCCAGATCAGCCTTGCCTCTCCGGAGCAGATCAGGAGCTGGTCTCACGGTGAGGTGACGAAGGCAGAGACCATCAATTACCGCACGCTCAAACCCGAGCGGGATGGGCTCTTCTGTGAACGGATCTTCGGACCGGTCAAGGACTACGAGTGCCACTGCGGCAAGTACAAGAAGATTCGCTACAAGGGCGTGATATGCGACAAGTGCGGTGTCGAAGTTGCGCACTCGAGCGTCAGACGTGAGCGCATGGGCACCATCGAGCTTGCCGCGCCGGTTACCCACATCTGGTTTGCGAAGCTCGTTCCGTGCTGGCTTGGCATTTTGCTCGACCTTTCGCCGAAGAACCTCGAGTCGGTCATCTACTTCGCCCGGTATCTCGTCACGTCCGTCGATGCAGACGGGATTGAGGCCAAGGCGAAGGCGTTCATCGATGCCGGTGACAGCGAGTCCGCAGACAAGCTGCGAGACCTGAAGGTCAACAGGCTTCTTAACGAGGAAGAGTACCGCGAGCTCAAGGAGAAGTGCGGCGAGCTCTTCAAGGCGGGCATGGGAGCCGAGTCCATCCTTGAGGTTCTGAAGGGCATCGAGATCGAGAAGTTGCATGAGGAACTGCTCGAAGGTATCCGCACCGCATCTCGACAGCAGTATGACAAGATCAGCAAGAAGCTCCAGCTCGTGGAGGCGCTCAGAGAGAGCGGCAACCGGCCGGAGTGGATGATTCTTACCGTGCTGCCGGTGCTCCCGCCTTCGCTGCGGCCGGTAGTGCAGCTTGACGGCGGCCGGTTCGTCATCAGCGACCTCAATGACCTCTACCGGAGAGTCATCAACCGGAACAACCGGCTGCGCCGTCTGATGAACCTCGGGGCGCCGGAAGCCATCGTGCGGAATGAGAAGCGCATGCTGCAGGAGGCCGTCGATGCGCTCATCGACAACGGCCGCCGCGGCCGCGTCGTGACAACCGGCAACAACCACGCCCTCAAGTCGCTTTCCGCCATGCTTGCAGGGAAGCAGGGCCGGTTCAGGCAGAACCTGCTCGGCAAGCGCGTGGACTACAGCGGCCGGTCGGTCATCGTCGTCGGCCCTGAGCTGAAGCTGCACCAGTGCGGCATCCCGCGCCGCGTCGCCCTCGAGCTGTTCAAGCCGTTCGTCATGCACAAGCTGATGGAGAAGGGCTACGCCAACAACGTCAAGGTGGCTCGCCGTCAGGTTGAGCGCGCCCGCCCGGAGGTCTGGGAGCTGCTGCAGGAGGTGGTGAAGGAGCGCCCCGTCATGCTCAACCGGGCGCCCACGCTGCACCGCCTCAGCATCCAGGCGTTTGAGCCGGTCCTCATCGATGGCGATGCCTTCCAGCTCCATCCGCTTGTCTGCTCGGCCTTCAACGCCGACTTCGATGGCGACCAGATGGCCGTCCATGTGCCGCTGTCGCGTCTCGCCGTGAAGGAAGCACGCGAGCGCATGCTGAGCGTGTTCAACATGCTGCTGCCCAGCAACGGCGCTCCTGTCACGTCCCCGAGCCTGGACATGGTGTTGGGCTGCTACTACCTCACCATTCCCAAGCCGAATGCCAGGGGAGAGGGCAGAGCCTTCAGCAGCGCCGACGATGCCAAACTCGCTTACGAGGCAGGCATCGTCCAGCTCGGCTCCGAGATCAAGGTCAGGTACAACGGCGAGATGCTGCAGACCACCGTCGGCCGCATCATCTTCAACGACGCCCTGCCGCCCCAGATGCGCTTCCAGAACAAGACCATGAACAAATCCGCGCTGCGGTCGCTCGTTTCGGATTGCGTGCGGGTACTCGGACACGAGGCGACTGCGGCTGTGCTGGACAACCTCAAGCAAGTGGGCTTCAACTATGCGACCAGGTCCGGTGTCTCCATCGCCATGAGCGACATCGAGGAACCGCCGCACAAGTCTGAGATTCTGGGCGAAGCTGATCAGCAGGTGGGCGTCATCGAGGACCAGTACTCGCGCGGCTTCATCACCGAGGACGAGCGGTATGAGAATGTCGTCCAGGTGTGGATGCAGGCGACCGACAAGATCCTCGACGATGTGTCGAAGTCGCTCGACCGCTATGGCCCCATCTATATGATGGCCACGTCCGGTGCGAAGGGTAACATCTCGCAGATCCGGCAGATGGCCGGCATGAGGGGCCTCATGACGGACCCGTCCGGCAAGATCATCGACTTCCCCATCAAGGCGAGCTTCCGCGAAGGCCTGTCACCCATGGAGTACTTCATCTCGACGCATGGCGCGCGGAAGGGTCTTGCCGATACCGCACTTCGTACCTCTGACAGCGGGTACCTGACGCGACGTCTCGTCGACGTCTCTCAGGACGTTATCGTCAACGAAGTAGACTGCGGCACGACCGAAGGCACGTGGATCTCGGCGGTGCAGAACGGTGCCAACCTTCCCCCGTTCAGCGAGCGAATGCTCGGCTATCTGGCGGCCGCTCCGATTGCCGACCCTCGCACCGGAGAGGTCATCTGCGACCGTAATCAGGAGATAGACGAGGAGCGCGCCCGCCGAATTGTTGAAGCGGGAATTCCGAAGGTCTATGTACGGTCTCCGCTGAACTGCCGATGCCGCTTCGGCATCTGTCAGTACTGCTACGGACGCGACCTTGCCACCCGCGGCCTCGCCAAGATCGGCACGGCCGTCGGCGTCATCGCGGCTCAGAGCATCGGTGAGCCGGGAACCCAGCTCACCCTGCGAACGTTCCACACCGGAGGTGTCGTCGGAACCGACATCACAACGGGTCTTCCCAGGGTGGAGGAGCTGTTCGAAGCGCGCACGCCCAAGGGGCGCTCCGTGCTTGCAGGCATCGATGGCGTTGCCAGCATCATAGAGTCAGAAGAGGGGCGCATCGTCAAGATCACGAACTCGACGGCGTTCGAGGAGGAATACCCGGTCCCTGAGGGAGTCGAGGTGGTGGTGGCCGACGGCCAGGTTGTCGAGGTGGGGATGCTTCTCTTCCGGCCGGCGACGACGGAACCGGGCGAGACCCGGCTTCCGGCTACTCTCTCGGATCAGGAAGGCGTCGCCCGCGTCTCGGGCAAGGCAAGAGTGGAGACGGGAGTGATTCGTATCCGGTACGACGAGAAGGAAGAGCGGGAGTACCCCATTCCGGCCGGCGCCAGGCTAACGGTGCAGACGGGCGACAGCGTGCACCTTGGCCAGCAGCTCACCGAGGGAGTAATCAACCCGCACTCTATCCTGCGCATCATGGGCAAAGAGGCGACGCAGCAGTACATCATCGACGAGATCCAGCGGGTCTACTGCTCTCAGGGCGTGACCATTCACGACAAGCATGTCGCCACCATCGTGCGACAGATGCTCCGCCGCGTTGAGGTCATCTCCTCCGGTGACACCGAACTGCTTCCAGGCGAGCTGGTTGACCGCTTCGACTACGAGGATGTGAATGCGCGCGTGCTCGCCGAGGGCGGAGAGCCGGCCACGGCGCAGGCGATACTCCTCGGCATCACGAGGGCAAGCCTGAACAAGGACTCGTGGCTTGCCGCTGCCTCGTTCCAGGAGACGAACCGCGTGCTCGCCGCGGCCGCGCTTCGCGGCAAGATAGACAAGCTCAGGGGCTTGAAGGAGAACGTCATTCTTGGCAAGCTGATTCCGTCGCAGGAGGCTTCGCGGGCGGAACCCCGCCTGGTTGAGCCTTCCGAGGAAGAAGAGGAGACGACCGGCCTGCTTGCGGAGGCGTGAGCCACCGTCAGGCGGCACGGTGAAGCCTCGTTATGGCTCGCAAGACGCCCGGCGAGGGTGAACGCATCGTATCCGCGGAATCGGCCGCTGAGGACGCGCCGGCTGAAGTTGGCCTGCGTCCTCAGCGGCTTGAGGACTTCATCGGTCAGGCCAAGGTCAAGGAACAGCTGAGCATCGCCATCGCCGCCGCTCGCAAGCGAGGCGAACCTCTCGACCACACGGTTCTCCACGGTCCTCCGGGTCTCGGCAAGACGACTCTAGCCCATATCGTTGCCGCTGAGCTTGGTGTCAACATCAAGATCACCTCGGGCCCTGCCATCGAGCGACCGGGAGACCTGGCCGCTCTGCTGACGAACCTGGAGCAGGGGGACGTCATCTTCATCGATGAGGTTCATCGCCTCAGCAGAATCGTCGAAGAGAAGCTCTATCCTGCGATGGAGGACTTCGTATTCGACATCTTCCTGGGGAAGGGACCCGGGGCCCGGGGACTGCGGCTCACCCTGCCGCCCTTCACACTTGTCGGGGCGACGACGCGGTTCTCGCTCTTGAGTGCGCCGCTGCGCGACAGGTTCGGCATCGCCTGCCACCTGGACTTCTACGATGAGCCTTCCATCCTCCGCATCCTCAGGCGGTCCGCCGCGATCATGCACGTCCCGGCCGATGAGGCGGGACTGGCACAGATCGCCAGTCGCTCGCGTGGCACGCCCCGCGTGGCGAACAGGCTGCTTCGCCGGCTGCGAGACTTCGCTCAAGTTGTCGGCGACGGCACGATAGGAGAGCAGACCGCCATCGAGGGCCTCGCACGACTTGAGATAGACGCCGTCGGCCTCGATGAGGTCGACCGGAAGCTGCTTCGTGCCATCATCGAGAAGTTCGACGGCGGACCGGTCGGCCTCGACACCATCGCTGCATGTGTGAGCGAGGACGCCGACACGATCACGGATGTGTACGAGCCGTACTTGCTGCAACTGGGTCTCATCGATCGGACGCCGCGGGGAAGAGTGGCGTCGCGGCGGGCGTACGAGCATCTGGGTTTGCCGTTCGAGCGGGGGGCGTCGGCTCAGGCCGGGCTCTGGGAAGAATCCCCGAGTGCGTGAGTCGCGCTATCCGCGGAACTCACGCATCGTCGGCAGCGACACCAGGACGATGGCAAGGCCGGCAACGAGCCAGCCCCACAGCGACACCTGCTGTCCGCAGAAGAGCAGCACGTAGCCGAAGACGACGGCTTGCGGGATGATGAGCGCAAGCGCCTTGCCCCAGCGGGGGCGGATACGCGCGAATACGAAGCTCGACACAGCCAGCGTCACGAAGCTACCCACCAGTTCCCGCCCGTAGGACCGCACTCCGTTGGCATCCAGGCTCCCGCTCCGTATGCTGGAGAGATTCTGGGTTGCCATGCACCACGCTGTGATAACGGCCCACGGAGCAAGCATCAGCGAGACGTAGAGCAGGTCCCGCGAGGCTGTCTGCCTGACGACGTAGACCGCCACCAGCACTGCGCAGGGGATGTAAGCGATGCCGACAAGCGTCCACCAGTGCGTGGCATTCAGAAGCAGAAGAGCAGCCAGGATGATGGGAACCAGACAGTAGCCCAGCCAGCTGAACGACCACGCGGGCACCCGCCTCGAGACGGCGAGGTGCGCTCCCAACCCTGCCGCCAGGACCGTTGCCAGCAGGCAGACCAGGCTCTGCCGGAAGTAGGCGGTCAACAGCAGCGCGACCAGCAGGTGCGGCAAAGAGGTGAGGAAGGCATCCCTCCAGGTCCCTTGAGAGTGCACGACGATGAGGTCGCGGGCGATGATTTCGGGGTTCCCGAACGAGCGGATGGCCCGACGGCTCGCCTCATCGTCGCTGAGGCCGCTCCTCTTGAGACTGTTCGTATGGTCCTCAAGATGCGCACGCACTTCGCGGTCAATCTCTCCGCGGGTGCGGGAATCGACTCGCATACCGTCGCAAAGAGAGGAGGCGTACTCGCTCAGCTTCTTGTGCATCGCCGTCATCAGCCGGCTTCCGGCTTGAAGACTGCTTTCACCGCAGCGGAGAAGTCCGACCAGACCGCCCGCTTGTGCGCCAGCATCTCCTTGCCCCGCGGCGTGATGTAGTAGTACCGCCGCTCCTGCCCGCCCGGGAGCGTCTGCCACCTGCCCTCGAGGAACCCCTCCTGCTCCATGCGGTGCAGAGCGGGATAGAGCGTGCCCTCCCGGAAATGGAAGTAGCCGCCGCTCCGGCTCTCGAGCTCCTTGATGAGCTCGTAGCCGTACGTCGGACCGTCGTTCACCACGCTGAGTATGAGGCAGTCGGTGCTTCCCTTGAGGAATTCTCTCTCGTAGTTCGTCATTGGTACACCCCGTCTGGTCGGGCGCATGTCACACTAGCAGTGCGGGGAGAGACTGTCAATGCCGCGGTTTGCCGCTAGAGGCTCCAGCGGCTAGAATACCGGACTCCTCGATACGGCACGAAGGGAGCGGAGAATGACCGCATATGAAGAGTTCGTTGCGCGGATTCACGAGACGGACACGATGAGGGAGCTGGCGCGTAGTCTGGACGAAGAGCCTGCACGGCTGTTGCGTCTCATCTGCTCGCGCTATGAGGAGACTGGGCGGGCCGTTGCTGACCACTACCTCCAGTTGACCGGCTACTTCGGCGAGACGATGTTGCGTGTCCTCGTTCGCGCCGGCCTCATCGACCGTGAGCCCGGCGGAAGAGGGGCTCTTCACGCGTATGTGCCAACCGCCGGAGGACTCGAGCTCTACAGGCGGATTCACGAGGAACGGCGGGAGTGAAGGCGTTGTTCGACACGCACGCGCACCTCGATCAGGTGCCCGAGCTTGAACGAGTGCTTGACACTGCTCGCGAGGCGGGCGTTGCCGGCATCATCGCCGTCGGCGTCGACGAGCCTTCGAACGGGGCCGTCCTCCGAATCGCGCAGGACTGGCCCGGATTCGTCTACCCGGCGCTCGGCGTTCACCCATGTGAGCTTGTGGAGCACGGCGATGCGCGCATCGCCCGGGAGCTGGACTTCATACGTGGTAACCTCAGCACCGCATGTGCTCTCGGCGAGATAGGCCTGGACTATCACAAGCGAACCGTTGCTGACGTTCCGAAAGAGCTGCAACAGGAGGTCCTGCGTGTGCTGCTGGCGGCCGCTGCTTCGCACGGGTTGCCGGTGCTCGTCCACAGCCGCTATGCCTGGACAGATGCGCTGCGTCTCGTGGCTGAGTCGCGCGTCGAGCGCGCGGTCTTCCACTGGTTCACTGGCTTCGCATCCGTCCTCAAGGGTATAATGGACGCTGGTTACTACGTTTCCGCGACTCCTGCCGCAGGGTATCACGAAGAGCACCGGCGTGCGGTGAGGGCAGCTCCTCGAGGGCGCCTGCTGCTTGAGACTGATACGCCGGTGTGGTACGGTCGGACGGAACGGTTTCAGGCGGCGCCGGCGGACGTTGTACGAAGTCTGAAGGCGGCGGCGGAGTTGAGGGCGGAGGCCGAGGACGATGTGGCTGCCCACACGACCGATGCCGCCAGAGAGTTGATTGGCATTCCAGCCCCACCCGAGTCGAAGGAGGACTTATAGCATGGTACAGGCCATCAACGGCGAGGAGAGCTTCAAGCAGTCGGTGCTCGATTCACAGGTGCCCGTCCTGGTGGATTTCTGGGCTCAGTGGTGTGCGCCTTGCCTGGCCGCGGCGCCCATCGTCGAAGAGCTCGCCCGTGAGTACGAGGGCAAGGTGGGGTTCGCGAAGGTCAACGTAGAGGACAACAGCGCCATCGCCGCCAAGTACGGCATAGCGGCGATTCCAACACTTCTTCTCTTCAAGAAGGGCGAGCCGGCTCAGCAACTGGTAGGCCTGAAGTCGAAGAAGGACCTCAAGAAGATGCTGGACGCGGTCCTGGCCGAATAGGCCGGGACCTGGTCCCTCGGCGCCCTGCCGCGACCGGTGCCTCCGTCTATGTGGTGGCGGAGTTGGCGCCTGAGACGGCGTTCAGCAGGTCGAGCAGAAGGGGCGCAAGCGCCGACGCAGCAACCAGTCCCTGCATGCCGGGAACCACCGACAGCAACGCGTTGAGGAGCACGGCCCAGGCCATCGCCGTCACGAACAGGCCGATGACCAGCCCGGCGATGCGGTCTACCAGACCGAGAGCTGTCAGGTGGACGAGGCGGGACAGCAGCGTGGCCACCGCCGCCGCCGCAATGAGGACGGCGACGAGGATCAGCGCGTACGCCGCGACAGGGCACCAGCCGCCCCCCTCCGGCCAGAGGGATGCCGCCACCCGTTCGTGATAGGCTCCCGCAAGCAGTACGCCTCCGAGCAATCCGGCGATGCCGACCACCGCCCTCACGATCCCTTTCCAGAAACCGAAGGCGGCGGAGATGCAGAGAGAGATAGTGATGGCGATGTCGAGTCCGGTCAACGAGCCGCTCCGGTGCGGGCTGGCCACAACAACAGGGCATACTCCGCACTCATTGTCTGACTTCCCTGCTATTGCACACGCCGTAGCCTGGGGTTGGGCGTGACGCCCGGCATTCGGCCGCGCTTCGCGATGGGCCGGCCGTCCACCTCGTGCAGGTCCGCTGTAAAATCGATGGGGCGCGAATCACTGATGTAGCTCCCGACGGCGAAGAGGTCGACAGGGGCGCCCTCGTCGAGGAAGTAGCGGATGCGCTCGGGGTCGAGTCCCCCGCTCACGGCTATCTTGACGTTCTTGAAGCCCTCCAGGTCGAGCCACGCCCGTACCTCCTTGACGAGGTCCGCGGTGACCCGCCCTCTCTCAGACGGGGTGTCAAGTCGCACACCGTTGAGGCGACCCTGCATCGCTTTCGCGACCGCAACGCTCTCTCTCACTTCGTCCTCGAACGTGTCTACGAGGGCTATCCTCGGGACATCCGGGCCCATCTCCCTGTCGAATGCCAGGGTCGCAGCCGCAGTCGAACCCATGATGATGATGAGGGCATGGGGGATCGTGCCCACCGGTTTCCTGTTCGCAAGTTCAGCCCCCGCGGTTGTCGCGCAGCCCGAGCAGCCGCCCACGATGGCCGAGTACTCCATGACCGCCGCCACTGACGGGTGCACGTGCCTGGCGCCGAAGCTCAGCAGGGGAAGACCTCTTGCGGCCTCCAGACACTCGCGGGCGGCTGTGGCCCAGCCGGAGCAATGTGCGAGGATGCCGAGGTAGCAGGTCTCGTACACGCCGAAGCTCTGGTAGGGGGCCGTGATGCGAAGAACGACTTCCTTGCGGGAGAAACTCTCGCCCTCTTCGAGCGCCCACACCTCAGCGCCGGTGGCCGGCAGCACCTGGCGAAGGAGTGTCTTCACCTGCTCGATGCCGCACAGGATGCCGTCGCGACGCGGAAAGACCTCCATGGTGACAACCGGGTTGACGCCTTCCTTCTTCAGTATCTCCACGGTCCGCAGGAAGTACACGTCGGCGGTGGCGCCGCTCAACCAGTCCTGCGGGACCTCCCACTGTTGCCGGACGGGTGGCTCGACCCGGGACGTCACCTTCGCCCCCAGCACATTCTGGATGTGGTCGAGCGCAAAGCCGTGCTTCTTCTCGTCGAATGAGGCCACACAGTCGGCCGGCACCTCGACAGCGTAGCCCAAGCTCCGCGCATCGGCGACTGTGTGCATGACGCAGATGTCGGTACACACACCGCAGATGACAAGCTCCGTGACGCCCCGTTCCTTGAGAGTCTGCTGCAGAGCTGTGCCATCGAAGGCGCTGATTCGCTGCTTGGGCACCATCACACCATTGATGCCGGCTATCTCCGGAACAAGCTCGGTCTCTGTGGAGCCTTCGATGCAGTGGGGTGGGAACTGGTGGAATTCAGGGTCGTCCACGGCATGGTGGTCGCACACGAATACGATGTGCGTTCCCTTCCCGGCTTCCTGCGAGACCAGGCGCTGGATCGCGGGAATGATCCGGCGGGCGCGCGGCCCGCAAAAGAGGGGGTGACCCTCTTCGAGAAATCCCCGCACCGTATCTATGAGAAGTAGCGCTCGTGCCATCGGACATCCCTCCGGCGCGTCACGCGCCTGCCCGGCCGGTCAATCAGTGCCTGAAGTGGCGCGCCCCGGTGAAGACCATGGTCGCTCCGTGCCGTTCAACCGCCTCGATGACTTCGCTGTCATTCACCGAGCCACCGGGCTCAATCATCGCTACGATACCGGCCTGCAGCGCCAACTCGGGGCCGTCGGCGAACGGGAAGAACGCGTCGCTCGCCAGCACCGCTCCATTTGCCCTGTCTCCCGCTTTCTTCAGGGCGATGGAGACCGATTCCACCCGCGACGGTTGCCCGGCGCCCATGCCGAGCAGCACGGAGTGCTTCGCAATCACGATGGCGTTCGACTTGACGGCCTTGACGGCGCGCCAAGCGAAGGCCAGGTCGCTCATCTCCTCGGCTGTCGGCTGACGCTTCGATACTACCTTCGGGGTCAGTTCCTCGTCTCCAACGATGTCGCGCGTCTGGACAAGGAATCCGCCCCTGACGTTTCGGAACTCGAGCCCCTCGTCTTCTGCCTGCGGGAACGGCACGCTGGCCAGGCGCAGGCTCTTCTTCTTCGAGAGCAGGGCAAGTGCCTCGGGGGCGAAGGCCGGCGCTATGACCGCGTCGTAGTGAGTCTTGTTGATTTCCTCTGCCGTCTCGAGGTCTATCGGCCGGTTGGCCGCCACTACGCCGCCGAATGCGGCAAGCGGGTCACCCGAGAGCGCAAGGCGATATGCCTCCGCCAGCGACTCTCTGCTGGCGAGACCGCACGGATTCGTGTGTTTCAGCACAGCGACGGTCGGGCCGGAGAAGCCTGCCAGTGTGTTCATCGCGGAGTCGAAATCGAGCAGGTTGTTGAAGGATATCTCCGGGCCGCTGAGATGCGTGAGGGCGCCCAGGCCGCGGTCCCGGGACTTCACGTCCTGCAGTGTGTAGAAACACGCCTTCTGTCGCGGGTTCTCACCGTACCTCAGACCGTAGCCCTTCTCCAGCGCCAGGGTCATGTGATCGGGGAACATCTCGCCGGAGAGGTAGCGCGCAATAGCGGTGTCGTAGGAGGCGGTGTGCTGGTACGCCTTCTGAGCCAGCTTCATGCGCGCCTCGCCGTCGAGTTCGCCTTTCTCCAGCTTCTGCAGCACCGGGCCGTAGTCTGCCGGATCGACCACGACGACGACGGACTCGTAGTTCTTAGCTGCCGAGCGAATCATGGTCGGACCGCCGATGTCGATGTTCTCAATCGCATCTTCGAGACTCACGCCGCTCTTCGTGACCGTCTGGACGAAGGGATAGAGGTTCACGACCACGATGTCAATGGTCGCGATGCCGGCCGCCTTGATGGCCTCCATGTGCTCCGGGATGTCGCGCCGGGCAAGGATGCCGCCGTGCACGGATGGGTGCAGCGTCTTCACGCGGCCGTCGAGTATCTCGGGGAATCCCGTGAGGTCCGAGATGCTCCGGACTTCGACACCCGCGTCAGCGATGGCCTTTTTGGTGCCGCCGGTGCTGAACAGCTCCACGCCGATTCGGCGAAGGCCGCGCGCGAAGTCCACTACCCCCGCCTTGTCCGATACGCTCAGGATTGCCCGCATGCGTTCCCCCTATTCCACGACGACGCGTTCGCCGCTCGTGTGGCAGACGACGCTGCCGATAGTGTACGTGCCCGGGAGGGCGCGCACCAACTCGTGCGACGCCTCCGGTGAGGCGACAATCACCATGCCGATGCCCATGTTGAAGACGCGATACATCTCGTCGGCGTCCACGTTCCCCTCTTCCTTGATGAGACGGAAAAGTGGCGGCACCGGCCACGAGGTGCGGTCGATACGGGCGCCGAGCCCCGCGGGGAGGGTTCGAGGCACGTTGCCAGGGAACCCGCCGCCGGTAATGTGCGCCAGTCCCTTGATGTGGGAGAGGTGCGGCGCCAGGGTGCGGTGATACGGCCGGTGTGGCTCGAGCAGCGCCTCTCCGAGCGTCTTCCCCAGAGACGTCTCCATGCGGCGCAGCCGGGCCGGGTCACCGTCGACGTTGAACACCTTCCTTGCGAGCGAATACCCGTTCGTATGCAGGCCGGACGACGGCAACCCCAGCAGCACGTCTCCCGGCACGATGGTACGCCCGTCGATCACGCTGCGTCGTTCGACGACGCCGACGATGAAACCCACCAGGTCGTAGATACCTTCGGTGTAGAAGCCCGGCATCTCAGCGGTCTCCCCGCCGATGAGCGCGACGCCGCCTTCACGGCACGCCTCCGCCAGTCCCTCCACGATATCGGCAACCTTGGTGGAGTCGAGCCGCGCCATCGCGATGTAGTCCAGGAAGAACAGCGGCATCGCGCCGCAGCACAGGATGTCGTTGATGCAGTGATTGACGATGTCATGTCCGACCGACCGGTTGCGTCCCAGGAGAGCGGCTATCTTAAGTTTGGTGCCGACACCGTCGCAACTGGAGACGAGCACCATGTCACCGGTGCTCGCCATACTGAAGAGCGAGCCGAAGGAGCCTACGCCGAGCGTGCGGGTATCCAGGGTCGACGCCAGTGCCGTCTGAATCCTCGCCTTGATGGAGTCCGCGTCAGCGATGTTCACGCCCGCGGCGGCGTACGAGGAGGTCTGTCCGCCCTTGTGTGGTTGCTGGGTCATTTCGCGCGGCTCTCAGTGGCAAGCCCGGACAGCCCCATCTGTACCGGGAGCGGGTAGTCTCCGTCGAAGCAGGCGAGGCAGAGCAGTTCCTTCGGCAGGCCGACGGCCTCAACCAGGCCGGGCAGGCTCGAGTAGCCGAGCGAGTCGACGCCGAGGTAGTCCCGTATCTCGGGTTCCGACATCCGGGCCGCGATAAGCTCCCACTCCGACGCCATGTCCACACCAAGCGGGCAAGGATGCCTTAGCGGCGGAGCGCAGATGCGCAGGTGTACTTCACGTGCGCCCGCCTGACGCAGCAGGTTGACTACGTGGGGGGTCGTTGTGCCGCGGACGATGCTGTCATCCACGACCACGAGACGCTTGTCACGTATGAGGCTGCTGAGCGGGTTGAACTTCAGTTGCACGCCGAGGTCCCGTAGACGCTGGTCCGGAGCGATGAACGTCCGTCCCACGTACCTGTTCTTCAGAAGCCCCTCGCGATAGGGGATGCCGGACGCCCGTGCGTAGCCGATGGCGGCGGCTGTCGCCGAGTCGGGGACGCCCACGACGTAGTCAACGTCCACCGGGTGCTCCTCGGCCAGTTTCGCGCCCATGGCGAGCCGGGCCTCGTAGACAAGACGCCCTTCCACGGTGCTGTCAGGCCGGGCGAAGTAGATGTGCTCGAAGACGCAGAAGGCGCGCCGACCGTTGCGCGGCTGCTGGAACGACGTCTCGCCGGAGTCGAGGATGAGCACCTCGCCGGGACGGATGTCACGCACGAAGCGCGCGCCGATGTGGTCGAAGGCGCACGTCTCGGAGGCAACCACGTATCCGCCGTCAAGCCTCCCGAGGGACAGGGGCCTGACGCCCATCGGGTCCCGGGCCGCGATGAGCGCCTGCGGGGTCAGTATGGCGATGGAGTAGGCGCCCTGGAGCCGGCCCAGCGCGTGTGACAGCTTCTCGCTCCACGTGGCGCCGTGGGCCGTGACGATGAGCTTCGCGATAACCTCGGCGTCGCACTGCGACCGGAAAACAAGGCCGGAGGCCTCGAGCTCGGCTCGCAGGACGTCGGCGTTCGTTACGTTGCCGTTGTGAGCGAGTGCCAGGCTCCACCGTCCGTTGTGCTCAAGAATGGGCTGGGGCGTCGCGGGGCGTCTCGCACCGCTGGCTGAGTAGCAGGTGTGGCCGACTGCTGCGAACCCCTTGAGCGAGGCCAGGTCCTCCTCCGTGAACACCTGGGAGACGAGGCCCGGGTTCGAGTACATCTCGAGCCTCTCGCCGTCGGACACGGCGATGCCAGCCGCCTCCTGCCCCCTGTGCTGCAACGCGAACAGCGCGAAGAAGACCAATCGCGCTGTATCCAGTCCCGGGGCAAAGACGCCGAAGATGCCGCAGCTCTCGTGCATGAAGGGCCCTGCGCCAGATTATAGTTGCCCTTTGCCCGTGTGGTCAATGCAGCAGGCCTGTGGTATAATCCGCTCTTATGTTGCAGTCTGAGAAGAAGAAGGAAATCGTCAGTCAGTACGGGCTGAAGGAGGGCGACACGGGTTCTGCCGACGTGCAGGTTGCGCTTCTCACGCAGCGCATCAACGCCCTGACCGACCACCTGAAGGCGAACAAGCACGACCACAGCACTCGCCGAGCGCTGCTGAGGCTCACCGGCCGGCGTCGCAGGTTGCTGGCGTATCTGGAGAGAACCGAGACCGAACGGTACGGCGCGCTGGTTGGCAAGCTGGGGCTGAGGAGGTAGCATGGTCTCTCTGGTGCAGCGTCCGGTGGCTGGGAGGAACCTCAGTCTCGAGACCGGTCGGTTGGCGCAGCAGGCCAATGCGTCGGTCGTTGCCCGGTATGGCGACACCGTTGTCCTCGTGACCGTGTGTGCCGCCTCGGAAACCGTGGGCGGGATGGATTTCGTCCCACTGACGGTGGACTACGAAGAGAAGCTCTATGCTGCCGGGAAGATTCCCGGCAGTTTCATTAGACGGGAGGGTCGCCCGAGCGAGGACGCTACTCTCGTCGCCCGCCTCGTGGACCGGTGCCTTCGTCCGCTGCTGTCGAAGCGGTTCGGACGCGAGACTCAGGTAGTCGCCACGGTCCTGTCCGCGGACAAGGAGAACAACCCTGATACCTGTGCCCTCGCGGGGGCATCGGCAGCTCTCTGCATCTCCGAGATTCCGTTCGCCGGTCCCGTGTCGGCCGTCCACGTCGGCTACATCGATGGCCAGCTCGTGCTGAATCCCCCCATGGCGGCCATGGAGACAAGCCAGCTCAATATCGTGGTTGGCAGCACCCGCGAAGCGGTGGTCATGGTTGAGGCCGGGGCAAGCGAGATCTCGGAAGAGACTATGCTGGAAGCCATCCAGTTCGGTCACAAGGCCAACCAGGATATCCTGGCGCTGCAGGAAGAGTTGCAGGCGAAGTGCGGCCGGGCCAAGCTGACGGTGACCCCGTACGAGCCTCCGGCAGACCTGGTGGCGGGCGTGTCTGAAGCACTGTCGTCGAAGCTGCGCTCCGCTCTGGAGGAGCCCGACAAGGGTGCTCGAGCCTCCGCCCTTGACGCGATCCGCGCACAGGCGCTGGCGGCCTGGACCGAGAAGTACCCCGAAGAGGAAGTTGTGTACGTGTATGACGCACAGCTGCGCAAGCACGTGCGCCAGCACATCCTTCGCACGCACCGGCACGTCGACGGCCGCCGCTCGGATGAGATACGTCCCATCACGACCGAGGTCGGAGTGCTGCCATGTACGCATGGGTCAGGCCTGTTCACCCGTGGCCAGACGCAGGCCCTCACCATAACGACACTCGGCTCGGAGCGCCAGGAGCAGTTGCTCGACGGACTTGGCCTGGCCGAGACGAAGCGGTTCATGCACCACTACAACTTCCCGCCGTTCTCTACCGGAGAAGTGCGACGGCTTCGCATGCCCGGCCGCCGGGAGATCGGTCACGGGGCGCTTGCTGAACGGGCGATTGCGCCGGTGCTGCCTTCTGAAGAGGAGTTCCCCTACACCATCAGGCTCGTATCTGAGATCCTGAGCTCGAACGGCAGCTCCTCCATGGCAAGCGTGTGCGGGTCAACCCTATCCCTTATGGATGCAGGGGTGCCGATCAAGGCGCCTGTTGCCGGCGTGGCGATGGGTGTCATCACAGGCGAGGAAGGCTCGCGCGTCATCCTGACGGACATCGAAGGCATGGAGGACGCGCTCGGCGACATGGACTTCAAGGTTGCAGGGACGGCCAAGGGCATCACCGCGCTGCAACTCGATATCAAGATGACCGGCATTGCCCTCGGCATCCTTGGCGAGGCGATGACCCAGGCGCACGACGCCCGGCTCTTCATCCTTGCGAAGATGGCTGAGACCATCAGCCAGAGCCGTGCTGAGTTGAGTCCCTACGCTCCCCGAGTGCTCGAGTTGAAGATCGACGTCGAGAAGATCGGCGCGCTCATCGGGCCCGGCGGGCGGAACATCCGCGCCATAATCGAAGAGACCAAGACGACCATCGACGTGAAGAACGACGGGCGGGTCATGATTGGCTCTCCGAGCGAGGAGGCCACCCGTAAGGCCGTCAAGATGGTTGAAGACCTGACCCGCGAGGCCAAGGTCGGGGAGCTGTATACCGGTAAGGTGACGCGCATCTTCGACTTCGGCGCCATGGTCGAGATCCTCCCTGGCAAGGAGGGTCTTGTGCACATCAGCGAGCTTGCCGACCACCGTGTTCCCACAGTGCAGGACGAAGTGCAGGTGGGCGACGAAGTGACCGTGAAGGTTATCGAGATTGACAGCCTCGGACGCATCAATCTCTCTCGCCGGGCCGCGTTTGCCGGCGCTTCGGACAACGTTGAACCGAGACGCTCGGGCCCGCCTTCGCCGCGGCCTCCTCGCCAGGGGCCACCGTCCCATTCCCCCCGCCCCCGGCCGCACGACCGGCCCAGAGGTTTCTCGGGACACGATAGCTAGCCTGCGGCAATAGCGCAGGCAGCGGAGTCTCGTTCTGGGAGGTCTGCTGTGCCTATACGCGTTGTGGTGAACGGTGCTCTGGGCAGGGTTGGGCAGGAGGTCACGCGGGCGGTGCTGTCTGAGCCCGAGTTGCGACTGGTGGGCGCGGTGGACCTGAATGTGTCGCAGCAGTATCTGCCGGCGCCTGACTACCCCGATCTCATCCCGTTTTCGTCCAACCTGGGAGCGCTCGTCGAGCGAGCGCGTCCTGACGTCATCGTCGACTTCACGCGTGCGCAGGTGTCCCTTGAGACTGCCCGCATCGCTTTGCCTCTCAAGATACGCATGGTGATCGGCACCACGGGCCTCTCCGAGACAGACGTCGAGGAGATTCGCGGACTCTGCCGCGAGAACGGCGTCGGGGCGGTCGTGGCGGCCAACTTCTCGCTTGGAGCGGTCCTGCTGATGCATCTGGCAGCGACGGCCTCACGCTTCTTCTCCAATGCGGAGATAATCGAGATGCATCACGATAAGAAGCTCGATGCGCCGTCCGGCACCGCGCTGGCCACGGCCCGTCTGATGGCGAGTGCGCGCGGGACCCGATTCGTGTATCCTCCGACCGAGAAGGAGGTGCTGTCCGGCGTGAGGGGTGGCCAGGTGGAGGGCATCGCTATTCACAGCGTCCGCATGCCGGGCATCATGGCCTCGCAGGAGGTCATCTTCGGAGGCAAGGGGCAGACGCTGGTGCTGAGGCACGACACATTCAGCCGCGAGTCGTATGCGCCCGGCGTCCTCCTCGCCATCAGAGACGTCGTCAAGAGGCGTGAACTCGTTGTTGGACTTGATAAGCTGATGGGCCTGTAGAGGCGATGGACAGCGTTGATGTCGCGATAGTCGGTGCCGAGGGGCTGGTCGGACAGGAGCTTCTCAAAATCCTTGAGGAGCGGCGTTTTCCGGCGACATCAGTGCGGCTGTTCGATTCGGAACGCAACCAGGGGACGGAGTACTTCTTCAGCCACGAGCGTCTGGACGTCGAAGAGGCGACGAGCGAGTCGTTTCGCAATGTCGACGTGGCGTTCTTCTGCGATGGAGTGGACTCCAGTAGACGGCTGATACCGGCGGCGCTCCAGGCCGGCGCTCTGGTGCTGGACGACAGCGGCCTCACCGTCTCCGACCAGTCAGTGCCTCTTGTGGTGCCGGAGGTCAACGCCGAGGACATCAGCCGGCACAAGGGAGTGCTCGGCAATCCCGGCTGTTCGACGATCCAGCTCGTTGTGGCGCTCTTTCCACTGCATGCGGTCAATCCGATCAAGCGCATCGTGGTAAGCACCTACCAGCCTGTCTCCTGCAGTGGCACCGCCGCCGCACTGAAGGAGTTGACTGCCCAGGCAAAGAGAGTGCTCGAGGGTCGGCGCGTGTGCCCGCATATGTACTCACACCAGATCGCGTTCAACGTACTGCCCGAGATAGACGTCTTCCTTGACAACGGCTACACGAAAGAGGAGTGGAGAATCGTTGAGGAGACCCGGCGGATTCTCCAGAACGACGCTATCGGGGTGTCCGCTACGTGCGTGCGCGTGCCGGTCTACTTCGGGCAGAGCCAGGCGGTCAACGTGGAGTTCGACTCGGCTATCACTCCCGACGAGGCTCGGCGGTTGCTGGCTCAGGCGCCCGGTGTCCGCATACTCGATGACCCCAGCGTGAGCTTCTATCCCCAACCGTGGGCTGCGAGTGGGCTCAACCACGTATTTGTCGGCCGCATCCGCCGCGACACATCTCGCTCCAACTCGCTCTCCATGTGGGTCGTATGTGACAATCTGAGGAAGGGTGCTGCTCTGAATGCCGTCCAGATCGTCGAAGAAGGTCTTCGAAGAGACTGGATCAAGTCCAAGAAGAGGAGGGCCTGAGATGCCGAAGTTCGGAAGACTCCTGACTGCTATGGTGACACCTTTCGACGCGAAGGGAGAGGTTGATTACGCGCAGGCAAGGAAGCTCGCGCGTGCACTCATGAAGTCGGGAAGCGACGGCATCCTCGTGTCCGGCACGACAGGAGAGTCGCCGACGCTGACGACTGACGAGAAGCTGCGGCTGTTTGCCGAGGTCAAGGCGGAGCTGGGTAGCCAGGGTACGGTAATTGCGGGCACAGGCAACTACAGTACACGTGAGAGTATTCAGTTGACGAGAGAGGCCGAGAAGCTGGGAGTCGACGGCTGCCTGCTGGTCGTGCCGTACTACAACCGGCCGACACAGGAGGGCATCTTCCGTCACTTCAGCGCCATCGCCGAGGCAACGGCACTGCCCTGCATCCTGTACAACGTGCCTTCGAGGACGTCCAGCAACATGGCTTCTGAGACAGTCATACGCCTGAGCAAGGTCGGCAATATCGTGGCTGTGAAGGAGGCCAGCGCCAACTTCCGGCAGATATCCGAGATCATCGAGGGAGTCGAGAAAGGGTTCCTGGTGTACAGCGGCAACGACGGGGACACCTTTCCGCTCATGGCCATGGGCGGCTATGGAGTCGTCGGTGTCATCACGCACCTCGTCGGTCTGCAGACGAAGGACATGATGAACAAGCTCCTCGCCGGCAAGGTGCTTGAGGCGGCCGCCATCCATCGGCGTCTGTTGCCGCTCGTCGATGCCATGTTCCTGATTGCGAACCCCATCCCGCTCAAGTTCGCTATGAACCACCTGGGCTTCCAGGTCGGCCCGACGCGCCTGCCACTGTGCGAACCCGACGAGAAGACGGCTGAGAAGATACTGGCAACCCTCAAGCAGCACACCATCGATCTGCCCATCCCGGCGAAGTAGCCGGGGCGAGACGCGGGGGATGCCGCGGGGCAACAGCAAACGAGGTCAGGCTCTTAGAGTCTGACCTCGATCATTTGCTCGCGTTTTGGCCCCATCGACACCAGCGTGACTGTGCAGCCGAGCAGGCGGGCAATCGTGCGGATGTATGCCTGGGCGTTGGCAGGCAGCGCCGAGAAGCGGTCGATGTCCTCCGTGCACTCGGACCAGCCCGGGAACTCTTCGTACACCGGCTCGCACTCGGCGACCGTCTCCACTCTGGAGGGGAATTCCTTCAGCACTCTGTCCCCGACGCGGTAGCCGGTGCACACCTTGATGGTGGAGAAACCGTCGAATATGTCCAGGTGGGTCAGCGCCACTTCGGTCATGCCGTTGATGAGGACGCTGAACCTGCCGGCGACAGCATCGAACCAGCCGCACCGTCGTGGACGGCCCGTGGTGGCGCCGTACTCGCCGGCCTTCTCTCGAATGAACTGGCCCATGTCGTCCTTGAGTTCCGTGGGCATGGGGCCGCCGCCGACGCGCGTGGCATAGGCTTTGAACACGCCGATCACGCTGTCAACGGCTGTTGGGCCGATACCGCTGCCCGTCGTGGCACCTCCGGCCAGGGGTGAGGACGAGGTAACGAACGGATACGTGCCGAGGTCCGTATCGAGCAGTGCGCCCTGCGCCCCTTCCAGCAGGATCATGTCGCCGCGTTGCATGGCCTCGTGGATCACGGGCAGAGTATCGGCGATGCGGTCACGCATCTGTTCCGCGTAGGAGACGTATTGCCTGTAGACCTCGTCCACCGCAAGCGCGGGGTGCCCGTACATCGATGTCAGCAGCGCGTTCTTCTGCTCCATGACCGACTGAAGCTGCTTCCGGAACTCCGCGGGATATAGCAGGTCTCCCACGCGAAGTCCCGTGCGCGCCACCTTGTCGACGAAGGCCGGCCCGATGCCTCGCTGAGTTGTCCCGATGGCGCCGTGGCCGCGCCGTTCCTCCTCAAGCCGGTCGAGGAGCGTGTGGTACGGCATTATGAGGTGCGCACGGTCGCTCACGAGCAGCTTGTCGGCGCTGATGCCGTGCTCCTTGAGCTCCGCTATCTCGCGGAGGAGCACCGCCGGGTTGACGACTACTCCATTGCCGATGACACAGCGGACGTTCCCGTAGAAGATGCCGGACGGTATGAGGTGCAGCCGAAACGTACCATAGGGGTTCACGGTCGTATGGCCGGCGTTGTCGCCGCCGCCGTATCGGATGACCATGTTCGCGCGGGCGGCGATGGAGTCAATCACCTTGCCCTTGCCCTCGTCCCCCCACTGTCCACCAACGAGCGCAACAACTGGCATCAGTCCACTCCCTTGCGATACAGATAGACTAGACGCTGCACCACGGTCACCGAGGCGAAGAATGCCACGATGCAGACCGCGGCGAGCACGAGGCCGCTCAACAGACCGAGCGCCAATACTATAACCCTCTCAGGACGGGTAAACAAACCGGCAGTGCACTCAACTCCCATGCCCTCGCCCCGTGCGCGAATGTAGCTGACGAGCAACGATGCTACCAGTGCCACGTCGCAGAGCGCGAGAGCCACGATGTCACCCCGGCCGGCAAACCACAGCGAGATGCCGACCAGGAGCGCAGCCTCCGATACTCTATCGCCCGTCGAGTCGAGTATGGCTCCGAATTTCGAGGTGCGTCCTGTCGCCCGGGCCAGCGCCCCGTCGAGCAGGTCGAACAGTCCCGCCCCGCCGAGCACGAGACCGGAGGAGACGAACCGGCCCTCGGC
>Ga0136653_10000137_pt1 | contig 35672 bp, 30 predicted proteins | sample LakKivw275mmetaG_FD_94866 | JGI IMG/M metagenome (GOLD analysis project Ga0136653, IMG submission 94866) | Anoxic lake water microbial communities from Lake Kivu, Rwanda to study Microbial Dark Matter (Phase II) - Lake Kivu water 275m metaG... | ecosystem: Environmental > Aquatic > Freshwater >...
GAACATAACCAGCCTGGCCCCGGCCATCTCTGCGCCAGCCTCTGTTCAGGCGGCATCTGCCGCGGCGCCTGCGCCTGTCGATCAGCTGATCAGGACGGCGCTGGGGCTGGATTTCTGGCAGGTATCGTGGCAGGGCAAGCTGTTCCGCCTGCTGCAGTATGTCACCCAGCTTTTCATCATAGCCGGATGCTTCAGGCTGCTTTTCCGGCCCAGGGGGCTGAAGTTCAGCCTGGAGTATATGTCCCTGTGCGTGACCAGCGTCCTGCTGCTGGCGGCGGTCATGATCCTGCCTTACATGGCTTATATGCTTAACGCCTCGCGCTGGTACCACATATCACTGATAACCCTGGCGCCTTTCTGCATACTGGGCGGGGAGGCGGTCTTCACCTGGCTGCAATCCGCATGGAAGGGGCTGCGCAAATTCCCGCACTATACGGACTGGGAAACAGAGAACAGGGGCGCGCTGCTCTTCACTGCCCTGGCTGTGCTGGTACCCTACTTCATCTTCACCTCGGGGATTGTTTACGAGCTGACTCAGCAGCAGGTGACGGACAGGATAGACAGCCCTTACTCGCTGGCGCTCAGCAACGGCCGCCTCAACCTCACGGGGATTTTTAACGACCAGGACGGTTATGCCGCCAGGTGGATGTGCAGCGAGTCCGCCGAGCCAGGATCTTTCTACAGCGACGCCAACTCCTATAAAATGACGCTGCTGCAACCCTGCACGCTGGATTGGAGCCACATACCGCGGGACGGGACCCTTCCTGCCGGCGCCTGCCTGTATCTGACAGCCTGGAATAACGACACTGGCAAAATTGCATTTTCCGAACAGGGCAAGCCCGGTCTCCGGCAGAACGTAGCGATAGCGACGATCCCCGGGCTGCAGGAAACCATATCAGCCGGCGACAGGGTCTATGTCAACGGCGGGCCGGTGATTTATTTCACCGGGGCCCCGGCATCGCACTAACCTCAAGCCTGCTTGAGCGGCCAGTGCTCGTCACGGCCGGACAGCCCGTCCTGCATGCCGTGAAACAGGGCGGAGACCATGCCGGCACCGCGGTAAAAGGCCGCATAGTAAAGCGAGGCGATCCACCAGTACAGCAGCAGGAAATAGGCCAGGAAACAGGCGTACTGCACCCTGGAGGCGTGCTTCTTCATCAGCTTGAACCTGTTGCGGGTGAGCAGGTATGCGGCCAGGCCGCCCTTGCCCTGCAGAGAGCGCCCGCCCTTATGCTGTATCACGGCCGAAGGCACATAGATAACCTTATAGCCTTTTTCACAGGCTCGCAGGCAGTACTCCACGTCCTCAAGGTAGGCGAAATAAGAGTCCTCCAGCCTGCCGATAGCCTTCAGCACGCTGCCCTTTATCAACATGCAGCAGCCGGTGGTCCAGCGGATGTACCTGGCCAGGTCGTACTGTCCCCTGTCGGCCGGCGCCGACCTGACCTTCTCCGTCAGAAAGCGGGGCACGTACGACGGCTGCCCGCTCCAGAGGCTAAAGCCACCCCAGACGAACTGGACGCTCCCGGCCCCGTAGTCCATAATCCTGGCGCCCGCTATGCCGGCAGAGGGGTCGGCCTCCAATGCATCCACCATGGCCGTGAGAAAATGCGGATCGACCGTGGTGTCATTGTTCAGCAGTAGCACGTAGCCGGCCCCCGTCTTCAGGGCATAATCCATCCCCAGGTTGCAGCCGCCGGTAAAGCCCAGGTTCTTATCGCTGCGCATCAGTGTCACCTGCCGGCCGTAGCGCTGCTGGATTATATCTGCTTCCTTGCCCTGCGAGGCGTTGTCAACCACAACGGTCCGGTAGTTGGGATAGTCTATCCGCCCCAGTGAATCGAGGCATTCCGAGGTGTCGGACAGGCCGTTCCAGTTGATGATGACAATGGAGACAAGGGGTCGTGCTAGCTTTTGATCTGCCAACGCAATAGTCCTATTCCGCCCGTGCCCTGCTTCCAGTCACTGACGATCTCGCTGCACTTGTAGCCCGCAGCCTTTATTTCGTTCCAGAACCTGTCTGCGCCGCAGTCCGGGAAGTCGGGATGTACGACGATGTCGTGAAAGGCTATCAAACCCCCGTCCCTGACCAGAGGGGAGAACTTCTCAAAGTCCATCTTCACGCCGGCATAGCTGTGGTCGCCGTCAATGAAGAGCAGGTCAGCCTTTTTCCCGTCGAGCGTCTTTCTCACGCGCTGCAGTGTATCGTCGGCGTGAGAATCGGCCTGAATCAGGTGCAGGGTCTGCGAGAGTTTGCGGAACTTCTTATACAGCGGGACCCTCCACCAGAAATATCCGCCGCCGAACTTTCCTCCCGGCAGGTCGATGCTGATAATGCTGGCGTCATCGGCCACGGTGCGGCAAAAGAGGAAAAGCGTGCCTCCCGTGGCCGTGCCGATCTCGATGACCGTCCCGGGTTTTTCCTCCGCCACGACGGACAGCAGCCTGCGGATCTCTTCGACCTGGAGCGGCCTGATGTAGCCGTTACAGCTGTTGAAGCTGAAATCGACCAGCTCGCCCGGGTCTGTCGTGTTTACCTTCCCGGCGGCACTGAGTACGCAGGGCAGGTTGGTCAGCTCATAGAGCAGGAATGAAGCGGCTTTTTGAAATAGTCTTCCCATGCCCTCGGTGCGGGCGATCTCGGCTATCCTTTTCTCTCTCATCTTTCAGGTTTTAGCGCCTGTTTAAGAATGCCGTTAGTGTAACACCGCCTGATAGTCAGTTCAATATTTTTGAGCGCCGGACTTAGCTAAACAGCGGCTTTCATTATATACTTATGGCCACGTAGTGGCCCCGAGGTAATATTTTGCAGGACTCTTACCAAAAATTCGCCAGGGACGTAGCTGCCATCGGCATAGCCAATGCGCTGGGCGCACTGGGCGGCATTATCCTGCTGCCGCTGATAACCAAGACGCTGGGAGCGCACGACTACGGCCTCTGGGCCCAGGTCACTGTCACCATAACCTTTGCCATGTGCTTCGTGGGGCTCGGCCTCCCGTTCGCCTTGAATAGGTTTCTGGCCGCAGCCAAAAACAAGGAAGAGATACAGGACGGGTTCTACTCCGTGCTGTCCATCGTCTCGATCTCAACTCTGATAGTATCTCTGCTGCTGATCCTCCTGGCTGAACCTCTGGCAAACGCCTTTTTCAGCGGTTCTTTGCTGGTGGTAAGGATAACCGGCTGTATAATCTTCGCCTACTCGCTGTCGCTGGTATGCCTCAACCTCTTCAGAAGCGCACGACAGATGAAGACCTACGCCATATTCACGCTGGCAGATACATACGGGCAGATAGGCCTGATTGCCTACATGGTACTTAACGGCCATGGCTTGGTTGGTGTGGTGATTTCAGTCCTGGCGGTTAAGCTGGCGATATTACTGGTAGCCTTTCTGATGGTCAGGGCAAAAATTGGATTTAAAATACCGCGTTTCTCCCGGATGAAAGAATATCTCAGCTTTGCACTGCCAACCATCCCCACTACCATGTCCGACTGGATGGTCTCCTCCAGCGACCGCTACGTTATTACTTACTTCCTGGGAGCCGTGCTGGTGGGAATTTACTCGGCGGCCTATAGCATCGGCGCCATACCGCTTATGCTTGCCAGCATACTTGGCCTGGTCATGCCCCCTACGCTAAGTAAGCTGTATGACGAAGAGAGGATGGACGAGGTAAAAACTCACCTCACCTATTCCTTCAAGTATGTGCTGATCATCGTGATTCCCTTTGTATGCGGTGCTGCTATACTCTCAAGGCAGGTGCTGGCGCTGTTTTCCACCGGCCTGATCGCTACGCAGGGCTATCCTATCGTACCCATCGTGGCCCTGGCCGCTTCCCTTGCCTGTGTAAGCATACCCTTCGACATGATCCTGGTATTGGTCAAGAAAACCAAGATAACAGGGATGGCCTGCGCTATCGCCGCAATCACAAATTTGGGCCTGAACCTGCTGATCGTCCCCCTGTGGGGCATTCTCGCTGCAGCCATCACAACTCTAGTTGCCTACACCGTTATGGTTTCGATAGTGATATATTTCGCTTTGAAGGAATTCAAATTTCATATTGATTGGAACCCGGCGGCTAAAAGCGTTATCGCGGCGGTCATAATGTCGGTGGTTATCTGGTTCATGAGCCCGCAGAACAGCTGGAATACAGTAGTGACGGTCCTGGTTGGAGCTGTAGTCTACGGGGCCGGGCTGTTTGCGCTTAAAACATTTTCACGACAAGAAATCTCATTCTACAAGGGAGTTTTCGGCAAAAGCGTCAGCATGAGAAATAAGTGAGAAGCTTATTCATCAGACACCATATCCCAGCTCAACGGCGTTCCCCGCTTGATGTCTTTGCCGGCCTTTCGACCCAGCAAATCCTTCAAATGGCGTGGATGGAGCCCATGCCCCGGACGGATTGAGCGCACATTCTCCGCCGTGAATATTTCGCCGGCCTTGATGTCCTTGACGGCAAACAGCGAGCGGCGGTATATGCGGCTCTTAGCCTCCTGGCTGCTAGCACCGTAGCGCACATTGCCCTGTGCCGCCTCAACCATGCGGACCGCATCCACCAGCGATCTGAACTCTACCGGCTCCAGTGAAAATGCGCTGTCGGGACCGGGGATATCGCGTGATAGAGTGAAGTGCCTTTCAATAATGCAGGCGCCGTGCGCGGCCGCCGCGATTGAAACCGAGATACCCAGGGTATGGTCGGAGAATCCTACCGGAACGCCGAACTTTTCCGCCATGTGCGGGATGGTGCGCAGATTGACCTCGTCCGGCGAAGCAGGGTAGTCGGCGGTGCACTTCAGCAGGGCGATCTGCCTGGCGCCAGCACTGCTTGCTGCCTGCAATGCCTCATTTATTTCCTCCTCGGTGGCCATGCCGGTGGAGATTATCAGGGGTTTCCGCTTGCTTGATATATACTCGATCAGCGGTATGTCTACGATCTCAAGCGAAGCCACCTTATAAGCCGGCACGCCCATTTTTTCCAGGAAGTCCACGGCCGTGGTATCGAAAGGTGTGGAGAACAGGGCGATGCCCAGCTCATCGGCCAGCTTCTTCAGCCTAGGCTGCCACTCCCAGGGCATATAAGCTTCGCCGTACAGGTCATGCAGTGTCTTGCCATCCCAGAGTGTGCCTCCCTCGATGCGGAATTCCCGGGCATCGCTCTTCAGCGTGATAGTGTCGGGCGTGAACGTCTGCAGCTTGACTGCATCGGCGCCGGCCTGCTTGGCAGCCCTGACCAGCTTCACCGCCTCATCGTACTGCTGGCGATGGTTGGCTGACAGCTCGGCCACCATATACGCCGGACAGCCGGGCCCTATTTTTCGCCCGTTAATCTCAATAAATTGTTGCTTTACAGTCATTTCATGAAGACCTCGTCCAGCTTCAAAGCATCCCTGGCCCCCTGGCGAATGAAATCAACGGACTTGGGGCCGGCGTTAAATAAGAGGTCGATGGCCGACAGATATGGGATGAACTCACCCCGAATCTGTGGATAGACGGGATGCTGGTACTCATACCAGAAAAGCTTGATCCCCCTCTCTGCAAAATCTCCGGGCCGTATGTAGCTGCGGGAGCCTGGATTACAAATATATTCGCCGGCGCCGATTTTTCCCAGCACGTTCAGCAGCCTGTTGGTCTTGCTGTCCTTAATATCCTCCAGCTCTGAGGACAGCACAAACTTGGGCTCTTTCACTCCAAATAAACGGCACAACTTCCTAATAATAAATATATTTAATTCACCCAGGTACTTCCATTCCCTGCTGTAAACCTCCTTGATCTCCCCCTGGAATTCCTTGAAGAACGGGGCCTTGGCATAAGACTGGTAGATGGATTTCCAGTGCTTCTCACTCCAGTTGGAGGAATCATTGACCAGAACCTGGTTAATGTTCTGTCCGAACTCGTGGATTACATGGACGGACAGCCAGATCCATTCACCGCCTGGGGACTTGATCTTATTTCGCTGCTGCCAGGACTGCTTTACGAACTGGACATCATCGTAAAAAACGAAGGTGTCGGCCAGGTCGATCATGCCGAAATACCCCATCCAGGGAAGATAGGTCGGCTGCAGGACTGCTGCTCTCATACTTTGAGCTTTGGCCTCACTCCGATCTTTCTGGCCGGGCTGCCCACGTATATGCCCCAGGGCTCTAGATCCTTATTGACGAAGCTGCCGGCTCCAATTATCGCCCCCTCCCCAATGGTAATATTGGGCATGAGCGTGGAGTTGGCGCCGACATAAACGTCGTTCTCAATTACAATCCTGCCGTACAATGCATGCGTAGTGCCTTCGGGCAATCCGTCCACCATGCGCAGCCCCTCAGTATGAGAATACACAGCCGATAGGATAACCGTCCCGACTGCTACTGACACATAGTCGCCGATTATGGTCTCGCCACCGCCCCAGATCACGACATGCGGTTGCATATCGGTATACTTGCCAATTCGAATGCCCATCCCTCCCCACATGAATACGAAATCACGCACGCGGCAGTAATCATCCAGCTCGATGACCTCGGGCCTGGCCAGCTTGCACAGAGGGTACAACCTCACGCCCTCGCCGCATTTTCTCAGCAGCGGCCTGACGTTATCACCCATCATCTCCTGTCCCGAAATATTAAAGCTCATGGAACATGTGCCTCCTTTTCTCCACTAGAAACTTGAACCTGCCGCTTTGCTTCTCCTTTTTGTAGTCCTGCAGCATCTGTGCAAACGTATATTGCGGCGCCCACCCCAGGTCCTGCCTGGCCTTGCTGATATCGTACACAAATGATTCCACCGAATTGGGCTTTTCCGGTCGGAGTACTATCTGAGAAGGTTGGCTTGAAGGTGAAAATGCCCTGACAATCTCCTCGGCCTCCTGCCGCAGCGTCAGGTACCGTCCGGATGCTATGTTATAAACTCCGCTGGCCTCCTTATTTTTTAAGGCCAGCACAAAGGCTAGGACAACATCTTTAACATAAATAATGTCTCTGCCTTTTTCGACATTGCCCCAGAGTTCAACGGGTTTGCCGGATTCGGCATTCTCCATAAAGATTTGAAAGCCCGTCTTTATCGGTTCTCCGTGCTTGAAGATTTCAGTATGAGGGCCGTAGCCGTAAACCGGCGGCAGCCTGAAGATGATGCCCTGCATGCCGTACTGCCTACTGTAGTGCATCACGCAGTCCTCAGCGGCGGCCTGGGAGATGCTGTACATGGCAAACTCACCAGTGTACTTGAGAGACCTGCCGGCATCCTCCCTGAGCGGCACACCCTGATTCCACAACCCTTCCATCTGCCTGTGCGAGCTGGCATAGATGACCTTCTTGATCCCGGCCTTGCGGCAATATTCAAGAACATTCAACGTGCCGATAACATTGACGTTCATATATTCGAGCGGACTGTACTTCATTTTGCTCACGTTGGCGGGCTGAAGGCAGGCCAGGTCCACTACTGACTCAACTCCCTCCACCGGCAACTTATCGAACTCTGGAGGGCTAGTAATATCCAATTTGGTAAAACGTATGCCGTTTTTCTTGTAGTGGTCCTTGGCTGAGTCGACGATATCGCTGGCAACCACATCCAGGCCGTCTGTGGCCAGCCGGTCAACCAGGTAGGTACCTATAAAGCCGCCCGCTCCGAAAACTATTATCAAACCTTTATCCCCCGATTATTGCTTCTATCAGCTCGGCCTTGCCCTGGCCAATCTCAAGATTCTTAATGCTGTTTTGCTGCGGATCGACGTAAGCCCCCTGCTTGATCATACGCTCAATTCTGTTAATCTCTTTCTTGTCCAGCGTGTCCACAAAACCTTTAAATCCATCCCTCTGCCACAAATTCTGATGCACAACTATCACCGGTGTCCCCACGCACAGTGATTCAAATACAGAGAGCCCCGGTGAGGCCATCACTAGATCTGCCTTATACATCAGCTCCGCTACATTATTGGCGGCCTTATATATTTTCACATTTTTCTTCTTTTGCGGGTACTTTTCAAGAATCCTATTTAGCTCCTTGAAATATTCAAAATGGACACCCAGTACAATGCCTATTTTGAAATCGGTGTCATGACTTAAAAGTTCACTCAATGCAGCAGAAGTTAAATTCGAGGGGTCGCTTCCGCCAAAAATCAGCAGCATCTTCTGGATGACCCGCTTCAATTTCTTCCCTTTCTTCTTGAACTGGTAAAAGTCATCCTTGAAGGTCAGGTATTTCGGGCCGAAAAAATACAGCGTCCCGGTCTGTTCGTCACGATACTTCTTGTTGTTGAAACCCGCTCCCATGATGGCATTGACCACGATGTCTGCATACTTATTGGACGGCTGGAACTGATTTTCAAAAAGCACCAGCCTGGCCTTGACGCCGTCTTTAATATCCCTGGCCATCTTTTCCCCGATATCAAGCCTATCGATAATTACAATTCCTGGTTCTATCGATTTCAATATCTCGACGATTTCATCATCACTGGCAGCGTGAAAGACGCTGAAACCCGCCCCTTCAATCAGTTTGACCACAATGTCATCGCTCTTGGTAACAAAACAACTGGCAGCCCTGCCGTGCAGGTCACGGGCCAGGTTGACCGTACGGTAAACATGCCCCATGCCCATCTCCAGTCCGCCGTCAACCACAAAGGCTATCTTCACTGGCCGAGCTCCTTCTGTTTTATATGGGCATTTATCGCCGCCAGTTCAGGGCGTTTGTCTATAAGGTCTATTACATCCTCGGTACAAAATACGCGGCCTGGATGATAAAGGCTGGCATATATTTCCCTTATCAGCCGCAGGTCTTCCTCCGTATCCACAGTCAGCCGTAATTCAGGCCGTTTTAATTTTCCTTCCGCTTCGATAGAGCCGATCTTAAATATGTCCGGATGCTGATATATATAGGGGGTAACATGCTCACGCTCATGGGCCAGACTGGCCTCATTAAATGCCCTTTCCAGGACTGCGAAATTAAAGGCTTCCGTATCCAGGCCAAGGGGAAAGCCGTTGGCCACGCCGATAGATGTATAATCGTTACTTTGAGCTAAATGTGCATCTATCACCCGGTCAACAATATTGGGATCTATCAACGGCTCGTCGCTGCTGACCCTGATGATTATGCCAGTGCATTTATAGTGCTTTGCTGCGCCGTAGAAGCGCGCCAGCACATCCTCCTCTTCCCCCCTGAAGCAGGATATACCGTTCTTCTGCGCAAAATCCTCCAGTTGATCGTCCTGGACAGACGTGGTCGTGGCCAATATTATCCTTTGTATCTTTTTTGAATATTTTAGCTTGTCAAAAACGTGCCAAAGCAACGGCCTTCCCACCAACTCCTTGAGGACCTTGCCGGGAAGGCGAGTGGAGCCCAGACGAGCCTGCACAATGGCCGTGGCCATAGCCTCGCCTACCAAGCCGTCCAGCCCCCGTCCACGATCAAGTTGGTGCCGGTCACATAGCTGGAAGCATCTGAAGCCAGAAATACCACCGCCCCTTTAAGGTCGTCCGGCTTTCCCACCCTGCCCAACGGCACTTTGTTCTTGAGATTAGCTAAAAAAGTCTTGTTTCGCTGCACCTCAGGGCTGGGAAAGGTGCCGGGAGTAATCGAATTGACGCGTATGCCCCCGGTGGCTAGATGGCAGGCGGCGTAACGAGTGAACTGTAAAATGGCCGCCTTGCCGGCTCCATAGTTGGGCGGATTGTCATAACCGGAGTTACCGTATATGCGCGGGTCAGGTGAAATTACTCCGTACATAGAGGCAATATTGATAATAACCCCGTGTTTTTGTGCTTTCATGTATGGCAGGACGGCCTGCGTGCAACGAAATACGCTGTTCACCGTTCCCTCGATTCCCTCCATCCAATCGTCCTCAGAGATCTCCGTGATATGCCCTTGCTTGCTGAAGGCAGCGTTGTTCACCAGTATGTCAATTGCGCCCATCTGCCGTTGGGCCTGCCGCATGCATTGTTTGATTGAATCCATGGAGCGCATATCCAAAGCCATGCCAGCCGCTTTTACCTTGCAACGTTTCGACAGCCTGTCCGCAAGGAGCATACAGCTTTTAATATCTCTGCTGGCGATAACCACGCTGGCACCGGCCTCAGCCAGCGCCTCGGACATGGCGGTGCCCAGATGGCCGGCCCCGCCGGTTACTATGGCTACCTTGCCCTTTAGACAGAACATTTCCATCACATCCATAGCGGAACTCCTTAACCAAGATTCCACAAACTTGGATTGACCAGCTCCAGGGGGAGCCCGGAAAATTCACTCATTATCTCATCCCTTAATGCCTGGGATAACGGCGGGCAGTCCATCAGCTCAATATCTGCCCGGATTTGCTCGGCGGTTTCCGCTCCGATCACGACGCTGGTTATTCCCGGCAGGTCCCTGACGAAGGCTACCGCCATCTCGGCCACGCTTCTTTCATGTCTGGCGGCCAACTGGATCAATTTAATCAGGGGCAGCTCAGCCAGTTCCAATCCCTTGGGCAATTCAGTTGGATCAAGCAGAAATAGGCCCTGCAGAAACAGGCTGCGCACAAAAATGACGAATTGCCTCTCCGCCAGACGCTTCAATAGCCCTGTGCTTATCAAGCGGTGATCGAACATATTTATAGGAATTTGAATGGCTGATAATACGTCTATCCCCAGGGCCTGCTCAGCTTCCTCCGGTGTATAGACAGCCACTCCCGCACGTCCTATTAATCCTTCAGTTCTCAACTGACGCAAACTCTCAATAATCAAGCCCTCATAGGTATCCATGTCTGCAGCACTGTGCAGCAGGTAAATCGGCAATGCCCGCAGGCGCAGCCTTTTGGCGGATTCCAGGACCTGTCGCCTGACTGCCTCAAGAACTTCTGTATAGTCGACTTTATCCTCCAGTTCAAATGGCGTCAGCTTGGTAACGGTAACGAGCCGACCCAACAGGGCAGGATATGAAGAAATATAGGAACCTATTATCTTTTCACTGTCGCCATAGTATGGAGCGGTGTCAAAACAATTGATGCCGCCATCTATGGCAGCTTTGATTATTTCCCCGGATTTTTTGTATCCGGGCTTACCGTTTTTATTGGCTATTCCATATTTCTGTCGGAGTTGCGCTGTCCCCAGCGTCAGCTTGGACAGATGCAAATCGTCGATATCCGTATATTGCACGCTACTTACTTCCCAATTAAATAACCGAAAAAGGCTCAATCAACTATTACCTTCACGCCCGATAATAATTGACAACCTTTTTTACAGCTTTTATGACGTCCGCAACGTCTCTGTCTTTCATGGCAGGAAAGAGCGGCAGGGTGATGGCATGATCATAGTATTTCTCGGCCAGCGGATAATCTCCGGCCTTATACCCGAACCGGTTGCGATAATAGGGATGCAGATGGACCGGCAGATAGTGTACCTGGACACCCACGTTCTCCGCCCGTAGCGCTTCGAATACCTGCCTGCGGCCGGCCTTCAGCGTTCTGGGCTTAATTTGAATAACGTACAGGTGATAGACTGCCTTGGCATAGTCCTTCTCCACCGGCCTGATTATTTCAGGCATCGCCGCAAAAGCCTCGTTATACTGCCCTGCTATTGCCCTCCGTCTCTTGATAAAGGCCTCCAGCTTTTTCATCTGGCTGATGCCCAGCGCGCATTGAAAGCTTGTCAGCCGGTAATTGTATCCCGGCTCATCGATTTCATAGTACCAGGGGCCGTTTTCCGGCTTAGGCCTCATGCCGTGATGGCGGAAAATCTTCATCTTCTCGTAATAAGTTCCTTTATCAGTCAGCACCATGCCACCTTCGCCCGTAGTGATGTGCTTAACCGGGTGGAAACTCAGTATGGTCATGTCAGATAGTGCACCGATCTTCCGGCCACGATATTCAGCACCCAGCGCATGGGCGGCATCTTCAATAACTACTATACCTTTTTGCCGGGCTATGTCCTTGATCTCGTCCAGGGCACAGGGGAGCCCGGCGAAATCAACTATAATTAGGGCTTTGGTCCGGTCAGACAGCTTTTTGCGAATCTCGTCGGGATTGATATTCAGTGTGTCTTCGTATATGTCGGCGAATACCGGTTTTCCCCCGCAATAGATAACTGCGTTAGCACTGGCTGCAAAAGTCAGCGGAGTGGTGACCACTTCGTCGCCTGATGAAATGCCGGCGACCCAGCAGGCCGCGTGCAGCGCTGCCGTCCCGCTGGCCAGGGCAACAGCATATCTGGCACCGCAATAATCGGCCACACTTTTTTCGAAAGCCTGCACTTCAGGACCCTGAGTGATAAAATCGCTTTTCAGGACCCTGTTAACGGCCTTTATGTCTCCGCCGTCCAGCCACTGATGCCCGTAAGGCAGCAAAGTCTTCCTTACCGGTCTTCCACCCATGATAGCCAGCTCTTCCACTCAAATGGCTCCTATCATTTTCTTTAGCTCTTCGGGTGTAAGCCATTTACTATTGTTGTCACTGCTGTATTTCAATCCTGGTGTAACCTGTTTGCCGCCCTTGATCTTACTGGTGTCCCAAAAATCATGCTCAGGACAAACGATGTAATAATTGTTAAATTCAAGAGAATGGCTGCTCTCCTCTGCGGTCAGCAGCACCTCATCCATCTTCTCGCCGGGGCGTATGCCTATGATCTGCCGCTTGGCTCCCGGCGCAACCGTACGGGCCAGATCGGTTACCTTCATGCTGGGAATCTTGGGCACGAACACTTCTCCGCCCCTCATGCGCTCAATGGAATCAATAACGAAACGTACACCCTGCTCCAGCGTTATCCAGAACCGCGTCATACGCTCATCAGTTATTGTGATGGTTCCTGTCTTTTTCTGTTCCAGGAACAGTGGTATCACACTGCCCCTGCTGCCAACTACATTCCCGTACCTGACACAGCTGAACCTGGTTTTGCCTGAACCGGTGTAAACATTGGCCTGCACAAAAAGCCGTTCCATGACCAGTTTGGTGGCGCCATAAAGATTAACCGGCTGTACCGACTTATCGCTGCTGATGGCCAGCGTCTTCTCCACCTTGTTATCAATGGCCGCATTAATGACATTTACCGTTCCGTCAACATTTGTCCTGACGCCCTCAATTGGATTGTATTCACAAATCGGCACCTGTTTCAGGGCAGCAGCATGGACAACGATATCCACACCGTTCATGGCTCTGTGAACTCTTTCCCTGTCCCTGACATCGCCGATGAAAAACCGAAGCCTGGGATCACTGTTGAATTTCTGCATCATTTGCAGTTGCAGCAACTCACCGCGTGAAAAAACTCGAACGGTTTTAGGTTTATGTTCTTTCAAGACTATTTCTGCGAATTTCTGCCCGAAAGAACCTGTCCCGCCGGTGACTAGGATCACTTTACCCTCAAGTACCATTGAAAGCCTCCTTAATCACCTATTATCACAGAAAAGCAGCACTGCTGCCACCTGTAAAAATAGACCGAGTAACTTGTGACAACCATGATCAATCTGGTCGTGCAGCCGACAGCATTTGACCAATTAGCCGGGCAACCCGCTGATAAGCTTTGCCGTCCTGTTGGTAAGCAAATTGATATACAAAATGTTCCCGGGCTTGCGCCATCGTTAGGCGCACCTGTTCGTCGCTTAGAATGCTTGCCGCGGCAGCGATAACATCCTGCTTATTGCCAGCTTTCAGTGCAGCACCGAGTGAGGCATAAGGCACCGCCTCGAACTCCCTGTCAGTAATCACCATGACAAGAGACTTGTCCAGGACCAATGCATCCAGGCCAACTGTAGAATTAGAGACAACCACCAGGTCGGAAACTGCCAGTAGTTCCCATAAATAATTCCTGGTGATTGTGACATCAACTATTTCCTCGTGAGCAATAGCTACAGCAATTTGTCCATATTTCTTGTGAAAGGTGGGGTGAAGCTTAATCACTATTTGCTCATCAGGGAAGGCTTTCATCGCACCGATAACGCACCTCATGTACCTTTCCCCTGACTCACTGGTGGCGGTCGCTGTCTCGCCCACATACCACTCCGTAGCCACCACGATAATACCTTTATCAGCATCCAGGCCCAATTTGCGGCACAGATCTTTTTTAGAAGGCCGATAGTCCTCAGCTATAAAGTCGTATTTGGGGTTTCCTGTCACCACCTGGGTTTCCGCCGGTTTTCCTCTTTTTACTCCCCATTCATCCCTGTATATTTCTCCCCACACAGCCTGTCTCTGGGCTTCCAGAGGCATTATCTGGAAACCCACCATGCCGGAATAGCCGGTCAGAGATCCTGTCCCGTGCTGAATAACCAGGATGGGTATGCCGTGAACCTTGAACGTCCGGCATACGGCACGATAGACTGTATTCATATCATCCATGACTACAAGTAAACGTGGCTGCAACAATTGCATCGTCATCTCCGCCCACTCAATATTGCTGATAAGTCCCGGAGCCTGACCGTTAAAGAAGTAATGGAATCTGTCTTTTAGTATCCCGAATAAGGACACTCCATTGTAGTATAACGAGGAGCGCAGGTTTTTGTCCCGGGAGAACTCTGCCCACAGTTGTCGCAGCTCCGCTATTTTACCTGCCGCCATCTTGGAAATTGGCGGGTATGGAAGGCGGAATATATCCACAGATGCTACGCCCTGTTTTTCCAGCTCCCGGCTCAATCTTCCAAAAAAGGGCACGCCATAAAAAAGCACCACGTTCTTCTGGCTGGCTTTAAAGGGAGACCTGATAGTGCCGAACAGCTTGCCTAACGTGGCAACTAACCACGGAATTAAGAATTCAGATTTCCCGCTCAAATCTTGCCACCTATTCATTAACAAAGCCGCCAGGCTGGGTTTGACTGCGAATACCGGTGTTTTACCCAGTTCAGCAAAGTGCTTCAAGGCTGCAGGCAATGTGCGGTAGCACATCGTGTCCAGACTTCTAATCTCCTGCGGAGGGAACCTCTGCGGAAGGAAAATTTTATCCGGAGACTCGCTGGACAGGATTGCACCGGCCAGTTCGATGCTCCTTAATGTCTCGACAAAAAGATAGCCGAAATCCAGCTCGGCCATTTCACCCAGAGGCACATCCTTATAGGATAGCCGGTCTCCCATGGGCTTATACCATGTCCGCATCATTTCTAAAGCCGTATCGTCAATGCGCTGGCAGGCAGCCATATCCAGGTATTCATCGGGTGTTTTATACAGGATGCCGCGGTCACGCAACTTCTTTCCGGCCCAGAAATCCAGTGCAATGACCAGTGTTGCCTCCCGACCCCTCAGCTTTTCTATAATGGGGATGCACGAGGAGACGTTATCATACGAATTTGTGACCAGGAACAAACTCTTCATACCGCGATTCTCAAATCAGTTCGTGTATGCCGCGCCGGTTTTTACGGCATCATTTCACACAGATTTCAGGTGCCCCTTCTGCACCATATAGGCTCTCAAGGCATCATGCCAGTCCCGGAGGTCGTCCATGCCCAGAAGCTTCAACTGATAATGGCCCAGCACGGAGTAGGCAGGCCGCCTGGCCTTGCGGGGATACTCTGCCGCTTTTACGGGGACGACCCTGGCCTTGACCCCGGCCATCTTCAGGGCCTCCCGGCCGAACTCGTACCACGAGCAGGTGCCATTGTTGGTGATATGGATTATGCCGTAATAAGCCGTAGAGATCAGCTCAACGATCTTGGCTGCAAGGTCGACTGCATAGGTGGGCGAAAAGACCTGGTCGTCTACTATCTGCAGCTCATCCCTGGTGCCGGCCAGCTTGATAACGGTCTCCACAAAATTGCCGCCCTTGCCCAGGCTTCCTGCTATACCGAAAAGCGAAGACGTCCTGATGATAAAATAGCGGGTGCATAAGCTCTGGACCATGCGTTCACCGGCCAGCTTGGTCTGCCCGTACACGTTCAGTGGTGCCGGCTCATCGAACTCGGTATAGGGGACTGTCCTGCCGGCATCGCCGCCAAAAACGTAATCTGTGCTTAGTTGAACCATTACGGCGCCCAGCTCCTGCGCGGCTACGGCCACATTGCGGGCACCCAGCGCATTTACCTTGTAGCTCAGGTCAACGCTGTCCTCGCAATCATCCACCTTGACCAGCGACGCCGTGTTGATGATCACCCTGGGTCGATATTTTCTGCAGCAGGCGAACACCGCTTCCATGTCGGTGATCTCAATATCCTTCTGCGTGAGCGCTATCAGCTCATGGTACTTCAGCGCGGGGCACAGGTCTGTACCTAGCTGGCCATCGGCCCCAATCACCATCACTTTCATCGGTTCAGATACATTCTCTCATAGTATTGCTGGTACTCGCCCGACTTGATCCGGCGCCACCAGCTCTCATTTTTCCTGTACCATTCAACCGTCAGGCCCAAGGCTTCGTCAAAACCTTTAACCGGCTTCCATCCCAGCTCCCTGCGGATCTTGCGATCGTCTAAACTATAGCGGCGGTCATGCCCGGGCCGGTCCTTAACAAAGCTGATCATATCGTCTTTTTTACCCAGTAACTTCAGCAGTGCACGCACGATGTCCAGGTTCGTCCTCTCGCAACCGCCGGCTATGTTGTAGACCTGGCCCGGCTTTCCCTTTTCCAGAACCGCATATAGAGCGCGGCAATGGTCTTCAACATAAATCCAGTCACGCACGTTGAGCCCGTCACCGTATACAGGCACAGGTTTGCCTTCCAGCAGGTTGCTCACCGCCAGCGGGATGAGCTTCTCCGGGAACTGATACGGCCCATAGTTATTGGTGCAGCGCGTTATTGTCACCGGGGTCTGATACGTATTCCAGAATGCCAGGGCCAGCAGGTCGGCGGCAGCTTTGCTGGCCGAATAGGGGCTCCCTGGCGCAAGGCGGGAGGTCTCCGAGAAGCTGCCTTTGACTATCGAGCCATAGACCTCGTCGGTAGATACCTGGACGAACTTGCCTATCTTATGCTTTACGGCGCCTTCCAGCAGGACCATGGTGCCCTCGATGTTGGTGCGGAGGAACGGCCCCGGGTCCAGAATGCTGCGGTCGACGTGTGATTCGGCTGCAAAATTGATGATGCAATCCATCCCGTCCTTAAGCAAGCCGTCAACTTTCTGACGGTCGGCGATGTCTCCGTGGACGAAGCGATAGTTCTTCTCGTCCTGCACATCCTGAAGGTTCTCCAGGTTGCCGCAATAAGTCAGTTTATCCAGGTTTATTACTTCCCATTCGGAATGCTGACGCAGCACCAGCCGTATAAAGTTGCTTCCTATAAAGCCTGCCCCGCCGGTCACGAGCATTTTCATAATGAGATCACCTGCTATTTATAAGGGGGACAAAACCAGTCAAAGGGCTTGTTAACCCTGGGATCAGCCTTGTTGTTGTTGATTTCCACGGGCACAATGGTCGGGTCATTCCAGGGCCTGCGCTCTTCATCGGGTTTCTTGGCATCGTAAAGCATGTTGGTAAAATAGACCAGCAGGGAAACTTTATTACTAACGTTCCTGAAGCCGTGCCAGTATGTTCCGGGCATCCTGACCAGCATCGGCTTGCTGCTGCTGCTTATTATCTCAACCAGTCTTTTAGTCTTATCGTCAAAGGCGCAGATTTTAATGGCGCCTCTCAGCACCAGGAAATAGTCCACCTGCCCCCGCATGTGCCTGTGCCAGGCGCGGACGATGCCCGGATAACTGTGGCTCATGTTTACCTGGACTATTTTGTCCTCCATGATGTCGGCCCAGTCCGACCTCATAACCTCAGCGAACAGGCCCCGCTCATCCGGCAGTATATTGATCTCATGTACCCTTATGCCTTCCAATCCGTAATTAATCATCACAGCTCATGCATCTCCTCTTTAAAGCTCTACCACCGCATCATCACCGATAAACAGCCTTTTCTGCCTGAAATTCCCTGAGTCATAGCTGACGCGGCAGGCGCGACCTATAATGCTGTCCTCCAGCCTCTCCACTTTTTGTATATGACAGTTTTCCAGGATAACCGAGTGTTCTATGGCCGAGTCCTCGATCACCGTGCCCGACCCGATGCTGGTGTACGGGCCGATAAAAGAATTGATGATGCGGCAGTTTTCGGCAATGGATACCGGGCCGCGTACACGGCTGCTGATAACCTGCGACCTTTTCCTTATCTCCACACGGCCTGCTATGTGGCTGTTGGCATCAACTTTGCCCTGCACGTCCCTCTTAAGCAGGTCATCCAAAACCACACGGTTTGCCTCCAGCATATCGTCTTTCTTGCCGGTATCCAGCCACCAGCCGTGTAGTATGAAGCTCCCCACCTTATTGCCGGCGTCTATCATGCCCTGTATGGCATCTGTGATTTCCAGCTCTCCGCGCCAGGAAGGTTTGATCTTCTTAATGGCTGAGTGCACAGACTTGTTAAACAGGTAAACACCTACGATGGCTAAATCGCTCTTAGGTTGCTTTGGCTTCTCTTCCAGGCGCAGAAGCGCTCCTCTGCGGTCGACCTCGGCCACGCCAAAAAGGCGCGGGTCTGCAACTGACTTCAGCAGAATCAACGAATCCGAATCGTCATCACGGAACTGGTCGACAAATTTCTTTACGCCGCCGTGTATCAGGTTGTCTCCCAGGAACATCAAGAAAGGGGATGCACCCAGGAAATCAGCAGCGGTGCTTACCGCATGGGCCAGCCCCAGCGGGCTCTCCTGGACTATATAAGTTATCTTGACACCCCATTTTGATCCGCTTCCTGCAAAGTCCCTGATAAGATAGCCTGTTTCAGGAGCAATTATCATGCCGATATCAGTTATGCCGGCCTCAACCACCTGATCCAGCACGTATGACAGTATGGGCTTATTGGCCACCGGAAGAAGCTGCTTGGGTATAGTCGTGGTCAGCGGTTTTAGCCTGGTCCCCTTGCCGCCACTCAGTATCAGCGCTTTGATGCCCTTTTTCATATGTATCTAATTTAATTCTATATACTGAACTTAAGCATATTTTCAAATTTAGCCAGCATTATGTCAAAAATTCATTCACAGTTCAAATATGTGCCCAGCCTATACCACAGTTTCCTCCGGCCATTATAAATTGGCCACTCAATCAATACTGTACGAAAGCTATGTAATCTGATATATTTATAAAACTGCCTCGGACGCCTTTCGTATATGTACGCATTTGTATCTGAGGCATAGTTAAAGGTAGCCGGAAGCTCAGAAATACTTTACAATTGTTGACGACAGTAAAAGCTGTGATAAAGGAGTTCAATGACTGCTCTCGACCAGCTGGCGGGCAAAATAAAGCACAATGATTTTACTCTGGGCATCATCGGAATCGGCAGGATTGGATTGCCGCTGGCGCTTGTTTTTGCCAGGGCCGGAATAAAAGTCACAGGGTTCGATCTCGACAAGGAATATATATCCGAGATTAAAAGCGGGAAGGCACCCTTCCAGGAAGAGGGTTTGGAGGCGCTGCTGTCCAACCCAAAATTCGAAGCAGTCGCCATCGAGGGCTCCGAGGCCAGAATGGCCTCCTGCGATGTATTTATTATCTGTGTTGGCACCCCGCTGACGGCCAATCATCACGTTGACTACAACCAGCTTTTCTCAGCGCTTTCCCTGATAACAAGGTCTTCCCTGCTGGGTAAATTCGTCATAATCAGGTCCACCGTGCCTCCCGGCACAATGCTGGAAAGGGTAATACCGTTTGTGGAAAGCAGGACTGGACTTAAGGCCGGAACGGATTTTGGGGCGGCCTCCTGTCCTGAAAGAGTGCTGGAGGGGCATGCCATAGAAGAAATAGTCTCACTTCCCGAGATAATAGGAGGCATCGATCCTGTCAGCACAGAAATAGCCGCCAGCATTTTCAGCAAGCTCAATCACAATAAAAAAATACTCAGGACCACACCGGGCTCGGCCGAGATGGCCAAGCTCTTCGCCAATATGTACAGGTATGTGAATTTCGCCCTGGCCAACGAGTTCGCCCTGATGGCGGAGGAGTTCGGTCAGAACGGGGCCGAGATCATCAGCGTAGTCAACGACGGCTACCCGCGCGGTGGCATTCCCAGGCCGGGCCTGGTAGGCGGGCCCTGCCTTACAAAGGACGGCTACTTCCTGGTATCAAATACGTGTTTTCCGGACCTTATATTGCTGGCGGCCCGGATAAACGAATTCATGCCCCAGCATGTAGTCAACCGGCTGCGTATGGAGATGGCTGCCAGGGGCAGGCATCTGAACAATGCCAGGGTCGGTCTGCTGGGGACCAGCTTTAAAGCCGGAAGCGACGATGAGAGGTACTCTCCCTCGATAAAAATCGCTGAGCTCCTGGAAAGTGAGCACGTTGCGGTTGTCAGGCACGATCCGCACGTAAAAGGCACTGAAAGCCTTGAAAAGGCCGTGCGGGACGCTGACGTAATCATACTGGCCACCAATCACAAGGAATTCGAAGGCATACTGCCCAAGATTCAACAAATCAGAGGCAAGAAGGGCCGTTGCCTTATCTTCGATTGCTGGGGGCTGTTTGACGGTCAAGAAGCCCGCAGTCACGGTTTTGATTATCTCAAACTGGGTAGCAAACCTCTCCAGGCCTGATCCGGCCACCTTCTGCAGGACCTCAGGACCTAGGGCTGATACTCAAATATCTTTATCTGTGCTGTGCTGATATTCTCGGTAACTACCCGCTGCTGCGACTCGTGGACCAGTTTATAGTTATGGACGGCTTCCAACGGCACCGGGCTGTTAAAGGGAGAATCACCCACAATCCTGTATGTGCCTGCCGGCTTGCTTCCGACAAAACTGACGGCCTCCTCATAAGCAGGAAAGGTCTTAATTTCGCTGATGGCCTTGTATTTTGCGCCGTCGCGCCCGGTCACCTGGGTAATTCCGATAACATTGACCTCTTTAGGAATAACCTGCTTGCCGTCAAAATTGTACAGGCGCACAACCATGGTCTGAAAGTATTCCGGATAAAAAAGCAGCACCGGGATATACTGGCCATTGCTGTTCTCCAGGTATAAATCGAAATAGTCCTGATAGGTCTTGTCATACCAGGTGGCCAGGGCAAAAAATTTACCGTTGAAGGAAGCTATCTCGCTGTCTATTATGACGTAGCGAATGTTGATGTCCTTTATGACCTGTGCAGCCGCTGATTCGTCCGGCGCCATGAAGTATTTGGCTTCACCTCTTTCGCCCGAAGTGCCGGGGTTGGAGAAAGGAATTCTCCTGCCCATTCGCGTGATCCAATAGCCATAGTCCCACCAGGCCAGGACACCGTAAGCATCTTGCGGGTATACATAGCCTCCTGGCTGCCCCGGCGCCTTGTAAAGGGCATAGTAGTCGCTGGCATTGCCCAGCGGCTCGGGCGTGTTAAGCCGCAGCCAGTCCATCGTAGCACACCAGACATCAGGCGGGGCGAAGAGTGGCTGTGAAGCCAGATCTATTGATGGTCTGTCCCCATTGGGTAGCGGACCCAGGTTGGGACAGATCATTACAACCAGCACCACGATCAGAACCAGCGCCATTATCCACTTCCGTCCAGCCTGTCTGCCAGCGGTACCGGCCTGTTTTTTCCTGCCGGCCTTGGTCCTGGCGGCAACCTGCTGTTGAACAGCTGCCACCAGCGGCCTGCCGAAGCCGACCATGGATAGGACCCACCAGACAAAATAACCTGTGAGCAGCGCCATATTAACGGCCAGATAATATGCAAACCTGCGCATAGCCAGCGCTGACAGCACGATCAACAAGGTCCAGGTCAGAAGCAACACCTTCTCCGTCGTGGCTCCTTTAAAAACCCGATATACGAGAAGGGCCAGGCCTGCCAGTCCCAGTAAGAATCCGGAGGTATAATTGCCAAGTGCAATGAAAAGTGTGAAATCGCCTCTCTGTAACAGCAGCGGCTGCATTTCCATGATGGTCGTATTCTGCTTCCAAGAGAAAATCCTGGACAGATAGTCAAGCCCTGTCGCCAGCAGGTCCGGAGTGACCAAGTACATGACCAATGTGGCTAATCCGCCAGAAACAGCTATAGCAAGGACATAGTAAAGCGTCCTCACCTTTTTTTGCGCCATCGGTACGGACAGAAGAACAAGCGCTGCAATCAACAGCATTCCGCCCAGCAGGGCTACCAGAGAGAAAGAACTCCGGCTAGCCGGCCAGTAAATGATCAGGGCCACCAAAAAGATTACGATGCCGATGGCTCCCGTGGCAAAAGTACTTACACCACGCTTATAGTCAAGAATAATCTGGATACAGATGAACAGGAACAGTATAAGAATAAATAGAGCGGCGCCTGCCCAGGTCAGCATATACAAGGCCAGCGCTACGCCGGCAAACAGGCTGGCAAGCAGCGGCTTTATAATCGGTCTCCAGCCTTTATCCCGTATATGTATAAGGTCAATCCCGTTCCCCAGCTTAAAGGCCAGCATGGCCAGCAGTATAAACAGCGTCGACCACAGCACCTCGGCTATGTGATGGTCGGTATATCCCAGAAGCGACCGGTTCAGAAACTCTCCCGGCATAATGGCCAGCATGCTGGCCGCCAGAAGTCCGGCCCACCTGTTCTCCAGCGCCTTGCCTATAAAAAATGTGATAACCACCGTGATGGCCGCCAGGAAAGGAGGAATGAAAACACCGACCACATCAGCCAGATGCTGGTCGGGCCTTCCCAGCCCGGCCAGCCAGATGATGAAACCCATGAAGTACGCAAAGAAGTTCGGCTCCCTGTCGGTGGGCACTCCACCGGGGAAAATATAGTACGGGTCGAATTTCGTCAGCGCAGGGAAATGTTGCACCAGGTTGTCCACCAACCGCATATAATAATTCCCATCAATGCCTGTAATCTTTACCCAGTTTCCCACAAAGACCTGATTGTATGGCAGAAATATCCTTAGCCAGAGCGAAAAAACCACAATTATGATAAGTATCAAGAGGACGATCGCCCAGGCCGGTATCTTTTTCAACATCGTATCTTCCTACCTTGCGCTAGATTATATCCTCGCATCTCGTTTAATAGCAAGGCATTTATCAGTACCGGCCATATTGACAATGGCCGGTTAACTGGATATGCTGTAACGCAACCGAATAGTTCAAGCAAGGCGCCCGGATTTCCGGGCATAAACGGAAAGCAAACCGGTGCAATTCCGGTACAGTCCCGCCTGCTGTGACAGTCAGAACGCCGCCTTGCCGCCAAAGCTACCTCCGCGGAGTTAGGGGGTGGGATTAATTATTTAATAATGATCCCCCTGCTCTCAGGAGCAGGGGATTTTTATTTTACCCGGTATGGAAAACGTATTAGAGACACATCTCAAAATCCAGCGGGAGCACATCCGCAGCGGCTCTTTTTCCATCGCAGGCGGGGCAATCCTGCTCGCCCTGGTAGCGCTGGGAGCCTGCGCTATCGGCAGCATCCCGATATCTTTAACCGATATCCTGAGCATGCTCCTGCAGAAGATCCACGTCCTGCAGAGCGCGGCAGCATACCCGGCAGGCCTGTATACCATAGTATTCGATATACGACTGCCTAGAATTATCATGGCCGGCCTGGCGGGCGCGGCCCTGGCCGTGGCGGGGGCAGCCTATCAGGGCATGTTCCGCAACCCTCTGGCCGATCCTTATCTTACGGGCATCTCCCAGGGCGCGGCGTTGGGCGCTGTGGTCGGTTTCATTCTGCCCAGGGGTATCCCAATGGCCTCCATTCCACTCCTTTCCTTCTGCGGGGCTGCGCTCTGCGTCCTGTCAGTTTTTTATATAGCCAGGACGGGTAAAACACTTCCCATGACCACGCTGATACTGGCCGGAATCGCCATCGGCGCTTTCCTGGCATCGATTACTTCCTATCTGATTATAATGTCGGGAGACAGCGCACACACGATCATTTCCTGGCTGCTGGGGAACCTGGCAATGTCAGACTGGCAGAGCGTTATCAACGCGCTACCGTATATATTGGTCGGCATCACTGTAATAATTTTAATGGCACGTCCCCTGAACGTATTGCAGCTGGACGAAGAGCAGGCGCAGCAGCTGGGCATAAATGTAGAAAAAGTGAAGCTACTCGTCCTAGCCGGGGCTACCATTGCCACGGCGGCGGCAGTCTGCTTTTGCGGCGCCATTGGATTCATAGGCATCATTGTCCCCCACGCCGTGCGGATCGTCTTCGGTCCGAACTACCGACTGTTGCTGCCCCTCTCTATGCTGACCGGGGCCATCTTTCTCATCCTGGCCGATACGGCGGCACGCACGCTGATCGCGCCCACTGAGATACCGGTAGGCATTATTACGGCCCTGGTGGGTGCGCCCTTCTTTCTCTACCTGCTGCGGCAAAGGAAACGAGCGATATTCTGATAACAGTGATAACAGTAGAGAGTGCTAGCTTTAGATACGGCAATAACCGTGTCCTGCACAATATTGACTTCCGGTCCATCCCCGGCGAGTTCCATGCGCTCACTGGCCCCAACGGCTCGGGCAAGACCACCCTGCTCAAAGGCATAGCAGGGCTTATCCACCCTTATACAGGCTCAATCCGATTAAATGGCAGGGAAATCAGCACTCTGTCCCGGGAAAATGTTGCCAGGGAAATTGCGCTGGTGCCTCAGAACGCCGTGCTCCCGGAGCTCTTCACAGCAATGGATATAGTCCTGATGGGCCGCACGCCGCACCTGGGCCTACTGCGTTACGAGAGCATTAAAGACATCAGCATAGCCGTGGCCGCCATGCAGACGACACAGACCGAGCATCTCTCAACCAAACGCATCAACGAGCTTTCAGGCGGCGAGCGCCAGAGGGTAATCATCGCACGCGCTCTGGCGCAGGAAGCACGCCTGCTGCTGCTGGACGAACCTACGGCAAACCTGGATATCAACTATCAGGCCGAGATACTCAATTTTTTGAGGGGACTGTGCTGCCGGCAGGACCTGACCGTAGTCGCAGCCCTGCACGACCTCAACCTCGCCTCGCAGTACTGTGACCGTATTACAATGCTTAAAGAGGGCAGTATCTGGCGGCAGGGCAGTCCTGCGGAGGTGCTGGATGCTGACTCCGTAAAACAGGTGTTCGGCATCGGGACCTGCGTCTTCAACCACCCCGTCAATGGATTGCCCGTTGCCCTTATATCCCGTCAAATGCACGGTAACGGAGAAAAAAGCTCGTCATGACCGGCCTTTTCATCCTTATCATAGCGGTAGCGCTGGACGTCCTGCTGGGCGAGCTGCCGGACCGGCTGCACCCGGTTGCCTGGCTTGGAAAATTTATCGATGTCCAGCTGAAGCTCACGCCGGCAGGCGGGCGACTCAGTCAGTTCGCCTGCGGCGCATGGACGGTCGTTTTTACGACCTGCCTTATAATCCTGCCTCTATATTTCCTGCTGGCCCTCATCCAGAGCTGGAACATCGTGGTATACATACTGCTTGCCGCCTGGCTGCTCAAGCAAACATTTTCTTTGCGCGGCCTGTGGCAGGCGGTGGAGAAGGTCAAACAATGCATTAAGGACGACAATATCACTACAGCGCGGTCGCAGATCAAAGCGCTGGTCAGCCGACGGAGCGACGACCTGAGCAGGTCACAGCTAATATCAGCGGCAATTGAGTCCTGCTCGGAGAACCTTTGCGACAGCGTGATCGCCCCGCTGCTGTTTTATGCCATTTTCGGCCTGCCCGGAGCCATGGCCTACCGCATCGTCAACACTTTCGACGCCATGATCGGATACCACGGACGTTGGGAATATACCGGCAAGTTTGCCGCCAGGCTGGACGACGTCCTGAATTACTTGCCCGCCCGCCTGAGTGCACTGCTCATTGTCTTCTCATCTCACTTATGTAAAGCCAGCGCCGGGCTGGCCTGGGCCGGCATGCTGCGGGAAAATGGTAAAACGGAGAGCCCCAATGCCGGCTGGCCCATGGGAGCCATGGCAGGGTCGCTGGGCATTACCCTGGAGAAGGCAGACGCATACCGATTGGACGGGGGAGCCGGGGAGCTGACGGTCGAGTCCATCGGCAGGTCTCAGGCTATAATGCTGGTGGCGGCCTCCGGCTGGATTATCCTTAATATCATATTGCAGGTAGTCTATGGATTTGCAGGCTAAACCGCACATATCGCATTTACCGGCACCTGTCCACGGCGGAATCCACTCTGCCGTCGTCAAAGGACGCCCGGTCGACGCCGGTGCGCTGATAGATTTCAGCACGTGCCTGAACCCCTACGGCCCATCGCCGGCTGTAAAAAGGGCACTGCAATCTGCCGGGATTGACAGTTATCCTGACCCGGAATCTGGTGCATTGCTTGGCAGACTGGCCGCCAGGCTCAATACAGGCCCCTCCTCGCTGATTGCAGGCAGCGGCTCCACCGAGTTGATCAGGCTGGCTGCCCTTGCCTACCTGGACACCGATGATTGCGCGGTAACGCTGTTCCCTACCTACGGGGAATACGAGCTGGCCTGCCGCATCATGAACGCCCGCGTATGCCAGTTCCCCCTCTATGAGCAGGCAGGTTTCCGGCTGGATGTGGACGAGTTCATCGCTTACTCGAACGCCCTCGAACCACAGGCCGTCTTCCTGTGCAATCCAAATAATCCCACCGGACAGTACCTCAGTTTTTACGACGTTGTGCGTATTGTTGATGCCTTCCCATCAACACTGGTCATCCTGGACGAAGCATATATCTCCTTCACTGAGGAGGCATGGGACTCAACCGCCCTGGTCGAATTCGGCAACGTATTAATCGTACGCTCTATGACCAAGGACTACGGGCTGGCAGGCCTGCGCCTGGGCTATGCCGTGGCAACGCCGGATATCATTCAAAACATGAAGAAAGTCAGGCCGCCCTGGAATGTCAGCAGCCCGGCGCAACAGGCCGGCACGGCGGCGCTTAAGGATGAGAGCTACATATCAAGATGCAGCACTAATATAGATAGTGCTAAAAGATACCTGGTTGAAGCATTGACCGGCCTGGGTTACAGCATAGTTCCCAGCCAGACAAATTTCTTCATGGTCAGGGTGGGTGACGCGGCGCAATACCAGGCCGCTTTACTGACAAAAGGCTTCCTGGTACGTGACTGCACTTCCTTCGGTTGCCCGGAGTATATACGTATAGCGCCGCGCCGGATGCAGGACTGCCGCCGCCTGGTCAAGGCCATGTGCGACTTGAGGAGTTGACAGTGTGACGGCCAAGACTTTGATGGTCCAGGGAACGTCCTCTTCAGCCGGCAAGAGCATACTGGTCACCGCCCTATGCCGTATCATGAAGATGGACGGTTATAAGGTGGCGCCCTTCAAGGCGCAGAACATGGCCTTGAACTCCTTCGTCACGCTGGAAGGCGGCGAGATCGGCCGCTCCCAGGCCGTCCAGGCCATCGCCGCAGGAATCGAACCGTCGGTCTGTATGAACCCTGTACTTTTGAAGCCACAGGCCGATTCCGTCTCCCATCTCGTGGTCATGGGCAAGAGCATAGACGTCACCGACGCAGCCGCTTATTACCGGCAGAACCACAAGCTGCTGCCGGTTATACGTGAAGCACTGGAGAGGTTACGAGGGGAATATGATATTGTCATCATCGAGGGCGCGGGAAGCCCGGCCGAAATCAACCTCATGGACAGGGAGATTGCCAACATGCGCATAGCCGGCCTGGCCAGGTCACCCGTCCTGTTGATCGCTGATATCGATCGCGGCGGCGTCTTTGCCAGTATAACCGGCACCATGCAGCTTCTCCCTTGGAGGCAGCGCAGGTTGATAAAAGGCTTTGTCATCAATAAGTTTCGCGGTGATGTCTCGTTGTTAAAGCCCGGCCTGGAATTTTTAGAGCGCCGCTATTCAAGGCCTGTGCTGGGCGTCATCCCCTATATCCGAAACATACGCATAGCCCAGGAAGATTCCGTCTACCTGGATGAACGGGGCAATCCCGACCGTCCTTCACGGCCCGACATATGCATCATCAGGCTGCCGCACATCGCCTGCTACGACGATTTCGACCCGCTGGAATATTCGTGCAGCGTCAGGTACGTATCCAGCCTGCACGAGCTGGGCAGGCCGGACTTGATCATATTGCCCGGGACCAAGGGGACCATCTCCGACATGAATTTCCTGCACCGCAGCGGGCTGGCCGCCGAGATAATAAAACGTGCCCTGGAAGGCCTGCCAGTGATCGGTATATGCGGCGGTTACCAGATGCTGGGGCTGAGTATACGTGACCCGCTTCATGCCGAGTCCAGCGAGGAGGAGGTGGCCGCACTGGGGCTGCTGGACATAGAGACGACCTATGAGATGGAGAAGGTGACAACCCAGGTCGAGGCCGCTGTCCTGTCGCCGAGCGGGTTGCTGGCCGGCATGGCTGATACGGAGGCAGGGGGCTACGAGATACACATGGGCCGCACCAAATTGAAATCCGGGCGGCCAGCCTTCAGAGTGACGAAGTCCATCAGGAATGAGCTCTATGAGGAGGGCGCCGTTAATCAGGCAGGCAATGTCTTCGGCACGTATTTGCACGGGCTTTTCAATAAAGCGGGTTTCACGCGTCAGCTGCTGGCCAATTTATGCAGGCTGCACGGTCTGCCGCCGGTGGAGCATTGCCCGCCCCCTGGGCAAGAGGCGTATGATGAGCTTGCCAGCCAGATCAGGCAACATCTGGATATAGATAAGGTCTATGAAATAATGGCCGGAGGGATAAATGGGAGAGCATGATTTTAAAGGTCTGGTACAAATCTATACCGGGGACGGCAAGGGCAAGACTTCGGCGGCGCTGGGGCTTGCCATGCGTGCTGCCGGCCAGGGCATGAAGATCATCGTCATTCAGTTCCTGAAAGGCGAGGAGGGCGGCGAGCACTTTTTTGCCCGAAAGCACGGCTCTTTTGAGATAAAGCAGTTCGGCCGGGGTGATATCTTCAAAAAATCCGAGGCCGAGCTTACACACGAGGCCGGGGATGCTTATAAATTTACAGAGAAAACGCTGGAGGAAGGCCGTTACGATGTTGTGATACTCGACGAAATATTTATTGCTCACTGGCGCGGGCTGGTCAGCCTTAAGCAAATACTGGATTTGATAGACAAGAAGCCTGCCGGCGTGGAGCTGGTCATGACCGGGCGCAAAGCCCCGCAGGAGGTGATCAAGCAGGCTGACCTGGTCACCGAGATGCTGATGATCAAGCACCCCTTCGTGGAAGGAATCGGGCAGCGTAAAGGAATTGAGTTTTAGGATAGAACTTGATGACGTCACTTGACCAAGTTATAAGTAAGGTCAGTCCGCTGGACTCTTCGGCCATGGCGGCAGCCAGGGAGCGGCAGGCGCAGCTCACCAAGCCGCGCGGCAGCCTGGGTTCTCTGGAAGACCTGGCCGTGCAGATAGCCGGTATAACGGGCAATGCCATGCCCGAGCTTACAGAGAAGGTCATCCTGACTATGGCAGCCGATCACGGCGTGGCCGCAGAAGGAGTTAGTCTCTATCCCCAGGCAGTGACCGGGCAGATGGTTTACAACTTCTTAAAAGGCGGGGCGGCCATCAACGTGCTGGCCCGCGTCATCAACGCACGGGTGGTGATTGTGGACATGGGAGTGATAGGCGGCTTTCCACCCACGGATAACCTGGTCTGTAAAATGATTGATTTCGGCACGGCCGATATGGCGCAGGGGCCGGCCATGACGCAGGCCCAGGCGATGGACAGCCTGCAGGCAGGCGTCGATATCGTGGAAAAGGAGCTGGCCGCCGGGATGGATATCATGGGCACAGGTGAGATGGGCATCGGCAACACCACCGCAGCCAGCGCCATCATCGCCACCATGACAGGCAAACCGGTCTCCAGCGTGGCTGGCAGGGGTACAGGAATTGAGGAAAAACAGCTCATACATAAAATAGCCATAATTGAGCGCGCACTGAGCATCAATCGGCCCGATCCACGTGATGCCATGGATGTGCTTGCCAAGGTGGGCGGCTTTGAGATAGGCGGCCTGGCAGGGGCCATGATCGCCTGCGCCGCCAACCGCCTTCCTGTCGTGATTGACGGTTTCATCTCCGGCTCGGCAGCCCTGATAGCCGCAGGGCTCTGCCCGCAGCTCAGTGGCTACCTGATAGCATCTCATCTATCTGCAGAAAACGGACATGGCTTGTGCCTGGACAGGCTGGGGCTGAAACCGCTGCTGTCCCTTAACATGCGGCTGGGTGAGGGCACCGGCGCAGCTCTTGGTATCTTCCTGGCCGAGGCCGCCGTAAAGCTGCACACACAGATGGCAACCTTTAACCAGGCACATATAACCGATATTCCAGAGGGGAATAAGCAAAAATGAGATTTTTCATAGCACTGAAATTTTTAACCATATTTCCGGCTCCGGCCGTGCCGGATGACAGCCCGGAGAACATCGGCCATTCCCTGCCCTATTTCCCCGTGATAGGGGCCATCATCGGCATCTTGCTTGTTGCGCTGTACTACCTGGTTCACCTTGTGTTTCCCACCGCACTGGTCAGCGCCCTGCTTGTCGCTTTTCTGGCAGTGATAACCGGCGCTCACCATATTGACGGCCTGATGGATACCTGCGATGCCTTTGCCGCCGGCAAGACGCGTGAAGAGAGGCTGGCCATCATGTCAGATACCAGGACCGGTGCATTCGGCGTGACCGGCGCTATCCTGCTGGTTTTAACCAAGTTCGCAGCGCTAACGGCCATCTCACAGACTCCCCCGCTGCTCATCTTCCCGGTGATAAGCCGCTGGGCCATGCCGGGCGTCATGCTCATCTTCCCCCCGGCCAAGGACAGTGGGCTGGGCCACGCTGCCAGGGAAGGGGCGAACCTTTCGGCATTCCTCGTGGCCACAACTTTCACACTGATCATCTCCATCTTGACACTCGGCCTGATTGCCGGCCCCGTTCTGATGGCCCTTTCATTTTTACTGGTGATTTGTCTGGGTTATGCGTTCAAGCGCCTCTTCGGAGGACTTACCGGCGACAGCTACGGCGCCCTGGTGGAGGTCGGGGAGGTGCTGACGTTGCTACTGATAATTTTGCTGAGCGATTTCGGCATACTCTCGGCATCCTACAACCTGATCAAACTGCCGTTCGGAAGCTAACATGCCAGGGAAAATCATTCTTGTGCTGGGAGGGGCCAGGAGCGGCAAAAGCTCCTTTGCCGTTGAGCTTGCCTCCGGCCTGGGCCGTAAAGTCCTGTTCTGCGCTACGGCCGAGCCGCTGGATGATGAGATGCGGGCCAGGATCGAGGCACACAAGAAAACACGTCCTTCCAGCTGGACCACGCTTGAATCCGCCACGAACATTGCGGCAGCTATCGGCAAGTCATCTGCTGGCCATGATGCCGTTATAATCGATTGCATGACACTGCTGCTGTCCAATCTCCTGGGAGAGGGAATCCCATTGTCACAGTGTGAACAGTCTGTTGCCCGGGAGATGGAAGAGTTGCTGACCTGCCTGGGTAAGAAAGAAAGCAACTATATTATCGTTTCAAACGAGGTAGGCCAGGGGCTGGTGCCGGAGAACGGGTTGGCCAGAACTTACCGCGACATGCTGGGTAAAATAAATCAGCAGCTTGCCGCCTGCGCCGACGAGGTGTACCTAATGGTGGCAAGGTTGCCCGTGAAAATAAAGTGACTGTAGTGGACCGGCCACAGGCCGTCAGTTACCGATGGTCACTTCTTCGATGCTGTGGATCAGCCTGGAGAAATCCAGCGGCTTGCTCAGGTACTTTCTGCCCGTAGATTCCAGAAAGTCCAGGGTTGATTTTGTTATCGTATCGCCTGTTATAAAAATGACCCTGTCAACCAGGGCTGGGAATTTATTGCCTATCGATTCATACATATCCTTGCCGTCTATGCCCGGCATCTTGATGTCCAGCAGGTAAGCGTCATATTTCCCGCCTTTTATCTTTTCCAGTCCCTCCGAACCGCTGGAAGCAGAGTCCACCTGATAGCCGCGGTCGGTGAGGATACGCAGCAGGATATCCCTTATCACGACCTCGTCATCGACTATCAGCACCCTCTTGCCGATGGCAGCCTTTTGCGCGCCCTTGCCGAATTTGACCGGCAATTCCCCTTCCTGGGACCTGCCCTCGGTGGTTGTCGGCAGCTCGATTGTAAACACGGAGCCCTGGCCCTCCACGCTGTCCGCATAAATGCGGCCGCCGTGTTTGGTAATAATACCGTGGCACACACTCAATCCCAGTCCCGTCCCCTCACCCACATCCTTGGTAGTGAAAAACGGGTCAAACAGCCTCTCCAGCATGTCCCTGGGTATGCCCGGCCCGTTATCGGCGATGATAATCCTGATGTTATCGTTATCGAGCCTGGTGGTGACCTCAATTTTGCCGGCGTGCTTTTTTGCCAGCGCCTGCTCGGCATTTACGATTATGTTCAATATGACCTGCTGTATCTGGTTTTCGTCCGCCGATATGCCTGGCAGCCCGGTCTGTAAGTTAGTCACGATTTCAATATTGCCGACCTTGTGCTCGTAGCTGCGAAGGTCCAGTGATCTGAGTATGAGCTCGTTGATATCGATGACCTTTTTCTTCAGCGCATAGCTGCGGGCAAAGGTCAGCAGGTTCTGCACGATTTTAGCCGCCCGCTGGCTCTGGCTGTAAATCTTCTCCAGGTCCGCCTTGATATTCTGCGGTACGTCACTTTCATCGGCCAGCAGCTGTGCATATCCCATGATGGCCGTCAGGGGGTTGTTTATCTCATGCGCCACGCCGGCTGCAAGCTCTCCTATTGAGGCCAGCTTCCCGGCCATAAGCAACTGCTGTTCCATTTTCATGCGGTCGGTTATGTCGCGGCTGATGCCTCTTATGCCCGCTATCTCACCGGAGGCATCCCGCAGGGGCGAAACCGAGATGCCGATTATCCTTCTGCTGCCGTCGCCTTTCACTATTGTCCCGAACAGGCCGGCCAGGGTCATGCCTTTACTTATGACCTCATCCATTATGGCCCTGCTGCTGTCAACAAACTTCTCGTCGGACTGGTCTACGAAGCTGCCGAATTGCCTGCCAACGATATCATCCCGCCCCAAACCCAGAATCTTGCACATAGCATCGTTGACAAAAACATATTGCCCTGCAGTATCAAGCTCAAAGTAGCCATTATCCATGTCTTCCAGGATTGTGCGGAACCTCTCCTCCGAGCGTTTCAGCACTTCTTCGGCCAGCTTTCGCTCGGTCATGTCACGTGCAATACTTATGATGAATTTCCTGCCGTCCAATGAGATCATCCGTGCATGCACTTCTACGGGCATGGCCGAACCGTCTTTGCGATAATGCCTGGTTTCGAAAGTCAACTCACCTTTGTTAAGTATCTTGTCTATACGCTCCGCTACAAGTGCCTTATAGTCGGGAGTCACAAGCTCCCTGATGTTTGCGCCTGTAAACTCGGAACTTATATAACCGCGTGATTTCCAGCTCGCCTCGTTAGCAAATACAATATAGCCGTCCGTGTCTATGACATAGATCGAGTCCATGGCGAGGTCAAGCAACTGGGCCCGCAGCGACAGCTCCGACTCCATCTTTTTACGGTCGGTTACATCCTCACCTGAACCTATCGCACCGGCAAGGTTGCCGGCATCATCCTTCAGCACGGCATTGTTCCAGGCAATGACCCGTTCTTCGCCTCTGGTGTTTTTAACGGGCCTCTCAAAATAGTCCACAATGCCGGTTTCGCCTTCTACGAATTTATGGAAGGCGACGCGTGATTTTTCACGTATCCTTTCTGGAATAAATTGGTCAAACCAGTTTGTCCCAAGTATGCTCTGTTCGGAAGTGCCCAGTATCTGGCACGCCTTCTTATTGATCATGGCAACCTTTTCATCCGTGTCCACCACCACTATCATGACCTGAGCAGTATCGAGATATTTCTGCGTTTGCTTGAGCTCTTCCAGGATTAATTCCTCAATTTCTTCCCCCTTGCTGATGTCTTCCACCAGGGCCCACAGGCCCGTCATCTTCTGTTTGTCACTCCATACCGGGAATATATTTAGCTTGAGATAGGCTGTTTGGCCTTGCTCCGAGACATAAGTGTGCTCGGAAACATTGCGGTCGTTGCCTTTTATACATTTCTGGAAGGCATCTGATATTCCGGAGTCTTTAAGAGGCTTATATTCCAGGACATTGGCCGGCCTGCCCGCGGAATCATCAGGCAGGCCGAGCATTTTTATTAGAGCGGTGTTGATATCTAGGATATTGCCCTTACAGTCGGTAAGAAGACTACCCAGGGAAGCGTTTTTAATTATTGATTGATAGTTTGGCGCGTTGTTTTCCAATATCGATCCGGTCTCACTGTCCAGTTATAAATCCATACCATTTTAGCCTTCAATTTGTCATAACGCAAGATAAATTATCCTGAGTACGCGCCGAATATTAATGAAATCGACAACATTCTCAATAGTGATTATAATACAGGATAAGTAGTCTTTTATTGGTGGAAATTATTAAGTGAATAGCCTCAGGCCAACGTATATTGCCATCGCCAGATGGTCGATTGCGTGCTTTACACTGCTTATAGTTATAATCGGCTTGACGCCAGATCACGTATTTGCGGCAGGTCCGACAATAACTACATCGTCGCTTCCCAATGGACAGGTAAACACTTTATATCAAGTCCAATTGACAGCCATTTGCACCGGTAGTTGTACGTGGAGCGCGCCAGATTTACCGGCACCATTGGCATGTTCATCTACCGGTCTAATATACGGAACACCGATAACTGCCAGCTCTGGCATTGTTAATATCTATGCGACCGATTCAACTGGTACAAGTCACTCGCCTCTAGGTTTGACTATATCCATGCCGGCCATAGTATTTTCCACTGCCAGCATCCCTGGAGCTATAGTCGGCTCGGCCTATTCAGCCACCATCACGGCAACGGGAGGCACCGGCACCATGACTTACGCCATGACCAGCGGCAGCCTTCCTGCAGGCCTGCTTTTCAACAACGGGAATATCGGCGGCACTCCTGCACGCGGCACAGCGGGCAACTACAGCTTTACCGTCACCGCTACCAGCGGCACAGCATCCGTACAGCAGGCCTTCACGCTCACTGTCGATAAGGGGACATTTGATGTCCTGGTGACCATATCTAACGGCCTGGCCGCCGGCCAGACCAGGCTGTACGTGGGTGGAGTGCAGAAAGGCACACTGCGCGGCGGTGAATCGGCCAAGCTAACCGGCCTCGACCCTGATTCAGCCGTAACCGTTTCGGTGGACAGCGTGGTTACGGACCCGGGTAGAGCAGATGTCAGATACAAGGCGGTGTCTGCCTCCGCTACCGCCAGCCAGGATATCGGACAGATCGGATTTGATTATTTTACCGAATATGATGTGGAGCTAAGGAGCGACCCCGCCGGCACTGTTACCGTAACAGGCTCCGGATGGTACAAGGAGGGTGTGCCGCTCTCTGCAAACGCACCCGAATCGATTTCACGTGATGCAGATTCCCAGTACCGTTTTGCCTACTGGCTCACCCCCAACGGAGAAAAGATCAGCGGTCAGACCCTGAACATGGCGGTCAAAGGCCCGGGCAGCTACATCGCAACGTACGAGCTGTACTACAAGCTCGATGTCGTATCCCAGTTCGGCGCCGCCCAGGGCAGCGGATGGGCCAAAGCCGGGTCGGCCACCAAGTGGAGTGTCACGCCGTCAGAGGTCCCGATGGACGGGATACTCGGCTTCTTCGGCGGCAAGTTTAAAGCGCTGGTAACTTCGGGCAGCGAGACCGTTACCGGTCCCACGACGGTCACAGTGGACTGGCGGCCCGATTACACCATGCCGGTGATCACCATACCGCTCACCCTTCTGATCCTGGCGGGGATCATCTACGGCATTTACAGGCTGGCCACACGGCCCAGTCCGCAGCCGACGCTCTATTCGACACCCTATATGCCTC
>Ga0136653_10000139_pt1 | contig 35598 bp, 30 predicted proteins | sample LakKivw275mmetaG_FD_94866 | JGI IMG/M metagenome (GOLD analysis project Ga0136653, IMG submission 94866) | Anoxic lake water microbial communities from Lake Kivu, Rwanda to study Microbial Dark Matter (Phase II) - Lake Kivu water 275m metaG... | ecosystem: Environmental > Aquatic > Freshwater >...
GATCGTCCACACAAAATCTAGTATTAATGGCCGGCGACTGTCAAGGGTTTCTTGGCCGGAGACCCCTGAGGAGCCCGGCCGCCGCCTCGGCGTAGAGGCCCGTATCGACCCCGGCACAGACCAGGGTGAAGCCGTCGTCGAGGGCCTGGCGGGCGGCGGCGACACCGGCCGCGAAGATGCCGGCCGGGACCCGGGCCCGGGCGCAGGCGGCCGCGACGGCGCCGATCGCGCCCTTGACCTCGGGGTCGTCGAGGCGCCCGGGCTTGGCCAGGCTGGCCGAGAGGTCGAACGGGCCGATGAAGACCGCGTCGATCCCGGGGACGGCCAGGATGCCGTCGATCGCCCGGACGCCGTCGATGTGCTCGACCTGGGCGACGACGACGGTCTCCGCGTTCGCCGTCGCGACGTTCTCCCGGAAGCGGACGCCGTAGCGGTTGGACCGGGTGAAGCCGACGCTGCGCGCGCCCTGCGGCGGATACTTGCTCCAGCGCACGGCCAGGGCGGCGTCGGCGGCGCTGTTGACGTGGGGGATGATGACGCCGGCCGCGCCGGTGTCGAGCGCCTTCTTCAGGCCCGCCTCGCTCGTCTCGGGGACGCGGACGAGGCAGGCGCAGGGCTCGCGGACCGCCTGGACGATCCGCAGGACGTCGCGGGTCTCGAGCGCGCCGTGCTCCGTGTCGACGAAGAGCCAGTCGAAGCCGGCGTCGGCCGCGATCTCGGCCAGCTCCGGGGAGGCGAGGCCGAGGAGCGTCCCGAGGAGCGGGTCGCCCCGCCTGAGCCGGTCGCGGAAAGGGGCGCTCATCTCATGATGCTTCATAGACGGCTCCTTTGGACGGAGGTGACCAGGGAATCTTATGAAGGAGCGGGCCCGGGGTCAAGCCGGGATCTTTTTCTTGAAGCTGAAGGAGATGCCGCCGCCCGACGACGGCTCGATCGAAGTCTCCATGAGGGCGAGGGAACGGGCCTCGTCGAGGAACTCCTGAACGCCCTTCATGTAGCCGAGGCTCAGGACGTTGTGGACGGCGAAGCAGCCGCCCGGGGCGAGCTTCGGCAGCAGGGCCCGGAAATAGCCCGGGGTCCAGTTCTGGTCGGCGTCGATGAAGATGAGATCGAACGGCCCCTCGAGGGCCTCGACGAGCGTATGGGCGTCGCCGAGCCGGGCGTCGATCCAAGCGTCGAGCCCGGCCGAGCGGAAGTTCCTGACCGCCGTGAGGTGGCGGAACTCCTCGATCTCGACGGTGACGAGGGAGCCGCCGGTCTTGCTCAGGGCCCAGGCCTGCCAGATGCCGGAGTGGCCCGTGGAGGTCCCGATCTCGAGGGCCCGGGTGTAGCCGCGCTTGAGGATGAGGTCGTAGAGCAGGCGGCCATCGGTCTCGGTCACGTTCTCCTGGCGCCAGCGGCCCTTCTGGGCCTCCAGGAACTCGCGGACGCGATCGTCGAGCGATTGAGCGGATGGCGCGGCGGTCTGCCCGAGGGCGAAGGCGGAGAGGAACGGCACGGCCAGAAGCAAGAGACCGACCGCTCTTTTCATTCCGGGCCCCATAAGACCATGATAGAAGAATCGGGCCGGGAAAAAAAGCCCTCTCGAGGCGGCGAGGGAATTTGCCTCGAAGATCCCCGTTGCTGGAGGAGGGGACCCGCGCAGCGGGGGGGAACCGTGCGTAACTGGTTCCCCGGGGGGCCGGGGAGCCAGAGGCAATTCCCGAGCAAAGCCGGAGAGAGGGGCGCCTATTTCTTGGCCATCGCCTCCTTGATCTGCTTGACCAGGTTGTCGTATTGAGCTGTCGTGAACCCCTCGTACTTGGCGGCCAGGGGCTTGGCCAGCTCCACGGCCTTTTCCGCGGCCTTGAGGGCGTCGTCGTAGCTCTTCAGCTTGAACAGGACCTGGCCGAGGACGAAATTGTTGTAATACTCCGATTTGAGCCCGACGGACCGTCGGGCCGCCTCGGCGGCGCTCTCGAGGTTCTTGTCCTGCCGTGTCCAGAACGACGCGTAGCTGTAGAGGGCGCTGTAGTCGTCCCAGCTCTTCTTCGCCTGATCGGGGCCGTAGAGGGCCAGGGCCTTGTCGTCCTTGTTGAGCTTGCCGTAGACGGTTGCGACCTGGGTCAGGTAATAGGAGGGAGCGTCCTTCTTGGCTTTGATCGCGGCCGTGGCGATGTCGGCCATTTCTTCCGCGCTCGCCAGGTTCTTGCCCTGGTCGATCCAGAAGTTGGCATAGGACGTCATAGTGGACACGGCGTTGGAGATGTAGCTCGACGCGAAGTCCTTGCCGTATTCCTCCTCCGCCTTGGCCGGGTCGTCCTTGAGGACATAGAGCTGGGCCAGGTTCTCCTGGACCTCGGGGTCCCGCGGATAGCCCTGCTTGTCTTTGAGCTTCTCGGCCAGGGCGAGCCCCCTGTCGATGGGCTCCTTGTCCCTGACGATGCGCGCGAGGTAAGAGCTGGCCAGGTTCTTGTCGTCGAGGTGCTTGGCCAGGGCCTCGTCGAAGAACGCTTGCGCGTCCTCTTTCTTCGCCTGGTAGCCGTAGTAATAGCTCAGGCTGATGTAGGCGCTCTTGACCAGGACGCTCGCGGGGTGCTTGGCGATGAACGCGCGGAGAGGGGCCGGGTCGGGCTTGCGGCCGTTCGAGGCCTGCTGGGCCAGGGCGAACTCGGCCGCCTCGATGTAGGGGATGGTCGCCTTGCGGTCCTCGTCGTAGTAGGACGCGGTCCGGCCGCCGACGTCCATCGTCAGGACCTTCTGATAGAGCTCGTTGGACCTCTTGGTCAGCTCGTCCGAGTAGCGGTCGGCGCACTTCTGGGCCAGCTTGAAGACGACCTCCACGTTCGTGGCGTCCTTGGCATACGCGGCGTTCAGGCCGGCGTATGTGTCGATGCCGGCCACGGCCTTCTTGACCTTCTCCAGGAAGGCGTCGGCCGGCGGGCCGTAGCCGACGATCCAGTCGACCTCCTGGCCGTTCTTGTCGACGAACAGTTCGGTCGGGGTGGCCCGGATGTTGAATCGTTCGAAGGTCGCGTCGCCGTCCTTGGTGTCGCGGACGGCGCGGTAGAGGATAACGTTGGTGTTGAGGAAATCGGCGTACTTGGGATTGTTGTAGAACTGCTGGACCAGCAGTTTGCAGCTCCCTCAGCCACTCGAGAAGAAATCGACCAGGACGAGCTTGTTCTCTTTCTTGGCCTTGGCCAGCGCCTCGTCGAAGGGGCCCGTGAGGACCGTGGCCGTCTGGGCGGCGGCGAACGAGGCGATGAGGAGGAGGCCGGCGAACGCGGTAAGTTTCTTCATCGGGACCTCCTGACGAAGATGATTATCGCCGTCAGCATACACGAGGTTCGAATGGAATGCAATCCGTCGCTCCGGCATCGCTCGGGATTTGCCTCTTGCTCCCCGGGCCCCCTGGGAACCAGTCCCGGCGGTTCCCCCACCTTCGGTGGGCCCCCCTCCGCTACGGGGATCTTCGAGGCAAATTCCCTCGCCGCCGCGCGACGGAGCTAGGTCGTTCAGTATCCGCCGGAGCTGTCGAGCTTGACCTTGCCTTTGAAGACGCGGTAGGCGAAGACCGTGTAGCCGACGACGAGAGGCATGCCGATGAGAGCGATGATGAGCATGGCCTTGAGCGCGAGCGGGCTCGACGAGGAATTGGCCAGGGTCAGGCTCAAGGCCGGGTCGGTCGCCCGGACGAGGTTCGGGTAGTGGATGGCGCCGACGACCCCCCAAAGGCCGAGGAAGACCGCCGAGGAGAAGGCGAACGCCCGCCCGTCCTTGCCCTTGTTGACGGCGACGATCGTGAAGGCCAGGCTCACCCAGAGGAGGTCGGCGAAGATCCAGGCCCGTAGGCTTTCGATCGCCTCGGGGAGGGTGATCCACACGGCTATGAAGGAAAGCAGGAAGGCGACCGCGACGGCGGCCGCGGCGGCCCGGGCCGCTTTCCGGGCCCGTTCCCGGAGGGGGCCCTCCGTCTTGAGGGCCGCGTAGGTCGCGCCGTGAAGGAGGAAGGCGGCGAGGCCGAGGAGCCCGAACGCGAGCGGCAGGGGGCGGAGAAGGGTGAAGAACGTCCCCGCGAATTCGGTCCGGGCGTCGAGCGGGACGCCGCCGACGACGTTGCCCATGGCGACGCCGAAGAGGAGCGCCGGCACGAAGCTGCCGCCGACGAAGGCCGCTTCCCAGAGCTTCCGGCGGGCCGGATCGTGGGCCCGGAACTCGAGCGAAACGGCCCGCAGGATGAGGGCCAGGAGGACGAGCATCAGGGCCAGGTAGAAGCCGCTGAAGACCGTCGCGTAGGCCGGGGGGAACGCGGCGAAGAGCGCCCCTCCGCCGGCCAGCAGCCAGACCTCGTTGCCGTCCCAGACCGGCCCGATCGCGTTCGCCAGCGTCCGCCGCTCGTCATCGGTCCGGGCCAGGAAGGGGAAGAGCACCCCGACGCCGAGGTCGAAGCCGTCGAGAACGGAATAGCCGGCGAGAAGGATCCCGATGAGCAGGAACCAGGCGTTCTGGAGGAATGTCCCGGCCATCAGGAGGCTCCTTTCCCGGGCCCGTCCGGTCCGCCGCCCGGCCCGCTCCGGACCGTGCGGACGATCGCGGCGAGGCCTCCGGCGGCGATGAGGATGTAGACCGCCGTGAGGAAGAGGATCGAGGCGAGGATATTCCCGGCCGGGACGACCGCCGAAACGGCCTCCGACGTGCGCAGGACCTTATAGACCGCCCAGGGCTGGCGGCCGACCTCGGCCGCGATCCACCCGGCCGTGTTGGCGAGGTAAGGCAGGGGAACGGCGAAGAGCAGGAACTTGAGATAGCGGCGGCTCCTCGTGAGCTTCCGCCGGGCCAGGAGCCGGAGGCCGAGGACGCCCATCAGGATGAACAGCAGGCCGATGAGGAACATCAGGTGATAGGTCGCGAACGGCACGAGGACGGGCGGCCTCTCGTCCTTGGAGAACTCCTCCAGGCCGAGAACCCGGCCGTTCGGGGAGAAGTGGATGAGCAGGCTCAGCATCTTGGGGATGCGCACGGCGAGGAGCGTCCGCTCGTTCCTCTCGTCGGGGAGGCCGAAGAGCGTGAGCGGCGCGCCGTCCATGGTCTTCCAGAGGCCTTCGTAGGCGGCCAGCTTTTCCGGCTGGGTCCGCGAGACCTGGATGGAATGGGCGTGCCCCGTCCCGAGCTGAAGGATGGCGGTCGCGGCGAAGAGAAGGAGGGCCGTTTTCAGGAGATACGCCGCCCGGTCCACGGCCCGCCCTTTGAGGAGAAGCCAGGCCGCGACGGCCATGGCCACGACCGCGCCGGTGATCCAGCCGGCCAGGACCGTGTGGAGGAACCGCTCGAGCGTCGAGGGATTGAAGGCCGCCCGCCAGAAATCCGCCAGGACCGCCCGGCCGCCTTCGAGGCGGAAGCCGGCCGGGGTCTGCATCCAGGAGTTGGCGATGATGATCCAAAGCGCCGAGAGGTGGGCCCCGAAAAAGACGAGGCAGGCGGAGAGCCCGTAGGTTCTCGGCTTGACCCGGCCGCGGCCGAAGACGAGGACGCCCAGAAAGACCGATTCCAGGAAGAACGAGAACACGGCCTCGGCCGCGAGCGGGGCGCCGAAGATGTCGCCGACCGTCCGGGCGTAGGCCGCCCAGTTGTTGCCGAACGCGAACTCCAGGACGACGCCGGTGGCGACGCCCATGACGAAGACGACGCCGAGGACCCTGACGAGATAGGCGGAGAGGTCCTTGAAGGCCTCGTTCTTCGTCCGGAGGTAGCGCGATTCGAGGATGAGGATGATGAGGGACAGGCCGAGCGTCGTCGGCGGGAACAGGAAGTGGAACCCGGCCGTGAGGCCGAATTGGAGCCGGGCCAGGAAGACGGCGTTCATGCGACCCTCCTCGGCCGGCGGCCCCGCGGCAGGGGAGTCGCCGGGCGCGGAAAATATAGGCCAGCCGGGACGGGCTGTCAACGGCGGTCCCCGGCGTTGCTCCCGGCGGCGCGGCGTGCTACCATAGGGTCTCGCCGGGAACGCAGAACCCATGGCCGCCGAAGAGACCTCGACCATCGACCTGACCCGCGGCGAGAAGAAGCGGGCCGCGGCGAATTCCGTCCTGGCCGCCCTGGGGCTGACCGGGATGAAGCTCGCCGTCGGCCTCCTCAGCGGCTCCCTCGGCATCCTGGCCGAGGCGGCCCATTCGGGCCTCGACCTCGTCGCCGCGCTGGTGACGCTCATCGCGGTCAGCGTCTCCGACCGCCCGGCCGACGAGTCCCATCCCTACGGACACGGCAAGGTCGAGAACTTCTCGGCCCTGATCGAAACGATCCTGCTCTTCATCACCTGCGCCTGGATCATCACCGAAGCCGTTCGCCGGATCTTCTTCCACAACGTCCCCGTCGATCCCAGCGTCTGGACCTTCCTCGTCGTTCTCGCCTCGATGGCGATCGACGTCAGCCGGTCGAAGATGCTCTATCGGGCGGCCCGGAAGCACCGCAGCCAGGCGCTCGAGGCCGACGCCCTGCACTTCTCGACCGACGTCTGGAGCTCCGGCGTCGTCCTCGTCGGTCTCGTCCTCGTCCTCGCGGGCAAGGTGCTCGCGCCCGGGCACGCGGGCCTTCTCAACCGGGCCGACGCGGTGGCCGCCCTGGCCGTCGCGTTCATCGTCCTCTTCGTCAGCTACCGGCTGGGCCGGCGGACGATCGAGGTCCTCCTCGACGCCGCCCCGAAAGGGCTGCCGGAAAAGATCGGCGCTGCCGCCGACGAGGTCGAAGGCGTGCTCCATGCCGGCAAGGTCCGCCTGCGCCAGTCGGGGCCGCTGACGTTCGTCGACATGACCATCGATGTCGACCGCAACCTGTCCCTCGAGCGGACCCACGCCATCGCCGAGGACGTCGAGGCCCGGATCCAGGCGCTCGTCCCCGGGTCCGACGTCGTCATCCACACGGACCCGCGCGAGAGCGAGCGCGAGACCGTGGCCCGGCGCATCCGGGCCATCGCCGAGCGGAACCAGATCCCGGTCCACAACATCAGCGTCCACGAGGACCACGGGGAGATCCACGTCGACCTCCACCTCGAGGTGGACGACCATCTGCTCCTCCACCAAGCCCACGACCTGGCCAGCCACATCGAGCAGGACCTCCGGGCCGGGCTCCCGGCCATCACACGCGTCAACACCCACATCGAGTCGCGCGGGACCGGCGTCGGCAGCGGCCGGGACGTCACGGCCGAGGAGGGCCCTCTCGTCGAGCGGGTCCGTCGCATCGGCGACGCCGTCGCCGGACGGGCGTGCTGCCACAGCATCCTCGTCCGGCGCCAGGGCGACCGGCTGGCGGTCTCGCTCCACTGCGGCTTCGACCGCGACCTGCCTGTCATCGAGGCCCACCGGCTGTCGACGCGGATCGAGGAGGCCCTGAAGACGGAGATCCCCGAGATCGAGCAGGTCCTCGTCCACACCGAGCCGGAGGCCCAGGGCTGATGGGGCACGACACAACCCCGATGACCGCGGCCGTGCGCGCATTGCGGCAGGCCGGCGCGGCCTTCACGGAACACCCCTACACGTACGTTGAACACGGCGGGACGGCGGCCTTCGCGGCCCAGGCCGGCGTCGACGAGCATGCCGTCGTCAAGACACTGATCATGGAGGACGACGCCGGAAGGCCGCTCGTCGTGCTCATGCACGGCGACCGGGAGGTCTCGACCAAGGAGTTGGCCCGTGCGATCGGCGCCAAGTCGGTCCGCCCCTGCGCCCCGGCGACGGCCGAGCGGCACTCCGGCTACCAGGTCGGCGGGACGTCGCCCTTCGGGCTGCGCAAGCCCCTGCCGGTCTACGTCGAGGCGACCATCCTCGACCTCGAGCGGATCTACATCAACGGCGGCAAACGCGGATTCATCGTCGGCCTCGCGCCGCAGGACCTCGTCCGCGTCCTCGAGCCGACGCCCGTCAAGGTCGCGATCCCGTGAGCGAAGCCCATCCCCGGTTCTGCTCGGGAATTGCCTCTAGCTCCCCGGACCCCCTGGAAACCAGTCCCGACGGTTCCCCCATCGCCCAGCGATGGGCCCCCCTCCGCTACGGGGATCGTCGAGGCAATATCCCTCGCCGTCCAGGGATGGTCTTCTGAGAACGGGACGGCGTCTAGACCAGGAGCTCGCCGGCGATGACCGTGACGGCCCGGCCGGCGATGCGGACGCGGGCGCCTTCGTGGCGCAGATGGAGGACGCCGCCGCGGGCCGAGGCCTGGTAGGCGGTGAGCGAGGACTTCCCCAGCTTCGCGGCCCAGTAGGGGACGAGCACGGTGTGGGACGACCCGGTCACCGGGTCCTCGTCGACGCCGACGGCCGGGGCGAAGAACCGCGAGACGAAATCGAAGCGCTTGTCGGCCGAGCGGCTGGTGACGATGACGCCGCGGGCCGGAAGCGAGCGCAGGGTCGCGAAGTCCGGGACGATCGACCGGACCGTGGCCTCGTCGGCCGCCTCGAAGATGACGTCCTCCGCGCTCATGCCGATAGAGACCGGCTTGATGCCCAGGGCCCCGACGACCGCGTCGGCCCAGTCCGGCGGCTCGGGGAGGGGCGGCCGGGCGGGAAAGTCGAGCTCGACGAGGCCGCCGTCGCGGCGGGCCGTGAGCCGGCCGCTCAGCGTCTCGAAGCGGGCCTCGCGGTCCGGCGCGAGGACGCCCCGCTCCCAGAGGATGTGGGCCGTGGCCAGCGTCGCGTGGCCGCAGAGCTTGACCTCGACCTTGGGCGTGAACCAGCGCAGGCGGAAGCCGTCGCCTTCGGGGAGGGGAAAGGCGGTCTCGGCCAGGTTCATCTCGGCCGCGACCTTCTGCATCCAGCCGGCCTCGGCCGGGCCGCGAAGAAGGCAGACCCCGGCCGGGTTGCCTTTGAACGGCTCTTCGGTGAACGCGTCGACTTGAAATATCGGGATGCCCATGGGACCTCCGGCGGATCGTCTCCGCCCATCCTAGCACAGGCGGGGGCGGGATGCCACGCCCGTCGCGGACCGGGCGGCCCTTTGATTGTCGGCCGGGACTTCGTTAGTATAGGGGAGATTGAAGCGGCCATGAGTCCCGATGCGAAGCCTTCTCCGTACGACGCCCCGGAGCTCTACGACCTTCTTTTCGACGGGCTCGACTTCGACCTCGCGTATTGGCTCGCGGTCGGCCGCGACGCCGGCGGACCGGTGCTCGAGATCGCCTGCGGCACGGGCCGCCTGCTCCTGCCCCTGCGCAAGTCGGGGATCGATGCCGACGGCCTCGACGCGAGCCCGGCCATGATCGCCCGCTTGAAGGACCGGGCCCGGGCCGCCGGGCTCGAGGTCCGGGCCGAGGTGGCCGACATGCGGGCCTTCGAGATGGGCCGGCTCTATCGCCGGATCTTCTGCGGATTCAACGGGTTCGCTCATTGCGAGACGGTCGACGATCAGATCGCGGCCCTGCGCGCGGCGCACCGGCACCTGTTCCCCGGCGGGGCGCTCGTCATCCACATGTCCTATCCCGGCCCGGGCTATTGGAGCGAGCAGGAGGGCCAGCCTGTCCTCGAACAGGAGGCGCCGCGGCCCGGCGGGGGCAAGCTCCAGCTCTGGGACAACCGGACGAAGGACGTCGTTGCCCAGCGTCAGGATTCCGAGGTCGAGATCTGGGAGCTCGACGCCGCCGACCGCCCCGTCGCCGTGCACGCCTTTTCGACCCGCCAGCGCTGGGTCTACCGGTACGAGCTCGAGCTCCTTTTTCGCGCCGCCGGCTTCGCCCGCGTCGAGTTCCTCGGCGGCTTCGACGGCCGGCCGCTGCGGACGCCCGAAGACCAGATGATCGCCTGGGGGTACAAATGACCATCCGGACCGTCCCGTGCTTGTGCGTTCTCGCCGCGATCGCCGTCCTGGCCGGGTGCCAGGCGACCGAGGCCCCGCCGGTCGAAGAGCCGGACACGATCATGACCGTCGACGGGAACTCGGTCCTGCGCACGGTGGCGCCCGGGCTCATCTTCGGCGCCAACCTGGGCGCCTGGGTCTCGGATACCAAGCTCGGCCCGACGACCCGGGACCTGCTCAAGGCCCTCCGGCCGTCCGTGGCCCGTTTTCCCGGCGGCAACATCTCGAACAACTTCTGCTGGCCCCTGCAGATGGTCAGCGACAACGACCACCTGAATTGGCAGGACTGGAGCTGGGGCATCGACGTCGACGAGTTCCTCGCCTTCATCAAGACGGCCGCTTGCGTCCCCATGTTCTCGCTCGATCCCTTCGACCACACGATCGGCGGGAATCTGCATGACGCCGCCGACGAGGCCGCCGACCTGGCCGCCAAGTTCGCGGCCGAGGGCTTCGCCGGGGCCTATTACGAGGTCGGGAACGAGAACGACGGTTCCTGGAACCCCATGCTCAGCATCAACGAATACGCCGACCGGTTCGTCCTCCTGGCCCGGGCGGTCAAGACGATCGACCCTTCGGCCCAGCTGATGGGCCCGGTGGGTTCGGGGTTCAATACGACCTGGATCTACGGCTTCCTCGACCGCTTGGCTCTTCTCGGCGGCACGGGACTTCTCGACTGGGTCTGCTACCATCACTACGGCGGCTGGATCTCCAACAGCAACGCCAACGGCATCGACCTCTCGAACCCCCAGGATTACGGCCAGGACCTCGCGGCGCTCCGGGCCGCGCTCGATTCGCGCGGCCTCGGCCGGGTCAAGATCGCCGTGACCGAGATGAACGCCGCGATCTGGGACACCGGCTGCACCCGGGACCAGTTCACGATCAAACAGGGGCTGTGGCTGGCCGACGCCCTCGGCGTCTCGCTCGTCCGGGCCGACGCGGCCAACGTCTGGATCCACCTGCACCCGGGGACCGACCCGCATTCGCTCATCGACAGCGAGACGACGCCGCCCTCGATCACCAGGAACTACTGGCCCGTCGCCCTGCCGGCCCAGACGCTCTCGTCGACGGACCCGTCGGCCGCCGTCGACGCCCTGGCCGTGATCAAGGACCTCGCGGACCCCGTCATGACCGTTTATGCCGTGAGGAAGGCCGACGGCTCCTACGGAGTGCTGCTCATCAACAAGAGCGGCCGCGATTACGCCGTCGGGATCAATATGCCGGCCATCCCCCAGGGCGTGACGGCCCGGCGGATCGGCCCGGCCGAATACGCCGCGGCCTCCGGGCCGGCCACGGGGACCACGACGAGGAGCTCCCGCCGGGTCACCGTGACGGTCCCGGCGACGTCGATCGTCGGGCTCGAGGTCCGCTGAGCGCTCAGAGCTTCAGCAGGAGCTTCCCGGCCGCGGCGCCGGCCCAGGCGACGGACCCGCCGAGCGCCGTTCCCCAGACGAGATCGACCACGGTCACGACGACCGGCCAGTCCTTGACCGTGGCCTGGTTGGTCAGGTCGTAGGTGGCGTACGAGACGAGGCCCAGGAATGCCCCGAGCAGGAGCGCCTTCGCCGGCGCGCCCGCGGCGAGCGCCGGCCGGACGGCGAAGACGACCAGGCCGGCGATGAACAGCAGATAGAAGAGGATCGCGGCCGGCCAGCCGACCTTGAGCGCCATCAGATAGCCGAGGTGCTTGCGGTAGAACGTCTTGGCCACCGCCCCCAGCCAGACCATATCGATCGCGAAAAATACCGCCAGCGTGAGGAGATAGAGCAAGATCGATTGACGGACGGTCATAAGCCCTCCTTATTACCTAATCTGTTCTGTCGCCTAGGCTTCCCTTTCGCGGCGGCGAGGGATGTTGCCTCGACGATCCCCGTAGCGGAGGGGGACCCGCGCAGCGGGGGAACCGGCGGGACTGGTTCCCAGGGGTCCGGGGAGCTAGAGGCATATCCCGAGCACAGCCGGAGAGAGGGAAGCCCCGAATTCAATAAGAAGACCTCATTTCTTAGTTTCTTCGACTTTCTTGTAGAGCGGCGTGACGTCGCGCTTGCCCCGCTCGAGGTAGGGGACGCCCTTCTCCATCCACTCCGGCTTCGGCTTTCCGAGCAGGAAGTGGTCGAAGAACTCGTCCTGGTGGACCGTCCAGTGCTTCTGGTTCTCCCGCTCGCGCAGGCCATGCTTCTCGCCGTTGTAGTTGAACATGTAGGCTTCCTTGCCCAGCCGGCGGAGGGCGGTGAAGAACTCGATGCCCTGGTACCACGGCACGGCGTCGTCCTCGTCGTTATGGATGCTGAGGTACGGGGTCCGGACGCGCTCGGCCCAGAAGACCGGCGAGTTCTCGAGGTACTGCAGGACCCGGTTGAACAGCGGGGCCCCGATCCGGCTCTGGGTCTTCTCGTACTGGAACTCGCGGACCATGCCCGAGCCCCAGCGGATGCCGCCGTAGGCGCTGGTCATGTTGGAGACCGAGGCCCCGGCCTGGACTGCGGCGAACATGTTGGTTTGGGTGACGAGGTACGTGATCTGATAGCCGCCCCAGCTGTGGCCCTGGATGCCGATGCGCTGCGGATCGATGAAGCCCATGTCGACGACCTTCTGCACGGCCGGCAGGACGCACTTGAGGGCGCTCGGGCCGGGGTAGCCGACCTCATAGACGATGTCCGGGCTGAGGATGACGTAGCCGTTGCTCACGTAGCGGGTGAAGTTGATGCTCGTGCCCGGCGAGGGCGGGAAGTAGCGGTGGAGACCCAGAGCGTTGGTCTCGTAGATGTAGACCATGAGCGGGTACTTCTTCGCGGGATCGAAGTCCTCCGGCTTGATGAGGACCGCCGGAAGGACCTTCCCGTCGGCGTTGGTGTATTCGATGCGCTCGGCCCGGCCCCAGTTGTATTCGGCCTGCTGGGGGTTGGCGTTCGAGACCTTGCGGGCCGCGGCGAAGTCGGGGCCGCTCGCCCAGAGGTCGGGGAACTCGTCGAAGCGCTGCCAGGTGAAGACGAACGTGTCGGCGTTCTTGGCCTTCAGGAGGCTGCGGGCGTCGATCTGCTTGTCGAGCATGACGATCTTGGCCGGGTCCGCCGTCGGGGCGGAGAGGTCGACCCGGTAGGCGCCCGTGGCCAGGGTCTTCTCGTTCGCCGTTTGCAGGATGAGCGGGCCGCTCGCCGGAATGGCCGGCTTGTCCGGATCGAGACGGACGTAGCGGAAGACGAGCTTGTCTTTGCGGCCCAGCCCGTTCGTGACCATCCGGCTCTTGGCCCCGTCAGGCGAGATCTCCCAGATGTCATAGCGATCGTAGATGAGGATGGACTTGTCGCCGTCGGTCCAGCCGGCGACGCGGTAGGCGGGGGGATCGTTCGGCGAGTCGTGCTCCTCGCGGGCGAAGGCGACGCCGATCTTGGCGGTCAGGTTGAAAGTCTTGCCGTCGGCGATCCGGTACGCATACCAATCGTCGTCAGCATGGCTGTAATAGTAGGCCCACGCGCCGCCGGGGGAGAGGCTGGCCCCGTTGGGGGTCTTCTCCAGGATCCGCTTCTTCGAGCCGTCGTTCACGCTGACGATGTAGACGTCCGAATAGCCCTGGTCCCAGGACTCGAGTTGGCGGTAAGGAAGGTCCGATATGCCCAGGGCGACCTTGGCGTCCTCGGATAACCTGATCGCGGGAACGTCGGCCGTGGCCAGCTGGACGAACGTCTTCTCCTTCGGCAGGAAATGCATGACGCACGTCAGGGTCCTCTTCTTGTCCGCCTCGGCCTCCACCTTCTGCATCGGCTGGAGATAAGGGTCCTTCCAGTTCCAGATATCGACCTTGACCGGCTCGGGCGCGTCCTTGGGCTCGGGCTTGGGCGCCGAGGCGATGCCGAAGAAGAGCCGGCCGCCGTCCTTCGAGAACTGGAGCCGGCCGTTCTCGCTGACGGCCATGCCGGCGGGGAAGCCCTTGGCCTGCGCGGGGGCGAGCTCGATCGCGGCATCGGCCGCGACGAGGGGCTTGGCCGGCTTGGCTGCGGGCCCGGCCGGGCCGGCGACGGGAGTCCAGTAATAAAGCTTCGAAGCCGACTTCTCGGCCTTGTAGTCGTCGCGGTCGCTCACGAAGGCGAGCTGCTCGCCCTTCTCGTCGAAGGTCAGGTTCTTATAGTTGCCGAGGCCCTTGAGCAGGGCGACGGTCTTGCCCGTTGCGGCCTCGAGCGCGAACGCTCCGTCGTTCTCGGGGGTCTTGGAGGATACCCCATAGGCCAGCCATGTCCCCGGCTTGTTCCAGGCGTACTCCACGACCTCGGCGATCTTCGTTTCCTTGCCGATGGCGAGCTCGCGGACGACGAGGTCGGTGCCGGGCTCCTTCTTCTTCTCTTCCTTTTTGGGCTCTTCGGCCTTCTTTTCCTCAGGCTTGGCGGCCGGCTTGGCCTCGGGCTTCGCTTCCGGCTTCGCCTCCGGCTCCTTCTTGGCCTCCTCCTTCTTCTCCGCTTCCTTCTTCTCGTCGGGCTTCTTCAGCGGCGGTTCGAGAAGGTAGGCGACGAACGCGCCGGATTCCTCCGGGACCTTGAAGCTCTTGACCCGGTCGATTGTCGTGACCTGGCCCGTGGCCAAGTCCATGAGGCCGAGGCCGCTCTTGGGCTGCTCTTCCGGCTTCTTCTTGTCCTTCTTGGCCTGATCGACCTCGGCTTTGACCGGCGCGATCGCGAACACCACGAACTTGCCGTCCACGGTGAGCGTGGCCGCGCGTCCGCGGGCGGCCCGGAATTCCTTGTTCGTCTTCAGGTTGAGGGCGACGAGCTCGCCGTCCCCGTCCTGCGGCGCCAGCGCGTAGACGAGCCACTGGCCGTCCCGCGAAAGCTGCGTTCCCTGGATGGAGCGCCAGCCGTCATAGACGTCATAGGTGACCGGCTTCTTCGTCGCCGCGGACGTTCCGGCCGCGACAACGAGCGGCAGGACGAGGGCGACCAGAATGACGATCCTGATCAAGGAAAGACCGGGGTGCTTTTTCATGGGGCCTCCTCTGATGGGGTGGACCGTCCCCGCGGGGGACCGTCGCTCCTATTCTGCTCCAGCGCACAAAGCCTGGGATCGGACTATATCAGCGCCGTTCACGGCCGTCAATGCGGCTCCGCCGCCGCCTCACGGGGCCGGCGCCTCCGGGCTCAGCGGGCGATGACGAGCAGGGCGTCGCCGACGGCACGCTCGCCGGTGAGATCGGAGGGGCTGTTGACCACCCGGTCCCGGACAACCATCGTCGTCGAGCCGCCGCCGTCCATGTTGACAGCCTCGACGGCCCCGAGCTCGATCAGGAGAGCGGCCAGCTCGGCGATGGTCATGCCGACGCTCGTCTCCGGCTGGCGGCCGTCCACGGTGACGAGAAGGACGCGCCCGTCGGACCGGACGCCCACGGCGGTCCGGGGATGGCGGGCTTCGGCGAAAGCGGGAGTGTAGATCTCCGGGTCGGGCGCCACGGCCTGGCCGCCCCGGACGAGACGCGGCCCGCCGCCGATGACGAAGTCCGGGATGAAGACGGGCCGCGGCCTGAGCGCGACGGCCGTCCTCGCCTCGACCCGGGTGCCCGGCTTCAGGTTCGTCCGGACCCAGGCCGCCGCTTCGCCGTGGGCCGAAAGGACGAAGCCGGCCCGAGGAATGACGGCGTTCCCGGCCGCCTCGGCGACGGCCGCGACGCGGCCCTTCTCCGCTATCGCCTCGATCCCCTGAGGTCCGGAGAGCGTCGTCCGGTCGAATTCCGGGGTGAACAGGATGAGCTCGTTGTCGAGGCGCGGCCGGTTGATGCCGTCGATGCGGCGGCGGGCCTTGCCCGGGACGACGGCCTCGGCCCGGAGATCGACGTCGACGACGGCCAGGCGGGTCCGGGCCCCCCGGCTGGCCACGGCCAGGCCCGGCCTCCGGTGGTACGGCTCGCTCAGGACCTTGCGGCCCTGCAGGACGATCCCGGCCGGCTCGCCCCGGTAGGGCCCGTCGGTCCGGAAATAGCCTCCGTTCGTCGCGGCCAGGGCCCCGCGGCGCCGGGCGATCGAGCTCGTCGTCTCGGTCCCGACGCCCTTGTCGCGGGCCCGGCCGAGGGCCAGGCGGACCTTCGCGGGATCGCCGACAAGGACGTGGATGACCCAGCGGTCGGGGCCGAGGCCCCGGCCGAAGTCGCCGCGTCGGATCTCGATGTGTTCGAGGCCGGGGGCGACCTTGTCGGTCCTCGGGGTATCGGCGGGAGCCGCGGCCGGCGCGGCGATGTTCGCCGCGGCGAAGACCATGAGCGCTAGCGCGCCGAAGCGCGCGGCGGCTCCGCGGGTCCGAGGCGTCCTCATCCCGTGAAATAGATGTAGGCGGCCGCGATGAGGGCCAGGACGACGACCGAGGTGATCAGGTCGCCCTTGGTCCAGCTGGCCCGCGTTTCCTTCTTGTGCTCGGCGGTGACCGTGCCGTAGGTCAGGCCGCTGATCTTCTCGTAGGACGGCGCCTCGGTCAGGTAGCTGACGACGATCATGACCAGGGCGCTGACGAGGAAGATGATCAGGCTGAAATACTGGAAGAAGATGTTGTTGACGATCCACAGGAACGAGCCCTGGGCATAGGCGAAGCCGGGGATGAGCTTGACCGGCGTGTCCACGGCCAGGCGGAAGAGGCCCAGACCGAAGCCCGTGCCGAGGGCCGCGAGACAGCCCTTGGCGTTCAGCCGCTTCATGAAGATGCCGAAGAAGAAGACGACGAAGATCGGCGGGGCGAGATAGGCCTGGACGCCCTGGAGGTAGTCGTAGAGCCCCCGGCCGCCCCGGATGACCGGGATCCAGAGGAGGCCGATGAGGACCATGACGCCGGTGGCCACCCGGCCGATCCAGACCAGGCGCTCCTGGGTCACCTTCGGTCTCAGGCGCTGGTAGAAGTCCATCGTGAAGAGCGTCGCCGCGGCGTTGAAGGCGCCGGCCAGCGAGCTCATGAGGGCCGCGAGCAGCCCGGCGACGACCAGGCCCCGGACGCCGACCGGGAGGACCGTGGCGACGAGCATGGGGAAGGCCTTCTGGGCGTTGGCCCGGACGAGCTCCGTCCCGCCCTGGAACAGCTCTTTCTGGAGCGGCAGGTTGAGGCCGGTCTTGGCCAGGGCGAAGGCGATCATGCCGGGGATGATGAAGAGGAAGACGGGCAGGAGCTTGAAGAAGGACGCGGCGATGGAGCCGCGGCGGGCCTCCCGCTCGTTGGGCGCGCCGAGGACCCTCTGGACGATGTACTGGTCCGTGCACCAGTACCACAGGCCGACGATCGGCGCGCAGAAGAGCATGCCGATCCAGGGGTAGTTGTCGTTGAAGTACCAGGCCATCCGGCCGGCCTCCTTGATCGGCGCCCAGGTGCCCTGGATGCCGTGGGGGACGAGCGGCTTCCAGAGGTTGAACATCTCCGAGCCCGTGATCGTCCGGAGCTGGTCCCAGCCGCCGAGGGCCTTGAGGCCGAAATAGGTGACCAGGGCCGAGCCGATGATGAAGATGAAGGTCTGGATGGCCTCGGTGTAGGCGACGGCCTTGAGCCCGCCGAGGACCGTGTAGAGGCCGGTGATGAGGATGACCAGGATCGAGCCGATCCAGAAGCTGTCGAGGCCGAACCAGTTGAGCTCCGGCAGCAGGACGCTGAAGACGATGCCGCCGGCGAAGATGCCGACGGCCAGCTTGGTCAGGACGTAGGCGACGAGCGAGATGAGCGACAGGGTCGTCCGGGCCCCCGGCGAGAAGCGCCGCTCCAGGAACTCGGGCATGGTGAAGACCCTCGAGCGCATGTAGAACGGCACGAACACCCAGCCCAGGACGAGCAGGCACCAGGCGTGGAGCTCGTAGTGGGCCATGGCCACGCCGTCGGTCGCGCCGGTCCCGGCCAGGCCGACGAGGTGTTCGGCCCCGATGTTCGAGGCGAAGATCGAGGCGCCGATGATGAGCCAGCCGAGGTGGCGCCCGGCCAGGAAGTATTCGGTCGAGGTCCGCTGCTTCTCGCGCATGACCTTCCAGGCGATGCCGAGGACGATCCCGAAATAGGCGAGGACGATGATCCAGTCGATAGGTTCCAGTGCGCCCATGTCCGCTCCTTGCTCGCGGGATATGCCGGGGCCGATTTTACCTCACCCCGCCCTTGGCCAAAAGCGATTTTTTAGGGAGGGGACAAGCCGTCGGACCGTCTATTAAGATATTTCTTAAAAGCGAGGCTCCGAGTCGCTCCGCCTCGCTTTTAATGGTCGCTCCTCGGAATCCGCTCCCCGCCGGTCAACGAGCGTTACGGCCCAGGCGGGATACGGCGCCGCGGACCCTTTGACGGCGTGCCAGAGGATGCGGTTGAGCGTGTCCTCGGGGCAGGCATCGACGCGCTTGAAATCCAGCTTGCCCGATTGGATGGCGTGCTTCCGCAGCAGGGCGTCCGTGATCTTCTCCTTGGGCGGGTTCATCGTATCGAGCCGGATGTTCGCGGGCACGGGCTCGAACGGCCGGAGGTCGGGCGTCGTCGTGAAGCAGTCGAACATCGGCGTCGCCGTGGCGTCGAACTGGTTCATCGGCGGCAGGCCGAGGATCTGCTCGATCGTCCGGAGGACGCTGGTCGTGTTGTACTGGGTGCTGACGACGGTGCCGCGCTTGGTGTAGGGGCTGGCGCAGTAGGCCGTCGTCCGGTAGCCGCTGACGTGGTCCCAGCCGTTCTGGGGATCGTCCTCGATGCCGAAGATGACCGTCTCCTTCCAGAAAGAGCTGCGGCTGAAGGCCTCGATGATCTGGGCGAAGGCCAGGTCGTTGTCGGCGACGCAGGCCTCGGGCGTCGGCGAACCTTCCGAGGTGCCGCTGGTGTGGTCGTCCGGGAGGCAGACGAGGATGAGCTGGGGCATCCGCCCTTCCTTCTCCCATCGGGCGACCTGGTTCACGATGGTGCGGGCCCGCCAGACGTCGGGAACGGCCATGTTCCAACCGAGCGTGTCCTTCGGGGAGACGGGCTCCAGGCTGGGGATGGCCGGGACGGAGCCGATCCGGACTAGACCGCGGCCGTGGCGGAACTCGTCGTAATAGTCGGCCCACTGCGGCTCGTCCTTCCTCTCCGGGTCCGTCCAGCCGCAGGTCTCCATGGTGAACTCGCCGAAGTTCCAGAGCGAGACGCCGTGCTTGAAGGCGTTGTCCCAGATGAAGCCGGTCGGCGCGTAGGCCAGGGCGTCGATCTCGTCCCGGCCCATGCCGTCCGGATAGCTGCGGGGCCAGCCGGCGAACGAGCGTTCGAGATAATCGGTGCCGAAGGCCGACGTCGACCACTGGTGCCCGTCCGCGCTGAGGATGCCGCTGCAGTAGGTGTTGTCGAGGAGGACGAACTCGCGGACGAGCTTGTGCTGATTGGGCGTCACGTTCTCGCCGAAGATGCAGAGGGCGGGGTCGCCGTTGCCGGACTTGACGTCGCCGAGGATCTGGTCGTAGGTCCGGTTCTCCTTGATGATGTAGACGACGTGCTTGAAGACGCTCGGTTCGCCGATCCGCTCCGGGACGGGGCGGGGGGCCCGGCCGGGACGCGGCTTGAGCAGGGCCTCCGCGATCCGCTCCCGGCGGTAGTTGGCGTAGACGATACCGGTCATGTCCCAGAGCTCTTTCTGCCGCGGCGCCGGGAAGATCGAGACCGAGCCGGTGTACTGATGGGAGTTGAAGCCCTTGGCGTCGCCGATCTTGCTCTCGGTCGTCTCCCTGGCGTGGCCCTTGATGTTGGCGACGCAGAGGGTGCCGCGGGCGGCGTTGAAGGCCAGCGCGCCCGGGAACCAGCCGACAGGGATGAGGCCCTTCAGCTTGGACTTCCGCTTCTTCGGCTTGAAGTCGATCGCGGCGACGGCGTTCTGCGTGCCGTTAGCGGCGTAGAGCGTCTTCCCGTCCGGAGCGAAGGCCAAAGCGTTGGGGGAGGCCCCGAAGAGGTCGGCCGGGCTGGCCTTGACCCAGATCGTCTCGACGACGGCGTCTGTCGCCGTGTCGATGACGCTGAGGTTGTCCGAAGCGGCGTTGGCGCAAACGACGTAGCGCCGGTCGGGCGAGACGGCCAGGGCCGAAGAGTGGAGATGGACGAGGATCTCGGTCTTGAGCGTCCCGGCGGCGAGGTCGATGACGCTCACGGACCCCTCGCTGGCGATATGCCGCACGGGATCGACCCGGACCTCGACGCCCCGGCCGGCGGGACCGGTGAGATCGCCGGGCTGAGGCCGGCGGCCGCCCCAGTTGCTGACATAGGCCTTGCCGCCGGTGAGGACGACGTCGAACGGCTGGACACCGGCCGCGAACGTCCGCAGGACCCGGCCCGAGGCGCGGTCGAGCTCGAGCAGGGAGTTGGAAAGATTGCCGCAGACATAGAGCCTTTGGCCGTCCTCGGAGACGGCCAGGCCGGCCGGGATCTCTTCGGCCCGTCGCGGCGCTCCGGCCGGGGGCAGCGGGATCGTGTACGAGGGGTCGACGTTCAGATCGGGGTCGACCTCGAACACTTTGATGCTGCCGTCGACGTTGCTCATGTAGATCCGGCGCCCGTCCGGGGCGAAGACGAGCCCGGTGAAGCTCAGCTGGCCTTCCGTGTCGGGCTCCAGGATCTGCGGCGAGACGACCTCGGGATGCTGCTCCTCCTGGGCTTCGGCCGGCAGGGGGACCTCCTGGCGGATCTTGCCGGTCGCGGCGTCGACGATGAGGAGAGAGTGGGTCTTGCCGGCGATCGCCAGAAGCTTCCCGTCGGGCGAGAGGGCCAAGGCCTGGGGCCGCAGGCCGGGCAGGGTGAGATTGAGGCCGAAGGGGGTCACGACCTGGTTGACGGGCGTGACCGTCCGGGCCTGCGGCTTGGCGCCGACGGTCTCCTTCTTCGGGTCTTGGGCCTGGACGGGGACCGGGCTCGAGGCCGAGGCCGAGACGAGGAGAAGGGCCGCGGCGGCCAGGCGGACGGACATGCGCGTCATGGGGCGCTCCTACTTTATTTAATGAGGCGTTTCCGCATCATCCGGACGGAGACGGCGAAGACGATGACGGCCAGGACGACGAGACCGGCCAGTCCCCATCCGACCCCGGGCTGCGGCTGGCCGGTGTAGACCGCCCGGGAGATGCGGACGGCGTGCGTGAGCGGCAGGAACTCGGCCAGGACCTTCATCCAGCCGGGAAAATTGTCGAGCGGGAAGAAGACCCCGGAGAAGAACAGCATCGGTGTGATGACGAGCTCGGTGTAATAGCTGAAGAAATCGAAGCTCGGCGAGATCGAGGTGATGATCATGGCCAGCGAGCCGAACAGGACGCCGATGAAGACCATGAAGACGACCAGGACGAGGGCCCGCCACACGGCGGCCGGGGCGACGCCCATGAACAGGGCGACGATCATCATGAGCGTGCCGCTGATCAGGCCGCGGAACGAGCCCCAGGCGATGTCGCCGGCCACGGCCTCGTCGGCCGAGACCGGGGTGGCCACGAGCGAATCGTAGACCTTCTCGTGGACGATCTTGACGAAGGTCCCGTAGAGGCACTCGAACGACGCGGCCATCATCGCCGCCGAGGCCAGGACGCCGGGGACGAGGAAGTCGAGATAGGATTGGCCGCCGAACGCGCCCATGTAGGCGCCCATGCCGACGCCGAAGGTGACGAGATAGAACAGCGGCTCGACCAGGCTGACCAGGAAGGTCGGCAGGACGAAGCGCTTGTAGGAATAGAGGTTGCGCAGGAAGACGTAGGCGACCCGGTAGGACAGGCTCATTCGTGGAGGCTCCGTCCCGTCAGCTTGAGGAAGACGTCCTCGAGCGTCGCCGGCCGGTTCAGCGTGTTGGGCAGGTCGAGCTCGAGGAGCTTGCGCATGAGGCCGTGGCCGTCCTGGCAATAGAAATAGATCGTGTCGCCGACGCGCTCGTGGGTGCAGGGAGTGCCCGCGAGATGCGCCAGGACCCGGGGGTCGTCCTCGGGCGGCAGGCGGACCTCGACGACCTCGCGGCCGATCAGCTCCTCGACGAGGCGGCCGGGCTTGCCCTCCCGGAGGATCCGGCCCTGGTGCATGACGACGATGCGGTCGCAGAGCTGCTGGGCCTCCTCCATGTACTGGGTCGTCAGGACGAGGGTCGCGCCCTGGGCCTTGAGCTGGCGGAGCCGCTGCCAGATGAGGTGGCGGGCCTGCGGGTCGAGCCCCGTCGTCGGCTCGTCGGCGACGATGAGCCTCGGCCGGTTGAGCAGGGCCCGGGCGATGAGCAGGCGGCGCTTCATGCCCGTCGACAGCTCCGAGATCTTGGCCCCGGCCTTGGCCTCGAGCTCGACGAAGCGCAGAAGCTCGGCCAGGCGGGTCTTGGCCTCGCGGCGGCGGATGTCGAAGAACCGGGCGAAGACGATGAGGTTCTCCTCGACGGTCAGGTCGTTGTCGAGGTTGATCTCCTGGGGGATGACCCCGGTCGACATCTTCAGGGTCCGGTTGTCGATCCCGGAGGGCAGGCCGCCGACGGTGAGGGTCCCCGCCGTCACCGGCGAGACGCAGTGGATCATGCGCACCGTCGTCGTCTTGCCGGCCCCGTTCGGGCCGAGGAAGCCGAAGCACTCGCCTTCCTCGATCTCGAAGGAGATGCCGTCGACGGCGGTGAGGTCGCCGTATTTCTTGGTCAATCCGGAAGCGCGAACGAGGACGGCCATGGAACGCCCCGTCACATCCTCTCGAGCAGGGCCTTGAAGCGGGGATGGCCGCGGAGGGGATCGAGGTCGCCGTCGTGCTCGTACCAGCCCTTCTGGAGGAGCCCGCCGCTCGCGGCCCGCTCGAGGCAGTCGATGGCCTCCTCGATGTCGCCGGCGAGGGAGTGGATGCAGCCCAGGTTATAGAGGAGCATCGGGTCGTCGGGATCGATCCGGCGGGCCCGGCGGGCCCACTCGAGGCCCTTCTCCCGCTCGCCGAGGGCGACAAGGCCGTTGGCGCCCATGTAGAGGGCCCGGGCGTCGTCGGGATGGAGATCGATGTGCCTCTCGACCAGGGCCACGCCGCGGCGGCGGGAGGCCCGGGCGTCGTCGGGGCGCCCGACCTCGTCGTAGATGTTGGCGACGAGGAGGGGGGCGTAGAAATCCTCCGGCCGGACCCGTATGGCCTGTTCGTAGAGCGAGATGGCCTTGGGGAGGTCCCCGCCGGCGAAGGTGTGCCGGGCGTAGAAATAATAGGCTTCGAAGAGGCCCGGGTCGAGCTCGATCGCCTTCTCGAACGCGGCCTTGGCCTCGTCCTTGCGCGGGCCGAGCGACAGGGCCATCCCGAGCGAGGCCTGGGCCTGGGCCAGCCCGGGCGCGAGCTCGACGGCCCGCCGCCCGGCCGCTTCGGCCTGGTCCCGGACCGAGTCCTTACGCTCGGCGTAAAGATAGATGTAGGACCAGCAGTCGGCCTGGCCGGCGTGGGCCAATGCGTATTCGGGGTCGAGGTCGGTCGCCCGCGAGAACAGCTGCAGGGCGAACTCGATGTCGTGGCGGCCGTAGCGGTAGAAGAAGCTGCGGCCCTTCAGGTAATAGTCGTAGGCCTGGACGTGGCTCGTCGGGACCTCGGCCAGGGCCCCCTGCTCCTGGGGGCTGAGGGTCACCCGGAGGGCGCGTACGACGTTGTGGGCGATCTCCTGCTGGATGGCGAAGACGTCCCGGAACTCCCGGTCGTAGGATTCCGACCAGAGGTGGTAGCCGCGGCCGGCGTCGATGAGCTGAACCGTGATCCGCAGCCGGCTGTCGGACTTGCGGACGCTGCCCTCGAGGATGCTCTCGACGCGGAGCTTGTTGCCGATCTCGCGCAGGTCGGCGCCGGCCCCCTGGAACTGGAAGGAGCCGGTGCGCGAGGCGACGCGGAGCCCCTGGACGCGACAGAGGGCGTTGATGATCTCCTCGGCGATGCCCTCGCAGAAGTAGCCCTGGTCTTTTTCCCGGCTCATGTCCGTGAAGGGCAGCACCGCGATCGACGGGACCTCGATCGCCCGCGCGGCCGGCCCGGCCTGGCGGAGCGCCTCGAGCTCCTCGCGCAGGTCGCGGGCGGAGGACATCCGGTAGCGCGGCTCCTTCTCCAGGCAGCGGCGGAGGAGGCGGTCGAGCCGGCGGGGCAGGCGGGAGTTGAGCTCGACCGCGGAAAGCGGCTCGTCCTTGAGGAGCGCGGCGATCCTCTCCGGGCCCGTCCGGCCGCGGAAGGGGAGCCGGCCGGTCGCCCATTCGAACAGGACGACGCCGAGCGAGAAGAGGTCGGTCCGGTGGTCGAGCGGCTCGCCCCGCAGCTGCTCGGGCGACATGTAGGCGATGGTCCCGGCGAAATCGGCGTCGATCGTCGCGGTCGTCTCGTCGTCCCGGCCGATGAGCTTGGCCAGCGTCGGCAGGATCCGGGCCAGGCCGAAGTCCAGGATCTTGAGCGTCCCCGCCGTGTCGATCATGATGTTCATGGGCTTGAGATCGCGGTGGATGATGCCCCGGGCGTGGGCGGCGGCGACGGCGTCGGCCAGGGGGACCGCGACCTCGAGGAAGCGGTCGAACGGGACCCCGCCGGGCTCGATGAGCTTCGACAGGGGCACTCCGTCGACGCACTCCATGGTGAAGAAGCTCAGACCGTCGGCCTCTTCGATGGCGAAGATGGTGACGATATTGGGATGGCTCAGGGCGGCGACGGCCTTGGCCTCGCGCTCGAAGAAGGCCCGGCGCTCGGGGTCGGCGACGGCGCCCCCGGGCAGGAACTTGATGGCCACGTCGCGGTCGAGCTTGAGATCGCGGGCCTTCCAGACGACGCCCATGCCGCCCTCGCCGAGCTTCTCGAGGAGGCGGTAGTGGCCGAGGACGCGGTCCGGTTCGAGCTTCATCAGAGGGGTCCTGTCCCTATGACCTTACCGGAATTCCAGCAGACCGTCAACCGAAGGAGGCCGCTGAGCGGTTCGGACGGCAGACTCTCCCTCCTGGAAAAGTTCAAAGACGCCGGTCCGTGCGCCGTTCTCGGCGCCAAAACAACTCGCTCGGCTTGCGCTAAGCCTCGCTCAGACACGTTTTGTCGGTTTCCACGGAAACTCCCCTCGTCCGCCACGCGGCCCGGCTGAACTTTCCCAATGTCGGGTTCGCCCGCCGCCCTCACCGCTTAGGCGCGGCCGCTGAGTTGAAGCGGGGAGGGGCGAGGTGTAAGATGAAGGCAGGACGAACGGAGAGGAGGAGAGCGCGATGAGCGACGAAGTCAGCTATACATGTTCCGTGTGCGGCCAAAAGGCCAAGGTCAAGAAGGGGAAACCGATCCCGCTGTGCTGCCAGAAGGAGATGGGGCCGCTCGAGTCCTGCACCGTGCCGCCCCACCCGGAGATGGCCCGCAACTATGATGAGGACCTGCCCTGCGACGACGGCACGATCCCCAAGGCCGACTGGCCGAAGGCGAAAGCCAAGAAGAAATAACCCGCCCGGGTCTCAGGCTTTCTTGGGCTTGCCGACCGCCCGGTCGTAGAACCACAGGCCGACGATCGAAGCGATCCCGATCGCGACGATGATGAGCCACATCGTCACGGTATCGACGGCCCGGCCCTCCTTGATCGGCGTGTTGATGTAGCGCTCGAAGAGGCGGCCGCCGATCGGCCCGCCGATGATGCTGGCCAGGGCGATCGGCAGGTTCGAATAGCCGAGATAAAGCCCCTCCTGCCCCTTGGGGGCGATGGCCCCGATGTACTCGTAAATGCGCGGCGAGGCCATCATCTCGCCGACGGCCATCGAGGCGATGGAGACGATCATGAAGACCCCGGCGACGGGCAGGCTCAGCCCGAGGAGGCTCGTCTTGGCGTGGGCGTCGGCGAAAAGCAGCGGCGGCAGGACGTTGATGAGCATGCCGCAGGTCACGACGATCGCCCCGATCATGATCGATTTGACCGGCAGCCAGCGCTTGGCCATCCGGGTGATCAGGAGCTGAAAGCAGACGATCATGATCGGGTTGGCCAGGGTGTAGAGCTCCATCGGGGCGTTGGGGTCGACGAAGCGCATGAACAGGGGCATGAGGTTGTAGAGCTGGATATAGAGGAACCAGAACAGGCCCAAGACGACAATGAGGAAGACGAACCTGAGGTTGCGGAGGACGACGAAGATCCCGGCCAGGGCCTGGCCGAGGGTCCGCTTCTTGACCTCCTGGCCGTCCTTGAGGCCGTCGCTGACGTATTGCGGCTCCCGGTAGACGAACACCGTGACGGCGAGGCCGATCAGGGCGAAGGCGGTCGCGGCGTAGGTGAAGATGGCCGGGATGCCGAGGCTCGTCCGGATGAAATAGGACACGCTCCGGCCGGTGATCGAGCCGATGTTGATGACCATGTAGAAGATGCCGAAGGCCAGGGTGGCCCGCGTCCCGGCCGTCTTCTGGACCGTCCCGGCGATGCAGGGTTTGACGATGGAGCCGCCGAGGCCGATGAGGACGATGCCCAGGACGACGGGGACGGTGAAGTCGGCCGCCTCGGCCGCCGACCGGCCGATGAGACCCGGCCAGAGCCGCTGGATGTTGCCCATGATAAAGTAGCCGAGCGAGATCAGGACGAACGAGACGGAGAGAGACCGCTTGAAGCCGAACTTGTCGGCCAGGGTGCCCGAGAGGATGGGCATGAAGTAGATGAGGCCCCAGAGGAGCGTGCCGTTGAGGAAGGTGGCGAAGCTCGGGGTCATGCCCAGGGACTCCTTCAGGTAGATGACCATGAAGGAGGCCATGGAGTAGTAGGCGGCCCGCTCGAAGAGCTCGATGGTGTTGGCCGTCCAGAAGGTCGCCGGGAATTTGGGTTTGGCGGGGGAGAGGTCTGTCATGGGGTCTCCTTGATCAGGGCGAGGGTCTTTTTTTCGAGCCGGCGGAGGAGCGCCTCGCAGCTGCGCCGGTCGGGGGCTTCGAGGATGAAGACGACGACGGACCGGGCCCGGAAGGAGCCGGCGAAGTCGCCGGTCTCGAGCTCGTCCAGATAGCGGGCCGCCAGGGGGTCGAACGCGTCGCCGAAGAAATCCCGGCCGAACCGGCCGTAGACCCGCTCGGCGGCCGCCTGGTCCGAATAGCCGACGGCGAGAACGAGGGCCTCGCCGCCGCCGGCCCGGTACCTGGCGAAGACACCCTCCGCCTCCCCGCCGAGCTCGAGGACGCGCTCGTCGGCGAGATAATAGTGGGCATCCAGGGCCGCCTGGTCGGGGACGCGGGCGACGCTCGCGCGGACCAGGCCCTCGGCCGGAAGGACGTGGCGGATCCGGGCCGGTTCGAGCGTCTGTCCGGACGCGGCCTGCAGACCGAGGACGAGGCCGAAGAGGACAAGAAGCGTGAGGGTCCGGCGCATCGTCCTGTTCCTACCTCATCGACCGGCCCTGCCGATGAGCTCGATCAGGACCTAGACCAGGCCGGCGCCGGGAATCGTGAAGATCCAGGCTCAGACGATCTTCAGGGTCACGCCCCAGCGGACGGCCGACATGCGCTTGGCCGCCCCCACGCCGGAGACCGCCCCGGTGATGACGTGGGTCGTGCTGACGGGCGCGCCGGCGTGAGTGGCGAAGAAGATGCTGATGGCGCTGGCCGATTCGACGCAGAAGCCGTCGATGGGGCGAAGCTTGGTGATCCGCTGCCCCATGGTCTTCTGGGCGTCGTTGCCGCCGTGGCCGAGGCTGCAGAGAGCGGCCGAGAGGAGCTGCAGGCGGCACGCCGCCTCGTCGATCCGGGCCGGGTGTTTCCCCCGGACGATCCAGATCGTCGCGGTGATGAACAGGACGCCGAGGGCCATGCCCAGGACGGGGGCGACGAAGATGAAGAGCATGGTCTTGAACCAGCCGTGAGGGATGATCGCCCCCCGATCCGGCCTTGACGACGGCCGCCCCGGCGGAGCCGCCGATCAGCGCGCGGGACGAGCTCGTCGGCAGGCCCATGTACCAGGTGAAGAGGTTCCAACCGATGGCGCCGATCAGGGCGGCGAAGATGACCGGGGGCCTGACGACCGAGATGTCGATCAACCCGGCTCCGACCGTTTCGGCGACGCGGGTGTGGACGATCAGGAAGGCCGCGAAGTTGAAGAAGGCCGCCCAGATGACGGCCTGGCGGGGCGTCAGGACGCGGGTCGAGACGACGGTGGCGATAGAATTCGCCGCGTCGTGCATGCCGTTGGTGAAATCGAACGCCAGCGCGACGAGGACGATGAAGATGACGAAGAGGAGGCCGGCGTCGGGCATGAGGCTTAAGTGGACTTGACGATGATCTCCTCGATGACGTTGGCCACGTCCTCGCACCGGTCGGCGGCGACCTCGAGACGGGTGTAGATCTCCTTCAGCTTGATGAGGTCCTTGATCTCCGCCGGGGTCTCGGCCTTCTCGAACAGGTCGGCGATGGCCTCGCGGGTGATGACGTCCGCCTCGTACTCGAGGATGTTGATCTGCTTGCAGAAGCCGTGGACGTGCCCCAGCGATTCGAGGTGGTCGATGGCCTCGAAGATCTGCTGGACGGCCTTGACGATGATGTCGACGAGCTTCTTGACCTCGGGCGTCGGCCGGTCCACCTTGAAGGTCCACAGCCGGCTGGCCACGCCCTCGATGCAGTCGAGGACGTCGTCGAGGCCGCTGGCCAGGCCGTGGATGTCCTCGCGCTCGAGGGGGGTGATGAACGTGTCGCGGAGGCGCGTGAAAAGCTCGTGGGTGATGTTATCGCCCTGGTGCTCGATGGCCTTGATCTTCTCGTACTTCCGCTCGACGTCCTCGAAATGGTCGACGAGCTCCTGGAGGGCCAGGGCGCCCTCGCGGAGGTTGGCCGCGTCCTCCCGGAAGAGGTCGAAGAACTTGTGGTCCTTGGGGAACAGCTTCATGGTTATGTCCCGATGCCCGAGGGCCCTATCCTATGTGAGGGCCGGGTCCTTGTCAATGGAGGGAGGCCCGGCCGCCGGCGGCCGGGCGGGCCCTCACTTGGGGACCTTGATCTCGAAGATCTGGCGGATCTTGCCCTTCGTCCCCTCCCGGCCCTGGATGATGACGTCGACGTAGGTCGTCCCCGGCGCGAGCGCGCGCGGGAAGCGGAGATCGACGGTCTTCAGAGCCTCTCGCTCGGCCGGGGCCAGCGTGACGGTGCGGGATTCGCCGAAGTCCTCCTTGGACTTGCCCCCGTCCGGGTAGATGTAGAAGTGGAAGACCAGGTCGATCTGGTCACGACCCTCGTCGTTCTCGCGGAACATCAGGGCCTTGGCCGGGATGCGGACCTCGATCTCCCGGGACGAGCGGTCGTAGACCGTCTCGAACTTGAAGAACTTCTTGCTGAACACGTCGTCGGCCCGGACGTTCCGGCCGAGCTTGAAGACGTCCATGGCGCCGAAGAAGTCGCCGTCGTAGTCGCGGATCTTGTAGGCCCCGTTGCCCCGCTCGTCGGCGAACTCGATGCCGAGCTGATAATCGTAATAGATCCACCAGATGGTGAACCCCCGGTCCGACGAGCCCGGCTGGGGGGGGAACTCCTCGAACCTGTCCGGGGGCCCCATGAAGATGTAGACCCGGCCGCGGTCGGTGTTATAGCCCGGGATGCCTTCCCGGAACCGCTTGGTGGCGTGCTCGACGCGGGCTTCGAATTCCTGCTTGTATTCGTTCACCGCCGTGTCCGGATCGGGGTCGCGCTTGAGCCAGAAATCGGCGATGAACTCCTGGCGCGACGCGGCGTCGGGGAGGCGGCCCCAGATCTTGGTCTCTTCCTTGGTCATGATCAGCCGGGCGGTCTGGTAGAACGTGGCGCTTCCGGGGTCGAGCTTCTCCGCGGCCAGGGCGCTCGATGCGGCCAGCGCCGCTCCGAAGGCCAGGAGAGCCGCCGCCCGGGCGGATCGCGTGTTCGGCATGGGCCACCTCCCTTGAGAAGACCATTCTAACACCGGCGCCGGGCCCTGTGAAGGCGGCCCGGCTTTTACGGCGTTTCCGCCGGGCTGTGGTATAATGATCGTTGTGACCCAGGAGACGATGATGCTCCGACTGCGCTCCCTCGTTCGGACCCTGGCCGCGGCGGCCCTCTTGGCGCCGGCCGCGGCCGGCGCCGCCCAGGACGTTCCGGTCCCGTCGCCCGCCGGCGTCGAGGTCCGCGTCCGCGTCCTCGCCGGAGGGCTCTTCCAGGACGATCTCAAGCTCGGGGACTTCAGCCTTCTCGAGGACGGGCGTCCCCAGAAGATCACCTCGGTCTCGCTCGTCCGGGGCGGCGGCGTGGCCCGCTTCGAGGGCGACGGGACCAAGGCCCCGCGGCTCGACCGGTCCTACGTCCTCCTCTTCCAGGCCGTCGATTGGGACCCCAAGCTCGTCCAGACCATCGATTATCTCTTCGAGTCCGTCCTCCAGCCCGGCGACGCCATGACGCTCGTCACGCCCTTCAAACCCTACCAGCTCCAGAAGGACGCTCTGGCCCTGAAGTCCAAGAACGAGCTCAAGGCCGGGTTCGAAGAGGTCCTGCGCAAGGACATCGCCCGGGGCAGCGGCGAATACCGGGACCTCATCAACGATCTCCAGCGCCTGACCCGGGCCATCGCCGGCGGCACCGGCTCGTTCGACGAGGGCCTCGAGTCCGACGCGACGACGGAAACCGGGGGAGGCATCGGCCTGGAGATGCAGATCGAACGCTACCGCACGACCCTGATGAAGCTCGACGGCCTCCGCATGGTCGACGAGGCCAGGCTCGTGGCCTTCGCCGGCTCTCTCAAGGCCCAGCCGGGACAGAAGACGGTCGTGTTCTTCTACCAGAGGGAATACCGGCCCGAGATCAGCTCGGCGGCGATGAATCGGCTGATGGCCCTGTATCAGGAGAACTTCGACATCCTCCAGAACCTGATGGAGCTGTTCCAGTTCTACAAGCGGGAGAACACGTTCAGCGCCGACCGGATCAAAAAGGCCTTCGCCGACGCAGGCATCGATTTCCACTTCATCTTCATGGAGAGGAAGTCGCAGCGGGTCTTCGGGGCGAACATGCGGGAGCAGTCCGAGGACATCTTCCCCGGCTTCGTCGAGGTGGCCCGGGCGACAGGCGGGACCGCCGAAAGCGCCCAGAACCCCGTCTCGGCCTTCCGGCACGCCGCCGAGGCCTCGAACGAATGCTACGTCCTGACCTATGAGCCCGATATCCCGGCGACGGGCGGCGGGTTCCGGACGATCGAGGTCCGGGCCGGACGGCCCGGCTGCGTCGTCTTGAATCGCCTCGGCTACTTCGCGAAATAAGGGACTTCTCCCGATTCCGGGAAACGCCTCTCTGCGGCTTTGCTCCGGCTTTGCCTCTTGCTCCCCGGACCCCCTGGGAACCAGTCCCGACGGTTCCCCCGCTCGGCGGGCCCCCCTCCGCTACGGGGATCTTCGAGGCAAATTCCCTCGCCGCCTCGAGAGGGCGACCGGAAAAGGGAGAAGAACCCAAAAGGATCCCCTCAGAGTTTTAAGACGAGTCCGGCCCGGGTGAGGAGCGCCGTCAGCAGCAGAACGACTCCGGTCATGACCGCCGCGTTGAGCATCCCGGGGAGGCCGCCCGTGGCGGCGAAAGGCCAGAGGATCCGGTCGAGATCGAAGCGAGCGAGACCGCCGATGAGCGCCGCGGCGCTCCCGATGAATCCCGGCAGAAGATAGGCCAGGAGGGGGTTCCGGCCGGCCGGGATCAGGAAGGCCGCGGCCTTCCCGCCCTTGAGGACGTCCAGCCCGACGTAGAAAAGGAGGAGGACGAGCGCCGAGATCCCGGCCGTGGCCAGGCCATAGGACTCCGTGCCGTGGATCTTGCTGAAGCCGTGGAGCGGCCGGAGAACGAACCCGGCGGCGAGGAGGCCGGCGCCGAGGACGGCCAGGAAGCGGACGCGCCCGCGGGAGGACGCGGCTTCCGCTCCCGGGAGGAAGAGCGTGCCGGCCAGCATCCCGGCGATGACGACGGCCGTGTGCGACCCGAAGAGGCTGCCGACGTCGACGAAGGCGTTGACCGGGCCGAGGAGATCGAGCGCCCCGTGCCGGCTTCCGATGTAGAGGGCGGTCGCCAGGCCGAGGGCGGCCGTGAGGAACGTCCGGTCGCCGCGGGAGGCCAGGAAAAGGAGGCTGCCCGCGAGATAGCACCAGCCGATCATGCCCAGGATGCCCCACCACGAGGTCCGGAGCCAGGTCACGGCCCCGTCCTCGCCCTGGCCGCGGAAGACGACGACCAGGACGACGAGCAGGACGGCCGCGGCCAGCTTGATCGCCAGGCCCGCGCGCTTCTTTCGAGCGGCCGCGGCCTTGGGGACAGAGGCCCAGACGACGAACACGGCCGCCGTCGCCAGGAAATACCAGAGGTCCTTGCCGATCCCCGTCGCCGCCGCGGAGAAGCGGTCCTCGTTGACGAGGAGCACGCCCAGGAAGAGCAGGGCCAGCGTCCGGACGAGGACATGGCCGAGAAGGGCCCAAGTCCCGACGCCGTCGGCCTTCCTTCGGGTCAAGGCCAGGGGGATGCTGACGCCCATGATGAACAGGAAGCCGGGAAAGACGACATCGGTCAGGGTGAAGACATCCTGGTCGGCCGCCGCGTGCCGGAGGAAGAAGGGGATGGCCGCCATGCCGGCGATGTAATTGACGAAGACCATGGTCAAGATGTCGAAGCCGCGGAACGCGTCGAGGCTCTTCAGGCGCGGCCCGGCCATCAGCCTTTCCAGGCGGCGAGGATGCCCCGGACGTAGCCGAGCGATTCGGCCAGCCCGGGCAGGGGGTCCTTGCCGTCCTTCTCGTACTCGAAGGCCGCGGTGCCCCGGTAATCGAGGCGGGCGAGCGTCCGGAGGAAGCGGGGGAGATCGACGACGCCGCGGCCGGCTTCGACCGTGCCGCCGTCCTTGGTCGCCGCGGTGACGTCTTTGAGATGGACGTCGAGAAGCCGCGGGCCGCACGCGACCGCCGCCTCGGACGGATCGACCCCGGCGCGGAGCGAGTGGCCGACGTCGAGACAGACGCCGACGCCGGGGCCGAACCCGGAGATCCGCTGAAGGATCGAGTCTGCGGTCGGGTAGAGGAGATCGCCGGGGCCGTGATTGTGGATGGCCAGGCGGATGCCCGTCTCCTTGGCCCGCCCGGCGGCGCGGTCGAGGAGGTCGTGGTCGGGGACGCCGATGATGACGCGCATGCCGCCGGTCCGGGCGTAGGCGAAGGCCCGGTCGACCTCGGCGGCGCTTTTCATATAGACGACGCCGCAACCGTAAAGGTCGAGGCCGGCCGCCCGGACCTGGACCGCCGCGGCCCGGATCGCCTCCTCGCCGCTGTCGAGGGCGAGGTGCATGTCCTTGAGCGAGATCCGCTCGAAGCCGAGGCGGCGGGCCATGGCCAGGGTGGCTCCGAGATCGAACTCGCGGAAGGTGTAGGACGCGAGACCCAAAGTGAAGCGGGGTTCCGGGACGGGAGCGGAGGCGGCGTCATCGCGGCGGCAGGAGGGCGCCGCGAGGACGGTCCCCGTCGCCGCCGCGGCCGCGCCGCCCAGGAAGGCCCGCCGGGAGATCTTCTTCAAGGCGGGCCTAATATATCCGCATTTCCCTGCGTGGGTCAATGCCCGGTTCCTTGACATCCGCGAAGGCCCTGCATTAGCATCGGGGCGCCGCGAAAAGACCGTGGAGGAGGACCCCATGAAGAAGACGAGCGAGCGTCCGGCCGGCTGCGCCGGGTGTCCACTGAGCCGCCGCCGCTTCCTGGCCGCCGCTTCGGCCGGGGCCTTGGGAACGCTGGCCTCGACGAGCCTCTTTGAGGCCTGCGCGGGAGGCCCGAAGACCCGGATCCGGATCATCTACGCCCTTCACGCCGTCGTCCAGCCCGGCCCGGACTGGCCCAACGTGGGCTTCGATTTCCAGCCGGTCATGGACCGCATCACCGGGACGCTCGCCCAGGGGTTCCCGCGCTGGGAGCTTCAGGCCTCCATGGCCAAGGGCCCGGAGGAAGCCCAGAAGATCCTGGACGGCGACGCCGCCGCCCCCATGGACGGCTACATCGTCTGCCAGCTCAACTGCTGGAACCGCGTCGTCCAGACGATCGCCGCGTCCGGCAAACCGACGCTTTACGTCGATTTCCAGTACGGCGGGAGCGGCGGCTTCCTCGTCTACACGGCCGATTTCCTGCGCCAGAAGACGCTGAACCTCGGCTTCATCGGCTCGTCGCGGAGCGAGGACCTCGTCGCGGCGTGCCGGGCCTTCGACACGGTGAAGAAGAGCGGGGCGCCCGGCGAGTTCGGCGCCCTGGTCGCCGCGGCCAGGCGCGCCGCGACCCCCGCCCCGGGCGATCTCGCCGTCGCGGCGGACGATCTCGTCTGCCTCCCGGCCGGGGATTGCCTGAAGAAAATGAAGGAATCGAAGATCCTGGCCGTCGGGGGCGGCTGGCCCGGCATCGCCCCGGCCGTCAAGGACCAAATGGGCATCGAGGTCGTGGACGTGCCTTTCGCCGTCGTCAACGAGGCCTGGGCCGCGGCCGACAAGGACGAGTCGGCGGACCTCGCCGACCGCTGGCAGAAGACCGCGGCCAAGGTCGAGGGCGTCGACCGGGACACGCTGGTCACGTCGGCGGCCATGTACCTCGGCCAGAAGGCGGTCCTGAAGAAGTACGGGGCCAACGCCATCACCATCAACTGCCTGGGCGGGTTCTACGGCGGACACATCCATGCCTATCCTTGCCTGGGATTCCATGAGCTGAACAACGAAGGGCTCATCGGCGCCTGCGAATGCGATGTCCGCTCCGCGGCGACCATGGTGACCGTGACCGCCCTGACCGGCGGCCGCCCGGGCTATATCTCCGACCCCGTCATCGACACGGCGGACCGCCGGATCATCTATGCCCACTGCGTCGCGTCGAACAAGGCCTTCGGGCCGGCCGGCCCGACGAACCCGTTCGAGATCCTGACCCATTCGGAAGACCGTCAGGGCGCCTCGGTCCGGTCCCTCCTGCCCGCGGGCTACATGACGACGACCCTGGAGGTCTCGCCCGAGAGGAAGCTCATCCTCTTCCATCAAGGCAAGGCCGTCGGCAACTCGCCGGACGACCGGGCCTGCCGGACGAAGCTCGCGGCCGAGCCGGTCGGCGACATCGAAAGGCTCTTCGGCGAATGGGACCAGTGGGGCTGGCACCGGGTGACGGTCTACGGCGACCTCAAGAGGCCCGTGTATGAGCTGGCCGATGCGCTCGGCTGGAAGGTCCTCGAAGAAGCTTAAGGTCCCTATTGTTGAGGTCGCGTCAGGACGGTTCCTCCCTCGGCGTTTCCCCCGTCCGTGCTCGCCACGCTGAAGCCGACCAAAGCACCGCGGCTCCGCGCGGGCGGGGGGCCCCCACGCCGTTGCGTCACCGCCTGCCGCTCTTCTCGATAACGGCGCCCCTCAGCCCTAGAGAAGCGGATTCCCCGAGCGCTGTTTGAATGGCCCCCCCAATTAGGCTAATATAAGCGGGGAATCGAGCGTTCCGAGAAAGGACAACACGCATGGCTGAGCCGTTCATAGAGGAAAAAACCCGGAAGATCGCGCTGCTCATCGACGGCGACAACGCCCAGCCCTCGCTCATCGGGCAGATCCTGGCCGAGGCCGGGAAGTACGGCCTGGTGACCATCCGGCGCATCTACGGCGACTGGACGACGGTCAACATGCAGGGCTGGAAGAGCGCCCTCAACGACAACGCCATCCAGCCGATCCAGCAGTTCCGCTACACCATCGGCAAGAACGCGACCGACAGCGCCATGATCATCGACGCCATGGACATCCTCCACGGCCACCTCGTCGACGGCTTCTGCATCGTCTCGAGCGACAGCGACTACACCCGCCTGGCGACCCGCATCCGCGAGATGGGCTTCTTCGTCATGGGCGTCGGCAAGCGCTCGACCCCGAAGGCCTTCGTCAACGGCTGCAACCTCTTCATCTACACCGAGAACCTGGTCC
>Ga0136653_10000141_pt1 | contig 35543 bp, 27 predicted proteins | sample LakKivw275mmetaG_FD_94866 | JGI IMG/M metagenome (GOLD analysis project Ga0136653, IMG submission 94866) | Anoxic lake water microbial communities from Lake Kivu, Rwanda to study Microbial Dark Matter (Phase II) - Lake Kivu water 275m metaG... | ecosystem: Environmental > Aquatic > Freshwater >...
CTTAGTTGAAGATTTATCAGGTTCTTCAGGTTATTTCTTGCTTCCATCCTTTTTTATCTCATCCCAAACAGCCTTTTGAAGAATAGTCAGGTATCGCTAATTATTCACTTTTCTGAATTTGGTTTCTAATTCCAACATAACCCTTCGGCCTGCTGCATATTAACCTGTATTCAGCCCCCATCCCCGGCCCTTCCCCCAAATCGGGGAAAGGGAGAATGAAACATCCAGTTTGAAAATGAATCATTTTCACTATTTTCGTTGAATAATACTGAGGGGATATGACAAAAATATCCAGGGAGCAATATCGCAGTTATTTTATGGCCAATCCGGAATTATTAATAGTTGTTGCTGAACTGCGCAACAACATGACACTCGCTGAAAAAGTTCTTTGAAATAAATTAAAAAACCGGAAAATACTGGGATTCCATTTCAGAAGATAACATCCGATTCACAAATTTATCGTTGACTCTTACTGTAATAATGAAGTATTTATGGCTATTGAACTGGATAGTGAAGTACATGTTCCAGTATAACAGAAAGAAAGGGATCACGAAAGAACTCAGATCCAGAAAAAGCTTGGATTAAAAGAGTTACGTTTCAGGAATGAAAAGGTCATGAATAACGTGGCTCTTATCGCCGAAGAAATCAAAAATGAACCATATATAGCTTGAAATACCACACACCTCCCACCGGGTGGGGGGAGGTCGGGAGGGGGGCTGAACAAAGAGCCGCAGGATGATTTTGGATTAGAGTGGTATGATTACGGCGCACGGTTCTATGACCCGCAACTGGGAAGGTGGCACGTGGTAGATCCATTGGCGGAGAAAAGAAGTTGGGTGTCATCTTATAGTTATTGTCAGAATAATCCGATCGTAAAAATCGATCCAAGCGGAATGTTTGATGAAGTCTTTATTAATGGAGAAGCAGCAGAGCAAGCAAAAAAGCAACTACAACAATCGACTTCGCTTACAATAAGTAGAGATAGCAAAACTGGTAAAATCTCAGCAACTGGTAAAGCCAAAACTAAAAGTGATAAACAGCTTTTAGCAGCCATTAATGATAAATCTATTACAGTGAATGTGACTGCATCAAATTCAACGAAAACATCAACAGGAGCTAATTTTACAGGGGGCGCATTTATGGGGAATGAGGTAACTTCCAATACAGTAACTTCTATAATAGGTAGCAAACCATTTAAAACAATGGAATGCACTTTTAATACAGTGACAACACAACAAGAAGTTAATCCGACAATATTAGGGCAAATGGATTCTTATTTTGGCAGCCCTGGTGCAAGTATTTTGCATGAAGTAACTGAATCCTATGAAGGAGGCTTGATATCTAATAGTTCAGGAGTTTCATCACCTCATGCTGGCTTAACAGGTAGTGTATATGAACAAGCTCATGAGGCAGCAACTCCTCAACCAGGGGAAGTCTATAAAAGGGATGTAGATGGGAGACGAGAAATTTATATCAAAGAAGATGGAAGGCCAGAAATAATTTTAAACACGTATAAATTAAAATGATGATGAAGAACCTCTTATTTCAACTGATATTTCTTTTGTCAGTTTTACCATATCAAATAGTTGCTATTGAAAATAATAACCAACGAGAGACATTAGTTCCTGAAACATACAAAGTATTAAAAATAAAACGAATAAAAAATATATTTGTAATCTATGCATTGAAAGTAAATGATAATACTAAATTTGAAATCGTCTCCATAAAGGGAAAAACAGATAATTGCACTAAAATCAGAGTGGGTAATGAATACAGGCTAGTTCTATATCCTGATTTCGATGAAAATGATTTTTCAAGGTTTACTGTTACGCATGTTGAAATAAGCGGTATCTTAATACCATTAGAGCGGGAATACAATAGAAATTTGTATTTTACTTCTAATCTGATTGGTTTATGTTACATAGAGCCAGGAAAGTAGTAGAATGTTATTAAGGTAATAGGTATCGCTCTCCGTAGTGTTCGGGAAAAAAGGATAAAGATTAAACAGCAACACCAGACTTTTGCTTGGTGTTGCTGTTTCCCATAAGGAGGCAAAAGCCCCTAAACGAGCGGAGGGAGAGGGGATCGAACCTTTGTGTCCTTTTCAGACAGCCATTGATTATCAGTCAGGCACCTTACCACTCTGGTCATCCCAGGCAAAGTCTTTGAAGCGCTTTCCCTGGGATGAAAATATTTTTACAGGTTCTTTTTTATGGTCTTCGGTATGATCCTGTTCCGGCGTGGCATTCGCAGCAAAGGATCTCGCAGTTGGAAAGTGTGTCGGGACCGTTTGAGTTAATGTGATGCGCTTCCCAACAGCCCCTGTTGCCGTTTTTACCACGATTATCCCAAACGAGTTGTTTGTTGCACCTGACATAGTGGTGGTTATGGGTGGTTCTCCTGCATTCGCAGTGACCGCCTGATCTTCTCCAGGCTTCCTGGACAACGGATAATGGAAATGCCAGGGTATTTGGTTTTAGAGGTTTTGCATTACAATGCCAATTGCTTCAGTTTTCCCTTGGTGATAAAGGCATCGATCAATTTTTTCACGACCTGTTTATCGTCCTCGTTCATTTGCGCGATGGCTTTGAATTGTTGCAGCAGCTCGGAATCCTTCAAACAAGAAGATCGCATTTTGTGATACCTGAAAATGATTAGCTTTGCGACATCAAGTTTGAATAGTAAAACACACCTGAAATGCCACAGGATAAAAGCCAATTGATCATCCCCGATGAGGTCGTAATGAGTAAGATTTACCTTATTCGCAATCGAAAAGTAATGTTGGACAATGATTTAGCGGAGTTATATGAAGTTGAAACCCGTCGTTTAAACGAGCAGGTAAAACGAAACATAAACCGGTTCCCTGATGATTTCATGTTCCAGCTCACAAAACAGGAGTTCGAAAACTTGAAGTCGCAAATTGTGACATCAAGTTGGGGTGGCAGACGAAAGCTTCCATATGCTTTTACCGAGCACGGAGTGTTAATGCTATCAAGTGTGTTAAACAGTGACAGGGCCATTAAAGTTAATATACACATCATGCGCATTTTTACCCGTTTACGGGAGATGCTGCTCACCCATAAGGATATTATTGAAAAGTTAAGTCAGATCGAAAGAACCTTGGCAGATCATGATAAAAAGATCCTGTTGATCTTCGAATACATCAGGCAGTTAGAGAAATCCAAACAACAGCAGGAGGACCAGACCAATCGTAAAAGGATCGGTTTTAAGCCTGGCAATCAAACATAAAGCTCTGTCGTATAAGAGCCACTGCGTATAAGTTACGCTAAGCGCCAAACTGGGATTTGTCTGCCTTGGTAGATTTAAATATCATTAACAAAGAAATTTGAAATTAAATTTAGCTTCGAATAGGTATATAATAGAACGCGGAAGACGCGGATTATAGCAGATCATTGCGGATTTTGGAATTGTTCTTCCGGCACGCGTTGCAAACGCGCGCAAGCAGGGGGCGATTGATGTGCTGATAAGTTGATTAGCTGATGTGCTGATTAAATGGCATATCAAAAGAAATTCGCTTTCTGTCAAGCGTTTATAGAACGCAGATAACGCGGATTATACGGCTTATCGCGGCTTTTAGGTGCAACCCCCCACAAACATGTAAACAGGAAATAGTCAAATCTTAAAATAAATCAAAAATCAAATATCGTTAATCTTCAATCATATATCAAAAAACCTGAACTCCTGTTCAGGTTTTTTGTAGCCCCACCAGGGATCGAACCTGGATTTAAAGTTTAGGAAACTTCCGTTCTATCCATTGAACTATAGGGCCGGGTGTCAATGTGCTGATTAGCTGATGAGTTGATGTGCTGATTAGCTAATTAGCCAATGTGTTGATTAATTGAGGATGTAAAGATACGATGATTTCGGATTGCATGAACCGGGTCAAATGATCTTCTCTAAATCCTTAAATCCTTCATTTGATAAATAATCAGCACATTAATTAGCACATCAGCTAATTAGCACATCAGCTAATTATCTAACCGTGCTTCCGTTATCGAATGTTTCGGAGGGTCCTATGAAGCACAGGGTGCCTTCGCCATTTTCGGCCATGAGTATCATACCCTGGGATTCGACGCCGCGGAGGGGGCGTGGCTCTAAGTTGACCAGGATGAGCACCTGCCTGCCGACGACCTGCTCCGGTGCAAACTGCCCGGCTATGCCGGCCACGACGGTTCTGCGGTCGATGCCGGTGTCGACGAGGAGCTTCATCAGCTTATCGGATTTAGGCACCCGTTCAGCCTCCAGAACGGTGGAGACACGGATATCCATTTTAGCGAAGTCATCGTAAGTGATGATATCCTTCTGTGGCGGCACATGGCGTGCCGCGGCGGCATTCTGCATTTTGGCTTCCATGAGCTTTTGTATTTGTTTCTCGATGACCTTATCCTCTATTTTCTCAAAAAGATATTCAGGCGGGCCGAGTCGGTGTCCGGCTTTGATCAGATCGGTTTTGCCGGCGTCGGGCCATGTCAGCACGGGCATGTTCAGCATCCTGACCAGGCGCGCAGCCGTGAAGGGAAGAAAAGGCTCCGACACAACAGCCAGGTTGGCACAGATCTGCAGCGAAATATTCAGGATGGTTTTGACTCTTTCGGGATCGGTTTTGATGATCTTCCAGGGCTCGGCGTCGGTCAGGTACTTGTTGCCGAGCCTGGCCAGGTTCATCATCTCGCCGAGGGCTTCACGAAACCTGAAATGATCCAGACTGTCGCCAATTCTTCCGGGGTACGCGGGTATGTCGTCCAGGACCTGCCTGTCACGAGCGGTCATTGTTGACAGGGGAGGCGTCTGACCGCCGAAGAATTTCTGTGCCAGCACCATGGTGCGGTTCACGAAGTTGCCTAAGATGGAGAGGAGCTCGTTGTTGTTGCGTGCCTGAAAGTCTTTCCAGGTGAAGTCATTGTCCTTGGTCTCCGGGGCGTTGGTGGTGAGGACGTAACGCAGCACATCCTGTTTGCCGGGGAACTCGTCCAGGTACTCATGGAGCCACACGGCCCAGTTGCGAGAGGTGGAGATCTTGTCGCCTTCGAGGTTCATAAACTCGAAGGCCGGCACGTTATCGGGCAGGATATAGGTGCCTTCATGTTTTAACATGGATGGGAAGATGATGCAATGGAAGACGATGTTGTCCTTGCCAATGAAATGGATGAGGCGTGTGTCGGGACTTTTCCACCATATCTTCCAGTCCCTGTCGTGCTGCAGGCCCCATTCCCTGGTGGCCGAGATATAACCTATGGGAGCGTCGAACCAGACGTACAGCACCTTGCCTTCGGTATGGGGCAGGGGTACCTTCACGCCCCAGTCCAGGTCGCGGGTGACGGCTCTGGGCTGCAGGCCCTGGTCGAGCCACGACTTGCACTGACCGTACACATTGGGCTTCCAGTCCTCCTTATGGCCTTCGAGGATCCATTCCTTCAGCCACCCTTCGTATTTATCGAGCGGCAGATACCAATGTTTGGTTTCCTTCATCACGGGCGTGTTACCGCTCAGCGCCGACCGCGGATTGATAAGCTCCGTCGGGCTGAGGGAGGTGCCGCAGTTCTCACACTGGTCACCATAGGCTTTTTCGTAACCGCAATGCGGGCAGGTGCCCGTGATGTAACGGTCGGCCAGAAACTGGCCCTGTTCCTCATCGTAATATTGCAAGGTGACTTTCTCTACAAATTCACCTTTATCATAAAGGGTCTTAAAGAAATCCGATGCGGTCTCATGATGGATGGGGTTGGAGGTCCTGAAATAAATATCGAAGGAGATGCCGAATTTTTCAAACGATTCCTTGATCATGACATGGTACCTGTCGACGATCTCCTGAGGTGACACTCCTTGCTGGCGGGCTTTGATGGTGATGGGCACGCCATGCTCATCCGATCCGCCGATAAATATGACCTCCTCGCCCCTTGAGCGGAGGTATCTCACATAAATATCGGCCGGGACGTAGACGCCCGCCAGGTGCCCGATATGAATGGGCCCGTTGGCATAAGGCAGCGCCGAGGTGACGGTCGTGCGTTTATAATCATGATGTGAAATGACCATACGGTATTGAAATTTAATCACGGGTATGTACCCCAGGGCAAGTTGAGCCTGCGAAATGCCGCTTCAGCAGTACCCTGGACCCAATTTCCGCCTCAAAGGGCGGTGTATTATACCCTCCGCCTCCAGCGGGATTGTTCAACTTACAAATTTTAATTCATTACGTTCTTAAAATTTGAGTTTCACAAATAAATTAGTCAGGTGTATCCTTAACAGGCGGCAAAGATAAGAATTAATGGATACAAATTGTTAACAACTTGCGGCGAGGTGTTTTCAGTCCGTTACGATCCTATCATTTGTTTTGTTTCCTTTGTGTGAAAGAATTAAGGATGAAAACACCGGATTATTTAACCGGGGGTGACAGGGTGGCCGTTGTCGCCCCGGCACGGTCAGTCACGGTAAGACAGGTCGAGACTTTTATCCGTATTCTCACGGATTGGGATCTGGAAGTCATCACCGGCCCTCATCTGTATAGTATGTACCATCAATTTGCTGGTACCGATGACGAAAGGGCTTCCGATGTTCAGATGATGCTGGATGATCCTTCCGTAAAAGCCATTTTCTGTGCGCGCGGCGGCTATGGCACCGTCCGTATCATCGACCGGCTTGACTTTACCACTTTTGCCTTGCAGCCTAAATGGATTGCCGGCTTCAGCGACGTGACGGTCTTTCACTCGCACATCCATCGCCACTTTGGTATTGAAACACTGCATGCCACCATGCCTTACAGTCTGACACAGGGCGACATCGACCCTGCATCGCTCGAATCGCTGAGAAAAGCGTTGTTCGGATCAGAACTCGAATATGAGGTAACCGCTCATACTCTTAACCGTCAGGGTCATGGTGAGGGCATTATAACCGGCGGCAACCTGTCGATGCTGTATAGTTTGTCGGGGACGCCTTCGGATATTGACACCCGGGGAAAGATATTGGTCATAGAGGATGTCGACGAATATCTGTACCACATCGACCGGATGATGCTGAACCTGAAGCGGTCGGGCAAGCTTGACCAACTGTCAGGCCTGGTGGTGGGCGGTATGACCGACATGAAGGACAACGAGGTGCCCTTCGGCAAAGAGGCTTATGATATCATCGCAGAAACAGTGTCAGGGTACGGCTATCCTGTGTGCTTCGACTTTCCCTGCGGCCATCAGGATAAAAACCTTGCCCTCATCCTTGGCCGGAAGGTGACGATGGACGTAGGTGAAAAAGTGCATCTGCTCTTCCACTCAGGTGAGTGACAGGATTGAATCGTATGCCATCTCTGAATTTTTTTACATTAACATCCCGGTAAGGGTCACATTTCTCTCTTTTTCTGATTCATTATGAAAGAAGTTGTATTTTCAATACGGAAAACATGTCTGACATTCATGAACTCGGAAAACAGGGTGAGCAGATTGCCCTTAACCATTTACGCAGGAAGGGGTATAAGATCCTGGAACAAAACTGGCGTCTGGGTAAGAATGAGATTGATATCATTGCCAGGGACGGCGATTACCTTGTGGTGGTGGAGGTGAAGACGCGCAGCTCAACCACCTGTGGTGAGCCCGAGACCTTTGTCACACGCCAGAAGCAGAGGATACTGATCCGGGCGGCCAATGCTTATATCCGGTGGAAAAGGATCACCTCCGAGACCAGGTTCGATATCATAGCCATCACGGTGACAGCACAGGGTATGGAGGTCAATCACATTATCGATGCCTTTTACCCCACCCTGTAAATTTCTTACCTTTGACGGTCAATTGTTCCCGATGCCGAACAAACCGTTAAAAAGGAAAGCGCCAACAAGATATTCCAGGGGTTCCGGGACGGAAAAGCCTGAAAGCGGCCTGATCCGGTTGAATAAATTCATTGCCAATGCCGGTATCTGTTCACGGCGTGAAGCCGATCAGCTCATCGTGGCCGGCGCCATAAAGGTCAACGGTAAGACCGTCAGGGAGCTGGGGACGAAAATATCACCTGACGATAAGGTTCAGTATGGTGAGATGACCATCGGCCGTGAACGGCCCGTTTATGTTCTTCTTAACAAACCCAAGGGCTTCATCACCACCACCGATGATCCATTTAACCGGAAGACCGTCATGGAACTTGTTAAGAATGCCTGCAGGGAGAGGATTTACCCGGTAGGCAGGCTCGACCGCAACACGACAGGTTTGTTGTTGTTCACCAACGACGGTGAGGTGGCCAAGAAACTGACCCATCCCAGTCATCGGATCGAGAAGTTATACCATGTTTATCTTGACAAAGCACTGAAAAAAAGTGACATGATCCGGATGACTGAAGGTCTTGAGCTGGACGACGGCTTCATACGTGCCGATGAGGTCTCGTGGGTTGAAGGCGCCGGCGATAAGAAACAAGTCGGCATCAGGATCCATTCGGGTAAAAACCACATCGTCAGGCGCATCTTTGAGCATCTGGGCTACAAGATCCTCCGGCTCGACCGTGTCGTTTTTGCGGGCCTGACGAAGAAAGACCTGCCCCGCGGCAGGTGGAGGTTCCTGACACAGGAAGAGGTCAACAGGTTAAAAATGCTTGGGAAAAGATAGTGCCATCTGTCTTTCAAACCCCATGACTTTCATCATCCCTTTGGCTACAATTGACTGATACTAAGTTTCATCCTGATGCTGGAGGCAAGTACATCGATGGCCACCTGGTTTTTACCTCCCTGGGGTACGATGATATCGGCATAGCGTTTCGACGGTTCAATAAACTGGAGATGCATCGGTTTAACGTAGTTTTCATAATGTTGCAGGACATCGAGGTAAGAACGTCCGCGTTCCTGTATGTCACGTCTGATGATGCGCATCATGCGGTCGTCGGCGTCGGCATCGACATACACTTTGATATCCAGTCTTTTACGCAGCCGGGGGTTGGTTAGTATAAGGATGCCTTCAACAATGATGACCCGGCGTGGCACCACGGTGATGGTTTCCCTGGCGCGTGTGCAGGTGAGATAGGAATAAACGGGCATCTGAACCGTTTGACCCTGGCGGAGCCGGTCAAGGTGCCGGATGAGAAGGTTGAACTCAATGGAGGAGGGATCGTCAAAGTTGATCTTTTTCCTTTCTTCCGGAGGGAGGTGGCTGCTGTCCTTATAATAGGCATCCTGCGGTAAGATGGTCACTATCGATTCGGGTAAGAGGGCGGTAATGCTGTTTACCACCGTTGATTTTCCCGATCCCGATCCGCCGGCGATACCGATGATAAGCATGGTGTTGTATGGTTCGTTTTGTGAATACTATGTGATATCTTTAACTCCGCACAGTTCGATCAGCACGCCGTGTGTCGACGAAGGGTGCAGGAATCCGATGTCGAGGCCTTCGGCGCCACGGCGCGACGTTGTGTCGATAAGCCGGAATCCCCGGCTTTCCATCTCTTTCAGGCCGGCATCCACATCGGCGACCTTGAAGGCCACGTGGTGGATCCCTTCGCCCCGCCTGAGGATGAATTTCGACACGGGGCTGTCGGGCGCCGTGCCCTCGAGCAACTCGATCTTGGTCTGCCCAATCCTGAAAAAGGCCGTCCTGACCTTTTGATCGGCAACTTCCTCCATGGCGTAACAGGATACACCCAGGAGTTTCTCGTACAAAGGGACAGCCTCGTCAAGGCTGGTCACCGCAATGGCTATATGTTCTATGTGTGAAATATTCATAACCGTGTATGGATCAGATAATAGTGACGGAAAGGACAAATATATATCTTTTTAGAAAAAGAAAAATAGCATTTTATTCAAAGTGCCGGATCATCATTATGAATGAAGGCTGTCACTTCATATGTTCTTCGAGGAATTTCTCCATTCGCTCGTAAAAATCAAACCTGTTCTCTTCATTATGAAAGCCGTGGCCTTCGTTTTCCTTAACCATGTATTCCACTTCAACGCCTCTTTCGCGCATGGCAGCGACCATCTGGTCCGATTCAATTTTTTTGACCCTGGGGTCGTTGGCACCCTGGGCGATGAACAGCGGGGCTTTGATGTTACGGGCATGAAATACGGGTGATGTTTCGGTGAGACTTTCTTTATCCTTTTCAGGATCGCCGATCATTTCGTACATCATTTGGCGGTACGGTTCCCAGTAAGGGGGGATATTTTCGAGGATGGTGAATATGTTGGACACACCCACATAGTCAATGCCGCAGCGATAGAGATCGGGTGTGAAGGTCAGGCCGGCGATGGTGGCATAACCCCCATAGCTGCCGCCATAGATGGCGATTCGGTCTTTGTCGGCAATGCCTTTTGCGATGAGCCACCTGACGCCATCGGTGACATCATCCTGCATCCTCCGGCCCCACTGCTTGAATCCTGCCTCCCAGAAATCCCTGCCATAACCTGTGGAGCCCCTGAAGTTGACCTGCAGCACGGCATAACCCCTGTTGGCCAGGAACTGCACTTCGGGATCGAACGACCAGACATCCCTGGCACTGGGACCACCGTGCGGGTTGACGACGACGGGAAGGTGGCGTGCCGTCCGCAACGTCAGCCTGTCGGGGAGGGTGAGATAGCCATGGATGGTAAATCCGTCACGCGAGGTGTATTTGATGGGGTACATCTCAGCCATATCCTTTTCCCTGAGCCAGGGTGCCACCTTATGGATGAATGTCAGCGCATCGCGTTTTTTGTCGTACATGTAATAGGTCACCCTCGCCCTGTCACTGTGGGTGCCGACGATGAATATGTCTTCCTCTTTATCGACGTCGAAGATACCTATTTCATATTTATCATTTCCAATGGCTTTCTCGAGTTTGAAAATAAGATCCCTGAAATCGTCGTCAAAATAGTACCTTTCGGTCTTCCATGAGATATAATAAGCGGCCTGCAGGATCTTGTTTTTTTTCGAATAACTGGCTCTTTCCACATCATACTGAGGGTTTTCATAAAGCACTCTCAGTTCTTTTCCGTTGTTCAGATCAAACTCAACGAGCGCCGTTTTGTCACGCCCCAGGTTGGAGACAGCATACACATTGCGGTTGTCGAAAGTAAAAAGCAGGGGGTCGAGGGTTTCTTTAAAATCGGTGGTCAGGACAATGGTGAAGTCATCTTTTTCGGATTTGCGGTACAACAGACTTTGGTTGACGCCATCGGAGGTCACGGCCACACGGAGCCTGCCGTCATGGTCGGTCATCCATCCGGTGATGGTTCCGGGATTTTCGGCGATCATGGTGAGCTCACCCGTGACGATATTCAGCCGGTAGGCGTCAAAGATGCGGGCATCGCGTTTGTTCATCCCAATGATGACCTCGTCAGGGATATCTTCCAGCTCGTCGATGATCGTTGTTTTCACACCATCGAAATCGGTGAGGCATTTCAGGTTGCTGCCATCGATATTGACGCCGTACAACCTGAAGTTTTCATCGCCTCCATTGTCTTTCAGGTAGAGGATACGTTCATCGTTGGCCCAGAGGTATCCCCCGATGTCCCTGTCGGTCTCAAATGTCAGCTGTTTGGCTTGTTCCTGGCCGGTGTCATGGACAAAGATGTTCATTCTCCTGTTATAAGGGGCCATAAAGGAGAGATGATGACCGTCAGGTGATATCTGGAAGGATGTTTTTTCCGGTTTCCTGAAAAAATCCCTCAAAGGTATCAGTGGTGTTTTCATCGGACGATTATTTCACGGTTTTTCTCACCCTGACAAAGACATTGTACAGGCATGGCACCACGATCAGGGTGAGGAAAGTGGCAAACGACACGCCAAAGATAATGGTCCACGCCAGCGGTTTCCAGAATGTCGCGCTGGGACCGCCGAAGAAGATCTCCGGATTGCGGTGGGCGAAAAACTGAACGAAATTAAAATTCAGTCCCGCTGCCAGTGGTAGCAGGGCCAGAACGGCAGCGCTGGCCGTCAGCAGTACAGGGGTGATCCTGATAGCACCGGCCTGGATAATGGCTTCCTTCTTCTCAACGCCCCTGGAGATCAGCACATTGGTGAAATCGATCAGCAGGATACCGTTTTTAATGACGATACCTCCGACGGCGATGATACCCATGCCGGTCATAATGATGGAAAAGTCAAGACCAAAAATAACCGTACCGAGCAAGACGCCGATCATGCTGAACAGAATCTGCATCACGATGATGATCGGTTGCACGATGGAGTTGAACTGTGTGACCATGACGATCAGTATCAGTCCGACAGCCAGCAGGAAGGCAAACGACAGAAAGTGCGCATTCTCCTGCTGTTCCTGTTGCTCACCGGTGAATTTAAGATTATATCCGTCGGGCATCTTAAAACTGACGAGTGATTTCTTCAGACTGGATACAATGTCATTGGCATTGTAACCGGTGAGGACGTTTGAGCTCAGGGTGATGACCCTTTTGTAATTTTTCCTGAGTATGCCGCCCAGTGTGGAGGAGTAGTCAGCCTTGACCACGGAGGAGAGCGGGACCATTTTGGGCTGGCCATGGCCGCCGCCATTGCCGCCACCTTGCATCGGCATGGTCATGTTCAGCAATGTCTCCAGATTTTCGCGGTAAGGTTTCTCCAATCTGAGGCGGATGTTATATTCATCTTCCCCCAGCCTTATTTTGGAGATCTCCTTGCCATAGAGGGCCGTTCTCAGCGTAGCTCCGATGGATGCCGTGCTGAGCCCCAGCTTGCTGGCTTTCTGCCGGTCAATGGTCAATACGAGTTCCGGATTATTGGCTTCTATGTCCATTTTCAAGTCCTCTATTCCGGGCATATTGAGAGAGTCGATATAGTGTTTGAGTTCGTCGGCAAGCGGTATCAGCTTGTCAAAATCATTACCGCTGACTTCAATGTTGATGGGTTTCCCGGCGGGAGGACCCATGATCTGCTGTGCCACCGTGATCTCCGTACCCGGTATGTCCTTGAGGTTATCGCGGAGAAGATCCATGTATACGGCGGTGTGAGGTTTCTTCCTTTTCTTGTATTCAATAAATCCGATGGTGATCTTACCCAGCCGTTCCTGTGTCGACCGTTCGAAAATGCTTTCACCGGCATTCATGGCCACATTGGAGACGACCGATTCAACATCGTGATTATTATTACCGAGTACCTGGAAGACCCGTTTTTCGGCCAGCATGGTCACCGAATCGGTCACATCGATATCGGTTCCGGCCGGCATTTTAATATAAACATAGATATCGTCCGGATCGGCAACCGGAAAGAACACCACCTTGGGGGGTTTTAATCCCATGAGGGAAAAAGTGAATAACATCAGGAAGATGACACCGCCTATCACGGCAAAGGGGCGCTTGCCCTTCAGGAAGAAGGCCAGTTGCCGCTTATACAGCGCCAGGAATTTGGGATAGATCTTTTTCTGGAAGATACGGATCATGGGGATGACGATGTACTTGGTCAGGAGATACATGATCAGGATAAAGACCAGTACATTTCCCATGAATTCCACCTTGAGGGTAAAGAAAAGTGCCGCTGCGACAAGGAGGATCAGGGCGACCAATAATATCTCTTTATTTCGTAATTTTTTACCCGGTGTCACATTCTCTCTGTACTTCATGAAGGAAGCGGCGAATACGGGGTTGATGAAGAAGGCCGACACCAGCGATGCCGCCAGGCTGATGATGATGGTGATGGGTATGAACAGCATGAACCTGCCTGCCACGCCGGGCCAGAAAGCCAGGGGCAGAAAGGGGGCTATGGTGGTGAGCGTGCCCGTGAAGACCGGACCGGCCACCTCCGCCGTGGCCAGCTTGGCAGCAGGCCCTATGGGGAGATTGGGCGTGTGCATGAAATGACGGTAAGTGTTCTCCACAACGACGATGGAGTCGTCGACGACCAGCCCCAGCACCAGGATGAAAGCCACGAAGACAACCATGTTCATGGTGAAGCCCACCAGCGGGATCATGATGAATGCCATCAGCATGGATAGGGGAATGGAGGTCGCCACAAACAATGCATTGTCGACACCCATGAAAAACATCAGCACCAGCACCACGACCATGAAGCCGAGGATCATCGTATTGAAAAGTTCATTCAGGTAATCCTTGGTCATTTTGCTCTGGTCACCGGTGGTCTTGATGATCAGGTTGGGAGGAGCTGTCTTTTGAAAGTCGGTCAGGATGACTTTGATCTTGTCGATGGCATTGATCAGGTTCTGACCGCTTTTTTTAATGACATTCAGGGTGATAACGTTCTGTCCGTTGAGGCGTGAGTAACTGGTACGGTCGGCGAAGCCGTCCTGCACGTCGGCAATATCTTTGACATAGATGCCGTCTTTTATCAGGATGTTTTTTATGTCATCAGCATTCTTAAACTCACCCACGATGCGGAGGGTCCTTTTCATACCCGACATGCCGATCTGACCGCTGGAGATGGTCATGTTTTCGTAGGTCACCTTGCGGTCGATATCATCAAAAGTGATATTGGCTGCCTGCATCTTATACATGTCAATATTGATCTGGAATTCGCGTTCCAGAGCCCCGACGATGTCGACGCGCGTAATTTCCTCCAGCCCCTCGATCTTATCCTTGAGTTCATCGGCATATTTTTTCAGTTGCACCAGGCCGATATCGCCTGAAAGATTGATATACAGGACAGGTATTTCGGACAGGTCGATGCGAGTCACTTGAGGGTCTTCGGTCAGATCACCGGGCAGCTCTTTTTTGGAGCGGTCCACGGCGTCCCTTACATCCTGCTGCGCCGTCCTGTCGTCGACATTGGTTTCGAACTCGATGAATATGAGTGAGTAATCCTGTAATGAGTTGCTGTAGATATTTTTAATGCCCTTGACGGTTTTCAGTTCATTCTCGATATGCCTTGTCACGAGGTTTTCCATGTCGGCGGGCGAGGTTCCGGGATAGATGGTGGTGATGGAGAAATAGGGGAAGACGATTTCAGGGAAGGCTTCCTTAGGGGTGGTCCGGTAAGAATAAATACCGAAAACGACCAGGATGGCGATGAAAAAATAAACGGTGAAACGGTTGTCGATGGCAAATTCAGTCGGTCGGAATCGTCTGGTTTTCATGCGTGCTGATTTTCGGAATATGTTGAATGTAAATGATTAACCCCGTGTTTTTCCGTCTGCTCAATCGACGATATTCACATACTGTCCATCGGCCAGATCCTGGTATCCGACGGTGATAACTTTGTCGCGCGGCGAAAGGTTATGCGTGATCTCCACCTGGTCGTTATAATATCTTCCGGTGGTGACGATCCGTTTGCTGGCTTTCCAGTAATTGCCGTCCTTCACGGCCACGAAAAGAAATTCCTCGTCACCGCTGTTTTGAACGACGTTGACCGGTACGGTGATGGCTTCCTTGTTTAAATAGTCCATAATGCTGATGACCACCAGCATGTTATTGGCAATGTTGCTGTATTCTTTCGGTACTAGTATCTCGATGCCAAAGGTTCTCGTATCGGCGTCGATGACGTTGGACACGGCATTGAGTGTCTGCCTGAATTCGAGATCCAGCCCCGGGATACGGATAAAGGCCGTGTCGCCGACGTGGAGGTTCTCGATGTACTTCTCCGATATCTGCGATTTGATTTTCAGATCGGATTTCTGCACCACGCGTATAGCGCCAAAGCCGGCGGCTGCCGTCTCTCCTTCTTTGATGGCAATTTTATCGACCAAACCGTCGATAGGTGCTTTGATCTTAGTCTTGTCATATTGCTCCATGGTGGTCGCCAGCCTGTTCTCCAGGTTTTCATAGGCATTTTTAGCCTGAAGGTATTGTATCTCGCTGCCTATCTTCTGGTCCCACAGGCGTTTTTGTCTTTCATAGACCGTTTTGGCCAGGTCGAGGTTGACCTTGATCTCTTCGATCGATTTTTCAATCAGGGAAGCGTCCAGCTGTGCCAGCACCTGGTCTTTTCTGACATGATCGCCTTCGTTGACGTATATCTTTTCGACGATACCGGGTGATTGTGCAGGGACAAAGATATCCTTATCCGATTCCACGGTACCCTGCACCTGGATGTAATGTCTGAAAAGGCCCGGGACGACTGTTTCGACCCTGATGTTTTGCCTGCGACCTGTACCCTCGGTGGTATCGCCGGCGGCAAAGAGTGCCTGCCGGAGCTTGTCGATCGAGTCGTCGAGGATCTTTATCTTGTCGAGGTATTTCTCCCTTTCTTGCCTGAGCTTCTGAAGCCTTGCCAGATTATCGTTACCTTGAGAACAGGCCAGTATCATGACACTGATCAGCGTGATGAGTGAGGCATTCAACAGGATACGTTTACTAATCATCATTTATATTGATTTTGTTATGATTCAATGTGTTCTTGTCAGCACTTTCTCAAATCTTGCCTTGGAGGAGAGGAGATCCCTGGCTGCGAGGATATAGGACGAAAAAGCGGAGAGGTACTGATTGTACGACTGCTGTATGTCCATGCTCGAGGCCATTCCCTCCTTATATTTCAGTACTATCTTATTATAGATCCTGTTGGCCAGGTCGGTGCTTCTTTTCTTGTTTTCATAAACTTGCAGAGCGTTGTTAAAGCTTGATTTGGCGGTGCTGTATTCCAGCAGCAGGCCTTCCTTCACCTGTTCATCCTGCACCTGTGCTTTTTGCAGCTCCAATTTGGCCTGCTGGACGGCTGAGCTCCTGACGCCGGAGCTTAATATGGGTATGTCCATGGTGATGCCGAACTGGGAGGTTCTGAACCAGGGCTGGTGGGGGGCAAAGAAATCAAAAGTGGCACGCTGGGCATCCTCGGCAATACTGACAAAACCTGACAAAGTGGGGAGGTAGGCCGCTTTTTTCACTTTCATGTTCATGGTCCTCAACACCTCCTGATCCTGTGCCAGCCGGTAATCGACATGCTGTGTGTATTCAAAGGCCGAGGTCATCAGCATGCCGCTGTCCATATCACGTATTAGCTTATCCAGATCGTCGGTCAGCGTGATGGGCTGGCTGATCTTAAGACCCATCTGAAATTTGAGATAATTGTAAGCGATCTCAAGCTGTTTGGTCAGGTTGAGCTGCGTTGTCTCCAGATCCTGAACCATGAGATCGATCTGGTCGACGTCGGTATTTTCAATGAAACCGCTCTGGTACGTCTGCTCCATTTCAAACTGCATCTTTTTCAGGGTGAGAAGCGTGCTGTCGGTAATTCTTTTGGATTCCTGTAAAAGAATGACGTTGTAATAAGCGTTGGCAATATCTTCCCTGATCTGGTCCTGGGTTTTCTGAAATGTTGTTCGCGACAGTTCGACAAAGGAACGGGCTGCTTTCAGTCCGATAAAATAGGTGCCGCTGAAGATCAGCTGTGAAAGACCCACTTTAGCTTCTCCGTTATGGGGTGTGCCGAACTGAATGGGGACGTAAGTCCCTGAGGGTTGACCGAAAAATTCACCGGGCAGGAGATAGACCGGCAGCTCAAAGAAATTGGTATAGGAGATAGCTCCGTTGATTTGTGGCAGACCCGTTGCGGTCAGCCCGTCGACCTGCTTGCGGGCAATGGAGATATCGGTTTGCGCATTGCGTGCCGTGTAGCTGTTGACGATGGCATACTGCTGGGCCTCCTCAAGCGAAAAATGCCTGACCGTCTGACCCCACAGAAGGTTCCCCTGACACAGCCATCCTGCCAGTGCCAGGATGACAAGGGATTTTTTCACACCGTTGAAATTTGATATTACCGACATTTGCTTTGAAGCTTAATTTCAAAATATTTTATGCCTTCCTCATTGGCTATTCCCCTGATATGGTTCTCGAACATCATATTGAATACCTTCCTGAATGAGAACTTACCTTCAGGAAAAAAATCCGGATCGAGGATGTCCTCCAATTTTTTTATGTAAAGATTGGCGACCAGCTCGGGCTCAAGGTCGGAACGATAAAGCCCCTCGCCGATACCCTGCCGGATGTTTTCCTTGATGTACTTGATCATCAGCTTATCCCTCCGTTCAGAATGAGTATGATAGATCGCGGGATAATATTTTCTGAGATCGTATTCCAGGGAAGGGTTTGTTTTGTTCTCTTTCAACAGTTTTCCAAGATGTTTGCTGAAAACCAGCAGGGTGTCGATCGCGTTCAGTTTATCTTTCAGAACATTCTGAAACAGATCATACACCAGTGAAAACTGGTAGTCAAGCATTTGTTCCACCAGGTCTGACTTTGAATGGACGAAGCGGTAAAGTGTCTTTTTCGAAATACCCATATTACGGCATATATCGTCCATGGATATGCTGCGGATGCCATAGCGGTTAAACAGCAAGATGCTTTTATTCAGCACTTTTACGAGATTTTCGTCCATACAGGTACCGTTGAAAAAACAAGGCGGCAAAAGTAGAAAGGAAAATAATAGGAAACAAAAAAAATGTATTACGTTTCCATTAAATTTTCTGTGAGGCCCCCATCAATGGATATCGAAATCAACGTGTTTGATTTTTTCTTCGAAATATTTAATGCCTTCGGGTTTGGCTATGCTGCGGACGAGGTTCTCAAACATGACTTCAAACAACATGGAAAAGGAGAATTTGCCCGGGGGGAAAAAGTCGGGATTATGGATATCGATCAGCCTGCTGATATACAGACGGGCCACCAGCTCCACGCTCAGATCGTCGCGGTACATGCCCTGATTGATGCCTTTTTCTATATTCACCTTGATCTTTTCGAAGATGAAATCGATGCGTTTCTGGATGTGATCCTGGTATACCTCAGGGTAATATTTCTTGAGATCGAAACTGATGGCCGGGCTGATGTTTTTGAAGTTTTGACTGATCTCCCGGCTAACCGTCATCAGGATATCAATGGCATTGACCCCTTCAAAATCGTACTCATCAAATATGATCTTAAAGCTTTCCCTTTCAAATTCAAGCACTTTCTTTACCAGGTCGGATTCATTTTCAATATAGCTATCGAACTGATCTTTGGATACATGTGAGCATTCGCAGACCTCATCAAAGGTGAAATTTTTGACTCCTTTCCTCTCCATGAGATCCCTCACGCATTCCATGATGCTCTTGTAAACCGGATCAATGGTAATGATGTGTATCTTTTCGGCTTCTTTCATAAGACAGATTAAAGATAAGGATTTATCGGTGAACGGATAATCATTATTTAATATAAACCATTTTGCGGCGCAGGATGTTATCCCCGCTGCTGAGTACAAAGTAATAAACTCCCGGTGAAATATCATATTTCAGAGGATCGAAATGCTCCACATATTTTCCGCTGCCTCTTAGTGACCGGTCAATAAGGGTGGTTATTTCATGTCCGAATAGGTCGAAAATTCTCAGGGTGATGACAGAGGGCTTTTGCAGCTTGAACGGGAAATTGAAATAAAAGTAATTGTCGATATTGGCGCCCCCGATGAAATGATCGGTGTTATCCGGATCCAGATAAATGGAAGGTTCATCGGGCCAGTCCGTATCGGTGATCATTACATTGGTATGCTGCGCCCGGGCGTGATAGAGGAAAATAAAACAGATCATATAGCACAGAATGAACCTCATTTCATCCGGCAAATAAAAACGGCTAAAGTTAAGAAAATTTGAAATAAAACAAATTACCTGTTATTTTCTCCGGTCCTCACCTGCCGGTGAGGGGTGGCGCTCAGGATGTCACCGGAAAGAGGAATGAATGATGTCTGTATCATGTTTTCTTTGGATATTAATAAAATTCCCTACATTTGAAAAACCAATACCGATAAATGTTCAAAAGTGTAAAACCACATTATTTTATTCATAAAATCAAATCACAATGAAACGAGCATTACTTTTTATCCTGCTGATGGGCGTCATCAGCATGTTCTCCTGCATGCAGGGGAACTACAGGGTTTTGAAAAAGACCGACAAGAACGGTTATACTTACGAGACCGTCACCGGTGATCCTTTGCAGGCCCGTATTTATACTTTGAAGAACGGGCTGAAGGTCTATCTTTCGGTCAACAAGGATGAGCCGCGCATACAGACCCTCATCGGTGTGAGAGCCGGTTCCACTTACGACCCGGTCGAGACCACCGGCCTGGCCCATTACTTTGAGCACATGATGTTCAAAGGAACACGGAAGATCGGCACCGTTGACTGGGCCGATGAGGAACCGCTGCTCAATGAGATCTCCGATCTCTTCGAGCAACGCCGTGCTGCAACCGATTCGGCTGAAAAACTGGCCATTTACCACAAGATCGACAGCCTGTCGGTGGAAGCCGCCAAGTACGTCGCCACCAATGAATATGACAAGATTGTGTCAAGCATCGGCGCCAAAGGCACCAATGCAGGCACAACCTATGACATGACCGTTTTCCTTAACGACATCCCTTCCAATGAGCTGGACAAGTGGGCCATGCTGGAGAGCGAACGCTTCAGCGACGTTGTCCTGCGTCTGTTCCATACGGAACTCGAAACGGTGTATGAGGAGTACAATATGTACAACGACATGGACCGCAGCCGCGCCGATGAGGAGCTGATGAAAGCCGTTTTCCCGACACATCCTTACGGACGTGATGTCATAGGCCTGCCTGAACATATCAAGAACCCCTCGATGGTCAATATCTATAAATTTTATCATACTTTTTATGTGCCTGATAACATGGCCATCGTCCTGGCAGGTGATTTTGATCCGGAGGAAGCCGTTCAAATCATCGATAAATATTGGGGCAATAAGGAAAGCAAACCTTTACCCAAGATTGTTCAGCCAAAGGAAGAGCCCATCACCGGTCCGATCATCAAGACCATCACCGGCCCCGATGCCGAGTTTGTCACTATGGCCTTCCGTTTTGACGGTACCAATTCTGAGGATGAAAAATACGTCACCCTCATCGACCAGATCCTGAGCAACAGCCAGGCGGGCCTGATAGACCTGGACCTCAATCAGGAACAAAAAGTCCTGCGTGCCGGGAGCTATACCAACTTCATGAGGGATTATGGTCTGCATGAGTTTTATGGCAATCCGCGGCAGGGGCAATCTCTGGAGGACGTCAAGGAGCTGCTGCTGGCCGAGATACAAAAAGTAAAAAATAGCGAATTTGAGAATTGGATGCCCCAGGCCGTCATCAACGACCTGCGCCTGTCTGAGATACGCCGCCAGGAAAGCAACATGGCGCGAGCCTTTACCCTCATGAGCGGATTCATCGACGGCACCTCCAGAACCGACCAGGTGAAATTCCTCGACGACCTGGAGAAAATAACCAAGGAACAGATCGTGCAATATGCACGCGATCATTATAAGGATAATTATGTGGTGGTGTATAAAAAAATAGGTGAGAAAACGGGCATCAGGAAAGTCCAGAAACCTTCCATCACCTCCGTGCCCATCAACCGTGAGTATCAGTCCAATTTTTACAAGGACTTCTCAGCCATCACCCCTGAGGAGATCAAGCCGGTGTTTGTGGACTTTGAAAAAGAAATTGCCAGGGACACCATGCCACAGGGAATCGATTATTTCTATATGAAAAACAACACCAATGAGCTGTTCAGCCTGAATTACATCATTGACATGGGTAAGAATAACGATCTTTATCTACCCATTGCCGTCAATTACCTGCCGTATCTGGGTACCGACAAATATACGCCGGCTCAGCTGCGTCAGGAATTTTTCAAGCTGGGTGTCACCATGGGCGTCAACACCGGCAACGACCGTTCTTACATATATATTTCGGGGTTACAGAAATCATTCGAAAAGGGAGTGGGATTGCTCGAACATGTCCTGGCCAATGCCAAAGCCGATCAGAAGGCTTATGACGAATATGTCAAGGGCATCCTGAAAAAACGTTCCGACAGCAAGCTGAATAAGAACACCATCCTGTGGGGCGCCTTGTTCAATTATGGCAAATACGGCCAGAAATCACCTTTTACCGACATTTTAACCGAAGAGCAATTGACAAACACCGATCCCGAATCGCTGACCAAAATGATCAAAGAGCTCTATTCGTATAAACATAAAGTCTTTTATTACGGCCAGGATAACATGCAAAATGCGAAGGCTGTCATAGAAAAGTATCATCATGTCCCGGCCGGGTTAAAAGATTACCCCGCGGCTACCGAATATGCCGAGCTGGATTTCGATAAGAACAAAGTTTACTTTGTCGATTATGACATGACACAAGCCAACATTCTATTTCTTTCGAAAGATCAGCTCTTCGATAACGCTCTGCAACCCCCTGCCAGGCTCTTCAATGAATATTACGGTGGCAATATGGCTTCCATCGTATGGCAGGACATCAGGGAGTCGAAAGGGCTGGCTTACGCCGCCTTCGCAGCCTATTCCCAGCCTGACAGGCCTTACAAGCATAATTTCACCTATGCTTATGTCGGGACGCAGGCCGACAAGCTCAAAACGGCCGTCGACGCCATGCTCGCCATGATGGATGAGATGCCCAGGGCCGAGAAACAGTTCGACCTCGCCAAGGAGTCCATCGTCAAACAGATCAACTCGGAAAGGATTATCAATGAGGATATCTTCTGGACCTACCTGTCGAAGCTTGACCTGGGCCTTAACTACGACACCCGCAAGGATGTGTACGACCAGGTCCCGGCCATGACCATGGATGACCTGAACAATTTCTTCGATGAACATATCAGCGGAAAGAAATACACATTCCTGGTCATAGGTAAGAAGGGCGATATGGATATGAATGTCCTGAGGCAGCTGGGTGATCTGAAGGAGCTTTCATTGCAGGAGATATTCAATTATTAGTTGGCAATTGGCAGTCGGCAGATGATAACTCACGGCTTTGAGTAATTTGCTGACCTGAAGACCTTAATTATGAGTTGCCTTTGCGCCTGAACCAAGGCACGAGGGCGGACGTCTTTTTCATATAAGCGCGGTAACCTTCTTTTTTCCGGAGCATGCGCTTATCCATGATGGGTACGCTGATGAAGAGGAAGAGCAGGATCATGGCCACTGGCCCCGGGAATGTCCACCATTGCACGACAGCACCCAGGTTGGGTGCGACAGGCGTCAGCGAGAACAGGAACAAGCCAACCCAGAACAGAACCTCGCCGAAATAATTCGGATGACGGGAATATTTCCACAAACCTGACTGCAGGAAAGTTCCTGATGGGTTTTTAATAAAATGCCTCAGCTGCCTGTCGGCGATGGTCTCAATGACGATGGCCGAGAGTGTCACCACTGTGGCCAGCACATCCACCGGGCCGAAGAGTGAGGAATGGTAGGCCAGGGCGGGATAAACGGCCATGCACCCCAGAAAGACGATCATCGTCGGGAACATATGTATGCCCAGAAAGCTGACGACCCAGTAAAACCGTCCGGCGCTGTTTCTGAAATTAACATAACGAAAGTCTTCATCCTTCATACCCTGCCAGCGACGGGCCCAGTTGTATGTCAGCCTGACAGCCCACAGGATGACCAGGATCAGTATGACAACCTGCCTCACCGTGTTCACGGCCATCTTATCGGATGATACCACCCAGTAAATCATGACGGGCACCGGGGCCACACTCCAGTAAGTATCGTAGAAGCTGGAGTTATTGTAAATGACGCTGAAAATGAAAATGACAGCCGTGGCTATGATATCGAGGATGAATACGAACAGGAGAGGGCTGTCGATGGATATAAAAGGCGCAACGAGAAAAATGATGATAAAGGTAATTATGTAACCCAGCAGGCATATGACCAATGACGGGGTGCGGTCGAGGTGTCGCTTCATAAGTTTGTTTTAAGGAGGATAAAAATAAAAAGAAATTGTTAAACGATGCTCCGGGGATATTCAGGAAAACATTTCCGGTACGTGACACAGAATAAGGGTCATCAAAAGGACAAATGAAGAAAATTTGAGGTACTTTTATACTTATGAATAATGCTGCAAAATGGATGGGGATCCTTATCGTGTGTGGGATGCTGGTTCCCTGTCATGCTGATTCTCAAATCATACGTTCATCCGTCCGGCAGGCCGGGCTGATGGGTTATGTAACCGATTCGGTCACCCAGAATGCCATTGCGGGAGCCATGGTCAGCGTGGAAGATTACCCTGCGGTTTTCACCGACAGCACCGGTTTTTATTCCATGGCGGTCACTACAGGGATATACAATGTCACTTGTGCGGCCTTTGGTTACCATAAGAAAATAGAAGAAGGCTTCACCGTCACGGGTGTGATGCAGCTTGACTTTGCCCTGACGGACGATCCCTGCGGGCCGCCGCTGGATGCCCGGGGAGCCCTGGTGAATTTCAATTACGCTTTTATTTCATGGAACCCCACCTCCAACGCCACCTCACCGGATGACTGGATCGCTTTTGACAACGGCATCAACGCCACCAGCATCGGACTGGTGGGCGGAGGCTCCTTCACCGTAGCCATCAGGTTCTCCTCCGAACAGCTCCAGCCCTATGCCGGATGCTACCTCACCATGATCAAGATATTCCCTACCGGCATGAACACACAATACATTTTGAAGGTCTGGACGGGTGCCAATGCGGGTTTTCTGGCCTGCGAGATACCGCTGACCGATCCGGTGCTGAATACATGGAACGAGACCCTCATCGACGTTCCTGTTTACATCGACCCGTCACAGGAACTGTGGTTCGGTTATGACTGCCTGAACCACCCGGCGGGCGTGTATCCGGCCGGGTGTGACAACGGCCCCGCCGTGACCGGCTTCGGCGACCTGTTCTCTCTCGACGGCACTACCTGGGAAACATTGACGTCGTATGGCTTCGATAACAACTGGAACATCGAGGGATTTGTGCTGAATCCTAACGCCATGCCGGCGGGGCCCGTGAAAATGAATCAAAACCGTTCCCTGTTGGGATTCAACATCTACCGCAACAACCAGCTTATGCCCCAATCACCCTTACAGCATAACCTGTTCCTTGATGGTCCTCTGCCTTTGTCGTCGGTTTTTATTTATTACATCACGGCCCTGTATTCCGACTGCGAGTCGGTGCCCAGCCATCAGGTGGTGGTTTGGACACCGGTGGGGATCGATGACAAGAACAGCGAGAATCCCGTCACCCTTTATCCCAATCCTGCCAGTGACATTTTAACCGTCAAATCGGACACCCCCGTCAAATACCTTTATATTTATAACGATCTGGGCGTCTTGGTGAAGAGTGTCACAGCCAATGCCCGGGAGGTCAGGGTTGACATCAGCGTCTGTTACCGGGGTATGTATGTTGTTTCGGTGATGACTGAGAAAGGGATTTATTCCAAAGGATTTGTGGTGGAGTGAATTATGCATTTTCATCATAGTTAAGACTGTCTGTTGCTTTTCCCGTTTAATCATTGTATCTTTCCAAGACACTGACGGATGAAAATGGACACAGATATGAAATCAGCATTGATACCAATGGAAATCTTATTACAGAACGGGAATGGATTTGCGGTGACTCGCTGGTAGATGCCAGGGATGGGCAGGTCTATGCAACCGTTCTGATCGGCAATCAGTGTTGGATGGCTGAAAACATGAATATAGGCACTCTGAAAATTGTTGGTTATGGACAATATGATAACGACATTATTGAAAAGTATTGTTGGTGCAATCTTGATTATTATTGTGAAATCTACGGAGGATTATATCAATGGAATGAAATGATGCAATATACCGTTAAAGAAGGAGTACAGGGGATTTGCCCTGAAGGATGGCATATCCCAACAGATGCGCAATGGATGGTCCTTGAAGGAGAAGTTGATAGTTCATATAGTGTTGGGGATACCGTGTGGTACGCTGAAGGATGTCGCGGTTCAAATGCAGGTAAAAATCTTAAATCAACGTATGGATGGGAAAACAATGGTAACGGCACAGATCTTTTTGGATTTACTGCGCTTCCGGGTGGTAGTTCCGATATTTATTCATTTTATAACATTGGGTTGAACGCTTTCTTCTGGACATCTACAATAATTGATGAATTTGATATGTGGAACAGAATATTGGATTACGACAATAATAAAATATGTCGTTGGCCCTGTTAATATACTCAGGGCCGATCCGTCCGTTGCATTAAGGATTGCTTTTCTGTGTCTTCACAAGCAGATGCAGGACCTGACCAGTTATATATTTCCGGAACATCGACCTACCTTGCTGGGAATTATCCTTTAAGCGGAACAGGATTTTGGGATATTATTCATGGAGCCGGTGGAATTATAACAGATACAACAAGTCCAACAAGCGCCTTCAGTGGTTTATCTGGTAATTTATATATTCTAAGATGGACGATTTTAAATAATTGCGGTTCAAGCTCAGATTATGTTGCAATTTTATTTTCTTCATCAGGTCCCTCATGTGATCAACCTCTTATTGACCCCCGGGATGGACAAAGCTATTCTACAGTTCAAATTGGCACTCAGTGCTGGATGGCGGAAAATATAAATATAGGCACCCGGATTGATCGTGACAATAGCCAGACGGATAATCAAGTGATGGAGAAATATTGTTATAATGATAGTGAAACCTTTTGTGATGACTACGGGGGTTTATACCAGTGGAATGAAATAATGCAATATGATACAATCCAAGGCTCACAAGGGGTTTGTCCTGAAGGATGGCATATCCCTACAGATTTTGAATGGAAATTATTGGAAGGAACGGTTGACAGCTTGTATGGTGTTGGTGATCCGATATGGAATGTCTATGCTTTAAGAGGTTATAATGCAGGTTTGAATTTGAAATCCACAAGTAGCTGGTTGTCAGATGGCAATGGCACTGACTTATATGGTTTTTCAGGTCTTCCCGCTGGTCAAAACTACTTCAGCATTGGTCTTTACTATATTGATCTTGGCTACGATGCGTACTTCTGGTCTCCATCACAGAACAGTTTAACTGGCGTATGGAGCCGAAGACTTGATTTCGATAGCTTTAAAGTAAAACGATTTCCTAATAATAAAGAAGAGGGCTTTTCTTTGCGTTGCCTCAAGGATGGCTAATTTATATATAGCATCCTCCAAGATATTTTAGATGTGTGATTCATTATTTATTAGTTATTTTTTGCTAAATTATTGATTTTAAGTGAAAAATGTGGTAATTTAGTCTGTTTATTTCTTAATTATTTGTAAAATGAATGCCACAATATTCACAAGAGTTTTTATACTGACAGGTATTTTTATAATTGCCTGTACAGCATGGGAGTCCTGCCAGTTACCGGAGGAGGATAATCAGCAAACCGAAGAGGAGCAATATCTCGAGCTGCTCAATCTGATGACTTCTGATAAAACGGCAGAGCCATTGTTAAATGAAGGTTATGAATTGGAGAGTACGTTTATTGAAAACCAGGACGCCATTTACCCTGATGACCAGACCGTTTATGATGCCGGTGCCATCTGGTTCAAAAACAGCGAAAGCGATTATCATTTTGTTGTCGCTGTGCTCAATAACTATGCATCCCGGGATGAGGCTATTGCTGCCATGAATGGTGATGCGAAATTGAATGATGTTATTCCCCAGGCCATTGGAGACACGGCCCGGCAGAGCATCATTGATTACAAGAATAACAGGATTGCAAATGCCTTGGCATTTGTCAGAAATTCCTGTTATGTCTTTATCAGCTCCTGCAGCAGTGATACCTTATCCCCTGCTGCCGACTTCACGATGCTTTATTCAATGGCTGCCAAGCTGGATAGTGGCTTAATAAAACTGGGTCCTCTGAAATACAAGGTTGTGAAGCAGTATAATCATCCTGACAATGGCCAATCACCTGAATCCCCGTATGAAAAAGATTATAAAAGTATGGCAAGTCAACGTTGGTACCAATTCCCGGTGATAAAAAATACAAGGATTGTTGGTACGGCGGATGTGCGGTTCAAAGCCACTTTAAATATTGAGGGTGATTGTTTTGGATCTTGTGAAGTAGGTGGTGAAAATGTTTACTGCCACCCTGTTATATTAACCGGAGAGCTTGTCCGTTTTCATCTGAATCAGGGTGAGTCTGACGGGGATCCTGTCGCCTGGGACGGGGACATATTGCTTCGTGGAAATGTCATATTTACTTACGAATGTTCAGTGGAGAGAACCCAGTACGAATCATTTGATATAGGATCGGAAATAGGCGATATAACCGATAATGAGACACTCGCAGGAGATATTTCCAATACGGCTGAACCCATGGAAGGAATGTGGCCTGTCCTTTTCATTAGCTATCCTTTTTGCCAATGTCCTGCTATAGAAAGAATTATACTTAATTCCCTCGTGCTGGAATTTCACGATAATGACAGCGGAGGCGCACTTGATATAATTTCAGAGGCTGTTAAAATCTTCATGGAATACAATGACAGGTTTAAAATCATAAAATTCAGCAATCCAACTTCATTAAAGATACACCTGATATATGGAATGGTGAGGTTGATTGGAAAGTATATTGTCGTGCCTATCTGGGATGATATTAACTTTGTCGGTGGGGTGTATCATGAATTTAATGCTGATGAGAGAGAGTTGCCCTGGGGGCTTTGATTTTCATTAATAGATTAAAGTGATGCTATGGTACTTCTGAAGTAATGTGCTCATATTTTTACATGATATCAAAGGCAAATTGTTAAAGATCAGTTTGATGAGTTTTATGGGCAGGGATTTTATCATATACTGCAAAGTCGTTATTCAGTAACTGCAATGCCATAGGGAAGTTTGAAATAGATTATCCTATCTATCCTTATCCTTCCCAGGTCACATCGATAAGCTTCTTCGTGTAATCGGCAAGAAACAAGGGAATATTCAGCAATCCATCACTATAATGAAGGTTTCTGAGGGAAAAACGGATTCGTAATGGAGGATGGTAGATTTGATTATAAATTGCCAGGCTTTTGGTTTTTATATTTTCATCCGATTTAACTTCCACAGGCAGGATATGATTCTTATATTGGATCAGGAAGTCAACTTCGGCTTTTCCACTTGAAACCCAATACCTTGGTGAGGAATCAAATGGAGGGATCAGACTTTGTAAAATAAAATTCTCGGTAAGAGCACCTTTAAACTCTGTGAAAAAACGGTTTTCCTGAAATAAAACCATAGGATCCAGGTTGGCCATAACCCTTAGCAGGCCGACGTCAAGCAGATAGATTTTGAAAGCTGTCAGGTCGTCGTAAGCCATCAGCGGAATGCCGGGTTTTTGACAGCGATTGACCCTGTGCACCAATCCGGCTTGCTGTAACCAGAGCAAGGCATCTTCATATTCCCTGGCTCTGGCTCCCGATTTAATGGCCCGGTACAGGAATTTTTTATTTTCGCGCGACAGTTGTGACGGGATCGAATCCCATATATAGCCGATCCGGGCGATGTCTTTCGTGGAGGCATGTTTTGCAAAATCGAGGCGGTAGGCTGTCAGAATGTCCTTTAAGATTTTTTGCACCCGTTGCAGATCATTTTCAGTTATTAAAACAGTGGCTGCTTCAGGCATGCCTCCGCTGATAAGATACATTTTGAATTTCTCTGTCAGATTCGTAAAGAAGATATCCGGAATGGATTCTGTTTTATTCATACTTCTCAGGTAATCAGCTAAAGAAGAATCGGCCTGTTCTAAAAATTCAATAAAAGTGAGGGGATGAAGTTCCAGAAAATCTACCTTCCCCACGGGAAAAGAAGCATCTTGTCCCAATGTAATGCCCAATAAAGAGCCGGCGCTGGCTACTGCATATTCAGGGCTGTTTTCATAAAAATACTTCAGGGTGTTCAATGCCTGGCGGCATTCCTGAATCTCATCGAATACAAGCAGCGTATTTTGTGGGGTTATAGCGGTGCCGTGCACTAATGAGAGATTTTGTATGATGCGTCTGACGTCTTTTGTTTGCTCAAAAAATTGTTTCAGGCCCGGCTGCTCTTCAAAATTGAAATAAGCCATCTGTTCAAAAGAGATTGTGCCCAGTTCCTTTAAAAGCATCGTTTTACCGGTCTGCCGTGCCCCTTTGAGCACTAGAGGTTTCCGATGGGGTGATTTAACCCATTGTTGCAGTTGTTCACTGATAAAGCGTTTAAAGTACATGATTACACATTATTGGTTCCAATAATGTGAGATTTATCACAATATTGGAACATATCCTGTGCAAAAATAATCATTTTATGCTGCAATCAGTAAATAAAAATATCTCATTCAATATCCTTATTCCCTGGCTATCGTGTGGGATCGTGTTAAAACCATCACTTAGTTTAGCCACAAAGTCCTAACTTAAAATGGATTTAGAAACATCATACCGGATATGGTTCTTATGTCACCTTTTGTTGTATCTGAGCATTTTTTAAGAAAAGATCGTGCGTGTTTGTCCTAATGGTTGAAGACTAAGAGCATATTACAAACGAACCATCCATCTAATCATCCCGGAGACAACGGACACTGAAACCGGTCTGCGGGGTCTCATAGCCCTGAAAGACTTCCGGGTTGCCGGTTACGAGGCCGCGAGCCCAGAAAGAGTGGAAATCGTTCCTTGTCGACGTCCACCACCATCCTTCACTACCACCTGAGAAGAAACCATTGATGTTACCATAACCCCCCGGCAGAGCTGAAAAACCATACAGATTGGTGCCATTACCATTCTGGAACCATCCGTAAGTGGTTTTCAGGTTTTTTCCGGCATCATAACCGTAAGAGGCATTAATCGCATCCCATTCCGGGTCTCCGATGTGATACTGGCTGTCAACGGCCCCTTCCAAAACTTTCCATTCCTCATCCGTGGGGAGGTGCCAGCCATCAGGACAGATACCACGTGCTCCCGGTTGCATAGTATACTGTACCATTTCATCCCACTGATACAGACCGCCATATTTGCTGCAGCTATCAGGTTTATTGTTGTAACAATACTTTTCGATGATTCCATTATCCGATTGTTGCTGAGTTACCGGAATCATTATTCCCACATTCAGGTTTTCTCTAAGCCAGCATTGACCGAATATCTGAATGGTATTGTAAATTTGACCTTCATATTCCACAATCGGCGTTTCAGGGCATGGAATATTGGTAGCAAACTGTAAGGTACAGGTCCTGCTGCTGTCAGGCATATCTATAATACCCGACTGGAGTGTGCTTGAATAACCAATATACAATAATATATCACCCCATTCGAATGGCACTTCATCTTTAAGTACTACTGTTGTGTCAGGCCAGATCAACGTCGTTGACTCTTTATGTGTCCTGTTAATGATTTTTATACTGTCAAGCTGCCGATAGGTTCCGTTATCCGTTGCTGTAAAAGTCAATTCTATAGGAGTTGTCATATATCCTGCATCCCTCAGGCAGCGGACGCTGAACCTGTTGATTTTATCGCTACCTGACCGGCTTGTCTGCGTCATATTATAACCGAGGTTATAGTACCAGGAATTATCGCTATCAATCTCTGTCGATGTCCACCAGTAACCATATTTACCAATATCATAGAAGAGCGTATTGAAGTTTCTTGTACCGCCGGGAAGACCTGAAAAACCAAACATATCAATGCCGTTGCCTTCATTATACCAGTCATGGATAGCCTTCAGGTTTGTCCCGTCATCGAAACCTCTCCAGCCAAAATTATCCCATTGAGGATCTCCTATACCATACTGGCTGTCAACCGATCCTTCCATTAATTTCCATTCTTCATCGGAGGGTATATGCCAACCGTAAGGACAGATGCCACGTGCCCCTTCTCGTGAAGTATATTGCATCATCATATACCACGGATAGATTCCTCCGTATAGGTCACAATTATGAGGTTGGCCATTGTAGCAAAACTTCTGGATGACATCGTTATTACCCATAGGGTTCATATCAGTTATCATTACCCCAGCATTCAGGTTTTCCCTAAGCCAGCATTGGCTGAATATCTGGATGGTATTATAAACCTGACCTTCATAATATAGGGTTGGTGTGCCCGGGCAAGGTATGTTGGTGGCGAACTGGAAGGTATAAGATTTATTTGTTGCCGGCGAATCAAGTATGCCGGATTGCTTAATGATATTTCCAGGAGGCGGTGATACTTTCATTGAAAGGTCCCTTTTACCGGATCCTATATACTCGAGCTTGCAACTCTTCCCTGTATTTGGTGCTACGCTGACTATCTTTATGCTTTGTTTCATACCGTGCCATTGTGCCGTCACGAGATAAAGAGAACCGTGGCAGGGGGAGAAACGCACGTAATGTACACCCTGATCCATTTGCCGGTCAAGCGATGCAACGATCCTGCCCTGAACATCTGTTACCATGGTGCTTACAGTTCCTTTTTCCGGGATGTACATGGTGATAAGGCCATGGTCAGTTATGGGATTCGGGTAATTCTGCAATAATTTGAAAGATGGAATATTCAGGTTAGGATCTTCAATTCCAACATTGGGGAATGTGGCATAACCGACATATAGCAACAGATCTCCGGTGTCGATCTGGAGTTCCACTGCAGTGTCAGGCCAGTGCAATACCATTTCATCTCCCTGAGTGCGATTCATTATCCTGATACTGTCGAGCCGGACATAGGCGGCGCTGTCAATGGCAGTGAAGGTCAGCTCGATAGTTGGACGTTGCCCGTATGACACTATTGATAACATAGTGAGGAGCAACAGACAAGTGATTTTAATTTCATGGCTGCCGGATGATGAAGGGTAATAATTAATCGGTGAAAATACGAAATTTAATAATTAAAAGCAAATTATATATTTGATTCCTCTAATATTGTGAGATTGTTTAGAAGACAATTTTTTGTTTCTCACAGATGACACAGATTTTCACAGATAGCAATAACCTTTATTGCGCCTCCTTTGCGTCATTGCGGTTAATATGAAACGTATCGGTTTCTATGTCACCCCTTCGGGGCTGAGGGATTGTAATTGGTTACTCCGGCTACAATCATGTCACCGCTTCGCGGTTAAGGCAGGAAGGGTTTTACAGGGAAACTTTATAGTGATGGTTATGCCGGTACCTTGCTATAAGCTATTATGACCGAAGCCTAGTAAATATGTCAGGCAATAAAAATAATGAAAACGCAATAGCGGTCACTCCCTCCTTCCAATCATCAATCGCAAATCTTATATCTTCTATCGGATATCGTGGAGGTACCAAGCGGATTCGAACCGCTGTACGAGGTTTTGCAGACCTCTGCCTAGCCACTCGGCCATGGTACCCTGCGCATTCAGCTTACAAAAATACGAATTTTAACAGAAATTCCAATAACTAAATAATGTGCTGATTAGCCGATTAGTCAATGTGCCGATTAAATTAATATGCTGATTAGCTGATGTGCTAATGTGCTGATTATTTTATAATTGATTGATTGATGAATTAATCAGCACATCGGCTAATCAGCTAATCAGCACATTGACATCAGTCTTCTGTGGAAAGGGTGATGCTGACGCAGTCCGTCTTTCCGCCCAGTTGCGGGTTGAGTTTGGAAACGGTCACCTCGGCAAATTCGATCCGGGGATATTCACTGCAGACTCTGTTGAGGATACGCCGGGCGATGTGTTCCAGCAAATGCGACGGCTGTTCCATCTCCTCTCTGATCAGGGCGTAAACAGACTGGTAGTTGATCGTATCGGCCAGCTCGTCGCTCTTTTCCGCCAGGGAAGTATCACTTTCGAAGGAAAAATCGACGATGAAACGGGTGCCGATGGTCTGCTCCTCTTGCGAACAGCCATGATGGCCTGAGAATTCCATGCCCTCGAGGGTGATCAGTGACATTGTGGGTTAAATAAGAGGACAAAATTAAAGAAGGGGATTCAATTTTCAATATTCATTTAAGAACATTCAATGTTGAATGGAATATTCAATGATCATTGAAGATTTAAATTTTCAGTCATCATTTAATTGACTATTGAAAATTCCTCATTCCAATGTCCAATGAATGTTGAAAGTTGAGTGTTAAAGATTGAGGGCTCTTTTCTATCTTTGCTCCCTTAACATTTTATTATCAATGAATAATAACGGTGAGAGCAGGGAATCATCCCGGTCGCTCAACTTTCTTGAGCTGATCATCGAAAAGGACCTTTCGGAGGGGAAGAATGACGGGCGTGTGCATACGCGGTTTCCGCCTGAGCCCAACGGCTACCTTCACATCGGCCATGCCAAGTCGATCTGCCTCAATTTCGGTCTGGCGCAGAAATACCATGGCAAGTGCAATCTTCGTTTCGACGACACCAATCCCACCAAGGAAGAAGAGGAGTACGTGAACTCGATCATGGAGGATGTGCGGTGGCTGGGTTTTGACTGGCAGGACAGGCTTTTTTACGCGTCCGATTACTTTGACCGGTTGTACGAATGGGCCAAGCAGATGATCAGGGACGGCAAAGCGTATGTCGACGACCAGAGTGCCGAGGAGGTCAGCGAGCAGCGCGGCACGGTCACCACCCCCGGTGTGGAGAGCCCTTTTCGTAACCGTTCCGTGGAGGAGAACCTCGGTCTGTTCCATCGCATGCGGGCGGGAGAGTTCCCCGACGGATCACGTGTGCTGAGGGCCAAGATCGACATGTCGTCACCCAATATGTTGTTACGTGATCCGGTGATGTACCGCATCCTGCATGCCCGTCACCACCGCACCGGCGACAAATGGTGCATCTATCCCATGTACGACTGGGCTCACGGCGAGTCGGATTACCTCGAGGGCATCACCCACTCCATTTGCACGCTGGAGTTTGAGGTGCACCGGCCGCTGTATGACTGGTTCATCGACCAGGTGAAGGAGAGCGACTACCGTCCGCAGCAGATCGAGTTTGCGCGGCTTAACCTGAGCTACACCGTCATGAGTAAACGCAAGCTGCTCGAGCTGGTGCAGGGCGGCTATGTCAGGGGCTGGGACGACCCGCGCATGCCCACCATCAGCGGACTAAGACGAAGGGGCTACACACCCGGGTCGATACGCAACTTTGCCGACATGGTAGGTGTGGCAAAACGCGATAACACCATCGACCTCTCCCTGCTGGAATACGCCATCCGCGATGATCTGAACAAACACGCCCCGCGCATGATGGCCGTCATCAACCCGCTGAAAGTCATCATCGACAATTACCCCGATGACCTTGTGGAAGAGATGCCTACCGTCAACAATCCGGAAGATGAGAGCATGGGAACGCGAACGGTACCTTTTTCAAAGGTGTTGTACATCGAACAGGATGACTTCATGGAAACTCCCCCTCCCAAATATTTCAGGCTGGCACCGGGACAGGAAGTGCGTCTAAAAAGTGCTTATATCGTCAGATGTACCGGTGTAGTGAAGGATGAAGTGTCGGGAGAGATCAAAGAAGTGCATTGCATTTATGATCCGCTGACGCGCAGCGGCGGACCCCAGAGCAACCGCAAGGTCAAAGGCACCCTGCACTGGGTGTCGGCACAACATGCCATTGAAGCCGAGATACGTCTCTACGACCGTCTTTTCAGTGACCCGGAACCATCGGAACACAAAGACGCTGACTTCAAGGTGTTCCTGAATCCTGATTCATTGATGACCGTCAGGGGATATGTAGAGCCCTCCCTGAAAGATGCTAAAGCTTTCAATAAATTCCAGTTCATCCGGTTGGGGTATTTTTCCGTGGATCCTGATTCAACGGACAAAAACCTCATCTTTAACCGAACGGTGACCTTAAAGGATACCTGGGCTAAAATCGCGAAAGGGATGTCCGATTAGCGAGTAGCGAGGAGCGATTTGATTTATAAATCATTAAATCCAAATCATATATCGCTATTCGCTCCTCGCTATTCGCTACTCGCTAATCGCTATTCAATCAGGCATTTTCGATTATGCCA
>Ga0136653_10000143_pt1 | contig 35219 bp, 31 predicted proteins | sample LakKivw275mmetaG_FD_94866 | JGI IMG/M metagenome (GOLD analysis project Ga0136653, IMG submission 94866) | Anoxic lake water microbial communities from Lake Kivu, Rwanda to study Microbial Dark Matter (Phase II) - Lake Kivu water 275m metaG... | ecosystem: Environmental > Aquatic > Freshwater >...
ACGCCGACGACCCCGACCACGCCGACTACGCCCACGACGCCCACGACGCCGACGGTGCCCACGACTCCGCCGTCCTCCTCTTCCGCGTTCGGCGGAGTGCCCATGTGGGCCATCGCCATAGGCGGAGTGCTCGTGCTTCTCATCATCGTTCTGGTCGTCTACATGCTGGTGAGGAGGTAGCCATCACCCGGGCGTGGCGGCCCGACGGCCGGAGTTCGGACGTCACGTTCAGAGTGCAACTCGAGAGAGGCGGCTGACATCCGTGTCAGCCGCCTCTTCTGCTTCTCTGACGCCAACACCATAGTCGCAGCGGTTTCGCGCATCATCGGCGAGACGAAAACCTGGTTCTTCGTCCGCTTCACGGGAAATTGACATTCCGTTGCTAGCATGAGCGAGGAAGAAGATGACCGGCGGCGGGCGAACAGGGAGGTGCACAGCTCTGCAATCCCTCCTCCGGACACTACAGCACGAAGCAGTGGAGGACAAGATGACGACAAGACGAAAGATCATCGCAGGCGCGCTCGTGGCAACGATGGCGGTGACCGGACTCATCGTGGGGACGGTATCCGCGGATGACGAGGACCGGGACGGGCCCGTCAACTCGCTGCTGGCGAGGGTCGCGGAGATCCTCGACATCGACCAGGACGACCTGGAGGACGCGTTCCGGCAGGCCCTTGAGGAGCAGCGCGAGCAAAGACAGGACGAGATGCAGGCGGCGCGTGATGCCCGCATGCAGGAACTCATCGACCAGGGCGTGCTGACCGAGGAACAGTCCGAGGAGTGGTAGGAATGGCTCGAGTCCCGACCCGACAATCGCGAGGAGATGCAGGAATGGCTGGAGTCCAGACCCGACATGGGTGACGCGTTCCCCTTCGCTCAGGGTCGCGGCATGCGCCCCGGCGGCATGATGCGCGGCGGCGGCATGCGCGCCTTCGGTGCAGCCGGCGGTTTCGGTTGCCCGACCGAGAGTGCAGCCTAGACGATTCCTCCTCTTGACGCGACGGGAGAGGAGCGCGATTCTCCTCTCCCGTCCGCCATACCCACCCCACCGGGCTTCGCTCTGCCGCCGGTGGTCTAAAATAGAGCAGGTGCTCGAAGCGGGGCGAGGTGAAGGCGATGGCGCACAAGGTGCTGGTAGTTGACGACGATCCCAACACGGTCCGATTGGTGAAGGCGTACCTCCAGAGGGAGGGGCACACCGTCTTCACCGCCTCAGACGGGGTCGAGGCGCTCGAGACCGCGAGGACAAAGAGGCCGGACCTCATCGTGCTCGACATCATGATGCCCGGGATGGACGGCATCGAGGTGTGCGAGGCGCTGCGCCAGGAGTCCGACGTGGCCGTCATCATGCTGACGGCACGCACCACTGACGAAGACAAGCTCAAGGGCCTCAATACCGGGGCGGACGACTACGTCACCAAACCATTCAGTCCCGGCGAGCTTGCCGCGCGCGTGCGCGCAGTGCTGCGACGTCTCCCCGGAGAGCGCGGCCCGGACGAGCTGCGCCGGGGCGACCTGCTGCTCGACTTCCGTCGGCGCGACGCCCTCCGCGACGGTCAGCCTCTCGGGCTCACGCGCGCCGAGTTCAAGATCCTGGGCGTGCTGGCCCTCGAGCCGGGCCGTGTCTTCAGCCGCGAGCAGCTCATCGAGAAGGCGCTCGGCCTCGATTTCGACGGCTACGAGCGGACCGTCGATGCCCACATCCGCAACCTGAGGCGCAAGGTTGAGCCGGACAGCGCCCACCCCCTCTACGTGAAGACCGTCTACGGCGCCGGCTACTCCTTCGCAGAGAAGGCCGATGAAGAGCAATAGCCTGCTGGTCAGGCTCATCGCGGCGTTCGCGGTCATCACCATCCTCGCGCTCGGCGCCGTGTTCGCGTTCATGACGTGGTCCACTTCCGCCGAATTCGACCGTGTCCGGGAGCGTCTCGACAACCAGCGGGCTTCCGAGCTTGGCATGGCCGCCACCCGCTACTACGTGGCGGCGGGAGACTGGACCGGCGTCCAGCCGTACCTGCGGCACATGGGAGACATGTGGGACTGGCGCATCATCCTGACGGACGCGGACGGCACGGTGGTGGCCGACTCGGACGAATCCCTGCTTGGGCAGACCTACTCGGCTGACCCCCGGGACGGACTCATCGTGGCGCAGGTAGGCGACCGCAAAGCTCCCGGAACGCTGTACATGGAACCGCAGAACCCGCCCGGGGCCGAACGCGCCATGCTGGCGGGCCTCCTGAAGCGCATCGGTCGCTTCCTCATCCTGGGCCTGCTGGTAGCATTCGCGGCATCGGTCGCGCTCGCCTGGTTCCTCTCGAGGCGCATCCTGACGCCGGTAACGGACCTCCGGTTGGCGGTGCAGCGCCTTGGTGCAGGCGACCTCTCCCAGAGGGTCGATGTAAAGGACCCAGGAGAACTGGGCGAGCTGGCCAACGCCTTCAATACCATGGTGGGCCAGCTTCAGCAAGCCGATGCGACGCAGCGGCAGATGATCGCCGACATCGCGCACGAGCTGCGCACGCCGCTGTCGAACATCCGCGGCTACGTGGAAGCCATCAAGGACAAGGTGCTCGAGCCCGATGCGGAGACCATCGCCGTGCTGGACGGCGAGGCCGTGCTGCTGTCACGCCTGGTCGAGGATCTGCAGGAGCTGAGCATCGTTGAGGCCGGACAGCTCACCCTCCAGAGGCAGCCCGAGGACATAGCGCAACTGGTGGCGCATGCCGCCGAGGCGATGCGGGCCGCGGCAACGGCGAAGGGTGTCACCGTCTCAACCAGCGTCGGCGACGAGCTTCCGTTAGTGTCCGTCGACTACCACCGCATCAGCCAGGTGCTGCGCAATCTCCTGGACAACGCGCTCACGCACACGGCTCAGGGCGGCAGCATCGCGGTCGAAGCGACGCCGCGCGGCGACTTCATCGAGGTCTCGGTCTCCGATACGGGGGAGGGCATCCAGCCGGAAGACCTGCCTCACGTGTTCGACCGCTTCTACCGGGCGGACAGGTCTCGCGCCCGGGCGACCGGCGGCAGGGGGCTCGGCCTCACCATCTCGAAGGAGCTGGTCGAAGCGCACGGCGGCGCCATCGGCGTGGGGAGCGAATCCGGCGAGGGCAGCCGCTTCTGGTTCACCGTTCCTGTCGACGTAGGCGAGTCGCCGGCAGACGGTCAAGCGGCGCACTCCACGCACTAGCCCGCCCACACACGACCCAGCGAGCCGCTGCAAGTGCTCTTGATCGGTCGTTGCGTGTCAACCGTGCAAATCTGCATTTCAAATGCAAAATTGCACAACCGTCCCCGACCATCACGTGCCGCCGTTGCTTGCCGGGTCGAAATGGACGCCGTGGACTCGATGGACAGCGCCGAATCCTGCCGCGCTACTTCCCGAACTGTGCTATCGGCTCGTAGAAAGCGCGGCCGGTCCATTCAACGGCCTTGCCGGCCATTTGCTTCTCCCTATCAGCCTTGGCGACGGCCAGGACGTCGCTGGCCAGCCACTTCTCGAAGGTGGCGCGGTCCTCGAACTCGCAGACGGTCATGTACTTGACGGCGTCGGTCTTCACCGCGTCCGTCACCCTGTAGCGCGTCGCGCCTTTCATCATGCCGCCCTTCATCACGAGTGGCATGTGCACCTCGTTGTACCACTTGTTGAACTCGGCGTCGGCTTCGGGCGCGCATCTGATCATCACCTGGTAGATGAACCGGGGCTTCGGCATCGCATCTCCTCCTGAACGTGGCGGGAAGGCCGTCCCAACGGACGCCGCCACACTGCAACCACTATACCACCCCTACCATGGCAGGTCCCGGGCGCACCCCGGTCAGCACCGCGCCAGAATCAGGTCCGATGGCATATGCCCGCACGGCGCCCAAGTCCGCATTCCCATTGCATCGGACAGCAGGGAGAAGCGCGGCGTCACCACAGTCCGCGCGTGCTACCATCCGCGGGACGACCCACCCCACACGGCAGAAAGGAGCACAGGTTCATTCAATGAGAGACGCTCGCGACGCGATTGACTACGGCAACTGGGTACCGGTCAGATTCATCGTCCTTCCGGCGGCACTGGCTGCTGCCTTCGCGGGATTCTCTCACTGGTGGAGGCCGCTCATGGTCGGGGCGGCTGTTTGCATCGTGGCAGCCGTGTACCTTCTCTACGCCCATCGCCGGTTCTCCCCGGCAGGCGGGAACCTGCAGGCCCGGATCAGGGACCTCGTGTTCGCCCATCTGCCCTGGGACGGCAAGGGTCAGCTCCTGGACATCGGCTGCGGCAATGGAGCCCTCGCCATCGAGGCGGCCCGACGGTACCCGAAGGCTCAGGTAACGGGCATTGACTGCTGGGGCGGGAAGTGGGAGTACTCCATGGAGCGCTGCCGGAGCAATGCCCGGCTCGCCGCAGTCGCCGATCGGACGACCTTCCGGAAGGCGAGCGCAGTCTGTCTTCCGTTCCCCGAGGAAGCCTTTGACGCCGTGGTGAGCAACCTCGTGTTTCACGAGGTTCAGGAGACGAGGGACAAGAGAGCCGTCGTCCGGGAAGCGCTGCGGGTAGTGAAGAAGGGCGGCGTGTTTGCATTTCAGGATCTGTTCCTGTGGAGGTCCCTGTACGGAGAACCGGGGGCGCTTGCCGCGAGCGTCAGGAGTTGGGGCATCGACGAAGTGAGTCTCATCGATACCAATCAGGAGCTGCTCGTGCCCCGGGCCTTGAGGCTCCCCTTCATGCTGGGCAACACCGAACTGCTTTTCGGCAGGAAGTGAACGCAGGGCCGAAAGGCGAGTGCAGCCGGCACCAGTGAACCACCAACAACGCGACGGAGGGCGGGCCAGGCAGGCCAACCCTTCGGGCTTTGGCCGCAACACCGGCGGGCGAACATGCGTGCGTGCCCGGTTCCTGGTACAGGGGCCGTCCAAGAACGGCCCAACGAAGCCGTGAGCCGGGAGTCGACCGGAGCGAGGGCAGCCTCGACTGCAACAGCCGTGTGCTGACCGCCGACGCCGGGCCGTTCGCGAACGGCCCCTGCATCCGGCCACGCCCCGCAGGCGTGGGAGCCTGCCCCTGCCTCAGAACCGCCCACTACCCGTCCCGGTACGGACGCCGCGCTCTCCTCAGGCGGGAGTTGCGCCACGGTGCCCTCGCCGCCTAGTAGTTCTCAGCCAGCAGTTCGTAGTAAGACTGCGGGTGCTTGCAGGCCGGGCATTCCTTCGGCGCCTCCGTACCCTCGTGCACGTAGCCGCAGTTGGTGCAGTGCCACTTCACGACTGCCTTCTTCTTGAAGACCTCGCCGTTCGCCACGTTCGCAGCCAGCTTGCGATACCGCTTCTCGTGGAACTCCTCGACCTCTGCAATCTCCTTGAAGGAGGTCGCCACATCCTCGAAGCCCTCTTTGCGGGCCGTCTTCTCGGCCTCAGCGTAGAGGACGCTCCACTCCAGCTTCTCGCCGGCCGCCGCCGCCAGCAGGTTCGCCTTCGTGTCGCCGATGATGCCCGCAGGGTACGAGGCGGTGATAGAGAGGTCTCCGCCCTCCAGGTACTTGAAGAACACCTCCGCATGCTCCTTCTCGTTGCCGGCGGTCTCCGTGAAGATGTTGGCTATCTGCTCGTACCCTTCCTTGCGCGCCACGCTGGCAAAGAAGGTGTAGCGGTTGCGCGCCTGCGATTCTCCCGCGAACGATGCCAGCAGGTTCTTCTCGGTCTGGGTCCCCTTGATGCTCTTGCTCACTCCGTCCTCCTCTCCGGTTGCGCTTCCGGCGCAACAGGTTTCTTCCTGCGGTGGCATTGCACCGCTCCCGTCCGACCACGCGCTGCGACCACCACAAATGATACCCGATTCAAGCGGATGCCCTGACCCTGATGCACCACAGCCGGCCGGTACGGCGGGAGGCCGATCCTCCCGGACTGTGGTAGCCTGAATACATGATGAAGCGAATGGTCGTCTGTCTGCTTTCGCTGAGCGTGCTGCTTCTCGCCGGTTGCGCGGAGCCGGCAACTCGGGAGGTCACACTCGGAACAGAGTTCACCCTTGCGGTGGGGCAGTCAGCCGCACTCACCGGGGAGAGTGTCAGCATCGACTTTGTCGAGGTTGTCTCGGACAGCCGCTGCCCGAACGGAGCCAGGTGCATCTGGGCCGGCGAGGTGAGCTGCCTCGTCAAGGTTACGCAGGCCGGCTCGACGTACGAGAAGGTACTGACGCAACCGGGCCTGTCAGGGCCAGCCTCGGATACCTTCGGCGGCTACAAAGTCGCTTTCGACGTCCTGCCCTACCCCGAGGTGGGCAAGGAGATCAAGGCGAAGGACTACGAGCTCAAGCTGACGGTCAGCAAGTAGCGGCGACCGCGGCCAGGGCGCCCGCTCGCGTCTGCTTGCCACTGGCTGCGCACGCCAGATGGACTGCCGCAGTTCGAAGCGGTACAGTACGCGCGGCAGGGCGGCACACATCCACCGGTCCGCACACCAGTCAGCGGCTTGCCATCCCGCGAGTCCGCAGACGACACCCAGCGATGAAGACACAGCCGAACGTCGCGCGCAGGCGGTCCGTGTTCTACGGCTACGTCATCGCTGCGGCTTCGTTCCTCCTGATAGCGGTCTCTTCCGGCGCCATCTTCAGCTTCAGCGTCTTCTTCGCCCCGCTTCAGGCGGAGTTCGGCTGGACCCGCGCGGTCACATCGAGTGCGTTCTCGCTTAACATGCTCGTGCAGGGCATGCTCGGCATAGTCGTGGGAAGGCTGAACGACCGCTTCGGTCCCCGCGTCATCCTCACCCTGTGCGGCGTCTTCCTCGGTGTCGGATTCATCCTGGTATCCAGAATCGATTCCCTTTGGCAGCTCTACCTGCTGTATGGAGTCGTCATCGGCATCGGGGTGAGCGGCGGGCCGGTGCCGCTGATGTCCACCGTTGCACGCTGGTTCCGCGCCCGCCGGGGACTGATGACCGGAATCGTCATGGCCGGTTTCGGGCTCGGCACCATGACCGTTCCGCCGGTGGCCGACTGGCTGATACGCACCCTGTCATGGCGTTCATCCTTCGTGGCAGTCGGAGTGCTTCTGCTGCTGGCAGTCCCCCTGATGGCGCAGGTGCTGAGACGAGACCCCGCTGGGATGGGACTGCAGCCTCTTGGCGGTCATGGAGCAACGAACGGCGCACGGATGCCGGCGGCATCTCCCGGACTGCGGTTCTCCGAGGCGGTCCGGACGCGTCAACTCTGGCTGCTGGTTGCGGCTTTCGGTGCGTTCGGATTCAGTGTGCAATCGGTCATGGTCCACATCGTCATCCACGGCATGGGACTCGGGCTTTCGTCCTCCACGGCCGCGGCAGTCATGACGGCCATCGGCGCCCTCGGCATGGTGGGGAGGGTGAGCACCGGCAGTATGGCCGACCGGCATGGCTCGAAGCGCCTTCTCGTTTCGCAGTATGCCCTGCTCTCGCTCAGCCTCCTCTGGCTCGCAGTCGCGAAGGACCTGTGGAGCGTATTCGGGGCGGCGGTGGCATTCGGCTTCGCCTTCGGCGGCATCGTGCCGCTCAACTCGCACATCATCGCCGAGCTGTTCGGCCTCCGTGCTCACGGTGCACTTCTCGGAGCCACCGGCATCAGCATCGGCATCGGCGGCTCGAGTGGCCCCGTCTTCACGGGCTACTGCTACGACATGCTCGCCAGCTACACAGTCCCCTTCGTGACCTGTGGCGTCGTCTCAGCCGTCGCGGCCCTGCTCACGTGCCTCGTCATTCCGCTGGCCGCGGACCGGACAGACGATAGCCTCTCCCGATAGAAGCCGGACCGACCGCCGCCGACAGAGGTACGTCAGTCTCATCGAGACAGAGGGAGAAGCGGCGGCAAACCCGCCAGGGGGGATTGAATACGGTCGTGAGTCGAACCATACTGGTAGTCAGCGCGGCCCGGAAACGAGACGGCGTTCCGGTGGGGCTCTCCGTCCGCTTCCCTGACCGGGCAGGGGAGAACGTGTGAAATGTCGAACACACCCATCGGGTTGTCATACGAGCACGGGATTGACGACGTCTTGAGAGCGTGGCGCACCAGGGCCGTCACCATCCTTCTCTACGTCATCTCCGTGGCGGCGCTGCCGACGGTCGTGACCGGAGTTGTCCTCAGCGGCGGACGCGGCGAAACGACCGCGATAATGGTGGCAATCTACGCGCTGCTCGTGGTGAATGCGCTCTACAGGAAGCTCGACTACCGGCTGCGGGGCTCGGTCGTCATCTCGGCCGGCTACGTGATGGCAATCAACAGCCTGCTGCCGTTCGGGCTTGAGGGCTCGGGGCGCAGCTATCTCATCGTGTTGCCCATCATCGCATTCATCCTGATCGGCATCCGCGCGGGCTGGATCACTACCGCGGTGAGTGTCCTCACGTACGGCGTCTTCGCTTTCCTCGCGTACACCGGCGCGCTTGCAGAGCGTCTCAATCCCTCAGCCGGTCCGCTCGACATGACCATGTGGAGCAGCACCGGACTGACGATGCTGATGCTGCTTGTCATCGTTGTCATGCTGTTCATGAGCATGTACCGGTTCCTGCTCGATGCGCTCAGGGCCGAGCGGAAGTCAGCGGTCGAGTTGGCTCAAACGTACGATGCAACGCTGGAGGGCTGGGCTCACGCACTCGAGCTTCGCGACCTCGAGACAGCCGGACACTGCCAGCGCGTCAGTGAAGTGGCGAGGCGCCTCGCGAGCGAGACCGGCATGCAGGGACAGAGCGCACACGACGTCTACCGCGGTTCACTGCTGCACGACGTGGGCAAGATGGGAGTGCCCGACGCCATCCTGCTCAAGCCCGGCAAGCTCACTGAAGAGGAATTCGACCGCATGCAGCAGCACACCAGATACGCTTACGAGTTGCTGGTGCACATCCCGTTCCTGCTCAAGGCACTCGACATACCCTACTGCCACCACGAGAAGTGGGACGGCAGCGGCTATCCGCGCGGCTTGAGAGGAACGGACATCCCGCTCTCCGCGCGCGTCTTCTCCGTCGTGGACGTGTATGACGCGCTGACCTCCGAGCGCCGTTACCGGGCGGCGTGGCCCGCGGACAAGGCGCTGGCCTACATCCGCGAGCGGGCCGGCACGGAGTTCGACCCGAACGTCGTCGAGGCTTTCGTCAAGATGGTCGCGAAGGACGAATCACAGCCTGGCGTCTCCGTCGCCTCCTTTCCTGAACACCACGGAAGCCACGTCACTCCCTGACCCTCTTCCGCAGGTCACGCGTGCGGCCTCACCACATGCAGATGCAGGCCGTTTGCGCGACCGGGAGCCCGGCGCCTCAGACCCGAGCCCGGCAATCGCCAGGCCACTCGCCCGGCAACTTTGCCCTTTCTCCAGCGGCGCGGTATCCTGAAAGTAGACGGAAGACGTGATTCGCGGCGCAATCTCACGCTCGTGATGTCCCGGGGCGGGGCCGGTAGCGGCACGCACCCGGATGAGGTTGGGGAGGAAGGAGGACGAGAGATGCGCGAGAGAATACTGGTTCCGTTGGATGGTTCGGAAGTCGGCGAATCCGCTCTACCCTACGTCAAAGACCTCCTCACCAAGATGTCCTTCCAGGTGGAGAGAGAGGTCATCCTGCTGCAGGTCGTGATTCCCATCCGGGTGATGCTGACGGAGACGGTCGTCCCTGACGCGGCCGCCGAGGAGGCGATGACCGAGCAAAGCAAGAGAATCGCCTCCGAGTACCTCGAGAGGGTCCGCCAGGCATGGGACCTCAAGGGGGTGACCGTCACGCCCACCGTTGTGGTGGGCCGCCCCGCCGAGCAGATAGTGAAGGCCGCCGAGGACATGAACGTCGACCTGATCGCCATGTCCACGCACGGTCGTTCAGGGCTCGGCCGGCTGGCCTTCGGCAGCATCACACACAAGGTGCTGCACTGGCAGGGCAGGGTCCCGATAGTCGTCATCAGAGCGGCGCCGTCGAAGTGAACCAGGCGTGAGGAGCCCCAGCTCAGGCGAACCAAGGAGCGCTCGTAGGGGCGGGACATGTCCCGCCCGTAGGATTGCGAATCGCGCGAGGTTGCGTTGAACGGTGGCCCGTGGATGCGCGTGGCTGACGGCTGCACACGTGAGATGGTAACGACCCGACGGGAGGCGCATACGCCTCCCCTGTGGATACCGCCACGACCAGCACCACCACGGAAGTGCGGGGACATCATGCACCTCATCCGTGCACAGCGTCCGAGAAGAAATGACGTCCCCGGGTTTCCCGGCGTGTGAATCTGCCGCTGCGGCAGGAGGACTGACAGGCGTGATCAGCAACCACGACCCTGAGTAGTCCCCGGCCCCGCTGGAGACGCGTGCGTCTGTCCTGCGAATACCGAGACAGCCAACGCTGCCCGAAACCCGGGGACACCATGCCCCTCCCTCATGCACTCCATCCGGAGAATGGTGTCCCCGCGTTTCGCAGGCCTCTCCTCCGTCCGAACCAGACGCACGATGGCATCCCCGCGTTCCATGCCCCGCTCGCCTCGACGGCCGGGAAGCCACTCGTGAGTGCCGACACCTTACGCACAACCGCTCAAGGAAGCGCCAATTGACACACTCCCGTGTCTTTTGTTAGACTGCGTCAAACAGTTCGCCCTGTGCGAATTGTTAATTTCTTGTGAAGATTTCTGCGAGTTCAAGGGGGAAGACGTGGCCGAAGAGTCCGGCAAAGAACACCTTGTAGATGGAATCCTCGCCATGGCGGATCGGCTGTTCCGTGAGCTGCTCCCTGCCGTGCCCCACGACCTGCTCTCCCTCGACATCACCATGCCGCAGTTCAAGATACTGCTCATCCTGTACGTGAGCGGCTCCAAACGCATGAGCGACATCGCCGCCGGGCTGGACGTGACTCTGCCCACCGCAACCAGCCTCGTCGACCGTCTCGTCGAGAAGCGCTTCGTGGAGCGGGAGACGCACCCGGACGACCGGCGAGTGGTCCTGTGCCACCTGGCCGACGCCGGCCAGCGGGCGCTCAGCCACATCTGGCAATCAGCACGCGAGAGGAGCTGGCTGCTGCTGCAGGCAATGGAGGTCCAGAACCTGCAACTGTTCGCCCAGGCGCTGGAGGCGATGCTCGATGCGGCGTCGTGCGGCAAGCTGGCGGCGCTGCGCGACTGACATAACCGGAAGCACCATGGGAGACCTCAAACTGGCCGTCTTTCTGGCCTGGAAGTCCATTTTCAAGGGAAGCCGCTGGGCGCTGGTTCTCATCATCATGGTCATGTCCCTGAGCTTCGCCAACCTGCTGCTGACGCCCTCCATCCTCCTCGGCGTCACCGATACCGTCAACCGGCAGCAGGTCGACGCGCTGTACGGTGACATCGTCGTCGACCCGCCGTCCGAGGACTACTACCTCAGGGGAGTAGACGGCATCATCGAGGCAATCGCGCAGGTGCCGGGGGTCGCCGGGGTCGCTCCCCGCCTGGCGGGCGCGGCGCTCATCGAGTACGACTGGCAGGCCAAGAACTCCGTGTCCGACAGGGGCAAGAGCGGAACATGGACAGTCCTCGGCATCGACCCCGCGCTCGAGTCCTCGGTGACCACCATCCCGGACAGCATCATCGAGGGGAGCTATCTCGAGGCGGGCGACCGCGATGCCGTGCTTCTCGGCGTCGAGATTGCCGGCGGCGAAAAAGCCGGCACGTCCGAGTTCCGAACGCTCGGCGGCATCGGACCGGGCGAGCGCGTGCGCGTCACCTACTCCAACGGCATCCAGCGCGAGTACACCGTGAAGGGCATCATGTATGCGCGAGAGAGCCAGTCCGACCACGCCGCTTTCGTCACGCTGGACGAGATGGCATCCGTCCTGGGGAGGACGGTCTACAGCAACCGCGCCAGTCAAATGCTCGTCGCCGTGGAGGACTCGGCCGACGCCGGTCAAGTGCTTGCGGCGATCCGGACGCTCGGCATCGAAGGCGAAGTCAGGAGCTGGCGCGAGTACGGCGGAGCCTGGGCCGGCGTTATCTCAAGCTTCAGCGTCATCGCCGGGCTCATCTCAGGCATCGGCCTCGTCGTCGCGGGCATCGTCATGTTCATCGTCATCTACATCAACGTCATCCACAGCAGGCGGCACATCGGCATACTGAGAGCCATCGGCATCAAGCGCGATGTCATTGTCGGCTCGTACCTCGCGCAGGCGCTGTTCTATGCCGCCGCGGGCATCGTGATCGGGTGGCTCGCATTCACCTTCGGCGTGCAGACGTACTTCGACCACCATCCCCTGGACCTCTCGATGGGGCTGGTAAAGCTCGTGCTTCGTCCCGAGACGACACAGAGCGCGATTGCCGGGCTTGTCGCCGCCGCTACTCTCGCCGGCCTTGTCCCCGTGCTGAACATCACCCGGCAGGGCATCATCCACGCAATCTGGGGGAACTGATACTGATGATCGAGACCATCGACCTCTGCAAGACGTACGGCCACGGCAAGACGGCCACGCGCGCACTGAACGGAGTGAATCTCACGGTACAGCCCGGGGAGTTCGTCGCCATCATGGGCCGGAGCGGCTCAGGGAAGTCAACGCTGCTCCATATCCTCGGACTGCTGGACACGCCGACGCAAGGGCGGTTCCTCGTCCAGGGCAGGGACATGCTGAAGCTGACCGAGACGGAGAAGGCCAGGTTTCGACTGCAGGAGTTCGGCTATGTCTTCCAGGAGTACTCGCTTCTGCCGGGGATGTCGATACTGGAGAACGTCTGCGTTCCGGCAATCGGGCTCGGCCGGGACGGCAACGTCAAGAGGCGGGCCACCGAGCTGCTCCGCGTCGTCGGACTCGAGCAGCGCATGAAGCATCAGCCGGGTGAGGTGTCGGGAGGAGAGCAGCAACGGGCCGCCATTGCACGGGCGCTCGTCAACCAGCCCAGGATACTGTTCGCCGACGAGCCGACGGCGAGCCTCGACGTAGCCTCGTCCGGAGTCGTCCTGGAGCTGTTCAGGAAGCTCAACAAGGAAATGGGGCAGACCATCGTCATGGTGACGCACGAGCCGGACGACAGCAGGTACGTGGACCGGGTCGTCTGGCTCAAGGACGGCGTGATTCAGAACGGGGACCGAGCCCTGCGGTCCGACGCCGTGTCGGCGGCGGCGTGACGACGGCCACGGGAAGCGGCCGTCAGGGGGATGGCGGGCGGGCCTGGGAGCCCGCCCCTGTGGGCGAAAACGTGCCTGCGTGACGGCGGCAGCGGCGGGGAATTACGGGGACACCATACTCAATTCACGTTCAAATGCGAGCCAGGCTGCAGTCGACGGCAACAGCGGGCGTCCAACAACCGGATGGTGGGCCGGTCTGAGACCGACCCCTGCTGCAGAACCGGAACCGGGCGTGGTTGGCCGGTGCAGCCCCGATACTCACCTGGCGCCAAGCATGCCCTGGACCGCGCCAAGCAGCGCGTTCACCACGAGCGAACTCGACTGCTCCCGGTAGCCCGAGCCCATGGCGCTCGCCGCAACGATGGCGCTCACCATAGCTTCAAGGTTGCTGCCGCCCCGGTTCTTCACCCTCATATAGGCGAGCGCCGCCCGCATCAGGTCGCCCGCGCCTATGCCCTTGTCCTGCTTTGGCGGCTGCTGTTGCTGCTGGCCACCGCCCAGCATGGCCCCAAGCAGGTCGCCCAGCCCGCCGCTCTGCTGCTGCGGCGCGTACTGCGGCTGCTGTTGCTGCTGGCCGCCCCCTAGCATGGCCCCGAGCAGGTCGCCCAGGCCCCGGGAACCCGGCTTCTCCGGCACAGCCTGACCGCCTCCAAGGAGCATCTCGATGAGGTTCATGGCGTTCTCGGGTGTCACCTGCCTGCCCTTGTACTCCTGCGAGGCCTGCGAGAGCCCATCGGCGTACATCTTCGCCGAGCTGCTGTTGCTCTGGCGCAGACTGCGGGCGGCGTAGGCCATCTGGTCCGAGTGCGCCGCGCCCCGCGTCTGCTTCATGGAGCGGGTGATGACGCTGAACGTATCGACCATGTTGTCCCCGTGGTCGTGGTTGTAGTCGTCCGCCTGATTCAGTTGCTCACGGTGCTGCTGCAGCGATCGCAGCACCGTCCCGAACAGTTGCCCCAGATCAATTGATTGCTGCTGCTGCGACATCGTCTCCTCCTGCCGGATCATCCCACAGTATCTACATACGCGTGTGGGCTTCCGATGTCAAAGAGGTGGCCGGCGTGCTGCACACCGCCTTCGCGGAGGAAACGCAGGGCGGGCATCCACCGGCGGAACCGGCCGTCGACCGGAGCGCCGGGTAGCGCAAAGGGCGGGGGGCGAGTACAATCGCACGGACCGCACTCATCCGCGGGTAGGACGCAAGTGGCAGCAAGTGAACGACCGGAGGTGAGCGCATGAGACTGGCAGACAAGGTTGCCATCGTCACGGGAGGAAGCCGGGGCATAGGAAAGGCGACGTGCCTCGCCTTCGCCCGGGAAGGGGCGAAGGTGGCTGTGGTGGGGAGAAACGAGTCCGATTGCGGCAAGGTTGCCGCGCGCATCGCCGAGGAGGGGGGCACAGCCATCGCCGTTCAGGCGGATGTGTCCGTCGAGGCCGATGTCGCCGCCATGGCGGACAAGGTGAAGCAGCAGTTCGGCCGCATCGACATCCTGGTCAACAACGCAGGCGTGAACATCCCATACAAGACCGTCGCCGAGCTTTCTCTGGACGAGTGGAACCGCGTCGTTGCAACGAACCTGACGGGCACGTTCCTCTGCTGCAGAGCTGTCGTTCCCATCATGATGGCGCAGGGCTATGGCAGGATTGTCAACCTCTCGTCGATAGGGGGACGGAACGGCGCAGCGGGAAGGACGCCCTACCGACCGACCAAGGCCGCGCTCATCAACTTCACCGAGTGCCTCGCTGCCGAGGTGAAGGGGTACGGCATCGACGTGAACGCAGTGTGCCCGGGACCGACGGACACGGACATGATGCGGGACCTCACCGGAGGCAAGCTGCCGGCATACGTCATGCCGCCGGAGGACATCGCGGCAGTCATCCTGTACCTCGCCTGCGATGAGAGCAGGGCCATCACGGGAACGGCCGTCGACGCCTTCGGCACCGCTAGCCCCATCCTCGGCTCCAACATCGACCTGGCGAAGCGACGCTGACCCCGCGGTTCACGCCTTGCCAAGAAAGCGTCGGAGACCTCCGACGGTCGCCCGCGGCTGCACTCATCGCAGCCAGAGCAGCCAGACGGCGAGCGCGATTGCCGCGAGCCAGAGCGCGATAACGAGTGCGGCTCCGGCACGACTGCGCGGGCGCTGCTCCGCCAGCCGCGCGTCGGCCTGCCGTCGAAGGTCCGCCATCACCTCCGCGGGAACGAGACGCACCGTCAGAGCGATGAGCGCCGGCAGCAAGATGACGTCGTCCAGGTAGCCGAGCACCGGGATGAAGTCCGGTATGAGGTCGATGGGGCTCAGGGCATATGCCGCCGTTGCTGCCGCGAGCGCCTTCACGTACCACGGCACACGCGGGTCACGGACAGCCAGATAGAGTGCCAGGATGTCCCGCTTCATCCTGCCGGCCCAGGCCTTCAGGCGGTCGGCCGCGGATGCGTGCGCGGCTGCCCGGTGGCTGGCATCTCTGCCAGGGCTGCCTTCATCGCCTCGCGTTGTTTCAGGAAGCATCAGCCTCCATTCTCTCACACCTTCCTGTGCGCGCAGGCAGGCTCGGGAGCCTGAGACTTCCGGCCAAACAGGGCCGAAACAGGGGGACACCGTGCACGGTCCGGAAGGACGTGCGCCGCGTATGGGCAGGGGAGAGGCATGCCTCTCCCGTTGTACCGCGGGAGCAGGTGGCGTCGTCGTTACCATCCACCCCACCATGTTGGCGGCACTGTGGGGACACCATACCCATTTCACGTTCAAATGCGAGCACAGCCGCAGTCGGCCGTCACGGGATGGCGGGCGAGGCATACCTCGCCCCTGCGAGCAGGGAACAGAAGTCAACGTCGACGTGCGGTTAGTAGCGGTCGCGCGCCGTGCGCATGATGAGCACGATGAGCCCCAGCATGAAGATCGCCGCGAGGGCGAAGATGGCCCAGATGAACCAGTCGCTCACGCCGGAGTCCTGCGCCGGGATGTCGATGGTCTCGTTCGCCGGAGTGACGGGCGCCGTCGCGACCGAGCCGGTAGTGAACGAGCCCTCGACCCACGAGCCAACGGCATCGCCGCGCACGGACCGAACCCGCCAGAAGTAGTTGCTCCCGGCCGCAAGCTGAGTGCTGCAGACCCAGGAGGTGTTCGTGAGGAGGCTCTCGCCGCCGAACGACGCGACCACGCTCGCGTACTCAGGATCCTTCGCCAGGACAAACTCGAAGCCGTCGACCGTCGCCTGGCAGTCCCAGGTGAACGCCGGCGTCAGGCTCACGCCCGTGGCGCCGATGTTCGGCACGAGACCCTCGACGGGGCATAAGGTCGGCGTGAAGCTCCGCTGCACCGACCACGGGCTCAGGAACGGCTCGATGGCGCGGACGCGCCAGCCGTAGCGCTGGCCGCTCAGGAACTCCGTCGTATCGCCCGAGGGCGAGATGACGATGTCCTCTTCGTCGCTGGTCAGGGTCCAGAGCGGCCAGGAGACCGACGCATCGTGGTAGTACGTTATCTGGTACTCGTCGACCTCGTCCAGGTTCTCCCAGTCGAACGCCACCACCGCGTCCCGGTTGCAGTTGCACTCGTTGACATCCAGGTGGGCGCGGTCCTCCGGAGACTCCAGCTTGGGCCCGCGCTTGCAGAGCGTATCGCGAAACACGAAGATGCGCTGGCCCTGGCTGTCGATGGCGAAGACGTCGTTCTCCTTGTCGTTGCCCCAGAGCGTGCCGGCGGGGTGGGCCGTCGTGAAGACGCCGGCCGCCTCGAACTCCACGCCATCGGGCAAATCCTCGATGACGTGGTCGTACTCGAGGTCGGCGCACGGCGCGCAGGTCGGGCAGAGCCAGCGGGTCATGCCACCCGTGTCGTCCGACGCGGGTTCGATGCGCAGCGCGTACAGGGTTCCCTCGGGGCCGAGCAGCAGCCCTCCGATAGCCTGGCCGCCGCCCAGGCGCGTTATGTCGTCATCCATCGGCTCCCAGTCGTCGTACACGCCGAGCTTCCAGCGCCACAGTCCCTCGTCGTCACCATCTGTGGCGGCATAGAACCACCCGTTCTGCTCGAAGGCGACATCGGCCAGCACCTGCACGGCGCCGTCACCGAGAGGCTCGTCGATGAGCGTCCAGCTCGCGCCTCCATCGGTCGAGTACGAGACATAGCCGTCGGTGCTCCCGGCGAACAGCGTGCCGTCCGCAGCCATGGACAGCATATTGATCTCATCCAGCCCCGTGTCCATCGGTTCGTCCGACCAGCTCCGGGCGTGGTTTGTGCTCTTCATGACCTCGCCGCCGGGAATCGCCGCGTAGAGAGTGTTCTCGTCGACGACAACGATGTCCAGCAGCGGCTCGGGCGACTTCCTCTGCCACTTCCAGGGGCTGCCGGCGTCGTGCGACACCGCGATGCGGTCGCCGTTCTGCACGGCGACGTACAGGGTGCGGTCCTTGCCGAACTGCACGCTCATGGCAATCATGACCGCCTCGGTGTCCGAGTCGATTGTCAGCACGCGCTCCCAGCGCTTGCCGAGCGGGTCGGTGAAGCTCTGCCAGACCGATTCAGGGCCCCACGGATTCGAGGTAGTCAGGAACAGGTCCTTCCCATCAGGTGTTACCAGCAGGTCCGTGAGCGTGAACTCGGTATCGATGAGCGCCATCTGCCGCCAGAGGTCGCCATAGGTGCTCGCGGAGAAGGCGCTCTCATCCAGGGCCACTCCCGGCATGCTCGATGTGCCGCAGTAGGCCAGCGAGACGTCCGGCGCCCAGACCACGTACGCGTGCCCGGGGCCGGTAGGCGGAACAGAGGCAGCCTCCCAGTCGGGAGACGCCGCCCACGGGTCGACGCAACGCCACACCTGCGTGTTGAGGTCGCCCGGGGACACCGGCTCGCGTTCACCTGCAAGCAGCGTGCCATCGTCCAGGTCGCCTCGGTACGCAATGCTCCAGATATCGATGTCGGAGCCGCCGTCGACATCCATACGCCCGTCGATCGCCGGGTCAAGCTCGTCCTCGATGATGCGATAGACATCGTCGTTGTAGTCAGGCTCGCGCTCCAGGCTCAGGAAGAGCGAGCGGCTCTCTTCATCCTCGCTCGAAAAGTCCGAGGGCAACGCCAGCGTGGCGCGGAGATAGGTCACGCCCACGGCGACGCCGGCCTCGAGCAGTTCCAGAGGATAGTCCGGGTCGAGAAATGCCCAGTCGGTCCCGCCGTCGTCGACATCCCTCTCACCAAGACAGAGGAACGTCCTGTTCTGCAGCCCGGCATCGAGCGTCCCATCCGCCCCCGTCGCGCAGACGACGACCAGCGTATGGTCATGTCCGTAGGCCGGAGAGTACGCCAGCGCCGCCACGTCGGCGCCGATGTGGGCCGGATCCGTCATGTCGACGGTCAGCTTCTGCTTCTGCCAGTACGACCAGGCGCAGCCGCCCTGCAGCACGTACACCTCTCCGTTGCTGAGGTCGTCGCCCCAGGAAGCCGTGCCGACGGCAATCTCGCGATACTCGTCGCCGCCGTCCGAGTACACTCCGGATATCGCGATGGAGGTGACTTCCTCTCCGGCAGCCAGCGCCGGCAGGTTCACGTCCTCCCACTTGAAGCCGCCGTCAAGCGTCACGAACAGCCTGTTGCCGCCGTCAGTCAGCGCCGCCACGATGCCCTCGTTATCCGGCGCAACGGCGATGAGGGTGGCCGGCAGCGTCGCGCCTGACTGGTCCAGGCACTTCGTCATCTCCTGCCAGTCGAGGCTGTAGTTCTGCGAGCGATAGAGCCGGCCGTTCTCGGCGTCCACGGCATAGATGAGACCGTTGTCGCCGGCGGCTATGCCGGTGACCTCCGAGGGAGACACGATGGTCAGGTCGTTGTCGCCCGGCAGGTCGATCTCAGCCCATTCCAGTATGGGGACAGCGGCCTGCACTATTGGGGCAGATGGAAGAAGCAGACTGAGCGAGGTGAGAGCGGCCGCCGTGCGCCTGGCGAATCGATTCATGACGCACCATTGTATGTGTAGAATGTCAATATTTGGTGAAGGCGCACTACACCGCCTCGCGTTCGAAGCAGTGCGACAACTTCACCGTTTCTTGATATTTGTCTGCCATACTGCTCGCAGCGCGCCACACTGGGCGCGCCGATATTTGAAACAGGTGGAACGAGAAATGATACACGCCAGGCGGCTTCTCTGCGTCATGCTCCTCGGACTGCTGGTCCTACCGCTGGCAGGCTGCAAAAAGGACGAGCAAGCGACCGACGGTGGAACGACACGGTACACCGTGGCGCGAGGCGATATCACCGTCGAGGTCTCGGCCTCCGGGAACCTCGCCTTCTCCACGACCGAGGACCTCGCCTTCGACATGGCAGGGACGGTTGAGGATGTGTTCGTGAAGGAAGGAGATTCGGTAAAAGCGGGCGACGTCGTGGCGACGCTTGATACAGCCGACTGGGAAGCGAAGCTCCGTTCTCTGAAGATGTCCGTGCTCTCCGCCCGCAAGAGTCTGAAGCAGGCGGAGTACTCGCTCGACCAATTGAAGTCGGAGACGTCGACTTCGATCACGGGCGATGTCGTCATCAGGGATTGCTGCAACGATGAGGACATCGAACTCCAGGAGATGGAGGTCGAGAGCGCCCGTCTCAGGCTCGAGGACGCGGAGGCGAACCTCGCGGAGCACCTGGTGCAGAGCCCCGAGGTCGTCGCGCCCTTCGATGGCTTCGTTACGAGCGTCAGTGCCGAGGGGGGCGACGAGGTGATGAACGGCTCCGTCGCCGTTACCATCGCCGACCCCGACCGATACGAGGTCGTCATCTACGTCAGTGAGAACGACATCTCGCAGGTATCGGAGGGGATGCAGGCGGAGGTCACCGTCGACACCTTGTCGCTCACGCTGCCCGCCGAGGTAACGGCCATCGCCCCGACTGCTTCGGTCTCATCCGGCGTGGTCAACTACAAGGTCACGGTCGAGGTGGCCACGCTCGCGGCCTATGCCGAGCAGTTGCAGCAGCAGATGGCTGCCACTCAGCAGCAGATGGCCCAGGCGAGACAACAGATGCAGAACCACATCGCTTCGGGTGAGATGCCGGACCAGTTGAAGCAGGCTGTCGAGTCCGGACAGATGACGCAGGAAGAAGCCGAGGCCGTCATGAAGCAGATGCAGTCCGGAGGAGGGCCGCAGGGAACGGCCCCGCAACAGATGGGCCCGCCGGACTCGATGCTCGAAGGCGTCCATCTGCGCGAGGGCCTCAGCGTCAGCGTTACCCTCATCGTTACTCAGAAGTCAGACGTGCTCGTCGTTCCGAACGCGTCCATCAGCACGCGGCGTGGCCAGGCCTACGTCACCGTCGTAGCCGAGGACGGCACCGAGGAGGAGCGGCAGGTCACAACCGGCGTGAGCGACTGGCAGTTGACTGAGATAACCGACGGGCTCGCCGAGGGCGAAATCATCAAGACAACAGGCACGGTGAGCAGCACGGGCAACTTCCCGGGTCCGGGCGGCATGATGTTCGCCATGGGAGGGAGGCCCCGGTAGTGATCAGGCTCGAGGGCATCACCAAGACCTACCCCATGGGCGACCGCGAGCTGACCGTACTTCACGGCATCACCTTCAGCATCGCGCGCGGAGAGATGGTTGCCATCATGGGGCCGTCAGGCTCGGGCAAGTCAACCACGCTCAACGTGCTGGGGTGCCTCGACCGGCCGACCTCGGGAAGCTACGTCCTCGACGGCAGAGACGTGAGCCGCCTCAACCGCCACGAGTTGGCGGACGTTAGGGCGAAGAAGATAGGTTTCGTCTTCCAGTCTTACAACCTTCTGCCGCGCATGAACGCGCTGGAGAACGTGAAGCTGGGGCTGAAGTACGCCGGCATCCACGAGGCGACACTCGCGAAGGAGGCACTGGCGCGCGTGGGCCTCGCCGAGCGCGCACACCACAAGCCGACTGAGCTGTCAGGCGGCGAGCAGCAACGGGTGGCCATCGCACGGGCACTCTCCAAGCGGCCGCCGGTCATCCTCGCGGACGAACCCACAGGGAACCTCGACAGCCGCGCAAGCGAAGAGATAATGAAGATGCTCGTCGAGCTGCACAAGGAGCAGAACAACACGCTCATCATGATCACACACGAGCCTGACATGGCTGCCTACTGCGAGAGGATAATCCACCTCAAGGACGGTCTGGTTCAGCGGGAGGAACGACTGTGAGGCGCGTGCTTGACCCTCTGCTGTCTGCCTGGTCGAGCGTCGTCGCCCACAAGCTGCGCAGCTTCCTGACCATGCTCGGTATCGTCATAGGCGTCGCCTCAGTCATCGCCCTGCTCGCCATCGGCCGAGGCGCGGAGAACCAGATTATCTCGAGCATCGAGTCGCTCGGCGCCAACCTCGTGCAGATCTCGCCAAGCTTCTACAGAGGGCCGGGGGGCGTGAGAGGCGGCGGCGGCATCACTCAGACACTCACGCTTGAGGATGCCATGGCCATCGAGGAGCAGGTGGAGCACGTCGTCGATGTCGCTCCCATCCTGCAGTCGAGCGCCCAGCTCATCGCCGGAAGCGAAAACACATCGGCGAGCGTCATCGGCACCACGTCCGCCTACCGCGTCACCTACAACCTCGAGGTGGCGACCGGGGCGTTCTTCTCCGACTACGATTACGACCGCGCCGCCAAGGTGGTCGTGCTCGGCGCCACCGTATCGGAGGAGCTGTTCGGCGAAGGCGCGGACCCGGTCGGCGAGACGCTCAAGCTGAACGGCAACATCGTGCGCGTGATCGGCGTGCTCAAGGAGAAGGGCGCGTCGATGATGAGTTCAGACGACTCCGTCTACGTGCCACTCACGTTCGTGCAACAGACATCGGCGCAACAGCGCACCGCGCAGGGGGACCACGTTGTCAGCAGCATCGGGCTCAGCCTCGAAGGGACCGGCTACTCCGAGCAGGTGACAGCGGACATCACGGAGCTACTGCGAACGCGGCACCGGCTGACGGCGGACGCGGAAGACGACTTCAATATCATGTCCACCGAGGAGATTGCCTCCCAGGTGTCCGAGGCGATGGGAATCATGACCATCTTCCTCGGCGCCATCGCCGCCATCTCGCTGCTCGTCGGCGGCATCGGCGTCATGAACATCATGCTGGTCTCGGTGCTGGAGCGGACCCGCGAGATAGGCATCCGCAAGGCGCTCGGAGCACAGGAACGGACCATCTGGACGCAGTTTCTCATCGAAGCGGCGCTGCTCACGTTCACCGGAGGACTCATCGGCATGGCGGCCGGATGGGGCATCGCGTACGGCGTCGGCTACTTCGTCGAGGAGATCACACCCATGGTCGAGCCGGACATCGTCGCCCTTGCCGTCGGTGTCTCGGTCGGCATCGGCCTCTTCTTCGGCTTCTACCCGGCGTGGCAGGCGTCCCGCCTCAACCCCATCGACGCCCTCAGGGCGGAATAGCGCCGACAGCAGGGACACGAAAGGGGAGCCCCGCCTCTCGGAGGCCGGACTCCCCTCGAGCAAACGTCCTGACCGGCGCGGGGTCGGCTACCTCCCCTGGCCGCGGTCGAGTTCCAGCACCGCGTCGAGCAACACGTTCGCACCGGCCGTCATCTGCTCCGGGCTCACGCGCTCGGCTTCGTTGTGGGACACACCATGCTCGCAGGGGATGAATATCATCGAGGTCGGCGCGACGCGCGCGACCTGCAGCGCGTCGTGTCCGGGGCCGGTGACGATGTCCATGTGGCTGTACCCACATTGCTCCGCCGCGTGCCGCACCGCCGTCACGCAACGGGCGTCGAACTGCATCGGCTCCACAGTCCAGAACTTCGTGAGCCTGACATCGAAGCCGCTGCCGGCCGACAGCTTCTCCACGCGGCGCGACAGCTCCTCATCCATCTGGTGCAGCAGCGGCTTGTCAGCGTGGCGCAGGTCGATGGTGAAGGCAACCGAACCCGGGACGACGTTGCGCGAGTTCGGACTCACGGCCACCTGACCGATGGTGGCAAGGCCGTCCGGCGCGTAGTCCCACGCAAGGGCGTACGTCTCGTTTGCGAGCCGGGTGAACATCGTCATGGCGTCGCGGCGCATGGCCATGGGAGTGGTGCCGGCGTGCCCCTGGGTGCCCTTGATGACGACGTCGTACCAGAGCTGTCCGCGCGCTCCCACGACCACTCCGATGGTCTTGTTCTCCATCTCCAGCACCGGCCCCTGCTCGATGTGCAGTTCGAGGTAGGCGCCGAGCTTGTGCCCCGCCGTCCAGGGTCCTCGGTACCCGATGCGCTCCAACTCCTGCAGGAACGTCACTCCCTCGGGGTCCCTGGAAGCATAGGCCCAGTCGAGCGCGTAGGCGCCGGCGAACACGCCGGAGCCGAGCAGCGGCGGGAACCGGCAGCCCTCCTCGGCAGTCCAGTTGATGAGCTCGAGGGGGGCGTTGGGGTGATAGCCGGCCCCATCGAGCGTGCGCAGCACTTCCAGCCCGGAGAGGACGCCGGCAGTACCGTCGAACTTGCCGCCCGCGAGCTGCGTATCGAGGTGGCTGCCGAAGCTGATCGGAGGCAGGGAGGAGTCGCGTCCTGCCAACCGCGCGAAGATGTTGCCCATCTCGTCGATCGCAATGGAGCAACCCATCGCGGCGCAGGCGTCCACGAACCAATCGCGGGCCTGCCTGTCGGCATCGCTGAGAGGCAATCGCGTGATGCCTCCACCCGGAGTCCCTCCGAACCGGGCGGTCTCCATCAGTGTGTCCCAGAGTCGCTCTCCGTTCACGCTCAGACGCTGCATGGTCTCTCCTCTCTACCGGCATCATTCCGGCCGACGCCATGGTTGCTGGTCGCGAGGTCGCAAGAATGAGGGCAGACCGGCCGCCCCCCTCCCGAAGAAGCGGAAGGGAGACAACGACTGTCTACGAAAGCACGTCGAGCACGGTCAGGTAGACCGCCGGCTCCTCCGCAAGCTCCTCGAGGTCGCGGATGGGCCGCCACGAGCGCCGGATGACCAGCGGGCTGAGCCAGCGGCTCGCCATGCGCGGCGTCAACGGCGATCCGGTCTCCGCCAGCCGCCTGAGCACCGCGAGCCCAGATTCATCGTCTTCGACGTAGAGCCGACTCGAGACGCTCATGTCGGCCAGCACGCGGAGCCGCAGGACCTCGCCGCCATGTGACACGTAGCAGCCGTCGCAGAGCAGCGGCACCGAACGGTGCACGCCCACGTCGTAGGGGAGCCGCGCTTCGCCCCAGAGCGCGGAGAGCATCATTGCGGGGGTGCCGACCGCCTCGCCGCCGGGCGAGTGGATGACCATCCCCGCGGCCAGCCCGAGCGGCAGCAGAGGAGGATACCGGTCCTCAAACAGGAAGCGGAAGCGGTACGAGTCGATGTAGCGCAGTTCGCACACAACCGGCCCGCCGGGGACCTCATCCTGCAGCGGCGAGTACACGAAGGAGACCATGCTGACGGTGAATCAGTCTAGCCTCCGCCCGCACCGAGCGTCAAACCGTCCGGATACCGGTGACTCCTCGCCCGAGGCCGGGGACGAGGAGCACTGGAACGGCACGAAGCCGTCCGGGGGACCATTGACTTCCGGGGGTGTTCGGCATACTGTCATATACGGGCGAACGCGCCCGGAAAGGAGGCTCGTATGGGGGACACCAAGACCAGCACCGGACTCGAGCCTAACATCGCCGGTTTGCTCTGCTACGCTGCGGGATGGATAACGGGGCTCGTCTTCTACTTCGTGGAGAAGGAAGACCGCTTCGTCCGCTTCCACGCCATGCAGTCGATCGTGGTGTTCGGAGCACTCACGGTAGCCGCCATGGTATTGAGCGTCATTCCGCTCCTCGGATGGATACTCGGATGGCTACTCGGAGTCCTCGGCCTCGTGCTCTGGATCCTGCTGATGGTCAAAGCCTACCAAGGCCAGATGTACAAGGTGAAGTGGGCCGGCGACTTCGCCGAGAAGCACATCTAGCACATAGGGAACGTACATCCGGAGGGGGACGGCGGCGTGCGCCGTCCCCTTTCTCGTTCCGCTCGCCGGTCCGTTGCCACTGCGCGTGCGAACGCGTATCCTCTTCCAGCACAGGGAGGAACCATGCGCGAGGACATCTGCTTCACCGACGCCACAGGGCTGGCCCGGCGAATCCGTCAGAAAGAGGTCTCTCCGGTTGAGGTTGTCAGAGCCCATCTGGAGCGTATCTCAGCCATCAATCCGAGGCTGAACGCGGTCGTCACTTTTGCCAGCAATGCGCTGGAGCAGGCCCGGCTCGCCGAGCGCGCCGTCATGCGGGGCGACATCTCCGGTCCGCTCCACGGCGTGCCGTTCACGTGCAAGGACATGTTCGACGTCGCCGGCGTCCGCACGACCCGCGGCTCGAAGCTGTTCGAGCATCGCGTCGCCGATACCGACGCGACCACCGTGGCGAGGCTGAAGCGCGCCGGCGGCATCTTCCTGGGCAAGACCAACGTTCCCGAGTTCGCCCTCTGGTGGGAGACGGACAACCGCGTCTTCGGCAGGACGAACAACCCCTGGAATCTGGGGCGCATCACCGGAGGTTCGAGCGGCGGCGAAGCGGCCGCCATCGCCGCGGGGCTCTCACCGCTCGGCATCGGCAGCGACGTCGGTGGCTCCATCCGCATGCCGGCGCACTACTGCGGCATCGTGGGCCTCAAGCCGACGCACGGTCGCGTGCCGCTCACCGGCCACTGGCCCGAAACCCTGCTGCGGGCACAGCACGTGGGGCCGATGGCGCGCACGGTGCGCGACGTCGCCCTGGGGCTTCACCTGATGTCCGGGCCGGACGGCATAGACCACGAATGCGTCCCCGTGCCGCCGCCGGATACGCTGGAGTCCATCGATCGGCCTATCAAGCTGCGCGCCGGTTGGCTGGCCGACGGCGCCTTCGCCCCCGTCGACCCGGAGGTGCAGGCGATCGTGCGGAAGGCGGCCGCTGCGCTGGAGTCCGCCGGCTGCAGCGTCGAGCACGTCGACCTCTCCGTTCTCGCCGAGAATCCGGCCTCGACGGTGTCCGGCCCCGTCTGGGCAGTGGAATCCGGCTACTACTTCGAGCCGTTCGTCCGGGGACGCGAGTCGGAGCTGTATCCCTTCATGCAGAAGCGTCTGGCCAATCCATGGCCGGACATGCGGGAGTACCTGAAGGGACTGGCAGGATGGGAAGCCCTGCGGCACGGCATGACGGCCTTCTTCCACGACTACGACCTGCTGCTCTGTCCGACGATACCGGTGCCCGCATACGAACACCACGCCAGGGAGCTCACTATCGACGGCGTGACCGTTCCCGCGCGGCAGAAGCTGAACACGGCCATGGTCTGGGACCTGACCGGCTCCCCGGCCATCTCGGTTCCCTTCGGGATGAGCGCCGACGGTCTGCCCATCGGCGTGCAACTGGTCGGGCGCCACTTCGACGAGGCAACCGTGCTCAGGGCGGCGATGGCGCTGGAAGAGGTCTCAGACGTTCGGAACGTACACCCGCCGCTGACGTGACCCGGGCGGACGCCGCGGCCCATCTCCCCGGTCGCTACTGCGGCATCCGCCGCCCGCCTCCGGGCCCGATGCCGGGGCCGCCCATCTGACCGGGCCTGGCGGAGCCGACCGCGGTCAACGGCCCCGACACGGTGAACTCGGCGTACCGAGTGCCGCCGGAGTACGTTCCGCCGGAGTACAGGCCATCGACGGCCGTTCCGGTCGACGAGCCACCCGTGTAAATGACGTAGGTTTCGCCATCCCTCAGCTCGGGCGAACCGAACACCACCGACTGGTAGGCCTTCGACGGCAGGAAGGTGAGAACACTCTCACCGCCGGCTGTCTCGATGCGGAACAGCGTGCCGGCCGCCTGAGCCGCAGCAAAGTCGACGATAACGCTGCGCTGACTGGACGACGTGTCCGGCGCCTGGGCCATGCCGGAGCTGCCGGCCGCGACCAGGAGCCCGCCGGTCATGACGAAGCCCCGCATGTAGTCGAGCGCCCCGTTCCAGTTCGATGTCGGGCCGTGGACGATGACCACGCCGCCGGTCATCGTGACAGCGCCGTTGACATCCAGTCCGTCGCCCAGGGCGTCGACCGCCAGGTAGCCGCCGTTGATCTCCAGGTACGTGTCCGCGGACGAGGCAAAGCTGTCCTGCCCCGGCCGAATCCCCATCATGCCGGAGCCGTCGTTCCCGGCGCTCACGTTGACACCGTCGTCGCTGGAGACGATGTGGATAGTCCCGTCATCGATCGTGATGACCGCGCTCTCAATGCCCTCGTAGCTGGCGGTGACGCCGATGACCCCGCCCGCGATGTGCACGCTTGCGTCGGCGTGCCTGCCGTCGTCGCCGGTCGCCAGCGTCATTTGGCCGCCGCTGATGCTGATGCTGCCGTTTGAATGAACGGCGTCGTCGGACGAGTCGATGCTGATGCTGCCTCCGGTCACGATGAGATCAACGCCCGCCTTGAGTCCCTTGGCGCTGTCGGCCGTGTCCGTGCCCGCGCTCTCCACCGGCCGCTGCATGCCCGGGCCAGCCGGGAACGAGTCAACGTGCTGGCTTGCTTCGGCGCTTCCGCCACCGGACGTAATCGCTATCGTCCCGCCGCTCACCAGAAGGCTGGTCTCGGCCTGGATGCCGTCCATTCCGGCGCTGATGCTGATTTTGCCGCCCTCGATGAAGACGAACCCCTTCTCCGCATCCTCGTCGTTGCTCGCCTGTATCCCATCCCCGCCGGCGGTCACTGTGATGCTGCCGTCCCGGACGGCGACGGAATCCCTTCCCTTGATGCCGTCGTTCACCGCATCGACGGTGATGACTCCGCCGGCTATCTTGAGGTCGTCCTTGGACTGGATACCGTTGTCGTAGTTCGCCTCCACCGCCAGCGAGCCGCCGCCGTTGATGGTCAGGTCGTCGTGGCTGAAGATGGCGGCGTTCGGCTCGCCGGACTCGGGGTCTTCGAAGAGATACCGGGCACCGTCCGCCACGCGGTTCACTGTGCCCGCGGCAAGCGTGATGACCGTCTTCTCGGCGTTCACGACGTAGATTGGAGCGCTCGTGGAGCAGGTGATGTCCGCCCCGTTGAGCACGAGCCTGACGGTCTTCTTGTCATCAGTGTCGACCCGTATCCAGCCGCCGTCCAGCGTGCCGCTGATGACGTACATGCCTGAGGACGTGACCGTGACGGTGCTGCCGTCGACCGTCGCCCCGCGCCCTTCGACGCTGATGACATCGCCGTCCAGCGTGATGCTTGTAGCGCCGGAGCTGTTCCAGTCCTGGTCAAGGTCATCGACGTCCCAGGCCACCAGGACCGTCCCCACAGCGGCGACCGTGCTCCGCACGGTGCCGGCTGCGGCCGAGGTGACAGATGGTGCACCGGTCGATGGACTGGTTGCTGCATCGGCCTGCGGCGCGCCCACGGTGGAACACGCGGCCGGGAGCAGCACAAGCGCCATCGCCACTACTGTCAGCACGATTCGTCTCACTGTTAAGGTCATTGCGCCTTCCCGTCGTCAGTGTCAGAGATGCTCTCCGCAGCTAGCTGATGAAGACCTCGACCTTCGCCTCTCCGGCAAGTTTGTTCAACTCGCTCGTGAAGCCCGCCCAGTCGAAGCTCGACTGCCGCCGGTACTGGTAGTGCATCGACACGCGGCCGTCGATGGTCGACATCGTCTCCAGACTCAAGTCGCGCAGGCGCTGCTGCAGGAACGACGTCAATCCTTCCTCCAAGGCCGGGAAGGACGGCTGGTCGACCGATATCATCAGATGGCCCCGTCCCGACGTGCCGCTGTGGTCACCGATCAGCCGCTGCAGCCACAGCGCCAGGGCGACGACCGCGAAAAGGATGACGATGGCCATCAGGTTGCCGGTGGCCGCGCCGATGGACGAGGCGATGAGCAGCAGCAGGAAGCCTATCTCCGCCGGGTCCTTGATGGGCGTCCGGAAACGGACGAAGGAAAGCGCTCCCAGCAGCCCGATTCCCAGCGGGATGGACGTCTGGATGACCAGGAATATCATGGTGATGGCCGGGCCGCCCACCAGGAAGACGCGGTGCACGCCCGCGCCTATGTGCCTGGAGCCGTAGAAGACCTGGTACAGCAGGTACGCCACAGTGGCCGCAACCAGCGACACGCCGACGCGAACAACCGCTTCCCAGATCCCCAGGGGCGCCTGAAACAGTTCGGCAATCTCTTCGAGCATCTCTCTCTCCTCAACCGTGACTGGCTAGGGTTGAACCACCATACCTGACGGCGACAGCCGTCCGACCGAGCCGGGCCGCTCGCCGTGCGCATCGATGCAGGCCGAGTACTTCGAGAACCGTGTCCAATCCGTGTGCAGCAAACGTGCGCCCCGCAATGCCGGCGGCAACTCCATCGACCGCCCCTTTATCTCCAGGACGGCGCCGGGCAACTCCAGGCCATGCTCGCCGTTGCCCGGCTCCGGCATGACCATCGTCGAGCGGATGCGGCAATCGAGCGCCACGCGCTGCTCGGTCAGAATGTCCTCGAAGCGGTAGCGCCAGTAGGATATCCTCGCCACCGGCAGCAGCAGCCCGGAGGGGAAGTAGCCGAGCTTCGCCAGACGCTCCATCAGGACCGGAACCGGGAGGATGCCCCGCGCCAGGGCGGATGGCCCGAGGTTCTCCGCCGGCACCTGGAACCTGACGCGCTGCTTCGTACCGGCGAAGCCCCTTCGCCTCTTCAACTCGAGGAATACGTTCTGCATGCCTGCCAGGTGGCCGTCTTCGCCGTACCAGCGGATGCGGACCTTGTCCTTCAGATAATCGCCGGAAGAGGACCGCTCGTGCTGGTCAAGGTCGACAGTATCGAAGTAGAGGCTGTTGACCTGCTCGGACGGGTACTCCCGGGCCGGCAGGCAGACATGCCGCAGCAGCCCGAGAGCCAGCCCTGTCTCCATCGGCGCGAGGTAGTACTTGCGCTCGAACCGCTCCGGCAGCGTACATACGGCGCCGTTCGGTGCTCCGTACAGGTGCGCGGACACGCTACGCCCCCTCCGCGGCCGCAAAGGCGGCGGCCGCCTCATGGCGCTGGTGGATGCGGTCGATGAGCTGCTGTACGGCAGAGTCGAAAGCGGGTTCGCCGACTTCCGCCGCGGCATAGGGAGCGATGAGCCCGGCCATGTCGCGGCACTCACGCTCGAGCGCCTTTGGGTCAAACGGGCCGGCGACGCTCTCCCGGACGGAGTCGACGTAGCGCTCGCAGTAGACAGGGTCGTCCAGCAGGTAGCGTATCAGCGGCCAGTTGGCGCCGACATCGTTGCGATCCAGCGTGACCGTGCGGCCGGGACCGCGAGGCGCCGGCATTCCTCCCGGGCCGGGAGGAAGAGCCGGTGCGCCCATGCTGCCGCCAGCCAGGACCTGGTTGTGGTCCCAGGAGACCCAGTTCAGCAGTCCGGTATCCGGGTCGTGGTAGAGGTAGAAGTTGTGCGACATCTGCCCGTACGTATCCCAGTGCTGCAGGACCGCGCTCAGCGCGAGCCACTCGAGGAAGCCGTCCACATTGAAGACGGACTCCAGCTCCGCCCGCCACGCGGCGGGGTTCGAGGCGCGCTTGTCCGAGTGGAGCACGGCATACAACTCCTCGATGTCGCTCCAGTCCGCCGCTTGCTCGTTGTTCTCCTTCTGGAAGCTGAGGCTGAGCTCGTCGAATGTGCCCTGGGCCAGGCTGGCACCGCGGCCGTCCGCCTCATAGATATTCCCCGAGCCTTCACCGAAGAACCGGTCGACCACCGTATCGTCGACCACCTCTATCGCCACGTAGAGCCCAAGGCTGACTGGCCCTTCGCCGTGGTCGAGAACGACCTCGTAGAAGGCCGTCTCCGCCGCGGGCAGCCCTGCCGCCCTCAGGACATCAGCCGCCAGCGCGTCCCGCATGAACGTTGCGTCGCTGAACGCATTCGAGAGCGAGAGTTGCTTGAAACCGTAGAAGCGCTGGTTGCCGGTCTCCGGGTGCCCGTTCTCGAACTGGTCGAAGTCCAGCTTGAGCGGCAGCTTCTGCGAGCCGCTGTTCCAGCCGCTCCGCAGCGAGGAGTTGCCCTTGTAGCGAACGCCGACGTTCGTCCAGGTCAGGCCGTCGCACTCGATTCTGGCCGGCACCCACATCGGGTTGACCGGCGTCATGTCTATCCATCCAGGCATCCCCGGCACCCTGGGACGGCCGGGCCGCTCCGCGCCACGCGGGCCGAGCAGTTCGGTCAAGTTCGCCTGCATCGCCTCCCAGTCCTCCGGAGAGATGGTGATCTCCAGTCGCTTCACCTCGTCATCGGGGAAGACGGCATCGTAGTCGGGAGCGACACCATCGCCGTGGGTCTCTTCCGTCCAGCCTGCCGGGCGCACGACCTGTTCCCTGCCTGGAGGAGACACCTGGTCCTCCGTTGCGCACCCCGGCAGAAGCGTTACCGCGAGCGCGGCAAGCGCAACCAGGCAGGCCGCCCGTGCGTGGTTCATCGCTCCGTCCCGTCTCCAGGCGTTGTCGTCACGGCGAACTCATTATGACGGATAACTATCAATAACTCATGAATGGCCAGGGGAACCCGGCCATTGAAAGAGCAACCGGCTGCAAGTAGAATGCCGCGCAGTCTACGGGTAGGGAGGGAATGTGAAGCTCTTCAAGGCGAAGTGGGGCCTCGTTCTCCGGGCGCTCGTCCTGGTGTTGCCTCTCATCGGGTTCAAAGCGCTGGTGCACTACCTCGGCTGGGACGTCATCCCGGTGGGCACGCTGACCTCCGCCCTCATCACCGGCACCGTCTTCGTCGTCGCCATCATCCTCGCCGGCGTCATGACCGACCTCAAGGAGAGCGAGCGAATTGTGAGCGAGTTCTCCGCCTCCATCGAGACGCTCTACAACGACGCCAGGCTGATGGAGCCGGACGTAGACGCGGCGGCCGTTCTCTCGCACCTGCGCGACCTCATCCGCGTGTCCATCGCGAACTTCGAGCGCAAAGGCAGTTGGAAGCTGAGCGAGGTCAGCCCGGCGCTGCGGCGCATCGAGGAGGACGTGCGGACTCTGAACCAGAAGGGCAAGCCTCTGTCCATCCTGCTGCGCATGCGCAGCGAGCTGACCACGCTCAAGAGGCTTTCATACCGCGTCGAGAGCATCAAGGAGACCGCCTTTCTGCCGGCCGCTCACGCCATCGCCGAGGTCGGCGTCTGCGCCATCGTCCTGGTGCTCATACTCTCGGCCATCGAGCCGTTCCGCGAGGGTCTGCTCATCATGGGCGTCATCTCCCTCCTGCTCATTAGCACCGTGCTGCTCATCGATGACATGGACGACCCTTTCAGCGGGCACGCCGCGGTGGACATGAGGGTCATCCGTAAGCTGGACCGGTTCCTGGACGAGCGCCCCAACGGCGCCCCAGATAGCAGGTAGCCGGTACCACGCGGCGCTTCGTCCCGGCTGTGGAGCGCCCTCAGGCCGGGACGCCTGAGGACCGGCGCACCACGGTCACCACGCCCGATAGCGTGAAGGAGGCGAACTCGCTCCCGGGCGTGTACTCCCCGCCGGAGTACAGGCCGTCGACAGCGGCGCCGGTCGACGTGCCACCGGTGTAGATGACGCAGTCCATGCCGGCTGCCAGCGCCGGCGAGCTGAAGACCATCGACTGGTAGTTCCTCGGCGGCGCGCAGGTCAGCAGCTCCTCACCATCCCGCGTGCGGAGGTGGAACAACGTTCGGGCCGGCAGCGACCCGGGGAAATCCACTTTGATGCTCGGCTGAGCGGAAGCCGTCCCGGGGGCTTGAGCCCTCTGGAGCCCTCCCGCAGCCACGAGGACTCCGCCATTCATCGTGCAGGACCGCATGTAGTCCACGGCGTTGTCGCCATGCGAGCTTGTGCTGAGGACAGCCACCCCGCCGGTCATGACCATCCTGCCGTTCACGTCGACCCCGTCGCCGCCGCATTCTATCGCGAGGTAGCCGCCGCTGATTTCGAGGAGCCTCCGGCCGACCGCGTCACGGTCGTTCTCCTCATCATAGGTGAGAGCGCCCCGGATGTTGATTCCATCGTCTTTCGCCGCAATATGCACCGTGCCGTCGCTGACGGCAACCACCGCGCTCTCGATACCCTCGTAGCAGGCCGTGATGCGCAGGTCGCCGCCGGAGACATCGAACGATTCGACGGCGCGTATGCCATCGTCGGCTGAGGCCAGCGTGATAGCGCCTCCGCTGACGACGACACGCCCGCCGCAGTGAACAGCGTCGTCAAAGGAGTCGACGCTGATGATGCCTCCGGCAAGCAGCACCTCAGCGCCCGCCTTAAGCCCCCTCGTGCTCGGTCCCGGCACGCCGGCGCTCGTCTCGTCATCCCAGTCGTCGTAGCTGTCCTCGTCCGGCCGGAAGGTATGCCCTGCCCCCGACGTCACGGCGAGCGACCCTCCGCTGACGACGATGCTCGTCTCCGCCTGGATGCCATCCAGAGCGGCATCGATGGACAGGGTGCCGCCCTCGATGAGCACGAAACCCTTGCCCGCGTCGACGTCGTTGCCGGACTGCATCCCGTCGCCTCCGGCTTTCACCGTGATGCTGCCGTCGCGCACGGCGATGGAGTCGCGGCCGCGTACGCCGTCGTTGACCGCATCCACCGTGATAGTGCCGCCGGTTATCTTCAGGTTGTCCTGGCACTGGATGCCGTTGTAGTAGCGCGCCGTTACGGTGAGCGAACCGCCGCCGTTGATGGTCAGGTCATCGTGACTGTAGATGGCGGCGTTCGGCAGAGCCGACGCCGCGTCCTCGCCGGCGGCCGCCACCACATCAGACACTCGATTCGCTGTGCCCTCCGCGAGCGTGAGCACCGTCTTGCCGGCGTTGAGCACGAGGATGGGCGCACTGAGGAAGCAGGCGATATCGGCTCCGTTCAGAACGAGCCGAACCGTGTCTGTATTCGGAGCATCGACTCTGAACTGGCCGTCGTTCAGGGTGCCGCTGACCACGTACGTGCCCCCGGATGTGAGTTCAACGACGTTCCGGCTGACGCCCGCCCCCGGACCGTCGACGCGCGCGGTCTCACCTTCCAGCGTGATATGGGTTGCCGACACGTCGTCCCAGCCGGCATCGAGATCGTCCTGGTCGTAGGTAACACGGACAGCGCCCGCCCCGTCAGCCAGGACCACGGGAGCGGCCGGTGGCTGGTGCATGGAGGGGCCACACGTGGCCGACGACAACACGAGGGTGGCCAGGAGTATGGCCAGTGCAGCTCTTCGTCCGACTGCAGTCATGCTGCTCACGTCTCTCTTCGGATACCCATCCGCCCCCGAACAGCCCGTTGTCAGGCGGTCGGCAGTTCGCGCCGGACGGGTTCGCTCGAACGGGTTACCTGCCTCCCGCCGTCCGCCGCACGCCGCACGCCGGGTCAATTATCGCCCATCGCGGCCGTGGACGCGAGAGAAGCGGCGTGAGCCCATGCGGATGGTACACTTCGCTCGACTCAACCTACAGAAAGGACAGCAGGTATGAAGGTCAAGATAGACCAGGACGGCTGCATCGGCTGCGGCACCTGTACGCACGTCTGTGACGACGTCTACGTGCTCGATGACGATGGTAAGGCGTGCATCGTCGAGCAGTATCGCAAGGGCGCGCCGGACAGCGGCGAAGTGCCTGACTCACTTGCGAGCTGCGCGAGCGAGGCAGCGACCTCCTGCCCGGTCCAGGTCATCAGCACCGAGTAGGCGGTCCAGATCCATACATCTGCCGCGAATCGTCAGGCGCCGCGCAGGTGCAGCCCGCGCCATACGAGAAGGCGTAGGGCGGACAGCACCGCGCGTATCTGACGGATGTCTGTCTGCGGCCACTCCTGCCACCCTCTATTGACTGCCGGCAGTCGCCGGTGCAACGATTCACCGCAGGATGCCTGCTCCCCGCACGGCATCCACGGCGACGGAAGCAGCGACACATTCCGCCATGACGCGAGAAGGGCTCCCGGGCGCGCAGCCACACAGGAGTCTCGCTCGCAGAGGCGCGTGCGACACCAGCAATTCGGCTATCTGTTGACGCGACCGACAAGGGGGAGAAATGGAGGAAGCAGCGCTTGTCCTATCAGTCGTGGCCATCGTCGTCTCGGGCATAACATGGTGGCAGACGGAAGTGAACGCAGCGTATTCCAGCCTCGACGAGCTGACACTGGAGATGCTGAGAATCGGAATGGAGCACCCGGGCTTCCGGAACGACAGCCGCACCTGCAACTACAAGAGCGCCTTCAGCGGGCCGGATCTGGAGGCCTACGAATGCTATGCCGAGATGGCCTG
>Ga0136653_10000146_pt1 | contig 35119 bp, 50 predicted proteins | sample LakKivw275mmetaG_FD_94866 | JGI IMG/M metagenome (GOLD analysis project Ga0136653, IMG submission 94866) | Anoxic lake water microbial communities from Lake Kivu, Rwanda to study Microbial Dark Matter (Phase II) - Lake Kivu water 275m metaG... | ecosystem: Environmental > Aquatic > Freshwater >...
ACGGCCTTTAACGCCCCGGAGCTTTCAGGGATATTAAGGGGGCTGGAAAGCACATAGCGGCCGGGGCCAAATACGAAGACATTTCCGCTCCTGCCAAAGACCAGGAAATACCGACGTTCTTGCTTGGGGTCAATGCCGAGAGATTCGACCCGGCAAAAGACAGAATCATAGACATGGGCTCTTGCACCACCAACTGCTTGGCCCCGGCCGCTATGTGCTTTCCAGCCCCTTTAATATCCCTGAAAGCTCCTGTGCATTCAAGGACGATGTCTATTCCCATTTCCTTCCAGGGAAGATCGGCCGGGTCTTTTTCCGCAAACACCCTGACTTTTGCCCCTTCGACTTCAAGGCTGTCGGGCTTGGCTTTCACTTCTTTGTCATAGATCCCGTAGATCGAATCGTACTTCAAAAGGTGGGCCAAGACTTTTGGTTCGGCAAGATCGTTGACGGCCGCCACCTCAAGATCGGACACGGTGTCCATTATCTTCCGGAAAACCGGGCGGCCTATCCTTCCTAATCCGTTGATCGCTATTTTGATCATAGTGTTTTTTTATTCGAATTATTCTTTGATGCTTAAAAGCTCGGAAATTTTAGCCTTGTCGAAGCCGATTATCATCTGGCCGTCGATTTCGACGACGGGAACTCCCATCTGGCCGGTCCTTTCGACCATGTCGTTCCTGGCCTCTTCGTCTTCGGCAACGTTGATTTCCTGGAATTCAATGCCGTGCTTGGTCAGAAAGCATTTTACGGTCACGCAGTAGGGGCAAACCGGAGTGGAATATACTTTTACTTTTGCCATGGAATTTTTAAATTATCCGTTTCCAATATTCTAACACATTTTTCGAAAACTTCCCCATAACCGTTCTTTAAGAATATCAGAATAAAATAGTTCGAACAAGGACTCAAAAAACGGGGCTATCCCCGTTTTTTGCTTGAGAAACCGCAAATAATTATCCGCACCCTCCTCTGCTGGAATCGCCTTCACCCTGGCCGAAACCGGCAGATGGGACGGAAGTAGAAAGGGTCTGCTGGCATTCCTCGGGCTGTTCGACAAAGGCCGAACAGACCGCGTTCTTGATGCTTTCAGGGTCCCTGCTCACGCTGACCACCTTGCCGTTTATAACCAAGGTCGGGGAGCCCTGCACCCCGTATTCTTCGTTAAGCCCGGAATGCACCTCGAACAGCGGGTAAGTGCCCTGCCTCCAGGTGGACTGGTCGTTGTATTTTTCCGTTATCTTGAATTCCTGGTCAGCGGCGGCGACGCACGCCCCTATTTTATTGACGTCTATCTCGGCCGTCTGGAAGCACTCTTCTGCGCTGCCAGAGACGACAAAGCAGGACAGGTAAGAGGAATATTTGCCCGCTTCCTCTTTCTGGATGCAGTATTGGTTCAGGTTTTCATCTATCTCCTTTTTGCCGTGCATTATGTAATCCACGAAATAGACGGCCATGTCAGCCTTATTCTTCAAAAGGTCGTAAACGGGCAAGAACCCCTTTTCGGCCTGAAGCCCGTATGGGCAGTAGCTCATAACGAAGAGCTTCACGTCCGGAACTTCGGCTTCAACCGCTTCCTCTTCGTTGCTTTCTTCGATTTCCTCTTCCATGTTTATGGGCGGATCCGGGAAAAGGAAAGCGCCGTCCTTGGTCACGTATGAAGTGAAGTCATTGGCTCCCAAGGTGAGAACGAACTTGTACAGCCCTTTTTCTTCGGCCACTTCCTTCAAAGTGGCTTCTGACCCCTCTGCCACCAGATAGGCGTTGATGTAACTGATGGCTTTTTCAGCCGCTTCCTGGGCGGTAAGGACGTTTTTTTCCTTCCCAAAAATGGCGGTGAAAACCAAAGCGCCTGCGACGATAAGGGCTGCTGCAATTAAGGCAACTGGCAAATTATTCTTTATCTTTTGAAGCATATTTTTTTATCATTGACATTAATTTTATCTGCCTGAATTTCCCCAATTCTCCGTTTTTGCATCCGGATTCCGAAAATTTTCCCGCCTTTCTCGTTTTCCTGAGTCCTGATATCAGGACAGGGACGGGCTCAAGACAGTGCCTTTTCAGAAGGCAGCAGGTCGCGTGGTCGCCGGTCACCGCAACCGAAACGTTTTTTAATCCTAGCAGAGGCTTTATGCTTTTGTCAATTTTCTCGATGAACTTCCTTTTTGCTTTAAAGTCCCCGTCTTCAGCGAAATTATCAGTCGGCTTTATGTGGCAGAATACGAAATCGTATTTCTTCAAGGCTGCTTTGGCGGCCGAGAATTTCGCTTTAAGATCAGTATCCGGAAGCCCGGTGGCTCCTTTGACTTCAATGACCTCCATTCCAAGGATGCGTCCTATCCCCTTGTACAGCCCTCCGCCGGCTATGCATACTGCTTTCAATTTATGAAGCTCCTTGAAGCTCGGGGTTTTCCTCATTTGACCGGCTCCCCTGACTAAAAGGTAATTGGCTTCAAGCTTCCCCTGCTTCCTTCTCAATCTGTTAAGGCTGCAGTTCTTCAAAATATCGTGCGTCTTTCCAAGATATGAATTAAGGGCTTTGGCGGTGAATCTGGCTTCCTTGCTTTTGTCCAAAGGGACGATCGGAGAAATACTGGCTCCTGTCTCGTGCGGATCCCCGTCTGAAATGCAAGGAGAAAGGTTCTTTCCCCGCATAACCAAGCCGGCCCTGTGGCCGTAAGACTTCTTGATTACGAATCTCACCCCGTCAATGGAAATCCCCTGGAGCATCTTGACTAAGGCTCCTGTTTCCTTCATTCTTCCAGCCCTCCTGTCAACCACCTTGAGGGATTCGTCCACTGTCCCGAAATTGGCTCTGAAAGCAATATCTCCTTCCTTGAGTTTTATCCCGATGCCGGCGACCTCATAAGGGCCCCTGCCTAAATAGTAGAGTTTAGGGTCATACCCCAAAAGGGCCAGATGGGCCGTGTCAGAGCACGGATATTCCTGGGATTTGAGCAAAAAAGGAAGAACAAGCCCGCGAACCCCGCTTCCGGCCAGAAGGTCAAGGTTCGGAGTCTCAGCTGCTTCAAGAGGAGTCTTGTTTCCGAGCTGCGGGACAGGAGAATCGGCAAGTCCGTCCGCCACGACAAGGATTATTTTCTTCATTGGTTTGAAATCTCCTTTTCTATTTCCATGAGCCTGTTGTATTTGGCGACCCTTTCTCCCCTGGCCGGAGCCCCGGATTTGATGAAGTCAGCGCCAATGCCGACCGACAAATCAGCTATGAAGTCGTCGCAGGTTTCTCCGGATCTGTGGGAAACCATGACTTTCCAACCGAAAGATTTGGCGAGATTCGCCGCCATGACTGATTCGGTGACCGTTCCGATCTGATTCACTTTCAATAATAGGCCGGAACAGGCTTTTTCCCCGAAGGCGGTCTTGATCCTTTCCGGATTCGTCACCAAAAGATCGTCCCCTATGACCAAAAATCTGCCTTTGCTTTTTTCTGCCATCATTGAAAATCCCTGCCAGTCATTTTCTTCAAAAGGATCCTCAAACGAGATTATCGGGTATTTAAAAGCCAAGCCCAGGTAGTATTCAAGAAGCTTTTCTTTGGAATATGCCTTGCCGTTGATATGATATTTGCCGTTCCTGAAAATTTGGGAAGCTGCGCAGTCCAGAGCTATCGTCATCTTTCCCTTGTATCCTGCGCTTTCGAACGCGGCCATGATCAGATCCAGGGCCTCTTTCGGGTCTTTCAGCGAAGGGGCGAATCCCCCTTCGTCCCCGACGTTCGCGCCCGATTCAGAATATCTTTCTTTGATGATTTTTTTCAGGCAATGGTATGTCTCAGAAGACATCTGCATCATTTTGGAAAACCCCTTTGCTTTGGGCACTATCATGAACTCCTGGATGTCGAGGTCGTTTCCGGCATGGGCCCCGCCGTTTATGATGTTCAGGCTGGGAACCGGAAGTTTCAAAGGCCCTGACCCTGCAAGATTGGAAATATGTCTGTAAAGGGGGATGTTTTTCGAAGCCGCCCCTGCTCGGCACACGGCAAGGGAAGCGCCGAGGAGCGCGTTTGCCCCCAGCCTTGATTTATTCTTCGTTCCGTCGATCCTGATCAAAATCCCGTCTATTTTCCCCTGGTCTGCAGGATCAAGTCCCTCGATCTTCGGCCCGATTATCTCATTGACGTTCCTTGCCGCTTTCAGCACCCCTTTGCCCGAATACCTCTTTTCATTGTCCCGCAGTTCCACCGCCTCATATTCGCCAGTGGAGGCTCCGGAAGGCACCCCGGCGGAAAATTCCTTTCCGGCGGCAAAGACCTTCACTTCCAGAGTCGGATTCCCTCTTGAATCCAGTATCTCCCTGGCTGAAACCTTTTCTATCGCAAATCTTTTTTTGATCATAATTTTTCGAGGTATGAGATGGCTGACAACGCAGCTTTCGCCCCTTCGCCGCAGGCCACCGATATCTGTTTGTATCTGACGTCGCTGGCGTCCCCGGCGGCGAAAAGACCGGCGGTTTCGGTTTCGCAGGTTTTAGGATCGATCTTTATCTCGTCGCATTCGGAAAACTCCACCAATCCTTTTACAAAAGAAGTGGCCGGCATCAGCCCGACTTCGATGAAAACCCCGTCCACTTCAAGCTCATAGGTTTTTCCGCTTTCCATTTCCTGGAGGACGACGGATTTCACGACGCTTTTCCCTTTAATCTCCTTGAGCAGGGTGGAAACTGCGACTTCCGCTTTTCCGGTCTTTTCCAGCAGAATCTGGTTAGCCTTGTCTGCTCGGACCTTAGGAGAGCATTCAAACACGTATATTTTCTTTGCCCATGAACTCAAGGACAATGATGTTTCAAAGGCTGAATTTCCCCCTCCGATCACGGCCACAACCTTGTCTTTAAAAAAGGGGCCGTCGCAGATAGCGCAGTAACTCACCCCTTTGCCGGTGAATTCCTTTTCGCCAGGAACTTCAAGCGGCCTGGGATCGGCTCCCGAAGCTATTATCATCGATTTCGCCTTGAAGATTTTTTTAGATCCGGTCTTAACGAAAAAAAGGCCTTCTTTCTTTTCGATCTTCGTGACCGAATCAGCTTCGAAAGGAAAATTGAAGGAAGCGAGATGGTCCTTCAGTTTTTCCGCCAGATCTGATCCTTTTATCTCGAAAAATCCCGGGTAGTTCTCGATTTTCACCGCCTTTTTGTTTATCTGCCCTCCGAAGTCCTTCGTTATCATCAAGGCGTTGAGGTTCTGGCGGGCAGCATAAATGCCGGCGGTTATGCCGGCAGGCCCCCCGCCGACTATGATCAAGTCGAAAATATTATCCATTTTTTCTTAAGAAGGAGGGGAATTCCCATTTTTTTTCCTCAGCCAGAATTTCCTTTTCTTCCTTTTCTTCCTCTTTTTTGACGGCCAAGGCGTTCTTCCTTTTGGTCTTTGCGGCCCGGACATTGCCGGGTTCTTCCTCTTTGGTCGGCTGTTCTTCCTGCTTTTGTTTTGAAATCTTTTTCTTCTTTGACGACTTTTTCTTTTCCTGAACCTTGTTTTCCATTTTTTTGTCGAAAATTTCCGGATTCTTGGTGGCCAGCAGCGTTATGCCTATTTTCCCCTCTTCTTCGCCGGGCATCGAAACCCCGAAGATTATCTTCGCTTTCCGGTTGGAAGCAAAAACCAGCCCGCTTATCTGGTCGACTTCAGACATTTTAAGGTCCCTGCCCGCTTCAATGTTAAAGAGTATCCTGTCTGCCTTCTGGAACTCCTGCTCCTGAAGCACGTTCTGGACGACTTCTCCGGCTGCTTTGGCCGCCCTTTCTTCGCCGATTGCCACTGCCCTGTTCAGAAAACAGCTTTTCCCCCTGCCGTCAAGAACGGTTTTGAAATCCGCCCAGTCTATATTGATCAGCCCGGCCCTGTAGATCATATCCATCAGCCCTTCCAGGTTGAAAGCCATTTTCCTGTTGATCGTCGAAAGGGCCTCCTTTAAGGGAACGGATTTGCTTGCAATCTGGAATATCCTGTCGTTCGGGATGGTGCTGAAAGCGCTGAGATCGGCCTTCATTTTCCTTAAAGAATTCCTGGCAACGGTCTTTTTCTTCTCCCCTTCGAAGTCAAAAGGAAAGGTGAATATTCCCAATATGCTTTTTTTAAGGGTTCTGGCTATTTCGGCTATGACGGGCGAAGCTCCAGAACCCGTCCCTCCTCCCAAAGAGGCTATGAGGATGCAGAAATCAGATCCTTCAAGGATGCTTTTTATCTTTTCCTTGGCTTCCCTGGCCGCTTTCTCTCCCAATTCGACGTTCATTCCGCATCCCAGTCCTCCGGTCAAAGACTGCCCTATCTTCAGGATTTTGCATTCCTTGGGAATCTTTCTCAAAGCCTGCTCGTCCGTGTTGACGGCTATGAAGTCTATATTCCTGAGGATTTTGCTCTTGGCGATTTCGGAAACTATGGAGCTTCCTCCTCCGCCCACCCCGATGACCTTTATTTTCGTCCTCGGAGACTTGAACCCTTCCTTCTTTGCCGGCTTTGAAATTTTTGTTTTTCTTTTTGTCATGAATTTCCCTTTTTATTCTATTTTAATACTTTCGGCCCAAGGGTCAACCAAAATCCCCCCGCCGATGACTTCGTCCTTTGAATAAAAGACTGCGGACTGGCCGGGAGTCAAGGCTTTCTGGCCGGATTTAAAAACGATCCTCAGGCATCCTTTTGGAAGCCTTTCCAGGATTGCTTGAACTGGCTCTTTCCTGTATCTCACCTTCACAAAAGCCTTAAAGGGGAATCGAGGAGCAGATCCGGAGATCCAATTTACATCGCAGACCTTAGCCTCCTTGGAATACAAATCCCTTTCATCGCCCGTCACTATCAGGGCATTGTTCTCCAAATCCTTTTTAAAGACGTAATAAGGGCCTTTGGGGAGGCCTATCCCTTTTCTCTGGCCTATGGTGTAAAGCCAAAGGCCTTTGTGCCTGCCCAAGATCTTCCCGCCCCTGTCCTTTATCTCCCCTTCCTTCACCGGCAGATGATCTGAAAGGAACCGGCAGAGGGTTCCTGGAACAAAGCATATCTCCTGCGACGATTTCTGTCCCGAGAAAGGCAGATTGAGCTCCTTTGCCATGGCCCTTGCTTCTTTCTTCGTATAGTTCCCGAGAGGGAAAATGACTTTTTCCAGTTTCTTTTTGGAAAGCCTCCAAAGGAAATAGGACTGATCCTTGTCTTTGTCTTTCCCTTTAAACAGCCTTCCGTTCAAGGTCCTGGCATAATGCCCGGTGGCCATGAATTCACCTGACCTGAAAGGCGCCTTGAATTTTATTTCTTCGTTGCAGACCACGCACGGATTCGGCGTCATTCCTTTTTTTTGGCCTTTCAAAAAAGGATTGATCACTTTCCTTTGGAATTCCTTCCTTAAATCGACGGCTGAGAAAGGGATAGCTAGCGCTTTGGCAGCCGCCCTAGCTTCCTTCTCCTGGATAGAAGGCTTCTGGAGTCTGAAAAACATTCCTTTGACATTAAAACCAGCCCTTTTCAACAGGGCTGCGGCGACAGAGCTGTCCACTCCCCCGGACATCGCTATTGTTATCCGGCCGGTTTTCGTTTTCATATCAAGAATACCTGTCAGCCACGTTCGAAGCGGCGAAGGATTCAGGCTTTATGCAGGGCTCGAATCCAGAGCCCCGGATAAGGCCGACCACTTCCCTTATCATATCCTTGGTCTTGCCGTTTTCGCCGACATCGGCGTGGATGTATCTGAACTGGTAATCCAAATTTGCATGAGATTTCTTGGCGCGGTCGGATATTTTTTCCTTCATCAGCAGGGCAAGCTGGCAGGAAAGCAGGACTTCTTCCAGGATCCTTTCTTTCCAGCTGAAAAATCTCCTCCGCTGGTAATTCACCCGTTTCAGGAAAAACCTCCCTCCTTTCCCCTGCCTCAAGACGACGACGGCTATGGGGAAATTCGGATGCTCCTCTGACGAGGAATCGCAGCCGACGATGACGTCGTAAAACTTTTCAGGAAACTCTTCCATATAGGAGATTATCTCTCCCACCGCGGCTTCCAGCGCCAAATTCCCCTTTGTGGGATTGAAAAAATCACCTTCCAAAATCTCGTTGCTGAAAATCTGACTCATGATTACCTAGCCTATATTATGTAATCTGAAAAATCAAACCCTAGAAACGGCATCGACTATCTTTATGAACTCGGCCGGTTTCAAGGAAGCTCCGCCGACCAAAAGGCCGCTGAATCCCGCTTCCTTCACGTAGTCTTGGGCGTTTTCTGCGCCTACGCTGCCGCCGTAAAGTATGTCAACTTTTGCGGAAGCTTTCTTGCCGTAGATCTTCTCGAATATCCTTCTCAGCAAAAGACACATGCTCTGGGCTTCCTGGACAGGGCAGGCGTTCCCTGTGCCCACTGCCCAAACAGGCTCGTAAGCCAGGACCACTTTTTCAGCCTCTTTTCTCTTTACCCCTTTCGTCACTTCCTTGATCTTTTCTTCAAGGACCTGTTTCGTTATTCCTTCCTTCCTCTGGTTCATGGTTTCGCCGACGCAGATAACGGGGATGAGGCCGGCGGCCAAGGCGGTTTTGACTTTCTTATTGACCATCCCGTCGGTTTCAGAAAAAAAGGCCCGCCTTTCAGAATGTCCCAGGATGACGTATTTGCATCTGAGGCTTTTAAGCATCAAAGCCGACACTTCTCCCGTGAAAGCCCCTCTCTCCTGCCAGAAGCAGTTCTGGGCTCCGGCTTTGATCCTGCCTTCCTTTTTTGGGAAAATCCCTGCCAAAAAAGCGAAAGGAGGGCAGATTGCGACTTCCGCCTTTTTCAGGCTGCTCCCTTTGATTCCTTTGGACAGAAGCCTGAAGTTGCGTACGGCTTCCGCAAAGGAGTCGGGATTGCACTTCCAGTTCCCTATCACCAGTTTTTTCATGTTTTTTTCCTTTTTATTTGCTTATAAACGAAAAATATCAGCGAAGCCAGCACCAGAAAAAAGATCAGCCAGTCGAACTTCCTGAAATAAGATTCAAGGCCGTCCCAGTTCTCCCCCATTACAACGCCGGCGTAAGCAAGGACGAAAGACCAGGGCAAAGAACCCAGGAAGGTGTACAAGGAAAACTTCCCCAAAGGCATTTTCGCGCATCCGGCCGGAAGGGAAATGAAGGTTCTCACCAAAAGGACCATCCTTGAAAAGAATATCCCGAAACCGCCGTATTTCAGAAACCATTTTTCCGCCCTTTCCAGGTCTCCGGGGAAAACGAAGAAATATTTCCCGTATTTAAGGATTATTTTCCTCCCTCCTAAAGAACCTATGAAATAAGCGGCCAAAGATCCGATGAGATTGCCTAGCGTCCCCCAGAGCACTACCTGCCAAAGCAGAAAAGATCCTTTGAAAGCCAGGTATCCCGAAAACGGCATGATGATCTCCGAAGGAATGGGAATGCAGGCCGATTCCAGGGCCATCAAAACGGTTATCCCCAGATAGCCTGATCTGGAGATCGTTTCCACGACCAAGGATGAAATCGATGATAGGATTTCGTACATTTATTAAGATATCTGTTTTCGCAAGTATGCGGCCGCCTTTTCAGGCTCGATGGTTGATATTTCCATTCCCGCTCCGAGTTCGAACCCCGCCCATATCGATGTTTTCGGCAGGATGGTCCAGTGCCAATGGTAATATCCGTATTCCTTATTGTCGCAGGGGGCGCTATGAAGATAGAAATTGTAAGCAGGATCTCCTAATCCCTTATAAAGGGAATAGAGGGCTTTTTTGAAAGCTTCAGCCAGGCTCTCTTTCTCCTTTTCTGAAATCCTTTCAAAATACGGGGACGGCTTCTTCGGGGAGATTATTATCTCGAACGCAGACTTGGAGGCGAAAGGGCAGAGAACCAAAAAGTCCTTGTTTTCGAAAACGATCCTCTTTTTCGATTTTCTTTCCCATTCGTCCATCAGAAAATAGATGTTTTTCTTGTGCTTCCGGTAATAGGCTTTGGCGTTAGAAATCGCCTTTTCCAGATCCGTGTCTATCAAAGGGGTGGTGATGATCTGGGAATGAGGATGGGATATGGAAGCTCCAGCTTCTTTGCCGTGGTTATGGAATATTGATATGTACCTGACAGAGGGCTTTTCCATCAGCTCAAGATATCTTTGTTGATAGACGTCAATCACTTCTTTTATCCTCTCTATGGAAAGCAGGGCCAAGGACCTGTCATGGTCCCTGGTGACCACCACTTCGTGGTATCCTGCAGCATCCATGGATTTGTAGAATTCCCCTTCGGACCTGGTCCTGGGATTTGAAATAGGAGCAAAGGCGGGATACTTGTTTTTGATGGCCAGAGTGGTCCAGTTTTCTGGAAAACGTCCTTTTTCTTTTATGGATATCTTTTCTCCGGAAGAAATGATGAGAGTCGCCTCGTTTTCCGAACCAAGCTTGCAGAAAGGGCAAGGGCTTTTCAGAACCTCTTTTTCCTTCCTGCGATTCTGCCTGAACATCTCCGGACGCTTAGCCCTTCCGGTGGCGATGACCACCCAGTCTTTGGACATTACGTTGTATCTAAGCTCGGAAAGAAGTTTTTTTTCACCTGCCATACCTTTTTCTGATCATATTCCACCTTATCTTAAACAGATCTCTCAGCATCTCAAGCATGTTTTTAAACTTGACCTTGCTGTCAGGGTCGTTTTTCCAGAAGACCGGCATCTCCTTTATCTTGTATCCGCGCTTCTTGGCGATGACCAAAAGCTCGGGATCAAAAGCAAAATGGTTTATCCTGGTGGCAGGAAAAATATCCAAGGCCGCTCTTTCAGTGAACCCCTTGAACCCGCATTGGCTGTCTAAAATCCCGTGTGTTCCGCAGATTATCTGGGTCAGAATCCTAAAAACATCGCCGAGGATTCTTCTGTAAAAAGGCTGTGGGGGATCCAAGACCGCGCCCTTCACGTCCCTTGAGCCTATGACCAAGTCGTAGCCTTCCTTGAAATACGGCCACATTTTTTCCACCTGCTCTATGGGAGTGGAATTGTCCGCGTCCGTGAATATCCTGTATCCGCCTTTGGCTTCTTCCATGCCGGTTTTGACGGCATATCCTTTGCCCAGGCTTTTCCCGCGGTCGACGAGCTTCAGATTCTTAACTTCTTTTTGCATGTTCTTTACCAGTCCTGCCGTATTGTCAGTGGATCCGCTGGCGACCACTATGATTTCGTAAGGATAATTCTGCGAGCTGAGATATTTATCAATCGCATCCAGGCTTGAAGGCAACCTTTTTTCCTCGTTGAACGCCGGAATTACGACTGAAAGATGAATTTTGTTTTCCATTTTTTTATTCTACCACGTATTAACGGCGGATGTTAAGGGTTTTTATCTCTGTCAGAACGCGGGGGCCTTTCTCGGTCACGGCCACCATGTGCTCGAAGTGGGCGGACAAGGAATTGTCCGCGGTCACGAAGGAAAACCCGTCTTTCCCTTCCTTCATTTCTCCATTGCCCATGGAAACGATGGGCTCCAGACAAAGGACCATTCCTTCCTTTATCTTCTCCCCCTTGCCCCTCTGGCCGTAATTCAAAACTTTCGGGTCTTCCTGAAGGTCTTTGCCTATGCCGTGACCGCACAGATCTTTCACGACGCTGAATCCCTGGGATTCCACGAACCTTTGGATGGTGTTGCCCACGTCCCCGATGGTGTTCCCCGCCTTTGTTTTCTTGATCCCTCTTTTCAGGGCTTTTTTGGTGACTCTTAAAAGCCTCAGCGCTTCCGGGTCAGCTTTTCCAATAGGAAAGGTAATGGCCATGTCGGAATTGTACCCCTTGTAGCTTAGCCCGGCGTCTATGGTCAGAATATCCCCTTCCTTCAAAATCCTGGCTGAAGGGATGGCATGGACGATCTCCTCATTGATTGACGTGCAAATCGCGGCCGGAAACCCGTCATATCCTTTAAAGCACGGTTTTCCTTCTTGTTTTAAAATAAGGCTCTCTGCGAGCCTGTCTAATTCGATGGTTTTCATTCCGGGTCGGGCGGCCTTCTTGAGATCTTCCATCACGCGAGCCAGCCTTTTTCCCGCCTCCCTCATTGTCGCTATCTCCTCTTTTGTCTTTATTGACGTCATTTGATGGCCTTTGATATCTTTTCGAAAATATCCGACACCGAACCCTTCCCCGATACGTTCTTCACCTGGAGCTTCAGTTTTCTGAAGTAAGAGATCAAGGGAAACGTCCTTTGGCGGTATTCCTTGAGCCTGACGACGATGGTTTCAGGGTCGTCGAGCCCCTTTCTTTTCAAAAGATTGGAACCGTCCAATGGGCACTTGGTGAGTTTCAAAGTCTCCTTGGTATAAAGGACCGGATGCCTCATCAGTTGGCAAATCCTCCTATGGCTGTTCCTGAAAATCGAATCTTCCGGGCTGAGGCTTATCAGAACAATTTTGATGTTCTTCTTTCCGAAAAGCCTGATCAAAAAAGGCATCAGGACTTCCCCCTCGAAAAGGGTGCGCGGGGATCCTGCCAGAACGATTGATTCTCCTGTGTCAAAGAGATTCTTTATCTTCTCCTTGACCAGCTGGGATACGAAAGGAGGGCTGCACAGTATCCCCGTCTCCCAGAGTTTCCTTTCGTCCTTAAGAAAATATTTCTTGGATCCGACCTTCACGAAATCTCCTTCTTTCGGATTTCTGAAGGATTCTTCCAAAACCTTGCTTGTCTCCAGATAGTAAAAGCTGAACTTTTCCGCCAACAGAGAAGCCTGAGTCCCTTTGCCCGCCCCCGGAGGGCCCATCAGAATGACTGTCTTTTTTTCAGAATGTTTCATATTCCCTCATTTGCAGCTGGGCTTTAATCTGCCTTAATGTTTCCAGGACCACGGAAACTATGATAAGCAGAGCCGTTCCTCCGACGAAGAATCCGAAAACGCTTATCCCGGTGATCCCTTCGACGATGGAAGGCATGACGGCGATGGTGGCCAAAAACAAGGCTCCGACCAAAAGGACCCTATTTAAAATATATGTTATGAAGCTGGCGGTTGAAGTTCCCGGCCTTATCCCGGGCACGAACCCGCCCATCTTCTGAAGGTTGGTGGATATGGCTTTGGGGTCAAATGTGACTGCGGTATAGAAGTATGTGAAAAGGCAAACCAGGACGAAATAGAATACGCCGTAGACCCAGGGGTCGGCAAAAAAGTCAGACACGGACTGGGCGGCAGCACCGACAGCTCCTCCTGCCCCGCTCAAGAAGCTGGCTATCATCCCAGGGAAAAGCATGATTGATAATGCGAAAATGATCGGAATCACTCCGGCCGGGTTGATATTCAAAGGCAGATAAGTGGAAACCCCTCCGTACATTTTAGTCCCTCTAACCCTTTTGGCGTAGGAGACCGGTATGTTCCTCCTCCCTTCGTTTATCAATACCACCGAAGCTATTATGGCCAGAGACATCGCGGCGAACAAAAAATAAGAAGGAATATCTGTGGCATCCCAGTTCACTATGATTTCCCTCATGTTCACCGGGATCCTCGCCACGATTCCAGCAAAAATCAAAAGGGAAACTCCGTTGCCTATCCCTTTTTCCGATATTAATTCCCCGACCCACATTAAAAACACGGCGCCGGCGGCAACAGTGACTATGGTCGAAATCATCTCCGAGGCGGAGATGCTGCCGATCGCCCCTTGGCGCTGCAGAAGAGCCAGCATCCCGTACCCCTGGAGAAAAGCCAAAGGAATCGTCAAAATCCTTCCGTACTGGTTGAAGCGCTGGCGCCCGGCTTCCCCTTCTTCCTTGTAAATGCGCTCAAGTTGGGGGAATATCATTGTCAAAAGCTGCATGATGATCACCGCCGTGATGTACGGGCTCATGCCGAGCATCACTATGGAAAGGTTTTCAAGCGTCCCTCCGGTAAACATATTCAAAAGCCCGAACACCTGGAACTGGTTCAAAAAATCTTTGAGATTTTCGATGTCCATGCCCGGGATGGGAATATTGGCCATCAGCCTGAAAACGGCCAGCATGGCCAGGACGAAAAGTATTTTCTTCCTCAAATCCGGGATTCGGAATATTTGGGTCAATTTTTGGATCCACATATCGTTATTTCACAGTGCCACCCGCTTTTTCAACGGCTTCCTTGGCGGACTTGGAATACAGGCAATTTTCAACGTCCAGCTTCTTTTCAATCTTGCCCGAAGACAAAATCTTGACACTGGGGGTTCTTCCGTCGATCCTTCTTATGATCTTCTTCTCAACCAATATTTCCGGGCTGACTTTTTCCCCTGATTCGAATTTTTTCTGCAGGTCTTCCAGCCTGACAATGGCTCTTGCCGGAAATTTCGGCTTGAAGCTGTACCCCCTCAGTTTGGAGTATTTTTTGATTAGCTCGCGTATGGACGGCTGCATTTTCCTCCCTGCTCTGGATTTCTGCCCTTTTATCCCTTTTCCAGAATAGGTCCCTCTCTTTCCTCCCCGCCCCACGCGCCTGGATTTCCTTGATTTGTGATCAGGCCTTAGTTCGTGCAACTGCATGTTTGTTTTTTATTTCTTTTACCTTCAGCTTCTTTAAAGCTTCGATGGTGGCTCTGGCGTTGTTCAGTTTGTTCCCTGTCCTGCTCAAAACCTTGGAAGAGATGTTTTTTATCCCGCCCAAAGAGCAAATAACCCTCACCGTTCCTCCGGCCACCAGCCCCCTTCCTTTCCCCTGGGGCCTCAAGAGGATGCGGGCCGCTCCCGCTTTCGCCGAAACTTCGAACGGTATGGTTTCCTCGACGATCGGGAACTCGACCAGGCTCTTTTTCGAAAGCCTGGTCGCTTTTTCGACCGCGGCGGCCACGTCCTGGCCCGTCCCCATCCCTATGCCGACTTTTCCCTTCTTGTCTCCGCTGATTATGACGGCCCGAAACCCGATTTTCCTTCCGCCTGCCCTTGTATGGGAAACCCTGGCCAAGTCCAATAATCTGGATTCAAAATCGTCCTTTGGCCTTCTCTCAGTTCTTCTGTTGGAATTGAATGGCATGAATTTGGTTTTTCAAAATTAAAATTCGATCCCTCCCTGCCTGGCTCCTTCGGCCAAAGCTTTGACCTTGCCGTGGTAAGCGTAACCGCCCCTGTCAAAAACCGCTTTGGCGATCTTTTTTCCCTTGGCTTTCTCGGCTATCAGTTTTCCGGTCTCAAAGGCCTTTTCCTGCGGGTTTTTCCCCGTCTTTGTTTCCTTGTCGCTGGCAGAAGCCAGAATTTTGTTCTTCCCGTCGTCTATCAGCTGGGCGTACATATGGATATTGGATTTGAACACGCAAAGACGCGGCCTTTCGGCGGTGCCGGAAACCATCGATCTGATCCTTTTGTGCCTTATCTGCCTTTTTTGGTTTTTATTCTTTGCCTTCATATTTATTTGGTTGCGGTCGCTATCGCTTTCTTGCCGGCCTTCCTTCTTATGACCTCGTCTGAATATTTTATCCCTTTACCTTTGTATGGCTCAGGCTTCCTGACGTCCCTCACCTTGGCCGAGAACTCTCCGACCTCCTGTTTTCCCGGACCGGATATGGAAATGACGCTTTTTTCGATGGAAACGGAGATCTTCTCTGGTATCTGCATCTTCACCGGATGGCTGAAGCCGACTTCCAGTATCAGGTCTTTGCCTTCCACTCTCGCCCTGTATCCGACCCCCACCATTTCAAGCTTTTTTTCATATCCGGAAACCACTCCCTTCACCATGCAGGCGATTATTGCTCCGGCCGTCCCCCAGAGGGACTTGGTCTGCTTATCAAGCGATACTGCGTCTTTCTTCCCTTCCTTCAGCTCTAAGGGCCTGACATGAATCTCGCCTTCCGCGATGTCAACGTCAATAAGCCTGTGAAGATCGAAGGAAAGCTCCCCTTTCGGGCCTTTTACAAGGATTTTCCCTGCCTCCTTCGTCACCTGGACTCCCTGCGGTATTTTTATTGTTTTTTTTCCTACTCTAGACATGATTTTACCAGACTTCGCAAATTATTTCTCCTCCTACCCTTTTCTTTCTGGCTTCTTCTCCGGCCATCAACCCTTTCGAAGTCGAAATCACGGAAATGCCGTATCCGGCCTTGATCTTCCTTATCTCCTGGCATCCCTTGTATATCCTCTGGCTCGGCTTGGACACCTTTTTTATCCCTGATATGGCCGGAGCTCCTTCCTGGTATTTCAGTACGATTTCCAGCTTCTTCTTGTTCTTCCTTCCTTTCTTTTCCGCCTCCTTAAGAAATCCGTTCTCCTTTAAAACCCTGGCCACTTCGAATTTCAAATCGGAATACGGAATGCTGACCGTTTCCTTTTTCGCCATCTGGGCGTTCCTTATTTGCGTTAGCATGCTTGAAATTGTGTCGCTCATGTTTTTACCAAGATGATTTTTTAATCCCGGGTATTATTCCTTTATTGGCCATCTCCCTGAAGCATATTCGGCAAAGCCCGAAATCTCTCATGTACCCCCTTCTCCTGCCGCATCGAAAGCAGCGCCTTACCGTTCGGCTCATGTACTTCGGTTTTCTCAGTGATTTTGCAATCTGTGATTTTTTCGCCATTTTTTTATCCTGGTTATTTCGGTTTTATGGGAAATCCCATCAAAGTCAGCATTTCCAATCCTTCTTCCCTGTTTTTCGCTGTGGTGGACACTGTGATTTCCAACCCGAAGATTGATTTCGCTTTTTCCGGGGAAACTTCCGGGAAAACGATGTGCTCTTTGACTCCGATGGTCAAATTTCCCCTTTCGTCAACCGCCTTCCTGTCTATGCCCCTGAAATCCCTGGTCCTGGGAAGGGCGATGGAAATGAGCCTTTCAAGGAAATCGTACATCATTCGCTTCCTCAGAGTCACCTTTGAACCGATGATCGTCCCCTGCCTCAGTTTGAAGGCGGATATGGCCTTTTTGGCCTTCGTCTTCACCGGCCTTTGGCCGGCAATCAGTCCCAAATCCTGAACGATGGAATCCACAGTCTTATCCAACTCCTGTCCGCCAAGGGCGGCCGTCGTCCTTCCGAAACCCGTGTTCAAAACCACTTTCTCGATTTTGGGAACCTGAAAACTGTTCTTGTATCCGAACTTCTTTTTCATCTCCGGAATCACTTCTTTTTGGTATTTTTCGTTTAAATGGCTCATGCTTCCTGTCCGCATTTTTTGCAGATCCTTATTTTCACCTTATTTTTCCCGGAAACCTCGATTTTGTATCCTACTCTCGTCGCTTTTCCGCAGCTCTTGCAGATTATTTTTGCGTTGGAGGCGCTGATCGGAGCGGGGAACTGCACTACCTGCCCTTTTTCTCCGGACTTCTTGGGGCGGACGTGTTTTTTCCTCATGTTAACCCCTTCGGCGGTTATCTTCCCGTCCGGCTTCATCACTTCCAGCACTTTGGATTTTCTTCCCCTGTCCTTTCCGGATATTATTAAAATTTGATCGCCTTTTTTGATCTTCATTATATTAATTCTTCAGCTAAGCTCGCTATCTTTTCAAAGCCTTTCTCCCTTAATTCCCTGGGGATCGGACCGGTGATCCTGTTCCCCTTGGGCTCCTTGGTCTTTCCTTCCAGCACCACCGCGCTGTTCTCGTCGAACCTTATGTAAGTGCCGTCGCTCCTGCGGAACGGCTTTTTCTGCCTGACCACGACCGCCCTCACCACTTCGTGCTTTTTGACTATCTTCCTGGGTTCGGCCGATTTGACCGCAACAACGACAATATCGCCTATCTGGGCGTATCTCTTTTTCGTCCCGCCTAAAATCCCGAAGCACATCGCTTGCTTGGCTCCCGTATTGTCGGTTATGTTCAATATTGTTCTTACCTGGATCATTTTCGCAAAATTACGTTATTCCTCTTCCTTTGGCTCGGCTTCATCTTCCTGCTTTTTGGCTTCGGTTATCTTTTCTGTCACCTTCCATTTTTTTTCCTTGCTCAATGGCCTGCATTCCTCTATCACCACCCTGTCTCCTTCAAGAAAGGCTTCCTCGGCGTGGGCTTTGTATTTCTTGTGGGACTTGACCATTTTTTTGTATTTGGGATGCTCTTTCCTGCTTTCAACCAAAACCACCACGGTTTTCTGCATTTTATTGGAAATAATTGTTCCGGTCAATTTCCTTTTTGGCATGTTTATTGCTTCAGCAGCGTTAAGATTTTGGCGATGTCCTTTCTCACTCCTCTCAATTCCCTTACATTCTTCACCTTTCCGGCGGACAAGTCAAATCTCAAAGATCTCAATCTCTCCCTTTTCTCCATCAAAAGACTCTTTAACTCCTCTTTCGGTTTTTGGCGGATTTCCTGGGTTTTCATAATGAGGATTGTCTTTTTACGAATTTTGCCTTGACGGAAATCTTGTCCGACGCTTTTCTGAAAGCCTCTTTGGCCACTTCTTCTGTAACCCCTTCAAGCTCGAAAAGTATCCTCCCCGGCTTGACGGCTACGGCATAGTGGTCAACGCCTCCTTTCCCTCCTCCCATGGGAACTTCAGTCCCTTTCTGCGTGATGGGCTTGTCCGGAAATACTCTCGTCCAAAGCTTCCCTCCCTTTTTCAGATACCTGATGATCGCCCTCCTGGCGGCTTCAATCTGCCTTGCGCTAATCCATTCAGTTTCCATGCTCTTCAATCCGAAAGAACCGAAAGCCAGCTCAAGCCCCCTGGTGGCCAGGCCCTTGTTCCTTCTCCTTCCCTTATGCCATTTTCGGTGTTTTACTTTCTTCGGGTAAAGCATGATTTTAATCGAATTTTTCTCCTTTGTAAATCCAAATTTTGATTCCGATCGTGCCGTACGAACATCTAGCCGGTACGAATCCGTATTCTATGTCCGCCCTCAATGTCTGGCGGGGCAATTTTCCCTTCAAAAGCCACTCCCTTCTGGCTATTTCCGACCCTCCGAGCCTTCCGGAAACTTCTATCCTGGCCCCTTTCACGTCTCTGGTGGCCATTATTTTTTCCATGGCCTGCTTGATCGTTTTCCTGTGGGGCATCCTTCTTATAAGCCTTTGGGCGATCCATTCTCCGACCAGTTTGGGACTTGCCCAGACGTCTTTTATGCCCTTGATCTCAATCTTTATTTCAACTGTTTTTTTGCCTTTTCCGAACATCTTCCTTTCCAGAAGCTTCTTTATCTCTTCCACTCCGGCTCCCCCTCTCCCGATTATTATCCCCGGCCTTCCGGTGCTGATTATGACGTTTATTTTCCCTGAAGACCTTTCGATCTCCACCTTTTCGATGCTGGCATCCTTGAACTTTTCTTCAAGCAGATCCCTTATTAAAAGGTCCTCTTTGAGGTACTTGGGAAGATTTTTGCCGTAAAATCCCCTCGAATCCCAGTCCGATATGTTTTTTACCCTGAACGCTTTTGGGTGTACTTTGTGGGACATAGTCGAATGTTATTTGCCTTTTTTCAAATCAGTTTTCTTGGCTGCAACTTTCGCCTTCGGCTTTTTAGCCTCTTTCAAAATAAGGGTTATATGCGAAGTCTTCTTCTGGATGGGAGCGCCCTGGCCCCTGGCCCTGGCCCTCCATCGTTTCGCTTTCGGCCCTTCGTCAACCGTTATCTTGGAAATGTAAAACCCGGAAGAGTCGCCCATCTTGAAATTGTTCTTGGCGTTAGCCACGGCCTGATTTAAAAGCTTCAATAACGGCAGAGACCCTTTTTTTACGGCAAAGCCCAAGATCGCCCGGGACTGCTCGACCGATTTTCCCCTGACCAAATCAGCAATCAATCTCACTTTCCTTGGCGCTATCCTTAAATAATTCAATTGGGCTTTGATTTCCATGTTTTTTTATTTTCCAGCCGGGGCTTTAGCAGGAGCTTTTGCCGGAGCATTCGCCGGGGCAGCTGCAGAAGGCGTTCCTTCAGCGCCCTTTTCCATTTCTCTCTGCATCTTTCCTCCGTGCTTCCCGAATTTCGTGGTATGCGAAAACTCTCCTAATTTATGGCCGACCATCTCCTCTGCGATATAGACCGGTACGTGGTCTTTCCCGTTATGGACGCCGAAAGTGAACCCGACCATTTCGGGAGTGACGGTGCTCTCCCTTCTCCATGTCTTAATGACGGTCTTGGAGCCGGGCTGCATCTTCCTCACCTTTTCGGCAAGCTTTTCGTCGACATATGGGCCTTTTTTAAGCGATCGTGCCATGTTTTTATTTGTTCTTCTTTCTTCTTGCGATGATTAATTTGTCGCTTCTCTTGTTTCTCCTTGTCCTCACTCCATAAGCGGGTTTTCCCCATTTGGTCTTGGGTCCTGCCATCCCTCTGCCAGTTCTTCCTTCTCCTCCTCCGTGCGGATGATCGTTTACGCTCATGGCCGTTCCTCTGACAGAAGGCCTTATGCCCCTGTATCTGCTTTTGCCTGCTTTCCCGAGAAAAATGTATTTATGCTCGGGCCTGGAGATCACTCCGATGGTGGCGAAGCATTCGTCCTTCACCTTCCTCACTTCCGTGGAAGGAAGGATCAAATGGACGTATCCGCCTTCCTGGGCCAGCACTTTGGCTGAAGATCCGGCCCCTTTGGCCATTTTTCCTCCTCTGCCAGGATCCAGCTCGATATTGCAGACCATAGTGCCGACAGGAATATTCTTCAGCATCATCCTGTTTCCTGGCCTGACCTGCTCCTTTTCTCCGCAGATAACCTCGTCTCCGATTTTAATATCCTGGGGAGCGAGCCTGTATCTTTTTCCCCCGTCATTGTATTCCAGCAGCATTATGAAAGAAGTTCTGAAAGGGTCGTACTCAAGCGCGGCAACCTTGGCCGGAACGTCCATCTTTTCCTGACCGAAATCTATGATCCGGTAAAGCTTTTTGGCTCCACCTCCCTGGTGCCTTACTGTTATCCTGCCCGTATTCCCCCTGCCCCCGTTCCTTTTAACCGAAACCAGCAGATTTTTTTCCGGCTTTTTCTTGGTAAGAGCTGAAAAATCTTCCATCATCATCCCTCTTCTTCCCGGCGTTATGGGTTTGTATTTCTTCATCTGGGTAATATTTCTATTTTCTGCCCCTTCTTCAGCCTGACTACGGCTTTCTTGTATCCTTTCTTCCAACCCTGCCTTTTGCCCATCCTTTTTCTTTTCGGAGGCACGTTGACGATCTTCACCGCCACGACCTCGACTCCGTACAGGTCTTCAACCGCTTTTCCGATTTCGGATTTAGCAGCCGAAGGCAGGACTTTGAAAGCGTAATGACCCTCGTTGGCAGAATCAGTCGCCTTCTCTGTTACGTGCGGGGAAGCGAGTATCCTCCAGGCGACGCTCTTTGTCCCTCTCGGGGACGAAGGCGCCTTGGTGGCGTCAATTTTCGCTTCCTTTTTCGCGGAAGGCTTCTTTACGGGACCGTCCTTTTTCTTTTTTAATCCCAAATCAATCATTTGCTTGAAAAAATATTCTCTATTACTTTAATGCTTTCTTTGGGCAAAATCAAATATCTAAAAGAGGCTGCCTGGAGAGCATTCAGATTTTTGGCCTCCGTTATGCTGAATCCCTCGATGTTCCTTACAGCCAAGACTATCTTTTTTTCGTATTTCGGGACCACCAACAAACCTTTTCCCTTACAGGGCAGGCTCAAAAGCTTCTTTGCCATGGTTTTGGTCTTTCCGTCCTCGGAAACGAGCTTATCCAGAATGATCAAAAACCCTTCTTTCGCCTTCGAGGAAAGAACTTGAAAAAGGGCCTTCCTTCTCATCTCTTTGTTTATCTTCTTTTTGAAATTCTTCTCTTTTACCGGGCCGAAAGTGACCCCTCCTCCTATCCATAAGGGAGAACGGATCGATCCGTGCCTCGCCCTTCCTGTCCCTTTCTGCTTCCAGGGCTTCTTTCCTCCTCCTCTCACTTCTCCCCTGTCTTTGGCGCGGGCTGTTCCCTGCCTCAGATTCGCCATTTGGGAAACGATCACCTGGAAAAGAAGATCTTTATTCGGTTCCAACCCGAAAACTCCGGACGGCAGTCTGGTTTGGGTTAACTTCTTTCCTTGCTGATCGTACGTGTCTGCCAACATATGCTTATTTGCCTCTTATCTCCAATAATGAATTTTTTGTTCCCGGAACCGCGCCCTTTATCGCCATAATGCCGTTTTCTAAATCGATCTTCGCTATCTTCAGGTATCCGACTGTCACTCTGGAGCCTCCGAGGCGGCCCGGCATTTTCTTCCCCTTGATGACCCTTTGAGGTGTGGTGCTTCCGGCAGATCCTATGGTCCTTTGCTCGTGCTTCACCCCGTGGGTGGCGTTCCTTCCCGAAAATCCCCATCTTTTCACTGCACCCTGGAACCCCTTCCCTTTGCTCTGCCCTGATATTTTCACCTTGTCGCCTTCCTGGAAAAGGGAAACGTCGAATTTATCTCCCATCTTGATGTCTTTCACCTCTCCCCTGAATTCCCTTATTATTTTGAACGGCTTGGATTTCTGGTTTTTCTTGACCCTTTTTTCTTCAATCCTGGCTTGGCCCATCTGGACCGCTTCGTAGCCTGACTTCTCCTTCGTTTTTATCTCCAAAACCTCGCAGGGGGAAACCTCGATCAAGGTGACGGGAACATTCTTCCCGTCTTTGTCAAAAACCTGCGACATTCCTATTTTCCTTCCTAAGGCGAATTTCATATGCTTGAGAAAAGCAATTGAAAACCGGGCATAGCCCGGCTTCCCTTTCCATGGCTATTTGATGCTACTTTCTTTTTAAATTAATTTTGAATTATCGGACATGCGATGATTTTCAGGCAAAGCCTGGCAACTTTACATTTTTATCTCGATGTCCACTCCGGCAGGCAGATTCAAATTGCTCAAAGCGTCAATGGTCTTGGGGACGGGATTGGTTATCTCAATGAGCCTTTTATGGGTCCTCATTTCGAACTGTTCCCTGCTGTCCTTGTGCACGAACGAAGAACGGTTGACCGTGAATTTTTTCGTTTCCGTAGGCAAAGGGACAGGCCCGGACAATTCCCCGCCGTATCGCAAAACAGTCTCAACGATCTGTCTGGCGCTGCTGTCTATCACTTTATGGTCGTAAGACCTAAGCTTTATCTTTATCTTAGGTATCACTTTTTCCTCTTTTTCTGCTTTTTTAACTGCCATTGTATAAAAGAACGTTATGACGGAAATCCAAGGAGAACCCTGTTTAGAAGGTTCTCCCCTGATTTCCTATTTTACGATTTTCGTCACCACTCCGGCCCCGACAGTTTTTCCGCCCTCTCTGATGGCGAATTTCTGCTTCTCTTCCATGGCGATCGGAGCTATCAATTTCACTTTCAGATTGACCGTGTCTCCGGGCATGACCATCTCCGTTCCCTCCGGCAAAGTCACGTCAGCTGTAACGTCAGTCGTCCTGAAATAGAACTGGGGCTTGTACCCGGTGAAGAATGGCGTATGCCTTCCTCCTTCTTCCTTTGTCAGAATATAGACTTCCCCGTCGAATTCGGTGTGGGGGGTGATGGATCCGGGTTTGGCCAGAATTTGGCCTCTCTCCACGTCCTCCTTCTTCAACCCCCTCAGAAGAATGCCCACGTTGTCGCCGGCCATTCCCTCGTCAAGTATCTTGTTGAACATTTCTATGCTGATGACGGTCGTCTTCAGGGTTGGTTTGAGCCCTACCAATTCCGCGTCCTCGTTGGCATGGACGACTCCTCTTTCAATCCTTCCAGTGGCTACCGTCCCTCTTCCGGCTATAGAGAATACGTCTTCTATGGCCATCAGGAAAGGCTTTTCCTTTTCCCTTGCCGGCTCTGGAATATGCTCGTCAACCGCCTTCAAAAGCTCTCCTATGGCTTTTGCGGCTTCATCGTCCGGGGAAGTGGCTTCCAAGGCTTTGAGGGCCGAGCCCCTGATTATGGGTATTTCGTCTCCGGGATAATTGTATTTCTTCAAAAGCTCCCTCACTTCAGATTCGACCAGATTTATCATTTCAGGATCGTCAACCATGTCGCATTTATTCAGAAATACGACAAAAGCCGGCAGTCCTACCTGCCTTGCCAGAAGAACGTGCTCCCTGGTCTGAGGCATTGGCCCGTCTGAGGCTGAAACAACCAAAATGGCTCCGTCCATCTGGGCTGCTCCCGTGATCATGTTCTTGATATAGTCGGCGTGCCCGGGGCAGTCGATGAAGGCATAGTGCCTCTTGTCGGTCGAGAATTCCAAGTGGGAAATGTTGATCGTCAGTCCTCTTGCTTTTTCCTCGGGCGCTGAATCGATTTCAGCCACCGACTTCTTTGAACCGGACCACCCTTTCATGGCGGCATAGTTCAAGATGGCTGCCGACAAAGTGGTCTTGCCGTGATCGACGTGTCCGATCGTTCCTACGTTGAGATGGGGCTTGCCCCTTTCGAATTTTGCTTTTTCGGCCATGTTTTTGGTTTTAACATTTGGTCGTCAATCGTTTAAACTGCTCATGCCCTTTAAACGCTGTAAAGATCAAATGTCTGTTTTTTATTTACGCTGGTGTTTATTCTATATATTTTTAAAAATATTGTCAACCTTTTGGCTCAGAACGGCAGATCATCTATCTTCAACTCTTCTTTCTGGAGTTCCAATGGAAGGCTCCCTTTGACCAGTTCGGCTTTCGGTTCCTGCAGCATGGTCGGGAATGAGACCTGGCCAGGAAAATCGTTTTTCTTTAAAGTGCGCTTGTACTCCACGAAATTCATGACCACCGCCACCGGCCTGCCTTCTTCCACTATTATCAGCTTCCCGGACTCTCCGTTGATAAGCTGTTTTATTTCTTCAAAGCTCATGTTTATTTGATTATATCAATTAATCGAACGCAATCAAGCCTTATTTCCTCTTCCCTTCCACTATCTCCTGGGCGATGTTGGCTGGAACGGCTTCATAATGGTTGAATTCCATGGTGAAAGTGCCCCTTCCTTCAGTCAGCGACCGCAAAGCCGTCGCATATCCGAACATCTCCGACAAGGGAACCTTGGCCGAAACTACTTTCATATTGAATCTGTCGCTCGTATCTTCTATTTTCCCTCTCCTTGAAGAAAGGTCCCCTATGGTATCTCCGAAAAATTCTTCCGGAATTATGACTTCTGTATTCATTATCGGCTCAAGCAGAACGGGCTTGGCCTTCCTGGCTCCGGCCTGAAAGGCCATGGAAGCTGCGATTTTGAAAGCCATTTCCGAAGAATCAACGTCGTGGAAAGATCCGTCGTAAAGGGTGACCGCCAGATCAACGACAGGGTATCCTGCCACCACGCCCTTGTCTAAGGCTTCCTTGACTCCCTTTTCCACGGCCGGAATGAATTCCTGAGGAATGATTCCTCCCTTGATTTCATTGATGAACTCGAATCCCTTGCCTCTTTCTTTGGGTTCCAATTTCAGCCAGACATGGCCGTACTGGCCCCTTCCTCCGGACTGCTTTATGTACTTGCCTTCGGCTTCCGCTTCCTGGGTGACCGTTTCCTTGTAGGCGACCTGGGGTTTTCCGACGTTCCCTTCGACGTTGAACTCCCTCTTCATTCTGTCCACGATTATGTCCAGATGCAGCTCGCCCATCCCGGAAATGACGGTTTCCCCTGTCTCCTGGTCGCTTTTTATCCTGAAAGTCGGATCCTCTTCTGCCAGCTTCTTCATGGCCAGACCCATTTTCTCCTGGTCAGCCTTGGTTTTAGGCTCAATCCTGATGGAAATGACAGGCTCGGGAAAAACGATCTGCTCGAGCAGTATTAAATGATTTTCGTCGCACAAAGTATTGCCGGTGGTCGTGTTCTTCAGCCCGACGGTAGCCGCTATGTCCCCGCAGAACAATTCTTCCACTTCCTCCCTGGCGGCCGCATGCATCCTCAGTATCCTCCCTATTCTTTCTTTCTCGCCCGTGTTCACGTTAAGGACGTAAGAACCTTTTTGCAAAGTCCCGGAATACACTCTGAAATAAGTCAAAGTGCCGACAAAAGGGTCGGTCGCTATTTTGAAGGCCAAAGCGGAAAAAGGCTCTCCGTCGTCGGCCTTCCTGAAAGCCGGCTCTCCTGTTTTAGGGTCTATCCCCTGGATCGCAGGCAGGTCCACCGGACTGGGAAGATATTCTATCACCGCGTCAAGCAAAGGCTGGATTCCCTTGTTCCTCAAGGCGGTTCCGCAGAAAACCGGCACCAATTTGTATCCTATGGTGGCTTTTCTCAGAACTTTTCTCAGATCTTGGTTCGAGACCTCTTTCCCGGCAAGGTATTCTTCCAGCATCTGCTCATCTTCAGCCGCGATCTTTTCAACCAGCCTTTCTCTCCATTCTTTGGCTTTGTCTTTCATGTCTTCGGGAATTTCCCCTTCTTTCACTTCCTGTCCTAAATCGCCCTCAAAGCTGAGCATTTTCATGTCCAGAAGGTTTATTATCCCATTGAAAGAGCTCTCTCTCCCGACAGGGATCTGGAGGGCGACGGCATTTGGCGAAAGTTTTTTCAGGATCGAGTTGAAGCTTTTCTCAAAATCGGCTCCCATCCTGTCGAGCTTGTTTATGAAGCAGATCCTTGGAACGTGGAATTTGTCAGCCTGCCTCCAGACGGTTTCTGACTGAGGCTCGACTCCGGCTACTCCGTCGAAAACGACGACCGCTCCGTCAAGGACCCTCAAAGATCTCTGGACCTCGACAGTGAAGTCGATATGCCCGGGAGTGTCGATGATGTTTATCCTGTGTATTCCCTCAAAAATTGACCGGGACTGGAAAGACTCGTTGTCCTTTTGCAAATATCCCTCCGGCTTCCAAAAGCAGGTGGTGGCGGCCGAAGTGATGGTGATCCCCCTTTCCCTTTCTTGGACCATCCAATCCATGACGGCCTGGCCTTCGTGGACCTCTCCTATCTTATGGGAAATTCCCGTGTAAAACAAAATGCGCTCGCTGACGGTTGTCTTGCCTGCGTCAATATGGGCGATGATTCCTATATTCCTTACTTTTTCAATTGGATGTTTTCTGGGCATAAAAAAACAGCGGACGGTTATTACCAGGAAAAGTGGGCGAAAGCCCTGTTTGCCTCGGCCATCCTGTGGGTGTCTTCTTTCTTTTTAACGGCCGGCCCTGCGTTTCCGGCAGCGGCAATGAGCTCTTCGGCCAGCTTCTCTTTCATCGCTTTGCCTTTCTTGCTCCTGGCTGCGTCAAGTATCCATCTCAAAGCCAATCCCGTCTTCCTGTTCCCCTTCACTTCCCTGGGAACCTGGTAAGTGGCTCCTCCCACCCTTTTGGGCTTCACTTCGAGCATGGGAGCCACGTTGTTCACGGCGGCGTTGAAAACCTCGACCGGATCTTTCTTGCTCTTTTCCTTTATGATTTCGAAGCTGTCGTAGACTATTTTCCTGGCAACGCTCTTCTTTCCCATCTTCATCACCTGATTGACAAGCTTTTCAACCAGAACATCCCCGTAAACGGGATCGGGTTCTGTATTTCTTGTTTTTATCTTCTTTGCCATTTTTTTATTTCGTCGGCTTCTTTGCCCCGTATTTTGATCTCTGGTCTTTCCTTCCTTCCACTCCGGCCGTGTCCAAAACGCCTCTCACTATATGGTATCTCACTCCGGGCAGGTCTTTCACCCTTCCCCCCCTCAGCACCACTACCGAGTGCTCCTGGAGGTTATGCCCTTCTCCGGGGATGTAAGCCGTGACTTCCATGCCGTTGGTCAGCCTCACTCTGGCCACTTTCCTTAAGGCGGAATTAGGCTTCTTGGGCGTGGTGGTGAACACTTTCTGACAGACCCCTCTTTTAAAAGGAGAAAGATATCGCATCGGCCTGTTTTTGATCACGTTGAACCCGAAAGCCAAAGCCGGCGTCTTTGAAGCCTTTTTCGTCTTTTTCCTTCCTTTTTTAATTAGTTGTCGGATCGTTGGCATGGTTGAAATAAAAAAAATTTTCTCATCGCGGCATAAAATCGTTTCAGCGGTTATACCGTTTTTAAATCTCTAGTATTTTAGCATCTAAGCTATAAATTAGCAACAAACAGGAAATATGTCAACCCTGTTTCCCTTTTTAAATTACTGAAGGCTGCCCGGTTATGAAAAAATATGCGTATCGGCTCAGGTATCCTAGAAGCTCGAGCCCGAAGGTGAAAAGGAAAATCAACAGGATGAGGAAGCCGTGCTGCTTTATGAAAAGCCTGAAACTCTGGAATCTTTCCGGCAGAAAACTAAAGAGGATATGGGATCCGTCCAAAGGAGGAATGGGGACAAGGTTGAAAAAGGCCCATAAAACGTTGTAAAAGACGACTATGGCGAAAAGTTCGGCCATGGCTCCGGGAAGTATCATAAACCTCACGGCAAAACCGAATATCAAGGCAAGGAGCAAGTTGGCAGCAGGACCAGCGATGGAAACCTTGAGGTTCCCCCATTTCTTGTCCCTGAAATTGAAAGGATTGACGGGAACCGGCTTTGCCATCCCGAAAACTACCCCCCATCCTGTAATCGCCCTGATGGCGAAAGTGAAAATCGGAAGGAATATGGTCCCGAAAGGATCAATGTGTTTCAAAGGGTTCAAGGTGAGGCGGCCTTCGTTCTTTGCCGTCGGATCCCCCAGATGCAAAGCCATGCCGCCGTGGGCGACTTCATGTATGACTATCGAGAAGAACAGAACGATCAGTGATGTCACAAGCGCCATTTTTGTATTTTTCCCGGAAGGGGGTTGATTTAATTTCGATTTTCCTTTATTATATCATTGTCCGTATTTTTTAAAAGCATTGAAAAAAAACATGAGCAGAATCTGCCAAATTTGCCAAAAAAGGGGGAGAATGACCGGCAGCAGGAAAAAGCTGATGAGCAGATACAATCCCACCAACAAGACGAGGAAGCATCCGAACCTCCAGTGGGTCACTTTGACTTCCGGCCAAAGAGTCAAGGCCTGCGCTAAATGCATAAAGCGCCTCGGGAGAAAAAAATAGTTCATAACAATCGGGGTGTAGTATAACGGCCATTATTTGCCCTTGGGGTGGGTAAGAACCGGGTTCAACTCCCGGCACCCCGACAAACGAACCAAAAAACAGCAGTCATCTGCTGTTTTTTGGTTGCCCTGCTTTTTTTCTCGAGAATTCTTCTGGAAAATATTTCTTGTGGGTGCCCGCATTGCGCCGCCACGGCGGAACAAGATATAAGGCTCCCGTTTTGATATTTTGTCCCAGAATCTCAAGAAGATCAAACAGGGCTGATTCCATTATACCACACGGAGCGGTCAAGCAAAAACTAGAACATTATGTCCTCTTCCGCCCTCTTGTAGTCGTGTATGTCTTCCGGAGAGAACCAAAACTGTATCTCATGAGTGGATTCCTGCTCTGTCTCGGAAGCGTGGATGATATTGTGAATCGCCCTTTTATCCCTGTTGGCCGCGGTTGCGTCGTCAACCGAAAAGTCCCCCCTGATGGTCCCCATTTCGGCCTGGGAAGGCATGGTCGGGCCGGCTATCTTCCTGACCATGTCCCTGGCATGAATCCCCTTGACCACCATTTTAACCACCGGGCCCGAAGTCATATAGGAAATGAGCCAGGATCTGACCTGCTTTCCTATTTCCAAAGGATCGTCTGAACCGAATTCATCTTTGATGTCTATTCCGTAGTCCTGGTAGTTCTTCATCGTCTTCCCACCGATTTTCCTGATCCATTCCTCGTCTTTCGGGTAATGCTCGTCTATCTGATCTGGCTTGGCATGGACCATTCCAAGAGCTATTATCTTGAGCCCCCTCATTTCTATTCTGGAGATTATTTCCCCGACCAGCCCCCTTTTCACTCCGTCGGGCTTCACCAAAACCAATGTTTTTTCTTCGCTCGGGTGCATATTGGAAGATCGCACAGACGGGAATGCGGATCCTTCAGGATCCCTCATCCCTGCATATGCCTATCTGGTTAAATTTCCTTCTTTATACCATCCTCGGCCTTCCTAATCAAGCCAGACTTCCTTTCCGTCGCTTGCGAACCTGACATCCCCCTGCAGATCGGTCCTCAAAACATCAATGCCTTCCAAAGCTTCAAGGGCGTCTTGACTGGGATGGCCGTACGAATTGTCCTTGCCGCAGGAGATCACCGCGAACTCCGGGGAAACCGCTTCGACGAATTCCCTGCTTGTCGAGGTCCTGCTTCCGTGGTGCCCCGCCTTCAAGACGTCGGAATCGACTTCCGCCCCGAGCGAAATAATCTGCTTTTCCGCTGACTGGTAAGCGTCCCCTGTGAAAATGAAGGAAATGTCCTTGTAAACGAGCCTGGCGATTATCGAGGTATTGTTGCTGTCCTCCATTTCCATTCCTTCCTGGCTTTCAAAAGGATGGAGAACGTAAAGGAATTCATAAGGCTGGCCGAATCCTATCTTCAATCCTGATTCTGCGATATGCAGATTCGCCCCCTCCTCTCTTATCAGCTTCAGCCACTCTCTATAATCGGCGGTATCCCTGACAACGCCGGTCCACAAGACGTTCTCCACCTCGTAACTCTTCAGAACTTCAATAAGGCCGGCCATATGGTCTTTTTCAGGATGAGTGAGGATGACAAGGTCGATCGTCCTGTCCCAGAAAGGCATTTCTTCTGCCAGCTTCTCAAGTAAAGAAGAGTCCGGTCCGCCGTCGATCAGAACTTGGCGGCCTTCAGGAGTTTTAATGAAGGCTGCGTCTCCCTGTCCGACGTCGAAAAAAACGACCTCCAGTTTCCCGGGCCGGGCCAGATCAAAAGCCGCGGCTGAAACGAAGACATCTAAAAAAAGAAGAAATCCCAGGATAATTAAAGATTTTCTTTCAGGCATATGGCGCTTCATTCATATTATGGAAAAAAGAAGGATTTGTTAAGCAAAACAAAAGCCGCCCCGTTTGAACGGAGCGGCTTTCACAAAGATTTCCGGAAATCCTTGTCTTACTTTTTTCCCAGAATCCTGAACATCTTCGTTCCGCATACAGGGCAGGTTCCGGTCGAAGCTCTCCTTTCCACTCCGCCCTTTCCTTTCATGGCGACTTCTTTCTCGCCCTGCATTTCCTGCTTCTTTTTGCATTTTACGCAATAGCCTACTGTGGCCATATTTTGTTCAAGCCAAGTGACTGGCAGATTGCAGCACTTTGGCCGTTATTTCCCGATTGAACTTTTCGGCCTTTAGCCTGCCTGACGGCAAGACTTAATTGATCCTATTGCATCCATGATAGCTCATTTCGGATAAAAATGGTAGGGGGCAGCCTAAAAGGACTTCAAGAGGGCCATTATGGACATCCCGGCCAGGAAGGCGGAAAAATGAAGCAATGATTTTCTCTTGCTCCCTTCATATTTGATTTCCGGTATCAAATCGGAAGCCGAAATGTAAATGAAGCTGCCGGCGGCGAAAGGAAGGAGGAAAACGATCGAACTTCCCATGTTGTCGGCAAGGAAAAAACCGAGCAAGCCTCCGAGTATTGCCGTAGCCGCGGAAACGAAATTAAGGATCAAGGCCTTCCCTTTTTTGAATCCCCCGTAAACAAGAACGCCGAAATCCCCTATCTCCTGGGGAATCTCGTGGAAGGCCACTGCCAGAACCGTGGATATGGCCGCCGGGAAGGAAACGAAGAAGGAAGCAGCTATTATAAATCCGTCGATGAAGTTGTGCACGGCGTCGGAAAACAGGATGAGCATGGAAAACGGCTTCACCTCGCTTCTGTTCGCCTTGTGCTCATGCCAACCCGCAAAATGCGCGAAGATGAAAAAGACGATGAAACCGGCAGCCAGAAAAAGGAAAACCTTGAACAAGGACCTTTCGTCTCCCCCTATTTCTTCGACGGCCTCGGGTATCAGATGGAAAAAAGCGCTTCCCAGCAGGGCTCCGGCCGAAAAGGCCACCAAGACCAAAAGAAGGCTGGCCATCGCCTTTTCTTTGAGAAAAAGTATCAATGTCCCGGCAAAAGACACCAGGCTGACCAGGAAAGTGGAAACGATTATCCAAAAAAGGATGTTCATAAATGTTTCATTATTTTCTTAAAATCGCTTTTCATCAGCCTTTTCAAATTCGGATTATAGGTCGCGGCCGCCGGATGGTACAAAGGGATCAATTTCACCTTGGCCTTGCCGAACCTGGCTTCGTATGCCCTGGCTCTGGCTTTTGAGATGCCGCAGAACTCCAACCCGCACCTTTCGAACACGTGCCTCGCTGAAAAGTTTCCGAGAAGGAGGATCGCTTTCGGCTTTATCAGCCTTATCTGGCGGTCGAGGAAAGGAGCGCAAGATTTGATCTCCCTTCTTTCCGGATTGCGGTTCCCAGGCGGCCTGTCCTTCAGGATGTTGGTGATATATACGTTCTTCCTTTCCATCCTGACCGATTCCATGAGCTCGTCCAGAATCTTCCCCGCTCTTCCCTGGAAAGGCTTTCCTGATTCAGCTTCCTTCAATCCGGGAGCTTCCCCGACTATCAATATTTTGGCTTTCAGGTTTCCCTCTCCCGCGACCGGCAGATAGCATTTCTTTTCCCTTTCTTTCCTCAATGAGCATCTTTTGCAATCCAAGACGTCTTCTTTGATCTTTTTAAAAGAATCCATTCAAGCAGCAAAAAAACCGTTGATTACGAGGTCGATCGCCTCTTTTTCGGACAGCCCCCTCATTCTCAGATAGTCAAGCTGCTCTGAAGATATCCTTCCTATGGCCGCCTCATGGGTCAGCTGGGCTTTGCTGTTCCTGCAGTCCAGCTGCGGAGCCATTTTCAATACGGGCTGGTCTTTACCTTTTCCAGGATCAACCAGCAGTCCCTGGCAGTCCAAATGCCCCACGGATTCGGCTTGAGCGGAAATGATCGATCTGGCCAGGATCTTTGATCCTTCCCTGGCAACGATCTTCAGATTTATCTGCCCTGAAGACCCCTTCCCTTTCAAGAAAACCGAATCCTCCATTTCAGCCCGGATCAGCCTGCAGTCTGCCGCCAGTTTGAGGATGCAGGACGCCTTTTCGGCAAGCTCCACTTTCGTAATAACCTTGATATCTTTCGGGCTGGAAATCATCTTGTAAGAATATTCCAGTTTGGCTTCCTTGCCTAGAATGAAGTCGTATTCCGGCCAAACAACGTTTTTACTGCCCCAGGAATGGACGTGGTCGTACTGCAGGAAGGCCTTGTCTTTCAGAATGATCTTCCCCTGGGCCTTGTGGATTCCGCCCTTAGACGGCTGCAAACTGGAGCAGGTACCTTGCAGCTTTACTTGCAGCCCTTTTTCAACCACCAAAAGATTCTGCATCTCCTGCTTAATCTTGTCGGAGGAGATGGAAACGCAGGAAAAAATAGGGGAATCTGTCTGTTCTTTTACCCAGATGAAATATCCTTCTTTGGGCTTTCCTTTGAAATATTCCCTCGCCCAGGGAATATTTTCCCAGGCGTCAGCGCTCTTCAAAACCTCCGCCCCTTTTGAAGGGCAGAGATTCTTCAGCTCATGGTCAATCTGCCAGTAATTAGCACTTTTTGCACCTTTCATAGCCGTATCTTTTAATCGTTCTCAACACTTTATTGAAATTTCCCTGGCTGCAGATGATCCTGCCGTCCACCATCACGTTGGTGACCTTGGGCTTGAGGAATTTCATGATCTCGCCGGAATGGGTTATCAAAAGCACGGAAGCGCCCTTTTCAACCAGCTCCTTTTTTATCATCCTCGCCACGATTCCGATCCTTTTGATATCCAGCCCGGAATCTATCTCGTCGAAAACCACAAGCTTGGGGTTAAGGGAAACTATCTGGAGCATTTCAACCATCTTCTTTTCCCCTCCGGAAAAATCTACATTGACCTCCCTTTCTGCCAGATTGAAAAAAGGATTCTCTTTTTTCATTTTTTTCTTGGAAATTCTGTCTATGAGTCTAGAAACCCGCACTCCTTTTATGGCCGGCGGATTCTGCCAGGCTAAAGCCAGGCCGAGTTTTGACCTCTTTTCCGGAGAAAGCCTTGTTATCTTCTTTCCATCGAACAATATTTCCCCGCCGGTCACCTTATATTTTTCGCTTCCAAGAAGCACTTTGGCCAAAGTGCTTTTCCCGGAAGCATTGGGCCCGAGCAAGGCCTGCACCTCCCCTTTCTTGATGCGAAGTTCGACCCCTTTCAGGATCTCCTTGCCGTTGGATTCCGCTTTCAGTTTTTTTATTTCAAGCCCTGACATTTTTATCCAAAGCGTTTATCCCAGCCAGGATTTTTTCCAGGTCCAGGCCGTAAACTTTGCAGACCTCCCCTAATTTCAGTTTTCCCATCTCGAACTTAGCGAAAGGACAGGTCAGGCAGGGCATCTTATTCTTTAATAAAACATCCTCCGCCCCTTTTCTTTTGATTATTTCCGCCAGAACCGTGTCTTTTGTTATCTTCTTCATAGCTCTAAAAAACGTTTGCCAGATAATAGGCGCCTAAGGAAAACAGGGTTGCTGCCTCAGCGAAAGTGATCCAAGTCACGAATCTGCCTGAAGCCATCCATATCGACATTTTGAAAACGGCGATCATGAAAACGATAATCTCGTCTATCATATAGAAAATGACGTAGAGGACGATGTAAAAAAGGTATTTAAAAAGCGGAAAGCCGGCCTCTGCCATAATGCTTGCGAACGTCAAGGGCACGGCCGCAGAGCAAGGGAACTCCACGACGGTCACCACAACGGCGAACAAAAGGACGGCAATGATCAGGAAAACTACCCCTTTCTGGCCCAGAAAAGAACTCTGCAGTTTTCCGGCGAGCTTTGAAATCGTGCCTTGTCCTTTTTCAGTCTGGCAGGCCGGGCCGTATTTCCTGAATTTCAAGAACTCCCTGAGGAAAAAAGCGCCTCCTCCTATCCCCAGCAGCCCGATTATCAGTTCCATAGCTCCCAGATAAGAAACCAAAGCGAAGAAAAGCCTGTACCAAAGCAGTATCAAAAGCCCGTAGACCAAGGACGTGACTACGATAAACGTTCCTCCGAAAAGGATTATCTTCTTCCTGGAGCGGAGGACTATCACTAAACCCAGGATCAAGACGAGCGCGCCCAAGGAACAGACATTGAACCCGTCCAGCAGGCCGAGCAGCACAGCCAAAGCAGGGAAAGAATAATTCCCAGGATCGATCTCTCCGACAAAGGGCAGGCTGATCTTTTTCGAAAAAAATCCTTCTTCGCCCTCGATCATCCTCTGGATCGCCTCTTCTATTTCCCTGCCCCTGTTTTGGTCGTTGTCGAACCCGACAACGACTTCTTTTCCGATGAAAGTCAAAGGGACTGACCCTATATATTCTTCAATGCCGCATTCATAGCACATGTTTTCCAGTATCTCTCTGCTTCCAACATCAGCGACATCATGCCTGTAAATCGAAATTCCCGGATATTTTTCCTCAATTGCATCCAGGAAGCTCTCTTCGGCTGCGCAGTGCGAGCAA
>Ga0136653_10000147_pt1 | contig 35089 bp, 23 predicted proteins | sample LakKivw275mmetaG_FD_94866 | JGI IMG/M metagenome (GOLD analysis project Ga0136653, IMG submission 94866) | Anoxic lake water microbial communities from Lake Kivu, Rwanda to study Microbial Dark Matter (Phase II) - Lake Kivu water 275m metaG... | ecosystem: Environmental > Aquatic > Freshwater >...
ATACCCTCGATGTCGATTTTACAAATCTTTCGGTTAATGCCACAAATTACCAATGGGACCTGGGTGATGGAACCATTTCTTTCGATGAGAATCCTGTGCATCTTTATGATGATTATGGGGATTATGATGTGACACTGATTGCCAGTAATCAGTTTGATTCGGATGCGGTGACCAAGACCATTCATTTGTGCAAAAAACCGACGGCCGATTTCAATTATCTGGTGACCGGCATGACTGTCCATTTTACCAACCAATCGGGGGATGCATCATCCTATTCATGGGATTTTGGCGATGGAATGATCTCAACCAGTCAAAACCCGGTTCACATCTATCAAAATAATGGCGTTTATAGTGTGAAACTGATAGCTTTTAGTACCTGTGGGACCGATACAGCGAGTGTGATACTGACACTGTGTATCCTGCCTACCGCCGGATTTTATTTTGCTAACAATGATCTTTCCGTTTCATTTTTTAACAACTCCATACATTGTGATTACTGCTCATGGGATTTCGGGGATGGAGCAGGATCCACTCTTACAAATCCGATATATCATTACAATGGTTACGGCGAATACAATGTGATGCTGATTGTATACAATTCATGCGGTACAGATACGTCCATCACAACTATTAATATATGCCGGGGACCGCAGGCATATTTTGATTTTCAGATTGTCGATCTCACGGTTTACCTGACGGGGCATTCAAATGACTCATCATCTTATTTGTGGGATTTCGGTGACGGGATAACATCGGCACTTACCAGCCCGGTCCACACTTATCAGGTTAATGGAGAATACAATATCACATTAGTTGTTTCAAACGCTTGCGGCAGCGATACGGTCAGTGCCCTGTTAGGTATATGCCCCTTGCCTGTAGCCGGATTTCAGTATATAAACGATTCACTTACAGTTACTTTTAACAACGCATCACTGAACAGTGACTGGTTTTTGTGGGAGTTTGGTGATGGTTCCGGCTCAACGATAAAAGACCCTGTTCATCACTATGAATTGAGTGATTTTTACCAGGTGGTTCTTGTGGCAGGGAACGGGTGCGGTACCGATACAACCAGGGTTAATCTTCATGTCAAACCTTCAGGTTACATCCAGGATATTGTTATTTACCCAAATCCTGTGGGGGAAAAACTTACCATAAAGATCATGAACTTTAAAGGCGAAGATCTGCTATTTGAGCTTTATAATTCATTGGGACAAATAATAACTGACTTTTTTATTCATGTTGTAGAAAAGCTGACACTTGAATATCTGGATATGTCCCATTTACAGCCAGGTTGTTATGACCTCAAAATAATTGGAAGGGATTATATGACGACCAAAAAAGTCATTCACAAATAAAATTTATTAAAATGAAAAACATACATTTTTCTTCACTTTTCTTACTGATTATACTTTTATATATCAGTGACGTCTCATTATCACAGTCTACATTAATTTTACAACCTGGCGCTGAGGATGGTAAGGATGCCCACTTATCCAGTTTAAGCCCAAATACAAATGCCGGCGATCGTGATGAGAATACGGCCATGGCTTGGACCAATCAAGGAGTACCTTTTATTTTAAGAGCTGTGATTGAATTTAATTTAACATCTATTCCCCAAGGATCTCTTGTTGAAAGTGCCTATCTTTCTTTATACAACAATCCTGACGCATCGGCCAATAATGGTGAGCATTCCTCCCTGTCTGGTCCTAACACCTGCTGGCTTTTACGCATCACGGAAGAATGGGATGAACATACTGTAACATGGAATAATCAACCTGCCACAACCTGGTTACACCAGGTTACATTACATAAGGAGATTAGTCCGCACCACGATTATGAAAACATCAATGTTACGCAGCTCATACAGGATATGGTCGATGATCCCGAAACAGGTCATGGATTCCTATTCCGGCTTATAACAGAACAACTTTACAGATGTATGACTTTTGGCTCAAGCGATTGTGCCGATTCAACACTCCATCCCAAATTGGTTGTGACTTACTTCCCCGCCTCATCCATCTACTCTTTAAAAGATATAAATGATAACAGGTCTTTTAATGGACAATTCGGAAATAGCTCCTCTTTTATTAGTAAAATGGTAATGGCAGATCCATATGGTCTTGAAAATGATTTGAATAGTTATCGTCAATATAACAATAAAAAGGTGATTCTGGATGCCGGTAATTTGGCATTGATTGCTGATTTGCCTGACAACCAATTTATTTCGGTTTACCCAAATCCTGTCAGGGATAGAATCTATATCAAAATAACTGGCTATCAGAAAGAATCTATCCATTGCCAATTATTAAATGCCAATGGTCAACTCCTCAGGGAGGCTGAATTACCAGTGAATGATTGTATATCCGAATTGAATGTCACGGATCTTCAACGTGGTATCTATTTTCTTTCGATCATAAGTCATGGACATTCGTATATCCGAAAAGTGATACTGTTTTGAGCGGGTAGTTTTTTGCATGACGAGGACCGGCAGATATCTTATAAATGAGGGAAAAGGCATCACAGCATTATTTTCATCTTGCCGCTCAGGGCCTTACGAAAGAGCAGGCCCGCAAGATCTTTGAATATTTCAAAACCCTGCAATAAGGTTCATTGTTCTTTGCCGCATATCACAATGGCAGTCACTGATAACAATCAGTTCCCGGGTATTCCGGCTTTGTTGATTTTTCGGTTATTCCAGTAAGCCAAAGCGGAGACCACGGCCACCAAGGCAATGGTATAATACACAAAAACGGGAACGGGTGCAGGCTCACCACTGGCATAGGAGTGAAGACCGGAAAGATAATAGTTGACGCCGAAGTATGTCATCAGCACCGAGCTGAAACCCAGCAGAGCGGCAAAATTGAATGCGAACCTTCCCTTCAGGCCGGGGATCAGCCGCAGATGTGTGATAAACGCATAGACCAGGACCGTTATCAGTGCCCACGTTTCTTTCGGATCCCAGCCCCAGTATCTTCCCCATGACTCATTAGCCCACACGGCACCCAGGAAAGTCCCTATGGTGACCAGTATCAAACCAATGATGAGGTTGATCTCATTGATGTTGGTGAGCTCCTCAATGGTCATCCTCATCCTGTCACTGTTCTTTTCATTTTGAAAGATCATTAGTACCAGGTTTATAAAGCCGAGCAGGGCACCGATGGCAAGGAAGCTGTAACTGGCCGTGATCACGGCCACATGGATCACCAGCCAGAATGATTTCAATACGGGTACCAGGTTGGTGATCTCAGGATCCATCCAGCTCATGTCGGCGACCATCAGTGTCAACGAGGCCAGGAGGGCAGTGACAGCCAGCGTCATCCTGGATTGCCCGGCAAATATGAGGCCCGAAAGAACGATGCCCCAGGAGATGTAAATCATGGTTTCATAACCGTCACTCCAAGGTGCATGTCCCGATATGTACCAGCGGAGTGCCAGCCCTATCGTTTGAAAGATAAAGGCAATGACAATCAGCGGCGTAAGTATATTTATCGTCACTTTTAACCGCCCCTTGCGACCCAGAATGTTAATGAACAACAGGATAAGTAACAGGAATCCGAGCAGGCCGTAAACCGGGAAAAGGCGCTTGAAAATATTAACCCGGTTATAAAAGATCTCTGCGTTGATCCTGGTTTGGGAGGGCATCACCACCCGTCCGTATTTCTGCTGGAAAAGTTGTATATACTTGAGATTCTGATCTGCCGTCTCCCATTTTCCTGATTTGATGGCCTCATCGACAGAGGCGTAATAGAATGGCAGTATGTTCTTCACAAAGTTCACTTCGGTGGTGTCGAAATTTTTTTCGGCGTCGATATCAGAATACCAGGCGTTGTTCAAATCACCGGGTTTGGGGAATATCTTCAGGATGGAGCCCGAGTAGACCATGTAACAGATGTTCAGCCGCTCATCCACTTTAATGATATCCTTATCGAAAGCTGTCCGTGAGGCCGGTTTTTTATTGTAGGCTTCATCCACGTACCCTGCAATCTTGTAACGTCCCTGGTGTTGTAAATCGAAAAAGTCATTGAAAGAGGCATATTTACTTTCCACCCCGATGAGCTTGCGCAATACAGGATCAGAGACCCTGATCATGGGGACCTTCTGCCATATCGTCACGTCGGTGACCATGCCCAGGATGACCTGGTCAGGATTCAGCCCGAACAGGGCATCTTTGCGGCTGACTTTGTGCAGGATCTCCGATGACAGTGTGTTGACGGGTTTGATGCGGCCCTCCTGATCCTGGACAAGCAACTCACCAAAGGCTTTCGCATGATCCTTATCCACGGATTGCTGCAGGGCTGTCTGAACGGCCTCCTGTGCCGGGGCCCGGGATGAGAAACCGCATAGTAAAATAAACACCAGCACGGCAACGACACCGGCACTTTTTTTTCGGATGACGGAAGTCTTCCTGATGAGATCCCTGAAACGGCTCTTGCGTGTGAAAAGGTTGAGGATAAGACCGAGGGTGAGAAAAAAGTAACCGGCATAACTGACCAATGTCCCCCAGAAATCATGGTTGACCGACAGGATGGTGCCTTTTTCATCCTTGTCGTACGACGATTGGTAAAACCGGTATCCTTCGTAACTAAGCACATTATTCATATATATCCGGCGATCTTCTTCCAGATTGATCCGCGGATCGATGAGTGTTACTTCACTTTCGAATGAGGAAGGACTCATCGAACCGGGGTAACGTTCCAGCTTGAAATCACGCAGCCTGAGCGAGAAAGGGAGCCGGATGAACCGGGGGCCGTAAGCGACGGTGAAGGTGACTCCCCCGATGTTCGTCGAAACAGGTTCCGGCGGTGTATCCTCAGGCTCAAAAACGTCGATTTCTTTGGTGATACCCTGGTATTGAAGGTTCATCACGACAGCATTCCTGAGATTATGCTCCATATCGGAAGGAGCCTGTACCAGTTTGATTTTTCTTTTGGCATATAGTGCCCTGACGACAAAACTCATCCCATTTAGTGAATATAATGAGCGGGCCTGCAGGGGATGCTGTACGCCAGGGGCTAATGTATCCACGGTTCCGTGGACCATTGTCATTGCAATGACAGGTGCCGGAGCAATAAAGGTGAAAAGGCTGTCATGGTATTGAAATTCAATCAGGGAGGTGTCGTTCTGCAACCGGTTAAATCCGATCCAGTAATTTCCGAGAGGGATACTGTCGCCGGGCTGTATGAAGTATGTCCTGCGGCGCGCTGAATCGACGGTAATGAGTGAGATGACCGGTCCGCCGTCGGGATCCTCAACCGCACTGTGTCCGGCATTCGGGATATAGTTGACCACCTCCAACCGGCACCTTTTCGATCCAAAAGGGATCTGCTCTGAGACAGAATGGTATAAGGAACGGTGGAAGTTCACTTTTTTATCCTGATGATACATATCCTGTCCGTCACGGATGGTTACCTGAAGGTAATTGATAGTACCTATGGCATGGTTGGAGGTCTCACCTTCACGGATGCTCATGGTGCCTTCATAGCCGAAGAAGCGTGTGATGGCACCGCCGGCCAGTATCAACACAAATGCGAGGTGTGAGACCAGCACCAGCCATTTCTTTCTCTGGATCAGCTTATAACGTACCACATTGCCGGTGAGGCTGACAGCCAGCACAAAAAGGAGCACCTCAAGCCAGACGGATTTATATACCAGCGCGTTGGCAAAAGCTGTCCCATAGTCATTTTCAATGAATGTCGCCACAGCTATCGAAACGGCAAACACCAACAGCAGGGATACGGCAAACTGTATGGAGAAGAAAAAATCGGTGATTTTTTTCATCGGAAATTTTTTAGGAAATGGAGAAATGAGCGGGCAAAGTTAAAAATATTTACATCTTTTTTCACCAGCTTCCGCCGGCGCCACCACCTCCAAATGATCCTCCCCCGAAGCCGCCGAAGCCCCCGCCGCCTCCACTGAAGCCTCCAAAGCCACCGCCGGAGGTGAACTTATCCCAGCTGCCATGATGACTCTGGCTTTGTCCCATGCCGCCAAGCAGAAACAGCGTTGTCCAGAAGGGAAGGCTTTTACCGACATGATGCGAGGATTGTGTGCGGCTGGCACGCATAAGGAATAAGACCAGAACAATAACCATGATCGGGATAAAGGGAACTATCGGTGAGCCGGATGTCTTTTTGCGGTATTGCGCAGCCGTGAATTCTTTCGTTGCCAGCCCCATAATGACGGTGGTCCCTTTATCGAGGCCATTAAAATAATGGTCCTCTTTGAATGCCGGTATCATCTCATACTGAATGATCCTTTCACATATGGCATCCGGTATGGCGGCCTCGAGGCCGTAACCGGTGGCAATGAAAACCCTGCCCTGTGATGGACCCTTCTTCGGCTTGACAAGAATGACCACACCATTGTCAAATCCTTTCCGGCCAACACCCCATTGTTGTCCAATCTCATATGCCAGAGATGATATATCGTATCCATAAAGCGAATCGACAATAATCACGGCGATCTGTGTCGAGGTGGTGTCATCGAAGCTCACCAGCCTGCGCTCGAGGGCATTTCTCTCATCAGGTTTGAGCAAACCTGCCAGATCATTGACCAGGTGTGGGGGAGAGGGTCGTTCCGGTATCTCCTGGCTTGAGGCGACATGGACAAATAATAACAGGATAACGAAGAAAAAGGTAAATAGGGGATGCATTTTTCTCGGGTACCACGAAGGATGTGCACCCGTATAAAAAATTATATCGTGTTTGCTTACAGGATTAGGCATGGATAATTTTTATTTCTGGTGATTATTCTTTTCCAAACGACAGGTCATCAGGAAGTTCATTGACATCGTCCCGGTGGTAAGGAAAAAAAGTTTTAAGCTGTTCACCTGCCATCATGATACCTTTTATTATACCCCCGGCATAGTCACTTTTTTTAAAATGCTCCTGCATCTCTTCTTTAATCTGATCCCAGAAACCGGGAGGTACCAGCTTATTTATTCCGGAGTCACCGATAATGGCAAATTTATGATCCCTGACAGCCAGGTAAAACAACACGCCGTTTCTTACCCGGGTTTTCTGCATGCCCAGTTTTCCGAATAAATATGCCGCCCGGTCGAGGACATCACCATAACAGTCGTTCTCCAGATGAACACGTATCTCACCGGAGGTCTTATGTTCAGCCTTGCCGATGGCTTCGGTGATGGCCTGCTGCTCTTTTTTTGTGAAGAAATTTCGTGCGTTGGTGCCCATTTAAAATTCCACTTTTGGGGGTTCCTCGGCACCCGGTTTTGATTCAAAGTAAGCTTTTCTTTCAAACCCGAACATGCCGGCAAAAAGATTTCTCGGGAATTTTCTGATGGCCGTGTTATAGCCCTGCGCCACTTCGTTGAATTTCCGCCTTTCCACCGTTATTCTGTTTTCAGTGCCTTCGAGCTGTGCCTGCAATTCAAGAAAATTCTGATTGGCTTTCAGTTCGGGATAGCGTTCCACCACTACCATTAACCGTGAGAGGGCGGAACCCAGGTTGTCCTGGATCTGCTGGAATTGCTCCAGCGACTGGCTGTTGAGGTTTTGCGGTGTGATGTTGACAGATGTGGCCTTAGCACGGGCTTCAATAACGTCGGTCAGGGTCTTCTGCTCAAAGTTGGCATAGCCTTTCACCGTGTTCACAAGATTCGGGATAAGATCGGCACGCCGCTGATAAACGTTTTCGACCTGAGACCATTGCGAATTAACCGCTTCTTCGCGTTTCACCATACCGTTATACAGAGCCGAAACATAAGCCACGACGAGCAGGACAATGAGAAAAACGGCTATGATAACACCCCATCTGCGATAGGACCTTGTTTTATTTTGATTTTCATCCATGGGATTGGTTTTAATGATAAAAGTGATAATTACCGGTCATGGCGGTTACTTCATGATCTCGACACTTCTTTTAATGAAGTTGGTCAGATCTTCTCCTTTAAGCAGGTTTTGCGATAACAAAGCCAGGTCTGAGAGTTGTTTCACCAGTGCACCCTGCTGCGGTTCATCTTCCGCAGCCAGCACCTTGCCGATCAGCGGATGATTGATGTTGACGACCATGTTATAGGTTTCCTGGATGTCGGTCATAAAAGGTATGCCGCCGCCTAAACGTGACATGTCTTTCATCCTGCGCAGGAACTCGGGTTGGGTGATCATGACCGGGGGATCGCTTTCACTCAGGCTCTCAGTCAGGATATGAAATTTGTCCTTGTCGATGTATTTTTCGAAAATCTCCCTGAGCTGTTCTTTTTCTTTATCGGAAAGTTTGGAAGGCTGAACATCTTCCTTATCGATCAGTTTATCGAGAATATCGGCATCCACGCGCGTAAAACGCGAATTCTCCAGTTTAACCTCAAAGGTGTTGATGAAATGATTGTCGAGAGTGCCATCCATCACCAGCACATCGTATCCCCGTTCCCGGGCATTTTGAATATAACTGTGCTGCTCCAGCGGATCGGTGGCATAAAGCCATATGAGCTTTTTGTTTTTATCGGTCTGAGCCCCTTTGATGTGCTCCCGGTATTCATCCGGGGTGAAATATTTGCCTTCCGTATTCTTCACGAGCGTAAACTTCTGTCCTCTTTCATAAAACTTCTCATCGGAGATCATCCCATAAGAGATGAATAATTTTATGTCTTCCCATTTCTTCTCATATTCCTCCCTGTTATTCTTGAAGATCTCCTCAAGCCGGTCGGCCACTTTTTTTGTGATGTGATTGGATATCTTTTTCACGTTGGCGTCACTCTGAAGATAGCTTCTCGACACATTCAACGGAATATCGGGTGAATCGATCACGCCGTGCAGGAGCATAAGAAAGTCGGGCACGATACCTTCCACCGAGTCGGTCACAAATACCTGGTTGCAGTAAAGCTGTATTCTGTCCTTACGGACATCCAGGTAGTTCTTGACTTTGGGAAAATAAAGTATGCCGGTCAGATTGAACGGATAATCAACATTCAGATGGATATTGAACAAAGGATCATCGAAGAAGTAGGGGTACAGCTCGTGATAGAATGATACGTAATCTTCCTCTTTCAGCTCTGTGGGTTTACGCTTCCATAGTGGATTGGTGTTGTTGATGATCCGTGGTTTCTCGACTTCAACGGTTTTTTCATGACCCTCCTTGTCTTTCTCACCCGGCACTTTCTCGAACACTTTTTCAGTTCCGAATTGTATGGGCACGGGCAGAAAGCGGCAATATTTTTTTAAAATGTCAAGCAAACGGTACTCATCCAGAAACTCTTTCGAATCATCCGCCACCTGGACGATGACCTCGGTACCGCGTTCCTTTTTTTCTATGTCGCTGATGGTATAATCGGGGCTGCCGTCACATTCCCATTTCACCCCCTTGGTTGAGCTCCCTCTTCTGTAGCTTTTGGTCAGTATTTCAACTTTTTTAGCCACCATAAACGTTGAATAGAATCCCAGTCCGAAGTGACCAATTAGTGATTTTGCCTCCTCTTCGCTCTTATCTTTGAATTTTTTAAGAAATTCACCGGCGCTGGAGAAGGCGATCTGATTGATGTATTTATCAATTTCTTCCGCCGTCATGCCGATGCCTTTATCCGTAACATGGATGGTTTTATTTTTCTTGTCGAGTGTGACCATGATGGTCAGGTCGCCCAGCTCATCTTTATATTTACCCAAGGAAACCAGGGTTTTAAGCTTGGATGTGGCATCTACCGCGTTGGAGATCAGCTCTCTCAGAAAGATTTCATGGTCGGAATAAAGAAACTTCTTGATGATAGGGAAGATGTTTTCGGTTTTAACATCTATTTTACCTTGCTGAACAGTCATGGGTTTTATTTTTATCAGATTAACGGCGGCGTTTTGCAAAGGCTATGCCAGAAGGGTTTGGGTGACAAAATGTCGGGCTACGGCAGCCATTTCAATCTCAAGAGGGCCCAATAACCGATAAGTATGGCTTCGGCGCAATCATCGTTCAGTGAAGTCGCTTTTTTATCACCGTACCTGTCAATAATTTCACCGGCCAGAGCGACAGCATGTTGTTTGGCGGTCCACCCATGGCGTCTGTCCTTAAGATCGAAAAGATCGTTGCGCCATTCCTCAGCATAGGTCTGAATAACAGGTATGTGTCTTCTGGAGGCTTCTTTCGTCCATAAGGCCCCGATTTCTCCGCCTCCTTCTATCGCCAGACAGGAGAGACCGGGCAGGTCATTGATTAATTTGGCGGCATCCTGTTTCAGCCGTTGTTTGTTGCCATAATTGTGCGACCGGTACCATAACAATCTGACCTCATCGCTGTAAAGTGCCAGGCCGGTTTTGACACCTACATCGACAGATAGCAGGAGTTTAATGTGTTGTTGTATGCCTTGCATGTGACAGGTTAAAAATATTATGACAGGCGGCCAAAATAATATAAATTTTTTAATTTTGTAGGGACACCATAAATAAAATTAACCATATAAAAATATCAACCTATGGATATCGATTGGAGAAGCCTGCCATTTGGGTATTTCAAGACGGATTACAATGTTCGCTGCTACTACCGTAATGGAGCGTGGGGAATATTGGAGACTTCATCATCCGAATTTATCAATATGCACATTGCAGCAACCTGTCTGCATTATGGCCAGGAGGCCTTTGAAGGCATGAAGGTTTTCAGGGGTAAGGACGGGAAGCTGCGTCTTTTCAGGTGGGAAGAGAATGCCAAACGCATTCAGCGCTCCGGTGATGGCATTATGATGCCTCATGTCCCACTGGATATTTTCAAAGAGGCTATCACCAGGGTTACCCTTTTGAACAAAAAATATATCCCTCCTTACGGCACCGGGGCGGCCTTATATCTCCGGCCTCTGTTATTGGGTACGGGTGCCGAGGTGGGTGTGAAACCTGCCAGGGAATATCTTTTTATGGTGTTTGCCGGTCCTGTTGGTCCTTATTTCAAAGAGGGTTTCAAACCTGTCAGCGTGCAGCTGGTGCATGACTATGACCGCGCGGCTCCCCTGGGTACCGGCCATATCAAGGTCGGAGGAAATTATGCCGCCAGCCTTAAACCGGCTGAGAGGGCTCGCAGTGAAGGCTATTCATCCGTGTTATTCCTCGATTCAAAAGAAAAGAAATACATCGATGAAGCCGGCCCGGCCAATTTCTTTGGCATCAAGAACAACACCTATGTGACTCCCGATTCAACGACCATCCTGCCTTCAATCATCAACATGAGCCTGCGCCAGCTGGCTGCCGATATGGGCTTTAAGGTCGAACGGCGTCATGTTCCCATCGAGGAACTGGAAGAGTTTGATGAAGTGGGGGCTTGCGGCACCGCCGCCGTCATATCGCCTATTGGTAAAATTTACGACAGGGAAACAGGCAAGGTTTACGAATATTGTAAGGATGGCAAAGCAGGCCGTATCTCCCAGATACTTTATGATAAGTTATTCGCCATACAATATGGTGAAGCACCGGATCCCTACGGATGGACAACGGTGATTGACGAAGAAGAGTGATCAGATAAAATGCCGCTCACTCATTGTTTGCGACATTTCCTTTTTCAGTTCCAGTGCCTGATGCCGGGCCTTTTCGGCAAAATCTTTTCCTGAGGAGGCAAAGATGATGTTCCGTGATGAGTTGACTATCAGTCCGCAATTTTCGTTAAATCCATAACGCACCACCTCTTCCAGGTTGCCTCCCTGGGCACCTATTCCCGGCACCAGCAGAAAATGCTCGGGAATAATTTCACGGATATTTGACAGCATCTCGCTCTTTGTTGCGCCGACCACATACATCATATTCTCATTGCTGCCCCATTGTCTTGATCTGAAGAGCACTTCTTCAAATATCTTCTGGTTGGAAGTGGTCTCGAGCATCTGAAAATCTGAGGCTCCCTTATTGGAAGTCAGAACGAGAAGAATAACCCATTTGTTTTTGTAAGAAAGAAAGGGACTGACGGAATCTTCACCCATATATGGGGTGACCGTCACGGCGTCGAAATCGAGGGTCTCGAAAAAGGCTCTGGCATATTGCGAAGCCGTATTCCCAATGTCGCCCCGCTTGGCATCGGCAATGATATATATGTTCTTGTCACGTGAACGGATATGCCTGAGTGTTTTTTCAAGGCTTTTCCAGCCATCTGCCCCCAGGGACTCATAAAAGGCCATGTTGGGCTTGTAGGCAATAACCAGGTCGTATGTGGCATCAATGATCATCCTGTTAAAGGTAAAAATGGGATCGTCCTCGCTCATCAAGTGCTTCGGCAGCTTATTGTATTCCGTATCGAGGCCTATGCACAGGAATGAACCTTTGGATTTGACCTGTTCAACAATGTCGTTATAAGTCATAATGCATCATTTTTATTCAGTTTTGATAGTCTCTTTGAGCCGTTCGGCATTTTCTGCCATCTGGAGGCTATCGATCAATTCCTGTATGTCGCCATTCATTATGGAATGTAAGTTATACAACGTGAGGTTAATGCGGTGGTCGGTCACGCGGCCTTGCGGATAATTGTATGTTCTGATTTTAGCGGAGCGGTCGCCTGTGGAGACGAGGGTTTTCCGGTGTGATGCAATGTCGGCCATGTATTTCTGGTAATGAAACTCGTAAATCCGGGTTCTCAGGACGCTCATGGCCCTCTCGAAGTTCTTAATCTGGGATTTCTGATCCTGGCATGTCACCACGATACCTGTGGGGATATGGGTCAGACGGACGGCCGAGTATGTGGTGTTGACCGACTGTCCTCCAGGTCCTGAGGAACAATAGGTATCCTTGCGTATGTCTTCAGGATTGATGTCCACGTCCAATTCTTCAGCCTCGGGTAATACGGCCACGGTGGCGGCCGAAGTATGTATCCGGCCCTGTGTCTCGGTTTGCGGGACACGCTGGACACGGTGAACACCGGATTCATACTTCAACTGCCCGTATACATTCTCACCCTTCACTTTGAAAATGATTTCCTTGAAACCTCCGACAGTCCCCTCGGTGGAATCGATGTATTCGGTCTTCCAGTTTCTGTTCTCGCAGTATTTCACATACATCCTGTAAAGATCGCCCGCGAAAATGCTGGCCTCATCACCACCGGTGCCGGCACGTATCTCGACGATGGCATTTTTAGCATCCTGCGGATCTTTGGGGACGAGCAGCAGTTTGATCTTATCTTCCAGTTCTTCTTTCTGCCTGTTTAAATCAAGGAGCTCTTCCTTGGCGAATATCCGGAAATCCTCGTCTTTTTCCTGGTACATGACATTGCGGGCCGACTGGATGTGGTTCAGGATGTTACGATAGGCCACATAGGCTTCCGCTATCGGACGCAAATCCTTATAATCCTTGCTGAGTTTAATGTATTTCTTCATATCGGCCATGGCTTCCGGCGCATTCATTTTCTCCCCGATCTGAAGCCAATGTTTATATATTTCTTCCAGCTTTTCTAGCATAACACACTACACTTGAAATCGATCGCTGCAAAGTTACGAGAAATAAAGTTATGAATAGGAGTTATCCATGAGCACGCTCTAATTTTAAAGTGATTTTAAAAGCCGGAAAAGGAAAGGGGCTAATACTCAAAAACGCCATACCCGGTTTTGATCGTCAGCTTTTTAGTGTCGGAGGCTTCGCAATGGCCAATGACACGGGCTTCAATGCCATATGCGCCTGATATGCGGGCTATTTCTTCAGATATCTCCTCGGTGGCATAAATCTCCATACGGTGTCCCATATTGAAAACCTGGTACATCTCTTTCCATGGAGTGCCGGATTGTTCCTGTATCATGAGAAAAACAGGTGGGGGTGCGAACAGGCTATCTTTAACAACATGAAGGTTCTTGATGAAATTAAGCACCTTTGTCTGCGCTCCTCCCGTGCAATGCACCAGTCCATGAATGTGAGGTCTCAGTTTTTTGATTATGTCACGTATTGCAGGGGCGTATGTTCGGGTAGGTGATAACATGAGTTGGCCGACATCCATACCGGGTATGGTGGTGGCGGACCGGAGGTGCAGGGTGCCGCTGTATACCAGTTCGGTAGGGATGGAATCGTCATAGCTCTCGGGATAGGTGACCCCATAATCACCCGACAGCATATCATGGCGTGCTGACGTGAGGCCGTTGCTGCCGATGCCGCTGTTATAATTTTCTTCATAAGAAGCTTTTCCGGACGATGCCAGACCGATGATGACATCACCGGCGGCGATGTTATCATTGGTGATGACTTCTGCCCTTTTCATCCTGGCGGTTACCGTTGAGTCGACGATGATGGTGCGCACCAGGTCGCCGACATCGGCTGTTTCTCCCCCTGTTGACCATATGCCGATGCCCATGGTCCGCAGCCGTAAGAGATAGTCCTCCACACCGTGAATGATGGTTGCCACCACCTCACCAGGTATCTTCATTCTGTTCCGGCCGATGGTTGTCGAGAGCAGGATGTTGTCATAGCATCCTGTGCAGAGCAGGTCGTCGAGGTTCATGACCACGGCATCCTGTGCGATGCCTTTCCACACCGACATGTCGCCTGTTTCCTTCCAGTAGATATAAGCCAGGGATGATTTCGTGCCGGCACCGTCTGCGTGCATGATATTGCACCACCGGGGATCACCGCCTAATATATCGGGCACCACTTTGCAAAAAGCCCCCGGGAACAGCCCTTTATCGAGTTCACGGATGGCATGGTGGACGTCGTCTTTCGACGCCGACACACCCCTTTTGTCGTATTTCAAGGCATCTGACATTTCTGGCCGGAAAATCCCGGTATATACTGGCAAATGGATAGATTATTCAAAAATAAGCTCCGACTTGTCCTTGTCGAGCCTGAATTTGCCGAAGGCCCTGAGCACACTCTCTCCCATCATGGCCGGAACGGTGAGGTTATGCATGACGGTAGCCGTCACGTCGTTAATTGTTTTGTTGCCGATCCTCATCTCCTTAACATAGAAGACAGCTCTGTCAACAATGCTTCCTTCGGATAATATTTTATTCACATCGCCCTCAAAATCATTTTTGGTGATGGCACCGTCTTTCAGCATTTTCATCGCGAAATCCAATGACACGTTTAATCCTCTTTCACTGGCAATATAAGTGACATCGGTTGAATTGCCGTTAATGATTGAAGGGATGATGATGGCTTCACCGGTACCCTGCTGGTATTTAACGATATCTTCGGCAGGATTGACCACCACATCCACTTTAGCCGTGGGTTGTATTTCTTCTATCGTGGGCTTGGGAACGAAATCATTCCGTAAAACACGGAATTCCGTCCGTCTGTTAAGCTGATGTGCAGCTTCACGTTCGTCTACGGTGGGCAGGGAATCGATATATGAAACTGTGAGGTGGGTCCCCGCTTTGAAAGTATAGCCGTTGACGGTGATGTCTTTCTTCAGCAGACGCGGGACACGTTCGCCGTACCCTTTAGCCACCAGACGGTCGGGATCGATGCCACGGTCAATGAGGTAGTTGACGACCGATTCGGCTCTTTTCTGCGACAGGATGTCATTTCTTTCCTCGGTGTCACGGGCATCGGTATGTGATGCCAGCTCGATGACAATGGTGGGATTCAGATCCAGCGTCTTGATCAGCCCCTGCAACGAATCCTGATATTGTGGCTTGAGATCCCATTTGGCGAGATCATAACGTATTTCGGGAAGGATGACGGGCTCGCTGGGTATGGGTTGCAGCATGAAATCCTGAATGAAATCCTTGCTGCTTTCCTGACCTACCGTGGTTATTTTGGCCCCCGTATTAAAATAGTTTTCTTTCGAGGCAACCAGGTCATAAGTTGTGTTTTCATTGATCTGGCTTTCACTGAAACTGTAGAAACCCTTGGGGTCGGTCTTGGCTTCCACCGAGCTGCCGTCGGTGCCCACCAACCGTAATTTGGCTCCTTCGATATAGAGCAGGGTCAATTCGTCTTTTACCACTCCCGAGAGCTTGAAAATAACCGGCGGCATCTCAAAGGAATAAATGTCATCACCGCCGCGTCCGCCTTTGCGGTTGGAAGTGAAAAAGCCACTTTCTTCTCCCGGTTTGAAAATGATACCGAAATCATCAGCATTCGAATTGATGGGGGGTTTCATGTTGACGGGTGTCGTCCATTTCCCGTCCTGGTAAATCGTTTTGAAAATATCGAGCCCCCCCATGCCGGGCAGCCTGTCTGAAGCAAAATACAATGTGGTGTCATCCCTGAGATAAGGAAACATCTCATCACCGACGGTGTTGATTTTCGGGCCAAGGTTGACAGGACGCCCGAAATCATCGTCGGCTTTATCGCGTGTGGCCATCCACAGATCTTTACCGCCGTAACCTCCCTCACGGTCGGATGAAAAGATGATCGTCAGTTCATCCTGGTTCAGAGTGGGATGACCCACCGTGATGGATGTGTCATTGCCCAGGTTGACCCATTTGGGCGTCCCAAACGACCGTCCCTTGCTTGTCACCACATAGATCTGGCAACCCCGGTTCTCACCCTGTACGACACTGCAACGGGTGAAGTACATTTTTGAAAAGTTGTCATTGAAGGTTGAAACACCCTCATTGGCCTTGCTGTTGATCTTTTCTTCCTTGTCAATAAGTACGGGTGTGCTCCATACATTTTTCTTATCCGTCTTGGAATAGAACAGATCACTGAAATTCTGGCCGGTCCACTCATCCATGTCTTTTCCCGTCGCCCCGTCGCGTGTGGAGGTGAAAATGATCGAGTTGGAATATTTATCCGTAAAGGAAGGAGCGAAGTCATCGACTTTGGAGTTGATCTTGGTAAGAGGTTCCACTTTGTATTTTGAAGGAATGGTATCCCATTGCATGGCCAGTTGACACGATTTGACACCTTCAGGTCCTCTGGGATCGTCAGGAGCATGGTCGGAGTAATTGTTATATTCGGTGATAGCCTCTTCGTAATCGCCATTGGCTTTGAGTGCGTCGGCCAGATAAAGATAGGCGAGGGGTTGCTTTCTTTGATATTTCATGCGGATGGCACGCTTATAGGCTGCTTCAGCTCTCCTGGTATCATCGATGAGCCTGTAACACTCGGCGATCTGATAGGCAATCCTGGCTTTTTCGGCTTTGTCTCTCTTGGTTTTGGAATAAGCTTTTTTATAATGGTCGATGGCAACATAATAGTGCTGGTCCAGAAACTCCTGGTCGGCGGCCTGGGTTTTTTTCTTCTGGGCCTGCAGTACCGCTGGGGTTAACAAGCATAAGATCAATCCGGTTATTATGAACGGGGTTAGTTTCATTGTATTGAAGAATCGGATAAATTTAAGGAAAATTGAATTCCAAACAGATGATGCAGTTTTTATCTCATAACGTAACCCATTTACATTTTAATATATCCGTGCCATTATTTTACCACATGATTTTCTTTGTGAGTCATGTCAGGTGAGGTGTCGCCGCTGACGGCATGAGTTTCACCTGTCGCGCTGTCAGCCGGCCCGGTTTCCGTTGTGTTGGTCTTCTGATCACGATCGCCTGCAACGTGTTTAATGGCATCGGCTTCATTTTGTATTTCCCGCGTCATGTCATTGGTGGCTTTTCTCAGATCATGAACGGCTTTGCCTATTTTCTTCGCCATTTCAGTCATTTTCCCGGGCCCGAATAAAAGAAACGCAACGAGCAGGATCACAAGAAGTTCACCGCCACCGATATCCAGAAACAACAAAAATGAATGACTCATACCCTGGCATAAAAACGCACCTGCAAAGGTAACATAAAAAGTCCCGTTCAAATGCTACAGCATGCACCGGCATTAAAACGGGACTCGCCTGATGTTGTTCATTTTTTATGCGAAAACTCTTTTCCTGCGCAAGGCTCTTTTCTCCCTGAGGCGTTCAAATTCATAGGCTATAGGCGTTGAGATCGCCACGGATGAATAGGATCCGAGTCCGATGCCGATCATAAGGGCGAATGCAAAACCACGGATGACCTCTCCACCCAGCAGGAAGATGACCACCAAGACCAGAACGGTGGTTCCGGAGGTGTTGATGGTACGTCCAAGGGTGCTGTTGATGGCGCCGGTGATGTTATCTCCCAGATCTCTCTTGGGATAGAGTTTATTATATTCCCTGACCCGGTCGAATACGATCACGCTGTCGTTGATCGAATACCCGATGATGGTCAGGATGGCCGCAATGGTGGTTTGATCCACCTCCAGACTGAAGGGCACGATGCCGTTGAATATGGAATAGAGAGAGATGGTGATGAGTGAGTCATGGATAAGGCAAATGACGCCTCCCAACCCGAACGACCATCGCTTGAATCGTATGGCAATGTACACAAAGATGGCTATGAGGGCAAAAAATACGGCCCACACCGACTGCCGTTTGATATCGGCAGCCACTACCGGTCCCACTTTCTGTGAACTCTGTATCCCGATGTACTTGTTCTGTGTCTCCGTCGAGAAATCCTTATAACTGATGGGATCCTTGTAAAAGGATTTCAGTCCGTCGTAAAGTTTCGTCTGGACAATGGAGTCAGCCGTTGGACTATCGCTGTCGATCAGGTATTTGGTTGTAATCTTGACCTGCGAGTTGGCACCGAAGGTTTTCACTTCGGGCGGATTTGGGAATACCTTCGCCAGTGCAGAGCGGATCTCATCGGTTCTGACATCCTGGTCAAAACGGACCACAAAAGTACGGCCGCCGGCGAAATCAATACCCGGATTTAATCCTCTGAACACCAGTGATGTAATGCCGATGAGACTAAGGACAATGGAAAAGATATACAGGTTTTTCCTGATCTTAACCCATGGTACATGTGCCCCGACCATGAAATTCAGGGTATAACGGTTGGCAAATGAAATGGACCGGTTCCTGTCGAGCATGGAGGTGAAGATGATCCTCGAAACAAAGATGGCGGTGAACAGGGATGTCAGGATACCTATAATGAGGGTGGTGGCGAAACCCTGGACGGGTCCTGTGCCGAAAATGTAAAGAATAATACCGGTGAGCAGTGTGGTGACGTTACCGTCGATGATGGCCGAATAGGCGTGTTTGTATCCGTCGCTGATGGCCAAACGCATGCCTTTGCCGGCTCTGACCTCCTCCTTGACTCGTTCATAAATGATAACATTGGCGTCAACGGCCATACCCATGGTCAGCACGATACCTGCCAGTCCGGGAAGGGTAAGGGTGGCACCCAGCGAGGCCATCACACCCATGAGAAGGAAGATGTTGGTTATCAGGGCCGTATCAGCGATGACACCGGCGAGATTATAGAAGAAGAGCATGTATATCAAAACGCCAAGGAGGGCGAACAGGAAGGAATGAAGACCGGCATTGATGGCCTCTTTTCCCAGCGAGGGGCCCACCACCTCTTCCTGGATGATATGAGCCGGTGCCGGCAGCTTGCCTGCCTTCAGGATATTGGCCATATCCTGGGCTTCTTCTACCGTCATGCCACCGCCGGAGATGGATGACTGACCGTTGGGGATTTCGGATTTCACATTAGGAGCCGAACGCACATAGCCGTCCAGGACGATGGCGATTTGTTTACCCACATTCTCTCCTGTCAGTCTCTTCCATATTCTGGCGCCCTCGTTGTTCATTGACATAGACACCTCGGGTTGCCCGTTCTGGTCATAATCCTGGAAGGCATTCACGATCACATCGCCGCTCAGCGGTGCGGTGCCGTCGCGTGTGGTGACTTTCAGGGCATAGAGGGTCAGGATGTCCTCTTTCTGCTGCCGTTCCGGTTTAGCTGTCCAGGCCAGTTGCAGATCCAGCGGGAGCTGATCTTTCACTGACTTCAGATAGGCATCCACGGCGGCTGTATCCTTAATGGCGGCAAAACCGACGGCGGCACCCTGGGAAGCATAGAACTGGCCGTCTTTCTGGTAATATGCCGGTGTGAGAACGCTGAATAACGGATTGTTCTCGGCCCATTTTTCACGCTTCTGTTCTATTTTTGAGGTGTCGGCCTTGGTCGTATCGGCTGATATCAGTTTTTCAAGGGAGGCCTCCGCGGAAGTATCCGCGGAAGCTGTTGCCGTCGTTTCAGTGACTTTGCCGGGAGTTTTAGCCGTTCCCGGCGTCATGGCCAGAAGGGAATCACGTTTCTCGCGTTCCTCGGCGAGAATCGATTTCAGCTTTTCATTGGCGGCACTAAAAGCTGATGCCAGGTCGGTGAACTGGTAAGTCTCCCAGAATTCGAGGTTAGCCGTGCCTTGTAAGAGCTTTCTGACACGCTCGGGATCTTTTATGCCGGGAAGTTCTATCAGTATCCTGCCGCTGGCGGGTAAACGCTGGATATTGGGCTGGGTCACACCGAAACGGTCGATACGTGTCCTGAGGATCTGGAACGTCCGGTCAATGGCGCCATTGGTCTCATCACGGATGACCTTCATCACATCCGCATTGGAGGAGGTGGCGTTGATGCCCTTGCTTTTAAACTCGTAAGCGAAAAGGGCAGCCAGCCTGGCATTGGGATCAATCTGGGTGAAGGACTCATTAAAAAGAGAGAGAAAATCTTTACCTGTTTTCTTTTGTTTTTCCTCAGCCATCCTGAGGGCTTCGTCGAAGGTAGGATCCTTGCTGTTGCCTGACAGGCTTTTTAAAATGTCAGCCTCCGAAACCTCCATCATAACGTTCATCCCTCCTTTCAGGTCAAGGCCGAGGTTTATCTCACGTTCCTTACAGTCTTTGTAAGTGTATTTTTTCAATAGAATGTTATAGACAACAACATTCGACATCGAATCCAGGTAATGCCTGTCGCGTTCCTGCGAAATGGAATCAAAGACATATGTTTCTTTCAGTGGATTGCCTTCGGATATTTCTTTTGCAAGTGTAACCGCTTGTTCATTTACGGAAAATGCTTTTGCTCTATTCTCAACAATTTTGGTAACTAAAGTAAAGGACAGTTGGAACAAACTCACCAAAGCAAGTATGATGGCAAACGTCAAAATCGCTCCTCTGTTCTGCATGTGTTTAAAATTAAATCGATTAGATTAAAACTGCCAATTTTTTTAAGGCTGCAAATATAGAAATACATTCCCAATATTACAATCACTCCAAATAAAGATTTTAAAGGGGCGCTTCCAATCGCTTCATTAAAAAAAGAAATAGTTTATTTTAATGGGTTGCCTGTATAATCATAAACGATTATCTTTATGATTTCGTTTATATGAATTATGATTGACAGAATATGAAAACCCTTATACTCTTGCTTTCCCTATATGTGCCTTTTATTACCGGAGGACAGACGGTTCCGGACCCGGTGATGCCACTGGATGATTACAACGACTTTGGATTCATGAAGGATTTTTCCGTTCCGGTCTTTGATATCTATGGCACTCTATACGTACAGCCATGGGTGGGAGGAATGAACTCATGCCAGTTCTCGGAAATTGATTTGAATGATGACGGGGTAAAGGATCTTTTCGTGTTCGACCGTCATGGTAACCGGATCATGCCGTTTATTAATCATGGGACCAAGGGGATACCGGATTATTCTTATGCCCCTGAATTCATCATCAAATTTCCTTATCTGCATGACTGGGTTAATCTGGTGGATTATGACTGCGACGGCCGGGAAGATATTTTCACCTATACCATTGGAGGCATCCGTATATACAGGAATATCAGCGAGACAGGCACAGGACTGAAATTTGAACTGGTGGCCCCCATCCTTTATTCCTATTATTATACAGGATATGTTAATTTATTTGCCCTTGTTGATGATTATCCTGTTTTCAGTGACATTGATCTGGATGGCGATATCGACATACTGAATTTCTGGACCCTGGGGAAATATGTGAATTACCACAAGAACCTTTCGATAGAGAAATACGGGACCTGCGACAGCCTGGATTATATCCTGACGGAGGATTGCTGGGGTTATTTTTCGGAGAGTGAATCATCCAATGTTTTGACCCTTAATATCACATGTGGTCAGGATGGGAGCCGGTCAGCACAACCCGATCAGAACAGGCATTCCGGATCCACCTTGCTGGCCCTTGACCTGAATGGGGATAATGTCAAAGATATTGTGATCGGCGATGTTGATTATTCCAACCTGATCTCTCTGATCAATGGCGGGACCGTTGATTCGGCTCATATGATCAGCCAGGATACCCTGTTCCCTCAGGGGCATCCGGTGGAGTTGATGTCCATGCCATCGGCTCAGTACCTTGATCTTGATAACGACGGCGTGAAGGACCTCGTCGTCTCACCCTTTGATCCTTCCTATGACAGGTCGCAGAATGACCACAGCATCTGGTATTATAAGAATAACGGGACCAACGGCCATCCTCATTTTGATTTTCAGCAGGACGACTTCCTTCAGGACGAAATGATCGATGTGGGCGGTGGCGCTTATCCTGTGGTCTGTGATGTTGACAAGGACGGACTGAACGACCTGCTGGTGGGTAATTTCGGATACCTGGATTCCACCTGGCATGACCACGGTTTTCTGTATTTCCGTTACCGCTCGCAGATAGCTTTTTTCAGGAACACCGGCACGGCCGGTGCCCCGGAATATCACCTGGTTGACAACGATTTTGGCCACCTTTCTTCCCTTAAAATCCTTGGTGCTTATCCTGCCATGGCCGACATCGACGGTGACGGTGATGCCGACATGCTGGTAGGCAATGCCGACGGCACGCTTTACTATTTGCTGAATGTTGCGGGTCCGGGTGAGATACCCATTTTTACGGCCGCACAGGCCGATTACCAGAACATTGATGTGGGTGATTACAGCACGCCACAGCTTGTCGATCTGAACAGGGATTCCTATGTCGATCTCGTCATCGGTGAATCCAACGGCAACCTGCATTATTATGCCAACACCGGCACACACCAGAACCCGCAATTCTCTTTGATCACCGACTATCTGGGCGGTGTGGATGTGACCAATCCCAACCTGTCACTGTTCGGATACAGCGTGCCGTGCTTTTTTGAGGTGAATGGCGAATACCGGCTGTTCGTCGGGTCGGAGTTCGGCGATATCTTTTATTATAAGGACATCGACGGCCATCTGGACGGCACATTCACTCTCTCTGACCCCCATCTGCTTTACATCAGCGAAGGATACCGCACGGGAGTAACCATATTGAATTACAACGGCGATCAATATCCCGATATGATCATAGGCAACTGGGCCGGAGGGCTGGCATTGTACAAAGGCGTGACCCCGGGGCCGGCGGGGATTGGCACGGACGTCAAAGAGCCGCTTCCCGTGATGAATCTCCGGCCTAATCCTGCCGGCGGTACGGTGAGGGTATCCTTTAAAGGTTGTTATGACACTAAAAACATCGACCTGCATATCTGCGATGTTTTTGGTCGTGATATGAACGTAACGGTCCTCTCAAGGGATAATAATGAAATAAAACTGGATATCTCGGCCATGAAACCGGGTGTGTACCTCGTTTATCCGGTCATTAACGGCTTCAAAGGAAAAGGGGAGAGAATGGTCGTGAAATAGGAAATATGTGATTTTGTCCCTGTATAGCTATTGAATGTAATCGCTTTGCGATTCATTGGCACATCCGCACATTAATTAATCAGCACATCAATTCTTGCTTTCATAAGATTTTTCAATATTTTTGCCTTTTCATTTTTATTAATCATTATTGTTGGATTACGGCTTATGCCAGTGTTCTGCACTTAAAATCAATTTATTTATGAAAAAAATCATTTTGACCCTTGGCGTGATTATTATTGCGCTTGTCCTTGTCAATTCATGCAAGAAGGAATGTAACTGTGACAATGGATCCCCTTACGGGACATGGACGCGCCTGATCGTTAATACAGATACCCTTCAGGAGTCGGCAGAGATCACCATTACGACCGATTCGCTTCATTTTATTGTAGTAGGAGATACAGCCGGTGTTTATAACACAGATGCCGGGGTACTCTTCGACGGTGATCAGATGCTCATAACCGATAGTGATTGTGGCAGCACCGGGATATATAAGTATTTTGTAGATGAAGAAACGCTGTCATTGTATGCCAAAGAAGACAGTTGCGAAGCACGAGTCAGAAGCCTGGAGGGTATCTGGCATAAGAAGTAATCCCTCAAACAACGCGGATCAGTGGAGTATGCCGGATTCGAACCGGCGACCTCTACAATGCGAGTGTAGCGCTCTGGCCACCTGAGCTAATACCCCGTTTGTCTAATGGATCAGCAATATTTTATGTCAATTATTCCACGACCACCTTTCGTGTAACGACGCTTTTTTCGCCGCAAATGCGCAGAACATAGATTCCTTTCGATACTCCTGACAGGTCGATGCTGACAGAATGATTTACTTTTTCGGGAGCAACGGTCCTGTTAAAGACGACTTCGCCGGTCACAGAGAGCAGTTGCATCCGGCAGGTTCCGGCTGTCTGTGGTGAATATTCCACGTTCAGTCTGTCTGTGGCAGGATTCGGAAAGACCCTGAGATCGCCGGACAATTGCTGATCGTTTATTCCCACGTTGTCCGTTTCGTAGTAAGCTTCCCATCCCGGTCCTGTGATGCTGGCATTGGAGTAAAAGTTGATCAGCATGGCTCCGTTGGTGGTGATCGTTGGCGGTATGGTGTTACCCGAAAAGCTTCCCACAGGTGCCGGAGGATCAGCCGACAGGTCGATGACCTGCATGATATCGTGACCGGCTTCGGTGCCGAAGGCCGTAAAGGTCAGGGTGATCTGACTGGCATCCGGAGGTGCGATCTTCCAGCGGCATAACGTATTGTTATTGTAATTTTTCGTGCCGCTGCCGTCGGTGACTGTCCCCGATGCGTCCGTCAGCGTCGCCCAGTTCTGGCAATAGTCGGCAATTTCGGAGATATATTGAGCCTGGAAGCCGGGTGCGGAAGTATTGTCGTTGGTGGTGAAGACGACAAGGATCGTATTGCCTGTGGCGGTGACGACAGGCAGGCTGCTGCCCGAGTATGTCCCCGAGTAAGTGCCGAGCACCGGTGCGTCGGTGGAGCTGCCGTCATAGACCGTCACCACATCGTTGACGGGCTCCGTCTCAAAGCGTGTAAATGAAAGGGTCACACTCGAAACGGAGTCATCGGGATTTTGAGGTGAGATCAGCCAGCTCATGTTCAGGTCGTTGAGGTAGTCTTCCACCGGCCCGCTGCCGTCCTCGAATGACCCTGATTTGGCAGTGAGGGTCATAGGCTCGGTCCAGTAATAGGGATAGCCGTCGCCCGGGTGGATGTTGACCACGGCGCCCTGCCAAAAGCTGAATCCACCGACATCGTCAACGGTATAGTAACCGTTGTTCTGTCCGCTCCAGCCGAAGTTAAAGTGAAAATTATCGCCCTGGTAGCCGTCGCATACGAAGGCGTGGCCCCCTGAACCGTTGAAGCCTGAATAGTACATCGGCCAGCTCTGGTCAAGCTGCGATTTTAAAAGATTGATCCAATTTGTCGTGGAATAATTATCCTTTTGAACATAATTAACTTCAGTAGCATAGTTAAAATAATTCCGCAGAGCCGTTTCCACGTCATCGCTGTTGGCGCCGGAGCCGTTGGGGCTGTAATTCATATCGACTGACACACCGCAGTGGAACTGCAACTGTGCAATGGCGTCAATGCTTTCGGGATCGCTGCCGTTGGTGATGGCGTCGAGCATGGCGTTCCAGTTGTAATATGTCGCTCCGAAGTTGGCCGTGAGGGTGCCGTACGACCCGGCATAATATGAATGCGATCCCGTGCCGTGGAGCGGATAACGCCAGTAATACATGACCATCGACATGGCTGTGGCCACACAGCCGGCATACACATGCCCGCCGGGACCCATGGGATCGGCCGGACACCATGAATTATAAGGATTGTCCTGGTTCCACATGCAGGTGAGCAGGGGCTCCACATCCCTGGAGCGCGTCACCGTTTTCAGGGTCGACGCATCATTTGTCAGCAATCGGTCCCATTCGGCTTTTATCTCAGCAGTCGCTGTCAGCGACAATTGCCGGCAGTAAGCAACCTCCCCGGCATAATTCAGCATCCAGTTCCGGTAATTGTCGGGTTGGTTGTCGCTCTGATAATGCCTGTCATAAGAGTAGCCAATAACAGGTGGCAGGGCATCGTCGGCCGGGATGATCACAAAACCGTCATTGACATTAAAAACATAATAGACCACCTTGTCCTGATAGGCCACAGGCATGGTTCCCGTTATCGTCACCTCGCCGTAAGTTGTGGCATGCCGGTATTGGTTCGTCAGCTCATAAAAAACATTTTTCGCTACCCGGGACGCATCCTCCACAGTGATATTTTTGGAGAATAACGGACCGGCAACGAACAGCAGCAATGGAATAATGATTCCGGCTTTGTATTTCATGGAACGTCTCTGATTTAAGTTGGTTTGAAATAAAGTTTATTTTACAACGACCTTTCTGGTCATCACCCCTTCATCACCTTTCACCTGGAGGATGTAAACACCGCCGGCCAGTCCGGTGATGTCGAGCGGCACATTCCGTTCACCGGCTGTAACCCCCATGCCGGTGGAATAAATGGTGCTGCCGGTGAGATCCATCAGCGCTATGTTGATTTTCCCGTCTTTCTTAGCATTAAATCTCAGATTCAATGTATTATCGACCGGATTGGGATAGACACTGAAATAGGAGAACAAATCAGGCTCCTCAACACCCACATTGTCAATTTCATAGAAGGCATCGAAGCCGTGGCCGTTGATGATGTTATTGGTGTAAAATACGACCATTAACGGTCCGACACCGGTGACATCGGGCGGGACAAATGCCCCCGAAAATTTCCCCAGTTCGACGGGAGGACTGGATGAGAGATCCAATATTTGCACATAGTCGTTATCAACTTCCAGGTTGAAGTTAGTGAAACTGACGGTGATATGGCTTGCATTGGGGACAGCTATTTTCCAGCGGCACAGGGTGTTTTCCTGATAATTTTTATCGCCGCTGCCGTCGCTGAAAGTTCCTGTCGGTTCGGTCAGCACGGTCATGCTGTTGCAATAGCTTGGTTTATGGGGTGTGATCTTAATCTGCCATCCCGTTGCCGTGCCGCTGCCGTCGGTGACAAAGGTCACCAGGACATGGTCGCCCGTCGACTGCATATCACCCGGTATCTGGCTGCCTGAGAAGCTGCCCAGAAGGGGAGCGGCGGTAGTTTCACCGTCGTAAATGCTGACGATATCGTTGCTTCCGGTATTGAATTTTTCAAATCCGAGGGTATAATAGACCACCGAGTCCTCCTCTTTCGGTGTGATCGTCCAGCTGCAATCGGCGTTGTTCTGATAGTCATCCACGGGGCCGCTGCCGTCTTCAAAGGTACCGCTGGTGGTGTTGATGACCGAAGGACCGTTACAGTAATATGGGTATGTGTTGCCCACATCATCGGGATGGATATTCATTACGATGGCCTGGTTGTATGCAAACCCATCCGGGTTGTTAACGGAATAGTAACCGTCGTCCATGCCGCTCCAACCAAAGTTAAAATGGAACATATTGGGGGTTCCTTCCTGGTATCCGTCACAAACGAAGGCGTGGCCGGTGGTTCCGTCGTCGCCCGAATAATATAAAGGCCAGCCGTCGTCCAAGTTACCCATAATCATGGTTTCCCACTGCGACTGCGTATAACCCTGCCGTCCATGGTACACTGCTGAGGAAGAGTAACGGAAAAAGTTGATAAGGGCAGGAGGTACATTCTGGCTTTGTGCCCCGGAACCATTCACGCCGTATTGCATGCTCACCGAGACACCGGCATGGTACATCAGTTGTGCCACCGCATAGGAACTTTGAGCCGGGCTGCCGGTAGTGTACTGATTCAGCATGGCATTCCAGTCATAATAGGTCTCCCCGAAATTAGCCGATTGATAGCCGTAGGTCGGCAGATAATATGTTTTTGAACCTTCACCCACAAGAGGGAAACGCCAGTAAAACATGATCTGGGCCATGCAGGTGGCCACACAGCCTGTCCAGCAATGACCTCCTGATTGTGAGGCATTCTCATCGGCAGGACAGAGCAGATTGTAGGGCGCTCCCTGATCCCATTGCGAGGAAATGAGAGGTTCGATGTCACGCCCTCCCCGTGTGTTCAGGGTGTTAACATCGGTGGTCAGGTAATGTGCCCAGGATGCCGCCGTCTTCTTCTCAACCTGGTAATTAGTTTGCCGCGCCCATACCACCATGTCACTGTAATGTTTCATCCAGCCCAGGATATTATCCATGTTTTCCTTTATATAAAAAACACCGGTATAGGCATATCCGAACACCGGAGTCAGCACATCGTCGGCGGAGACAATGACAAAGCCTCCCTGACTCATGTTAAAAACATAATAGGCCGGCTCATTGCCGTTCATCTCAGTGTATGTTGTCAGAACGTCAATGGCATTATAACTGACAGGCTGACGGTACCGGCTCATCTTCTCAAAGTAGAAATTCTTTGCCACCAGTTTGGCCTGATCGGGATCGACTTTTTCAGCAACAGCGAAACTTGCCACACTGACAAGCATCATGCATAAGAGGAAATGTTTTATCTTCATGATTTAATGTTTGTTTCTGTTCGACATGCGGCAAAAATAGTAAAAAGAAATTAGGGGGGCCGGTATTCAAACATATTTTATCAATTGGTTATTCACGGGTCAGGCATGATCAATGACACCTTTGCGTGAGAAAATAAACGGTATTATTACCCAACATGTTGAATGTCAATGAGAGGCCGGATTATATTTTCTCCTCTTTTTTTTCTATTTTCGTGGCGGATTTTTATGAAAAAAATACTCATTAAAAACATTAAAGAGCTGGTGCAGGTCAGTAATGACCCGGTTGAGAAGCGGGCGGGTGAGGAGATGTCGCACCTCGAAACGGTCAGGGACGCTTATCTTCTGATCGTTGATGGGTATATAGAAGATTTCGGCAGGATGGCGGATCTCGACGATGAGGTGTCCTATACTTCCGGAGATGTTCAGCATCTCGATGCTTCCGGCAAGCTGGTTTTACCGTGCTGGTGTGATTCGCACACCCATCTGGTTTATCCCGCCAGCCGTGAGACCGAGTTTGTCGACAGGATAAAAGGACTCTCTTATGAAGAGATAGCACGAAGGGGAGGGGGCATCCTGAATTCAGCCCGGAAAATGGAGACAATATCCGAGAAGGAGCTTTATGATCAGGCGTTCCTGAGGCTGAAAGAGATATCTTCTTACGGCACCGGCGCAGTGGAGATAAAAAGCGGTTACGGCCTGACGGTCGATGCCGAGCTGAAGATGTTGCGCGTGATACGTCAGTTGAAGGCTTCCTCACCGTTGACCGTCAGGGCCACCTTCCTGGGGGCTCATGCCGTACCTGTGGAGTACCGTGGCCGGCAGGAGCAATACGTGGATAAGGTGATCAATGAAATGCTCCCCCGTATAGCCGGCGAGGGCCTGGCCGATTTTGTCGATGTGTTCTGCGACAGGGGTTTCTTTTCCGTCGACGACACCGCCAGAATACTGGCGGCGGCGGCCAGGTACGGTCTCAGACCTAAAATACATGCCAACGAACTTGATTACTCCGGCGGCATCCAGACAGGCGTTCGTTATCAGGCTTTGTCGGTGGATCATCTGGAGCATACAGGTGAAGAGGAAATAGCCGTCCTGCAAGGGTCGGACACAATGCCTGTGGTTTTGCCCGGTGCGGCGTTTTTCCTGGGATTGCCGCCGGCACCCGTACGCAAAATAATTGACGCGGGCTTGCCGCTGGCACTTGCAAGTGATTTCAATCCCGGCTCGGCACCCTCCGGCAATATGCAGTTCATTTTATCACTGGGCTGCATCATTTATAAAATGACGCCGGAAGAAGCCATCCACGCCGTGACGCTGAACGGCGCCTATGCCATGGGCGTGGAGAAAGAGCTGGGAAGCATCACCAGGGGTAAAAAGGCAAATGTTTTCATCACGAAAGAAATACCATCATACAGTTACATGCCCTATTCGTTTGGTGACAACAAGGTGGAAACGGTCATTTTAAACGGTGAAATGGTGTGAATTTAAATTACTGCTGTCATGAAGCAATTGATTGAATGTGTCCCGAATTTCAGTGAGGGAAGAGACAGAGCGGTCCTCAGGCAGATCACCGATCAGATCGAGACGGTGGAGGGGGTTCGCTTGCTGGATGTCGATCCGGGTGAGGCCACCAACAGGACGGTGGTGACGTTTGCAGGTACCCCCGGCGAGGTGGTGGAGGCAGCCTTCAGGGCCATCAAAAAAGCCTCCGAGGTGATCGATATGAGGAAACACAAGGGTGCTCATCCCCGCTTCGGTGCCACCGACGTATGCCCGCTGGTGCCCATTGCCAACATCACAATGGAGGAAACGGTCGTTTATGCACATAAGCTGGCCAAACGGGTAGGGGAGGAACTGGGCATCCCGGTCTATTGTTATGAATTTGCCGCCACAAAAGCCGAAAGGCATAACCTGGCCAATTGCCGCGCAGGCGAATATGAGGGCCTGAAGGATAAGCTGGCCGACCCCAACTGGAAACCCGACTATGGCCCTGCAAAATTCAACGCACAGAGCGGCGCCACTGCCGTCGGTGCCAGGAATTTCCTGGTGGCCTATAACGTGAACCTTAACACGACCTCCACGCGGCGGGCCAATGCCATCGCCTTCGACATCAGGGAACAGGGCCGGGTGGTCAAACCTGATGATCCTCAGGCCGTAAACGGCATACCGGAAAATAACGGCGAGAAAGTCAGGATTCCCGGGACGTTGAAGAAAGTGAAAGCCATCGGATGGTTCATCAAGGAATATGGTATTGCTCAGATATCCATTAACCTCACCGACATCATGGTGACGCCTATCCATGTGGCTTTTGACGAGGTCTGCAGGAAAGCTGAGGAGAGGGGCATCCGTGTCACCGGCTCGGAGATCGTCGGGCTGGTGCCGTTACAGGCCATGCTGGATGCCGGCAAACACTACCTTTGCAAACAGCAGCGGTCACTGGGCATCCCCGACAGGGAGATCATCCGCATTGCCGTCAAATCGCTTGGACTGAATGAATTGTATCCTTTCGACCCCCGGAAGAAGATCATTGAGTATATTCTCGAAGATGACAGTAAGAATAAGCTGGTAGACATGAGCCTGAAAGATTTTGTATATGAAACGGCTTCCGAGTCACCGGCGCCGGGGGGAGGATCAGTGTCGGCATACATCGGCAGCCTGGGTGTGGCCCTGGGAACCATGGTGGCCAACCTGTCGGCACACAAAAAAGGTTGGGATGACCGCTGGGAGGAATTCTCCGGCTGGGCCGAGAAAGGCAAATATTACCATGACGAGCTGTTGAAGATGGTTGATGAGGACACAGACGCGTTTAACCGCATCATGGCGGCCTTTGATCTTCCCAAAGGCAGTGACCAGGAGAAGGCTGAACGAAAAACAGCCATCGAAGAGGCGACAAAGACGGCGATAGAGGTTCCCTTCAAAACGATGCAGCTGTGCCATGAGTCGATGCAGGTGATGAAAGCCATGGCCATGAGCGGCAACCCGGCCTCGGTGTCGGATGCCGGCGTGGGAACCTTGGCCGCCTTGGCAGCCGCCAAGGGTGCTTTCCTGAATGTCAGGATAAACGCTGCCAACCTGGAAGACAAGGCGTTCGCCGAAAAGAGACTGTTGGAAGGAACCCGGATCATTGAAGAGGCAGAGAAACTGGAAGAAGAGATACTATCTGTCACTTTATCAAAAATCAACAGATAGCCGGCCACTTTTTTTACTGATAATGAACGGCACACACTAATCATAAGTTGTGGTGCGTTACTATTAAAGAACTTATCATTTTACTCAGGCGAAAAGTTTTTTTGGATAATTCCGAAAAAATGCTTATATTGGAAACACGTATGCAATAAGCTGATATATTAACGGAGCCGGCTTCCATTATCAATTGCATTCGTCAATCCTGGTTTATTTAAACCTTTAAAAATAAGTTTAAAAGAGTTCCGGCGGGTCAGACCTATCCATCTCGCCGCGGAAGGATTTTGAATTAAATACAAAATTTATGAGGATAAACATTAAAAATTAAGAAAATGATAGAGTACAGAGAATTATTGACAACTGACCGTTTTAAGAAGGAGATCAGCAATCTGGATCAGGTGGGCATTAGTCCCAAGGCTTACCGGCTGATGCGTCAGTTGTTGAATGAGAATCCCAGGCTGGAGGATATCCTCAGACGGTCGGATCATGTGGAACAGGTACGTCACGGTATCAGACACTGGGCGTTGCAATACATGGAGAAGAATCCGTCAGCATTTCGTTATTACAAACAGGAGGTGCAGGGCCCAATGCATTACAATAAGTTAACGTGGAAGGATTTTGCTGCCATACGCCTGCTCGACTACCTGGATCATGCCGGGGAACGGTATACCGATCTGAATCTGCGTGGCTATAAAGTGTTGAATGCCCCTTTCAAGCTCCTTTTTCTGGCTTATAAAAACGGTACCGGTGGCGCCTCACCGTCATTTTTCGAAGATATGATCGAACTCTTCGCTCAGTTTACAGGACAGAAGGCCCGTATGCGATTTAGCAGTGAGGAGGTGATGGCATGGATGGAACGTTATCCTTCGGGTTTGCAACCCGAGGTGGTTGATATACGCTCACGCAACAGGGAACGCATATTGAATATCATCATCGACAAGTTCGACAAGGGTCTGATCACCCGGCCACGCTTCAGCTTTGACGCCGGTCTCAGCCGGCAGGAGAAATACCGTCAGGCGCTGGAATGGTGGAACGACTGGCATTTTCACCTGCATTTTGCCGTCAGGTCGGCCGACCTGCTCAATGAGATGCTTGACAGAACGGTCGATACATTCACAATGAAGATGCTCTACAGAGCTGAAAAAAAAGGTATCCCTATATTCGTCAATCCTTATTACCTGTCGCTGTTAAATGTGAAAGCGCCGGCTTTTGTCATGGGCGCCGATCTGGCTTTGCGCAGCTATGTTTTTTACAGCCGTCATCTCATCAAGGAATTCGGCAGCATTGTAGCCTGGGAGAAAGAAGACATCGTAGAGCCCGGCAAGCCGAATGCAGCGGGATGGCTCCTGCCTAACTCATATAATATCCACAGGCGTTATCCCGATGTGGCCATCCTCATCCCCGATACCGCCGGCCGGGCTTGTGGAGGGCTGTGCGCCTCCTGCCAGCGCATGTACGATTTTCAGAGAGGCCACCTGAATTTTGACCTCAACAAGCTGCGACCCAAGGGATCCTGGCCTGTCAAACTCAGAAATCTGCTGTCCTATTTTGAAAATGATTCGCAGTTGCGTGATATCCTTATCACCGGCGGCGATGCACTGATGAGCCGTGATCAGTCGCTGAAGATCATCCTCGATGCCGTATATGATATGGCTCTGAGGAAACGCCAGGCCAATGAAAAAAGGGAAAATGGTAATAAATATGCCGAGATGGTGCGGGTGAGGCTGGGTACACGCCTGCCGGTATACCTGCCACAGCGCATCACGCCGGCGTTGAGCCGCATCCTGAAGGAGTTCAGGGAAAAAGCCTATGGGGCGGGCATAAAACAATTTATCATACAGACTCATTTTGAATCACCCATGGAGGTGACACCCGAAGCCAGAGAAGCCGTGGGCAGATTGCTGTCGGCGGGATGGATGGTCACCAACCAGCTTGTCTTCACCAGCAGCGCCTCACGACGTGGTCACACGGCCCAGTTGAGGAAAGTGCTCAACGACATCGGCATCCTGCCTTATCACACCTTCACGGTGAAGGGTTACATGGAGAATTACAGCAACTTCGCCAATAACGCCAGGGTCATGCAGGAACAGGAGGAGGAAAAGATACTGGGAAAGATCATGCCACATCATTACAGCACCTTCAGGGATTTTCCCCTTGACACCGATGACATGGTTTCCCGTCTGGAGGCCATGAGGAAAACCCACCATGTGCCCTTCCTGGCCAGCGACAGGAATGTCCTGAACCTGCCCGGCGTGGGTAAAAGCCTGACCTTCCGTGTCATCGGCATCACCCGCGACGGCCGCCGCATCCTCCGATTCGACTATGACCGCTCGCGTAAACATAGCCCCATCATCAACAAAATGGGTAAAATCATCATCATCGAATCCAAATCGGTAAGCGATTATCTGGCTCAACTTGATGAGATGGGCGAAGATATGAGTGAGTATGGCAATATATATGGTTACTCCATCGGTGAGACCAAACCCCAGATGCCGGTCTTCGATTACCCCACATATGACTTCGATGTTACCCGGCACCTGACCAACCTCGATGTGAAAAGTAATTTCACACTGCTGGAGAAACTTCTGGAAGAAAATGCCTTTATGTAAACCGGCCGACCGTCACATTTCCGGTTATCTCCCCGGTACATCAAAGTTTCCGGAAGATTCCTGCTGCGAAGCATCACGAGACGGTATTTTCCTGTTTTTATCCTGTGACATGACGCTCAGCATTTCTTCCAGCAGGTTCCTGTTTATCTCTTTTCCCTTGCCCCAGTGCCATTGGGCATAAGCCGTGAAATAGGGTAGTTTTAGCAGTTCCAGGGTCTCCAGCATAAATGTATAGACGTTTATTTTTTGGGGTTGATGGCTGTTACGCTCGGTACGGAGCATGAGGGAAGTCTCCAGGCAGTCTTTATGTGAGAGATGGAACATGTCGGCGTCACAGACAATCTCTTCAAGGATATTATGCGGAGAGTGTGGCATTTTTGTCGCCTCAATGCAATGGATGACAGCCTGGATGACTTTATCTCCCGCTTCACAGGATGCCAGAAATTCCTTTGCGATACGGATGCTTTCAGTTTCATGGTCGTGGTAATTGACGGTATACCCGACGTCATGAAACCAGGCGGCCAGTTTGACAATTTCTATCTCTTCGGGTGTCAGGTGTGAATTTTTTCCTATCAGAGCCGCGACCTCCGCCACCTCATGTGTATGCTTCAGATTATGGTAGGTGAATCCTTTCGATTCAGTATCCTCGAGAATACCGGTGACATATTTTTCGACTTCCGTCAGCAGGGTCATGACCTTCTTTTTCATAGAGGTGGCTAAATTAAAGATAATTGGAGTGTTTTAGCATTAAGCGGTATGTAAAAGATGGGCTCATGTTTCTTTATCACTCAGACACAGAAGAGAAGCGATTAGCGAGGAGCAAATAACGATTTACGAAAAAATACTGAATTAAATCATAAATCGCTTTTCGTTACTCGCTAATCGCTTTTCTATATTTTTGCAGTCAGAGCCCTAATCGTTGATGTTCATTTTCTATTTACAAAATATTGAAA
>Ga0136653_10000148_pt1 | contig 35083 bp, 26 predicted proteins | sample LakKivw275mmetaG_FD_94866 | JGI IMG/M metagenome (GOLD analysis project Ga0136653, IMG submission 94866) | Anoxic lake water microbial communities from Lake Kivu, Rwanda to study Microbial Dark Matter (Phase II) - Lake Kivu water 275m metaG... | ecosystem: Environmental > Aquatic > Freshwater >...
AATGAACGGAACTGGACAGGGATTATTGTCATGACGAGCCGCGGACGGCCGGAGGTGAAGAAAATCAGTGCAATACAAAAAGTGGCATAGTATTAGCCAAAATGGGTCAAAATTTTTAATGAATGGACCGACCCATTGAGAAAAAACGCTGGACATTAAAGAAGATCATCACCATCATAGCTATCGCGGTTTTCATTTTTTTCCTCCTATATCTTGTCTTACTCAGAGATAAAAGCAGCAGGCTTTACATTCCGGTCAATCAGGTCTCTATTACCCTGGTAACTAAGGATAACTTTCAGGAATTCATACCCGTTGACGGCGTAGTCCTTCCCAGGAACACCATTTATATCGACGCCGTGCAGGGGGGTGTGGTGGAGAAGATCTTTGTGGAGGACGGCTCCCGTCTGAAAAAAGGCGATCCCATCCTCAAACTTTCCAACACCAGCCTGGAGCTGAGTTACATGGACCAGGAGACGCGCATATACGACGCCATCAACAACCTGCAGAACAGTAAGATCAGCCTCGAGGAAAGCAAGTATTACAGACAAAAGGAGATCGTCCAGCTGGAGTATGATATCGACAAGACCAAAACCGATTTCAGGCGCAGCCAGGAGCTGTACAGCGAAAGCCTGATCTCCACGAAGGAATTTGAAGATGCCCGGAGGGACTATGAACTCAACCTGAAACAACTCGAGCTGTCACTGCGCCTGAAGATACTCGACTCCATCGCCAATGCTTCCAGGGCCATACAGATCGATAATTCGGTGGAACGCATGCATAACAACCTCCAGCTGCTGAAAGACAACATAGAAAACCTGACCATCAAGGCTCCCGCCGACGGCATCCTGTCATCATTCAACAGCGAGGTGGGACAGACCAAATCACCGGGCGGGCACCTCGGACAAATCGACATGGAGGACGGCTTCAAGCTGCAAGCCACCATCGACGAGCGTTACATCTCGCGGGTATACAAGGGGCAGGAAGCCGAGTTCGACCTCGACAAGGTCAACTACCGCCTCCACATCAATAAGATATACACCAACGTCAGCCAGGGTTCATTTCTGGTGGACCTCCTCTTTGACGGGGATTACCCCGCATCGGTGAAAAGGGGCCAGACCATACAGCTGAAGCTGGAATTCAGCAACCCCACCGAATCGGTCATCATCAAGCGGGGAGGATTTTTTCAGGAGACAGGAGGAAACTGGATATATGTCGTCGACCCGTCGGGTAAATTTGCCGCTAAGCGCCAGATCAGGCTCGGCCGGCAAAATTCATATTATTATGAGGTCCTGGAGGGCCTTGACCCGGGAGAGAAGGTCATCACCTCGTCATATGACGGCTTCGGCGACAAGGATAAACTTGTTTTCAGATAACCCATGTCAAGGTTTTATTTTAAGATAGCCTTACGGCATCTCTTCGGTAAAAAAGGATATTCCGCCATCCAGATATTTGCTCTCACCATCGGGATGACCAGTTTCATCCTTATAGCCTTATATGTGCTGGATGAGAAGAGTTATGACCGTCAGAATGTGAATGCCCGTGATATTTACAGGGTGGTGAGCGTCTATGATTTTCAGGGTGTGGGTGAACGGTCGTCGAGTTGTCCCTTCCCGCTGGGGCCTGCGCTGCAGCGTGAGTATCCCGCCCTGATCAGGGAACAGGTGCGTTTTTTCAATAACTGGTCCACGCCTTTTTTTGTGGAGTACGGCGATAAGGGATTCAATGAACGGAACCTTTTCTTCGTCGATTCAACCGTCTTCAATATCTTCACCATCCCTTTCGTGGAGGGTGATCCTTCCACGGCGCTGAACGGGACAGGGACGGCCGTGATCACCGAGACGACAGCCAAACGCTATTTCGGCGATGAAGACCCCTTGGGAAAGATACTGCGCGTTCAGGGCCTGTACAACCTGATGGTGACAGGAGTCATCAAGGATCCTTTACCGGAGTCACATTTTGCTTACAACATCCTGGCCTCCTTCTCCACCGTGCGGCAGATATACCGCCGTGAACCCGTCACCTGGGTCTGGAACCCCTGCTGGACATATATCCTTCTCAGGAAAGGCGCCTCACCGGAAGCCCTGCAGGGCATGCTGCCTGCTTTTGTATCAAAATATTTTTATGACGCTGAAAAGGAACATGTCTCACTATACCTCCAGCCTCTGTTAGATATTCACCTCAAGTCGGATCTCGATTACGAGATGGGACCTAACGGCAATATCGTCTATGTGAGGATACTGATGGTTACCGGCATATTGTTACTGATCATCGCCTGCATCAATTTCATCAATCTGTCAACGGCCATGGCCGGTAAGAGGATCAGGGAGATAGGCATCAAGAAAGTGCTGGGCACACACCGCCGGCAGCTCGTCATTCAGTTCATCACCGAGTCGGTCACCCTGAGTGTCCTGAGCCTGCTCATCGCCCTGGCACTCGTGGAGATCATCTTACCCTATTTCAGTGAATTCACGGGCAAGACCATCACATCGCATTATTTCTATGATTACAGGAAGATATTGCTGCTCCTGGGCCTGGCGCTGGTCACCGGCGTGTTGTCGGGATTATACCCGGCTTTCTATCTGTCGGCCTTCTCACCGGTTAAAACGCTCAGGGGCGACCTCACCACCGGCTATGAAGGCATCGTGGCCCGCCGCATCCTGGTGGTGACACAGTTCGTCATTTCCATCGCCCTGATCATCGGGACCATAAGCATTTACAGGCAGATCAGGTACATCAACAACACCGACCTGGGATTCAGGAAAAAAGATATCCTCTTCATCCCGTGTCAGTTCAACCCCATTGTCAACCGTTATAATGATGTGAAAGCCCGTTTGCTGAAATCACCGGATATACTGTATGTGACGGCTGCCGACTACATTGTGGGCACCGAGTTCAACCTCCATGAGTTTCACCCCGAGGGGTTCCCGACAGACCAGTGGCAATATTATCCTGCGCTGGTGGTGAGGGACGATTTCCTGGAGACCTTTGACATACCGGTGGTGGCGGGGCGCGGCTATTCCAAAGAAAACAAGACCGATCCCATGAATGGCATCATGATCAATGAGGCCATGGTCAGGTACATGGGCTGGAAGAACGACAGCGCCGCCCTTGGCAAGATATTCAGCTCTTACAACGGCAAGGAGAGAGTGATCGGCGTGTTCAGGGATTTCAACGCCGGATCATTGCATAATAAGGTGTCACCACTGGTGCTGAACATGAAGGAGACCCCCGGTGAGATAAGTTACTATACCAGTTATCTGGTGGTACGTTATGTGCCGGGGCAGCTTTCGGAGATCGTACCCTATATCAGAAAGGTGTGGGATCAGTATGTCCCGGAGCGGCCCTTTGAGTATAAGATCCTCGAGGAGGAACTTAAAAAGACTTACAGGGAGGAGGATATCCTGTTCCAGCTGTCGGCCATATTCACTGCTATCGTACTGCTCATCGCTACGCTGGGGCTTTATGGCCTGGCGTCGTTCACCGTGTACCAGCGCACCAAGGAAATCAGTATACGCAGGATCCTGGGCGCCGATTTCATCAGGATCGCCGCCCTGTTGTCAAAGGAGTTTAACATGCTGGTCCTTTTTTCCGTTGCCATCGCCTGGCCATTGACATACCTCGCTGTGAGTTACTGGTTCAGCCATTTTGCCTATCATGTGAACACGGGCCTGCTGGTGTACCTCCTCGGCGGTATGATGGCACTTCTGATCACCACGCTGGTCACCGTTTTTAAGACATTTACAGCCACACGATTAAAATCTGTCGACTATCTTAAATATGAATAACCGGTTGTAACGATTGAATTATTTAAACGTCTAATCAAAAAACAGCTGCTATGATTAAAACTGAAAACCTAACCAAGATCTTTCGCACCGACGAGGTGGAAACCGTCGCCCTCAACCAGGTGAGCATGGAAATAAAACAGGGTGAATTCATTGCTATCATGGGCCCGTCGGGATGCGGTAAATCGACGCTGCTCAACATCCTTGGTTTGCTTGACAATCCATCCGGCGGCAATTATTTTTTCATGGGCGATGAGGTGTCACATTATTCCGAGAAGCAGAGAGCCCGCATCAGGAAGGAAAACATCGGGTTCATCTTCCAGAATTTCAACCTTATCGATGAGCTGAACGTCTTCGAGAATGTCGAGTTACCTTTGATTTATCTCAACTACAGTGTGCGGGAACGCAAGAGGAAAGTGGAGGAGGTGCTGGAGCGGATGCAAATCACGCACCGCCGCAGGCATTTCCCGTTACAGCTCTCGGGCGGGCAGCAACAGAGGGTGGCCGTGGCCAGAGCAGTCGTGGCCAGCCCCAAGCTCATCCTTGCCGATGAACCTACGGGAAACCTCGACTCAGCCAACGGCGAAGAGGTGATGAACCTCATCGAGTCGTTGCATAAAAACGGCACCACCGTCGTTATCGTCACCCACTCACAGCGTGACGCCGACTTCAGCCAGCGCATCATACGCCTGTTCGACGGCCAGATCATCACCGAGAACATCAAGGAGAGTGTCATGTGATGAGGCATAAGCCTGATTTACTGCTTATCATCTCAACCTCTAAACATCTGACGTATGATACTCAACTACCTCAAGAGCACGTTGCGTACCCTGAACCGAAATAAATTCCACACGGTACTCAACATCACAGGGCTTTCCGTCGGGCTGGCGGCCTTCATTCTGATCCTTCTTTATGTCAGGGATGAGCTCACTTATGATAAATCCAATGACAAATACGACCGTATTTACCGGCTGGAATCCAACTTCACCATCTCCGACCGTCATGAGAAGTTCGCCATTGTGCCCATTCCGATGGGCCCGGCTTTCAAGCTGGAGTTCCCGGAGGTGGAGAACATGGTCAGGCTGCTGAATACCGGCAATACATTGATACGTAGCGGCGATAAGGAATATTATGAGGAGAACTTCTACTTTGCCGACTCGACCATCTTCGATATTTTTACTTATCATTTTATTCTGGGTTCGCCTGAAAAAGCCCTCACGGAGCCCTTGACCATGGTCCTCACCAGGAAGACAGCCCGGAAATATTTCGGTGATGAAAACCCTGTGGGTCAGACCCTCAGAACGGGTAATGACCGCAGCTTCAAGATAACGGGAGTGATAGAGGATGTCCCAGTGAACAGTCATCTGACATTCGACGCCCTGATGTCGGTGACCAGCCTCATCGAAGGCACCACACCTGAGGATTTCAACAGCATGGACCCCATACGCTTTTGGAACATAGGCGTCTACACTTATGTCCTGCTTAACAAGAACGCCTCCATACAGACCATCTATGACAAGTTTCCCCATTTCTATGAGAAATACATGAAGCCCATCGGTGACCAGATCAACTCCGGCTTTGAACTGATGACCACCCCTTTGGCGGAACAGCATTTTACCGGCGGTCTTTCGGCCGATCTCCCCACGGGCAACAAGGCCTATATTTATATATTCACCGCCGTGGCCATCTTTATTCTTATCATTGCTGCCATCAATTACATGAACATGGCCACTGCCAAATCGTCCAACCGGGCCAGGGAAGTGGGAGTCCGCAAAGTTGTAGGTGCCCACCGAACTCAGCTGATCAAACAATTCCTGAGCGAATCCCTCCTCCTGTCGGTCATAGCCCTTATCATTTCCCTTATCCTCGTCTATTTGTTGATGCATGATTTCAATGTGCTGACAGGCAAGGAGTTAAACTTTGGTATGTTACGGCAGCCGGTCATCTTCCTTTCCATTATCCTGGTCACCCTCCTGGTGGGTTTGACGGCTGGCAGCTACCCGGCATTCTTTTTATCATCGTTTCAGCCGGTGAATGTCCTGAAAGGCCGTTACAGCGGTAATGTCAAACGCACAGGTCTTTTCAGGAAGATATTGGTGGTATTTCAATTTTTCATTGCCATCGATATGATCATTGCCACGCTGGTGGTCACGCACCAGCTCAATTTCATGAGGCATAAGAATCTGGGTTTCAATAAAGAAAATCTCGTCCTGTTGGAGTTGCAGGATACAGCCTTTCGTAGTAAAGCCGAGTCGTTCAAGAAGGAATTGCTGACCAATCCTGACATCATGGATGTGACCAATGCGACCGGGGTGCCGGGTCAGATCAACTGGATACAGGTCGTTCGCGTTGAAACACCCAACGGGATGAAAGACAATGCCCTGATACTGGCTCAGACGGATTTTGATTTCATTAAAACCATAGGCATGCAGATCGTCAAAGGGAGAGACTTTGACAGGAACATGGGCACCGATAAGGAAGAAGCTGTCATCATCAATGAGACAGGTGTCAAAACGTTGGGATGGGAAGATGATCCGATAGGAAAGAAAATACAGTATGGTTTCGATCTGAACGGATCCCAGGGTCGCATACTGAAAGTGATAGGCGTGGTGAAAGATTTCAATTTCAAGTCGCTGCATAACAAGATCGAACCCATCATCCTGTTCATCAGCCGCGTGCCACGGTACATGATGGCCGTCAGGATCAAAGGCGATAACATCCACTCCACGCTGGGTTTTATCGAGAGCAAATGGCATGACTTCGGAGCCAAAAGACCGTTCGATTATGAATTCATGGACCAGTCACTGGACAAGATGTACCAGGCCGAACATAAATTGGGCATCATCTTCCGCATTGCGGCTTTTATCACCATTTTCATAGCCTTGCTTGGTCTTCTGGGTTTGTCGTCATTCATAGCGGAGCAACGGACCAAGGAGATAGGCATCAGGAAAGTGCATGGCGCCACCATGGGCAACATCACGGAGCTGTTATTGAAGGAGTTCATAGTGCTTATCCTGATCGCATTTATCATTGCGGTGCCCCTGGCGTGGTGGCGGCTGTCGGTATGGATCGATCAGTCGTTCATCTATCATGACCGTATCCGGTGGGTTACCTTTGCCATTGCGGGCTTGCTGGCACTGGGCATAGGTACCCTCACCATCAGCTTTTACATCCTCAGGGCCGCCACCGCCAACCCTGTCAATGCAATTAAATACGAATAAGGCAGAAAGATAATTAACGGCAAAGTTAAAGCCGGCAACTTTTTAAAAAGGGATGTCGAGCAACGTCCACCGATCTTTGACGGAGCCCTCTATCATGTTTTGCTCCAGCAAGTTCCATCCGATGAAGCCGGTGAAGACACCACCAGGTGATTCCCCGGCCGTGGGAGCCAGCGGCGCACCGGTATCGGCATTATAATTTTCATGCATGGAACTGCACATCTTGATATCGTTTAACAGAAGGGGGGCGAGCATCAGTCCCAGTTTGGCAGCCTCCTCATGAAAACCGTATCTTTTCAAAGCAATGGAATAAAGAAAGTTGGCATTGATCCAAATGGGTCCCTGCCAGTTGGAATAGGGAACGATCATGATCTTGTTGTTGTAATCAGGATCCTGCTTCGACAGGGAACGCAATCCGTAAGGCGACAGCATATAGTATGGATTCCACAGGTATTGCAAGATCATCGCCTGCCCTTCAGCTTTTGGGAGAAGATCCTGGATCAACGGGATGAAATTGGAATAGGACACCCGCCTGACCGGTGAGCCGTTGTCGCGACGGATATTGTAAAAGGTATGATCGTCAGGAAACCACAGATAACGCATGATGTCCTCACGTAATGCTTTGGCTTTTTCCCTGTAAAGCTCCACATCGTCAACATAGCCTAATTGTTCGGCTATCTTGATCATGCTGAGGTACTCACGTAACTGGAAAGTGTTGATATCCGTTGCAAGAATGGCATCGGGGTCACTGGGATCGTTGGTGAGGGCCGGATTGTTGTCGGCACCCGACTGCACGGCATTCTCCCAGTAAAAGAGACCGTATTTAGGATCATACTGGGTGGCTTCCCTGTAACTGATGACTTTTTTCAAATTTCCATACACGGGTCCTATCCATGAGAAATCACCTGAATAGATGGAGGCAAAATAAGCGCCCTGTGAAAGAAAAGGTTTCATGGTGAATTTGCCGAAGATGGGACGGGGACCCTGAGTGGTGATGCATCCCGGCACGTAACCCGACGTGTCGGCACTGTTGGCGAAATTGAAAACCCAGTCCTGCAAATATTTGACATAATCTTTGTTATGGGAGGCCAGATAACAGCCGATGAAGAAACCGTCCCAGTCCCACATCTGCTTATAGAAACCCGCCGGAATAAGGTAATCGTATTTGATATAGCCTTCCGCCGGACGTATGCTGCGCCATTTCAAGGTGTCGAAGGCAGCGGTGATATTGCTGAGGAGCCGGTCATTTTCCTGGCGCACTATGGCTTCATCCTGAGCTGTCAAAGGATGAACGTATGACATCATCATGCCAGATAAAATAAGGAATGCTGACATTCTTTTTGTTCCGGAAACGGTTCGATGTGTTTTCATGGGTTGCGGTATTTAATTGAAAAGTGATCAGGAAGGTTTTCCGTCATGGACATATAACAAATTTATGACAAGGATGTCATTTCACCTCGATAAAAAAACCAATAGTGATTATATTTTCCACCTCAACGGTTGGGTTCACCTCACGGTCATAGGTGATCCTCGTCATGATGCTGGTCTTGAAGTGACGTCCGGCGGTGAGCTTCAGCTCGTTTTTGATCTTTACGTCCACGGGCATGTTGAAGTCCTTGAAGGCTTTGATGTTGCAGTCCCAGTTGATTACTTTGGTGAATTGTCTGGTCAGGGAGAGCTCGGAGCTGATGCCATAGGAAAAGTGAACATATTTGTTCTTTCCGACATTAAAAAATTTATCCCGATGTGATGCGGCATACACCGACTGATCACAGACCAGGGTCATTTTAGCGCTTGATATCCCCAGATTGAAAGAGCAAAGGTCTTTTAATGTCAGGTCGATCCCACCGCTGAAAACACATTGCAGCGGTGTCAGGAAGGCTGACGTCAGGATATTGTGTGAACCTGAGCTGTCCTGGTGTCTGTCGTAGGAGTTGAGCAACCCGGTCTCGGCATCGGAGGTCAGGGTGAACGAGACATGCCCGTTCAGGGGCCATTTTATCCGGGTGATCAGGGTGTTCCTGTCCTGTTGTTTTGTAAGAAGGGAATCGAAAAGGTATTGAAATCCGAGCTCATGATGGAAACTGCTGCTAACAACAAACCGTTCTTTCCTCTCCATGGAGGCGTTGTAGCCGAGGGTTTGAAACAGCGAGAGCCAGTTCGGATGAGGTGATTCTTTGCTCTTCGAAGTGAAAAAACTACCCAGTGAAAGGCTGTACGATATATTTTCTTCCACCCGGTCGTCGGGAAGCACAATGAAGAAAACATCCCTGAAACGGAGGTATTTATCTCCCTTGGCGGCCGATGTGGTATCCTGGCCAAAAGCTTGTGGTCCGGCCCCAATGACGATGGTGAATAAAACCAGGTATCTACATATTACCTTTAATTTTTCTGAAAGCAAATTTCTCCCCCGCAACACATCCCCACGACTCCTGTATATCAAAATTGACCTTAATCGCTTTCAGCTTCAGAGCGGTATTCAGGGTGTCCAGCATGTTGTCCCAGTCCCTGACCTTATAGATAGCCGGATTTGCAAATCTGGCCCACGAAATAGCCAGATAATAATCAGGTTGTTCCTCCCGGACGATATCCGCATGGTTACCATCCAGGGTTTTCAGTTTGCTCATAAGCATGGCAAAAGTGAATGTGCTGTCGACCTGGTAAGTTTTAATCGTGTCAAGGGCAGCCAGCAGCGTGTAGTTTTGATCATTGCATTGTGCTGAATCCCTGAGAAGAATGTGATAACCGTTACGGTCAAAATAGCATATCTCAGGCAGGTTGACAAATTTCGTCAACAGGAAACGCCAGCCGGACGAATCAGGTATGACATAGACGTTATCTGCTTTTATTTTTTCCTTGGCAAGGTACTCCCTTATGGTTTGCTCATTCTCACACCGGGGCATATGACCTCCGGTGATAAAGAAGGCTATTCTCCCGCATGAGCAAATAATAAATGCGAGAAAGATGAAACATGACAAAATGAATGGTCTCATAGCATAACGGTTTTGGTTTTTATGAGGTGTTAAAAAGCAACTACATTTTTATAACTCATTCAAGTGGTCTGGGGTTGCATCGAAATGGGTCATTGTTTTCAAATGTGCCTAATCCCGTTCATACGTTAATTTTGACACAACCCCCGCCATATCACAATAATATCTGCTGTCGACCGGTCAATCCAATATCACCGATTTAAAATAGTTAAAACCTGATCCTTAGAATATCACCATCCTCCGTGATATTATACCGGCCCGCCTTGATGGTATAACTGCCCTGGAATTGTGCAGTATGAAGTATATCCTGCGGTATTTCATAATTTTCTTCTACCAGGAAGATATCTTTGAAGTAGGTATTTCTGGTATCATTTCTGAGTTTTGACTTACTGAATTCGGCGATCAAATGTCCGTCATCATCAAAGTAAGCTTCTGCATAGGCTTGCCTGATATCCAATCCTTCCGGAGGATTCTGGGGCCCGAGAATGATATGAATGTAACATATACCGAATCCTGAACAGTCCGGATGTCTTGGATTTCCAAACTTAAATTCGAGGGTCATTTTAATTTTGAATTTCGGCGCAGACATAAACGGATCCAGGCCGGAAGCCTTTTTTCCCGGCAGAACACCGCCTAGGATTATAGTCATCATTATCAAGCTAATTATCTTTTTCATAATCCCTCCCTTACTAATCATTACTTTTTCTTTTACAAACTTTTCCTTATTTACCGGTATGAAAAAGCCGGTTGGTTTTGACAATGATCGGGGGTTGTACCGGAACGGACCGTTAATTAAAATTAATTCCTGTCATCTGTCGATCAGATACAGCCCCGTCACATCGTCGTGAATCGTCGCATCATCCGGTTGATTATACAACACCGGCTGATCCGCTTCAGAACTTGATCCTGAGGATATCACCATCCTCAGCAATATTATATTTGCCTGCCTTTATGGTATAGCTGCCTTTAAATTGTGCGGCATTCAAGACATCCTGAGGCAGTTCATAATCTTCTTCAACAAGGAAGGTACCGTTGAGGTATTTATCCCTGGTGTCGGTTCTGAGCTGTGATTTTTTGAATTCGGCAACAAAATGTCCGTCATTCTCAAAGTATGCTTCACCAATGGCCTGATTTATTTCCAATCCCTGTGAATTCAACGGACTTAAAATGATATGGAGATAGCAAATGCCAAAGCCCGGACATTCAGGGGCGGTGCCGTGTTTTCCAAATTCAAATTCAAGACAAAGTTTGATTTTGAATATCGGCACGGGGCTCACCGGATCCACGCCGGAAGCCGCTTTCACCGGAAACATACCACCCAAAAAAATCACCATCATCATCAGGCTAATCATCTTTTTCATAATTCCTCCTTCACTAATTAACCACTTACTCTGTTTCAGGCTTTTCAGTATCCGCCTTTCATGATATCAAGGAGCTCCCGAAATATCTACACCCCTTAATCAGAAAAACGGTGAATTGTGACCCTGTTTGGTGAAAAAAATTATGCTTTCCGGATAAAAAAATCTGAAAATATAACCGGTATGAAAAACCTGAAGAACGGTTTTATCCGCAGTGGAAGAATTTATTGACCAGTTTGAGCAGCTCTTCCTGGTTGTAGCTGAGCCGTTCGCGGATATTTTTATCGTTAAAGCCTTTGAGCTTATTGATAATGAGTTTAAGCAGGTCTTCGGAGAAGACATTATATTTCATATAGATATCCTTGTGCTCCTCAAGGTACTGAGCCGACTCCCAGCATGAGGAGGGGAGGTGTGCGAGATATTTGACAGCGTTATCATTCCGGCCATTATGGAGATCATCATTCACATAGGTTGCTTCGGTGATGTGGAGAGCCTCCGGCATTTGGAGGCCATGGCGGGCGGCCACAGCCAGACCGGCGAGCAAGAGGTACACGTCGGCGGAGCCGTCGGGGCAACGGAACTCGACAGTCTGCCTGCCGGCATGATCAGCCGGAATATCAGGTTCCAGAGGATTGGCATGAGCCACCATGTTCAAGGGGCTGGACCACCCCAGCGGTACCCTCACCAGCACGGAGCGGTTCCTGTCACCCCAGCAGATGGTGGTGGGTGCTTCCTGATCGGGTACCAGACGAAAGTAAGAGGTTGGATTGGTGTTGCCGAAGGCAGTCAGTGAAGGAGCCAACGACAGAAAGCCGGCGATGGTTCTTTTAGCGGTGTCGCTCAGATGACCCCCTTCCATCATCATGTTACGTCCGTCACGGACCAGTTGCGTGTGAATGTGCAAACCGCTGCCGGCCTTGCCCACGGTTATCTTGGGCGCAAAGGTGACCGTGATGCCATATTTGTAAGCGAGCGTCCTCAGTATCCATTTGGCTATGACGAGCTCGTCGGCGGCATCCTCCATATCCACGGGCAGGAACTCGATCTCGTTCTGGGCATATTCCAGGTCGTTGAGGCTGAAATTACCCACCTCCGAATGACCATATTTGATGTGACAGCCTGCCTGGGCGATAGCCAGCATGGCCTCCTGGCGGAACTCACCGAACCTGGAGAAGGGTGAGGCTTCATGATAACCACGCTGGTCCTCGGTCTCAAAGAAATGTTCTTTCTCATCGATGACATAATATTCCAGCTCGCCCATGGCCTGCATGGTGTAGCCGGTCTGCTCACGCAGAACACGATGGGCACGGCTCACAATGTTCTCGGGCGACATGGTTGTGGGCCGACCGTCCTTGTCGAAATAAGTACACAGGATATCCAGCGCCGGCACCTCGGAAAAAGGATTCAGGAATGCCGTGCGGTAACGCGGGATGACATAGAGATCGCTCTCCCCCGGCCGGATGTGAGAGAAAAGATTGGAGCCGTCGACACGCTCACCCATGGACAACAGATTGTCGAGATGCCTGCGGCTGTTGATGACGAAATTAAGCTCCTTGAGACGGCCGTCACCACCGACAAACCTGAAATTGATCTGCTCCACAAAGTTGTCTTCAATGTAACTGATCAGATCGGCTTTAGTGAAAGCGGAAGGGTGCTTGTCGAGGTACTGGACCAGAGGATTGGGATTTAGCGAAATGGTGTCGTCCATAAGCTTGAAATTAAAAGAGATAAAAAAGGAATGCGAAAATAATAAAATTCCGCTTCAGTGACATGGTATGCACTGAAATTCTGAAAACACGGGCTGATTTCAGGCACCCGTGAAATCAATCGGAAATTGTTTGTTAAATTTGACACCGTATAATGTTCACCATGAGTTCGTCAGAATTACAAATCATTTTTTTTCTCCTGTTCCTGGTTATTATAGTTTCTATCTTGTTCATTGATTTAAAGGTCATCGGCAAGAAGAGTCATATTCTGACGTTCCGCGAAGCTCTTTTCTGGACATGTGCCTGGATTTTACTGGCCATGGGTTTTTATTTCTTCCTGCTGACACATGGCGAGATCATTCATGGCGTTCTACCTGATTTTGCGCCGGAAAGGAAGATACAGATCATCCAGCACCATATTGAACGCTATGGTCAGCCCCAATGCGTTGACCTGAATGACGTGTCGCACACCCTGAAATGTTACCGGAACAACCTGGCGCTGGAATATCTCACCGGTTACCTGATCGAGTATTCCCTGTCGGTCGACAACATTTTCGTCATGATCATGATCTTCCTGGCTTTCGGTGTGCAACGCAAATATTACAAAAGGGTCCTGTTCTGGGGTATCCTGGGCGCCATCGTCATGCGGTTTTTATTCATTTTTATCGGCGCCGCCCTGATCATACGTTTTGAGGTGCTCCTTGTCGCTTTCGGAATCTTTCTGGTGTATGCCGGTATACGTATGTTCGTGCGACGGAACCGTAAGGAGGAGATCGACACCCACAACCATCCGGTTGTGCGCTTTGCCTCGCGGCACTTTGCCGTTTTTCCGCGCAATGTGCGGCATCACTTCCTCATCCGCAAAGCAGGGAAATGGCTCATCACACCCCTGATGATCGTGCTGCTGGTCATCGAATTTTCGGATGTGCTCTTTGCCGTGGATTCGGTGCCGGCGATCTTTTCGGTGACCAGGGATCCCTTTATTGTTTTCTTTTCGAATATTTTCGCCATCATCGGTTTAAGGTCCTTGTTCTTTCTGCTGACGAGGCTCCTTGACAAGTTCCGTTATCTCCAGATTGGCCTCGCAGCTTTGCTGACCTTCATCGGACTGAAGCTGGTCTATTCATATTTTTCGGATCATTTTATTAAACCGGAACATCCCTTTTTCACGACGTCCCATTCTCTCTATATTATATTGGGCATACTGGCTATGAGCATCATAGCTTCATTGGTGAAAACAGGCATTTCAAAATATAAAGGTGGAGAAGGCGGGTCGGAAGGATCACGTGATCAAAGCCGATGAGCGGGTATGTGGAAAAGGATCACCTTCCCAGGCTGCTGTAATAAGAGTCGAGCAGTTTCTGCGCTGCTGCATAAGGTGATATCTTCGAGCTGAGGAGCTCTTTCTCCACCTCGTTTTTTAATTTGTTGATGACCGGGTTGAGATAAAAATTATTTTTCAGGTTTTCGTGGATGGTGTCGGTCATGGCCTGGAGTGTCTGCTGACGGCGGCGTCTGTCGAAATATCCGTTGTCTTTGGTGAGGGCGATGTAGCTGGTGACCGTCTCCCAGATGTCGGCGATGCCTGTCTTTGACAGTGATGAGCAGGTAGCCACACGAGGTGTCCAGCCCGATTCGGCGGGGGGAAACAGATGGAGGGCATGGCTGTACTCCGTCATGGCGCGTTGTGCATGGGCGAGGTTATCCCCGTCGGCTTTGTTGATGATGATGGCGTCGGCCATTTCCATGATGCCGCGTTTGATGCCCTGGAGTTCGTCGCCGGCGCCGGCGAGCATCAGCAGCAGGAAAAAGTCAACCATGGAATGGACGGCGGTCTCGGACTGTCCCACGCCCACGGTCTCGATGATGATGGTGTCGAAGCCGGCGGCTTCGCACAGGATGACGGTCTCGCGCGTCTTGCGCGCCACACCTCCCAGCGAGCCGGCGGCAGGCGAAGGACGTATGAAAGCATCGGGGTCAACGGAGAGCTCTTCCATACGCGTTTTGTCACCGAGGATGCTGCCTTTCGAGCGTTGGCTGCTGGGGTCGATGGCGAGCACCGCCACACGGTGTTCCCGGCCTGTAAGATAACGCCCCAGCGCCTCGATGAAGGTGCTCTTGCCTACACCCGGCACTCCCGTGATACCCAAACGGATGGAATGACCCGCGTAAGGGACACAGCGCTCGATGACCTCCTGCGCCAGGCCGTGATGCTGCGGCAAGGTGCTCTCAATGAGCGTGATGGCTTTGCCCAGCCAGGTGCGGTTGCGTGTGAGAATACCGCTGACATACTCCTCCACACCGGACGTTTCTTTTTTCAGGTTCTTGTAACGCTGCACCGCTTCATGGTGGATGGAAGGAGGCTGCTCCCCACCTTTGCGGACATTTAAGGCACCCTTTAATTTTCCCTTTTCTGCCATAAGCCGGATGAGATGTTTCCTTTTCATCCGCAAAGGTAATGAGATTGAGAGTAATATGTTATATTGAACGGTACGGATTATTGCATCGAAAAAAATAGTTATCTTTGCACCCCTGAAATCCTCTCCGTAGCTCAGCTGGCAGAGCAGATGACTCTTAATCATCGGGTCGAAGGTTCGAATCCTTCCGGGGAGACGGGCAAAAACCATCCCGACACAGGAGGTCGGGATGGTTTTTAATTTATGATTAAAGATTAACGATATTTGATATTTGATTTTTTCGTTATGAATGTCATGAAGACAATTTTCAATAACGTTCTCCCGGGGATCCTTGTGTTTTTCCTGGCAGGACGTGCCATGGCCGGTATCAGCGATATTAAAGCCGTTACACGCTATGATTATTACACCGACGAAGCCATGGGAGAGGTTCTGGTCATCGTGCCGCAGGATCTCCTGGACAAAAAAATAAAGATCGACCTGGCCTTTCGTTACCGTTTCCTGACCAAAGGCTATCCAATTCCCGCAGGACACGCCCGTTGTCTGGTCCCTTTTCCTCTTGAGCCTTTCGACCGGGGCAGCGACACCGTCATCTGCTCGTTTTATGTGAACGACGTGTGGATGCATTCGGTTTATGTGATGGTTACCAAATTACCTCCCGTACCAAATGAGGTGAAAATAGACCGTTACAGCGGCGGTCTGATCGTTGACGGCCGGCCTTTCTTTCCTTTCGGATTTTATTGCAGTACGCCGGTTGATCACATCTTTCCGGTGGAGGATCATGAGGCTATCTTTAATACGGTGACATTTTATCCGTATATGAAAATGAGTCATTTTAAGGAACGTCAGGCTTACATGGATCGTTGCGCCGCAGCAGGGATAAAGGTGAATTATAATGTGACGGGCATAGTGAACGGTCGGGACAACAATCGAAAAGCTGACATGAGATTATATAATAAGTGGAAGAATATCCTGAAACGCGAGATTCTGGCTTTGCGTGACCATCCCGCTTTGCTGGCGTGGAATCTCAACTGTGAATCGGCAAATGGCAGCATCTCCCCCGACTCAGTGAAAACCCTCTGCAACGTTATCAGGATACCGGATCCCTGTCATCCCGTCAGCGTGTTATACTCCGATACCCTTCAGGCAAAAGCCTCCGGATGGAATGCCGATGTGGTCATGATTGAAAGACAGGTGATCAAAGATACGGGGATAACGGATACCGAACTTGCGGTCCGGGCGTTGCATAACGAATTTTATCCGTATAAACCTGTATGGATTGTACCACAGGTATCCAATGATACCGGATTATGTGAGAATGCGGTGACACCCGGGGAAACGTGTGCAGCGACATGGCTGGCCGTCATGAATGGTATAACAGGCATCCAAAATATCCCACCGAAGGAGCCATGTCATTCTACCTTATCGCTCATGCTGTGGGCTGAGGCCAGCCGGATGGCACTCGAAACGGCTGAGCTGGCGCCGTTCTTGTTGCAGTATGATGACCAGCCACAATATGGATGCTCCATAAAAGAGATCAGGGTGAAGGGATGGGTGAAAGACAGCACGGCGATCATTCTGGCGGTCAATACGTCCGGTCAGCCGCGGAATTTCACCGTCGACACCCGCGACTCGACCTTAACGGGAGATGGTGAGGTGATGTATGAGAACAGGAGAGTAACCTTGGATCATGGGAGATTAAATGATATCATCGATGGTTGCGGCATCAGAATATATAAACTGTCCGGTTTCCATTGACAGTTGCAAAAGTAGATGTATAGGCAGGGTTCGGGTTCCCGTGCCTTTTTGACGGCCATTTTGCCTCATACTGTTGAACAAAGGGGTAGAGAATTATGTTTATATAAAAAATCTGTTTTTGAATAAAGATATCCGAATAACATTTGTAAACTGTTATCCGATATGAATCCGACATTATTAATCATGGCAGCGGGCATAGGAAGCCGTTACGGGACCCTGAAGCAAATGGACAAGATAGGACCCATGGGTGAGACCATCATTGATTATTCGGTGTACGATGCTATAAAAGCAGGCTTTGATAGGGTTGTTTTTGTTATCAGGAAGGATATTGAAAAGGACTTTAAAGATGTTTTTGTCAGCAGGTTGGGACGGCATGTTCATGTTGATTACATCTTTCAGGAGCTGACCGATGTGCCGGAAGGGACAACGATACCTGAAGGGCGTGTCAAACCATGGGGTACGGCCCATGCCATCCTGAAAGCCGCCAGGAAGGTCGACACCCCTTTTACGGTGATTAATGCCGATGATTTTTACGGCTCCGGATCATTCATGAACGCGGCCATCTTTTTATCGGAGCTGGATCCGCAAGAAACCGACACATACTGCCTGGTAGGTTATCATGTCAAGAATACCCTCTCGGAAAACGGCCATGTGTCACGGGGTGTCTGTGAGGTGACCAGGGATGGCTATCTGAAAAATATTGTTGAACGGACGCATGTGTGGCAGGATGAGAAAGGCATCAGATGTAAAAATGAACGTGGCAACCATGTGCCGTTGCATCCCGAAACCATCGTCTCGATGAACATGTGGGGTTTCACACCGTCGCTTTTCGGATACCTCGACGATCATTTCAAAAAGTTCATCCGTGAAAAGGCAGATGATACCTCTTCGGAGTTTCTTATTCCTTCGGTCATCGCCGAACTGCTCAATGAGGGCAAGATCAGGGTGAAGGTGCTGGACAGCTATGAACGATGGTTCGGCATGACATACAAAGATGACAAAGCGGTGGTGATGCAGCGCATCCGTGAGCTCGTCGGCAAAGGCCTTTACCCCGTTAACCTTTGGGGATGAGATGCCCCCCTTCCTTTCCCCAGACGTTATCACATCAGTAGATCAGCCTGAGTGTTATGATATCCCAGGGATCCATTGTAATTACCCCTGCCGGTCCGAGCGTATCGCCATCAAAATTGCTTATATGGATTTCCCTGGCTCCGCAAGTCCAGATCAACGGGGCAGTCTTGCCCGACACATTATACAAGGTGACCAGGATATCTTTTCCATCGCCCACCGGTTTAATTTCAGTGGTGATAATACCGGCCGTGGTGATGTGGAAGAGCGGTGCAGCAGCTTGTGTCAGCACACCGACGGGGCGGACGATGAGAGGCTGGCGTTGTTCGAGACCGAATTTTTCGGCTTCGGCGGGATTAAATTTACCGTGAGGGGCGAGAGAATAGCTGAAGGTGACAGGGCCTTCCTGCGAAGCACAATAGTTGGTACCCCAGTAGTTGTTCATGATGTAGGAATAGAATGTCTGGTTGGGCTTCAGGTGTTCAATCCATCCGTATACCGTGGCATCGTTGGTGATGGCGCCGGGTTCTATCAGCGGTGCGTCGGGAGAGGTCCAGCTCACTCCGTAATCGTCGTTTGAGACATCCACGTAGTTATCGAAGGTGAGGTAGTTGCGGTTTGACCCGGGCAGCTGGTCCTTTTCTGCGCGACATACGGCATATGCCAGATCGTAGCGCAGGATGCCGCCGGGGACATGAAAGGGAAAGGCGATGTGGACACCTTCGGGGTGAAGGGTTTTGATCTTGTCGATGGTCGTGATGATGTCTATCTTACCTGTTCCCCTGGTCAGGCGTATCTCACTGCGGAGGCTGCGGGCTCCGGGAGCCTGTGATTCAACCGTCAGGGATTGCACAAGGGGACCGTTTTCTTTCACCGTGATGTGGGCATGGCTGTTCCCTGCCACATTGACGGGATTTCGTCCGTTGACATAATAGTAACCATTGAGCCCGGGCAGGGTGGAGCAGTCAACCAGATCAAAGGGGATATCCCTGTCCCGTAAGCTTGCTATGGCGCCGGTGGCGGTGTCGAGGGTCAGTGTGATGTCATCCGACGACAGGGTGTATGGTTCTCTGTCAGGAAAGGCAGCATCAGGTTCACCGGGTTGCAGATAGAATATTTTGGATCCCAGGGGCGGCACATTCTGCGCCATGAAGGCCAGCTCGCCGCCGGTGAGTACCTGCGACGGCATAAGGTTGCCGTCGGCGTCGCTGATTAAGAAACCGGCGAGGGTGAAGCCTGGCGGCAAGGCCACCAGCTCCGTACGCGGCCAGGTGAGTGTATTAAACACCTCCACGGCGGCAATCACAGGACTTTGTGACAGACCTTCACGGAGGACCGCCGTCAGCAACTCACCGGAGAGGGAATCGCCTTTTTGAACATACGACTGTTTTGTCTTCCACTGTTGCAGCGTAAAGGGTGAGTCAGGCTCGCTGATGGAATTCCATGACCCCCAGGTGTGCTCGTCAAACAAGAGAATGTTTTGCCAGACGGCATCTGCCAGCGCATCAGGATAATATCCGGGGTCGAGCATCGCCCACAGGGTCTCGGCCATCGCCATGCGGTCGGCATTGTGCCTGTTCATGGCCGTTTCACGGGCCGAAGAGGCGGCGCCATCCTCCCAGTAAGCGGTCAGATCACCGCTGTAAGTGGGTAATTGTGAGCCATATTTCTCTTCAAACAGCCTGAACGACTCACCCACCGTGGAAATGACAACCTTCGGGCTGACGTATTTCTCGTTCCATTCCCTGACCGTCGTGGCCAGGGCTTCATCCACAGGTCCGTTATCGGAGCCGATATTGTATCGCAGCGTCACCATATCGTAAGGATAATTATTAGCGGCCAGCTCATTCATATAGCTGAAGACCAGATCCTCACGGAGTTTTTTATCGAGGCTTCCGTAACCCAGACCGGTGTGAAAAAAGGAGTAGCCTTTGCCATGGATCCAGCAGAGCACTTTCTCATGACCTGACGGCGACACCCAGTAGAAAGGCTTGTCGCCCCATGTTTTATTCATGGTACCCACACGGTCACCCGAGTTGTTACCTATCGAAAGGTATTTCACGTTGCTTTTAGCAAGGATAGGCACCAATCCCCAGGTCCAGCCCGGGATGTCGCTGATCATAGCGGCCTGGGGTTCCACACCGTAAGCCCCGGTAAGACGGCGGTATGCTTCGGTGAGATGAATGAGTTCGCGTTGGTTGCACAGGGCCGAAAGCTCGTTGGCAAAAAAAGCATCGGGCTCGATCCATCCTTTTTTAATGGCATTCATGATGATGTGTCTGTGGGCGGAGTCGGCATGAGCCAGGTAGGAGTCCAGAGCCCACATCACCTCGGTGTTCCACCTGAAAACGGCCCCGGCGGGGAAATTCCGGCTTTCATCGCCCAGACGGGCGGCACCGGTCAGGTTATCCCATTGCATGCGTTCAACATCACTCTGGAGGTTGGTATAACCGATATCGTTGTGCGAATGATGCAACAGATAGATGGTCATAGGTTTGACCGGTTTAACGGCGAATATCTCATCAGCCAATATGCCGGCCGCTGTTTCCACGGTCAGATGCACCTGTTCCTCTTTGGTGATGGCGGGTATTTTAAAATAACCCGCATTGAATCCGAATATCAGGCTGAGGGTGTCGACGAAGGGGCCGAAGCGGATAACGGCATCGAGAGGTTTATCATAGTACACCACCTCTACCCTCACCATCTGGTAATTTCCTTTCATGCCTTTTATCACGGCATTTTCCGGCACAACCCTCACCGATGTCGCAACAGGGTATTTGAAGACCATGAACCATGTCCGGCTTCCGGCGCTCTCACCCATGACCTTCAAATCCATCACTTTCCCCTTGCCAATCAGACGACGGGGGACACTCAGTATCAGGTAACCCATGAAATCACCATATTTATCCACGAAACTGGCATGGAATGCCAGGACCATACCGTCGAGGCCAGCCCAGGTCAGATCTTTCTTAAGGGTATCCAGAGGTGTCGCGATGGTAAAATGCGGTATACCGTCGACCATAAATTTCCAGGTGTGAGGATCGCCGGCATTGACGTCGATGCCTGCCAGCATCAGGAAACGGGCCGTATCGCTGCTGAAATCCTCCGGCACAGGCTGTGTCAGCCATTCGATGTAGCGGCTGCTGTCTCCGGAACGCACCAGCAACGAGCTGTCGGCATCGGGCTGCGGCGCATGATAGAACAAGACCTCTCCGGCGACAGCCCGGTGATAACCTTGCAGCCAGACTTGAGCAGGTAAGTCTGCTGATTTAAGATCCTGCCATTGAGCAAGCTTCTGAAGGACAAGGGAATCGGTTTCGGGGACATAGAGGCCGGTCTCCTCCTGTGCCCGGCCATGAAGTAATGACAACCATGGCAATAACATCACGAGCAAAATTTTAAGCTTCATAGTTTTATGTCTCATCATTATTTATATCTGCTATTTATATCTGCTTTTGTTACCAACTGCCTTCCAGGTTTTTCACCCACATCAGCTCCCGTTTATCGAGGTCCAGAGCCGCCAGATAACCCAGGCTGCGGTACATCGTGTACACACAGCCTCCGTCGATGTTGATATCATTGGCTTCAGGATCATCGACCATCTCCCTGATAACGGTCAGTGGCACCGGCGTGTGACCGTGGATGACTTTCCTGTTTCCGAGCACTTTTTTTTCAATAACCGTTTGACGGGTCCACAGCAGGATATATGTTTCACTGAAAGGATCGGGTAACGACAGGTCAATGCCGGCGTGGACCAGAATGACATCATCCATCTCAACATAAAATTTCAAATCATGTAAAAAGCCCAGGTATGGGTCGGGTAATCCGAATCCCGACATGTATCCCGTTTCAATCATCTTTTCCAGCCCGAAGCTTTTGAGTGTGAAAGAGCCGCCATTTCTCATCCACTGGTTAAACTGTGCGCCACCCTCCATGGCGTTAAGCAGCATGTCCTCATGGTTACCCATCAGCGTGAGAACCCGGTATCCTTTTTCCCTCAGGGAGATGATGAAATCTATGACACCCTTTGAATCGGGTCCGCGGTCCACATAGTCGCCAAGCAGATACAGCGTATCGCCCGTTTCGAGCCGGATGATCTCTTCGACCATGTAGCGCAAGGTCTTCAGGCATCCATGGATATCGCCGATAACATACCGATGCCTTGTCATATGCGATGGATGTTGTGGTCATAAAGGTACGATATCTGCAAAAACGAAGGCCCCGGAAATGGAAATCGGAAAATTTATTCCCCTGATAATCGAGATATGCATATCTTTGCCATCACCTGATATCAATCAAAAAAATTATAAAGGGTTCCCAAAGCATGAAAAAATTTACACTTCTGCTGTTCATATCATTGATATATTTTAACAGCCAGGCCGGCACGCTGGTTCTGATCAACAGTCCGGGCCCTGATGCCACACGCCGTTATTTCAGCACACCCGGATTAACCGTCAATTATTATAACGACCGCTTTGTCATCGCAACTCTTGAACGTCCCGTTCATTTTGACGTGGTGGTGCTGGAGCGGGAAGCCTGGATACCGGGTATGGACTATTACCTGACCTGGGTCAGGCGGGGAGAAGCGGACCGTTATGTTAAGGCTATCTCACGCTTTGCCACTATTTTATACCGTGACGGTGATCATCTTATCTTCAGGGTCAGCGACAGGCAGGCGGGTTTGGTCTTTCCTTCCGTTGAAGACGGGTTGGTCAGGCTTTACAACCGGCCGGCGCGGCTGGCAAAACCCATGGCCTGTGGAATCCACCACACGGTCAGGGCCGATTCACTGATCACCGAGCTGATCACCCATGTCAATGCCGACACCCTGCTGAGCCTGATCCAGCATCTCCAGGATTACGGCACGAGAAACTGCCACACCACCCAGGGTGTCGAAGCCCAGAACTGGATCAAAGAGCGCTTTGAGAGTTACGGTCTGCAGACCGAGCTGATGGACTTCACCATGCCCGGCGGTCCTGCCAGCGACAACGTCGTCGCCACCCTGGAAGGCACACTGTATCCTGATGAATATGTTATCCTGGGTGCTCATTATGACACCTATTCCTATTCAGGCAATGCCCCCGGCGCCGATGACAACGGCACGGGCACGGCCGGCATCCTTGAGATAGCCCGCATACTGAGCCAGTATCAGTTCGACCGCACCATCCTCTTCTGCACCTGGTCGGGAGAGGAATACGGTCTCTATGGCAGCGAGGCTTATGCCAGCTACGCCGCTGAGCTGGGGATGAACATTCTGGGGTATTTTAACATCGACATGTCGGGTTACCTGAGAGAAGGCGACACGATACATACCGATGTCATCGCACCGGCCTCGGCTCAGGATCTCGTCGATTTTTACGGTATGGTCACTTCCATCTACCTCCCAGATTTCCTTGTGGAACCAGGTAATCTGGTGGGTGGCGACAGTGATCACACCTCCTTCAACAACCACGGATACATGGGCATCTTCCCCTTCGAAGACAGCCAGTATTACAGCCCGTACATCCACACTTCGGGTGATACCATCGGGACTAGTGTGAACAACATCGAACAGGTGAATATCTTCACCCAGGCCATCATGGCCAGTGTCATGACCATGGCCGATATGCTGGCGCCGCCTTCCAACCTGGTGGGGTATGCCGGCGACGGCTCCGTGATGCTGGCGTGGGATACCATCCCCAATGCCCTGTCATATAACGTTTACCGCGACAATGAGCCTGATGCCCTTGCCAATGTCACCGGAGGTGCCTATACCGATTCGGCTGTGACAAACGGACAATCATATACTTATTATGTGACCGCCGTATATGAGGGTGGAGAAGAATCCATCCCCTCCAATGTCATCACCGTCATCCCTCTGCCACCGATTGTCTTTCCTTTTACGGATGACTTTGAGACAGGGGCTGTCTTCTGGAACATGGAGGATCCCTGGGCTTTGACAACATCGGCTTCACATTCACCGACGCATTCCATGACCGACAGCCCAGGTGGGGTATACAATAACAACATCAACATCGCCTCCACACTGCGCAGCCTAGATCTCTCCTATTACACCGGCGCCTCCTTCAGCTTCTGGACACGCTATGCTCTTGAACAGGGCTATGACTATGTGTATGTCGAGGCCAGCATCAATGGAGCCGACTGGATCGTGCTCGATCAGTACACCGGAACACAGACATCATGGATCAATAAATCCTATTCTTTGGACGGTTATCTCGGCCATCCTTATGTATTTCTGAGGTTCAGACTATACACAGATATTTATTCACAGGCTGACGGTATTTACGTCGATGACTTTGAGATCAACGTCGAGGGGATCGGGATGAAGGATGAGGGCGTGGCTCAGAAAGACGGATTGAAGGGTATCTATCCCAATCCGTCGGCGGGGGAGACCAGCATATCATTCATCCTTGAAAGCGACCGGCATGTGCTGATCGAAGTCTGTGACCTGCTGGGTAAAAAGACCGCCACCGTCGTCAGTGAAGATTTTGCGGCCGGCATGCATACCGTGGTATGGGACGGTTTGAATACAGTCGGCCGGCCGGCCGGGAAAGGGATATATATTATAACAATGAGCACCGGCGACAGCCGTTCCGAGAAAAAGCTCATCCTGATAAAATAAAACAACACACAGGATTTCCGTCAGAAAGTAAGAAGATACTGCAGGGCGATGTTCCTGGGAGGCTGGATGTCGCCCGGCCGACCCATGTATTCTTCGTTGAAAGCATTTTTAATGTAAAAAGTCAGCCGGGAATCCCGTGTAACCTGGAACGCGAAACGGAAATCGAACGCAATGATGCCCTTGTCGTGCTTCTGCCGGTATTCTTTCAGTCCCGGCAGCAGTTCCTGGCCCAGAATTTCGGCCTCGAAGACGGTGTCGATATTGATGATATTGCTGTTATAAATGAAACTCATTCCCACCGAAAATTTTCCGATGTCGGCCTGGATGTCGCCTTTGGCCGAGTGGTAAAAACGGTACTTCAGAACTGTGTTTTTTTCCTGACCGGGATTCAGGTTGACCGGATTGGTATAGGTGTAGCCTGCAAAGAAGGTCGTGTTGAGACCGGCAATTTTACCTTTGCCTGTGAGTAAAATATCGACGCCTGTGATACGGGCATGGCCGACGTTGAGTGATTTGAATCCGACATCTTTGATGGTCGGGACGGGTACCGTATCGGGTTTGTAGATGCCAAAGGTGAACTCGACCATGTTTCCGTATTCGGTCCAGAATCCCGCCACATCGATGTAGCCGTCCCATTGTCCTATCTTCAGGCCCTGTTTGATGCCGGTCTCGAGGCTCCATCCTGTTTCAGGTTCCAGGTCAGGGTTGGGGAAGATGTTAATGATGCCCAGGCTGGTGGAGGCATACTTCTCGGCGATGGACGGGAAACGGTACCCCTGGCCGAAGGAAGCCCGCAGGAACGTGTACTTCGCCGCCTGGAAGTTGAGACCCGACCTCACGACAGGATTGGACTGCGCCGTGGTGGGACCCAGCTTGTAACCCTCCCATCGCACACCCAGTGAGAAAGACCACCGTTTGGAATACTTCCAGTCGAATTGTGAATAAGCGGCCACGCTCGTGCTGTAATGATCGCCATAGAGCTGCGACACGATGGAGGCATAGGTGCCCGTGACGCCCATTGTCCAGTTGAGCCGGTTTTTAAAGACCGTATGGTATTGGTATTCACCGTAAAACTGATCGGCTATGCTGTTCTTATCGCTGTGTCCCGGCTGGATGTTGGTGACCCTGTAATATCGGCTCCTCAGGCTGTGACGGTCGCCATGGGGATTGTAATACACGATATAGGGATCAACGTTCATTCTGAGCCCTTTGGTGGGCGTGACCAAGTACGACGGCTGGCGGAACGCGCCCGAGTCGGCATCGATCCACAGGAAAAAATCGGAGTTATGCTGGAGCATGACGTTGGTGTTAAAACCATACGACAGGCCCTCCACTTTTTTATTGTGTATCCTGAAGTTGCCGTTGAAACGCACCCTCTTGAAATATTCATCCTGGCGGTAGCCGGCATCGCTGAATGCATTACCACCCAGGACCAGGTCGATGTTGTTGATTTTGCGCAGATGGGCTATAGAAGCATTGAGGACCAGCGGATCAGATTCCCACCACCACGCCAGCTCACGCCGCCGGGGTTTGAGGTACATGCCCCCCGACAGATTGACGGTCGTTTTGGGGTTGACGCCCGGTTGTGCCGTCCGTATGTTGATGACGCCGTCGAGGGCGGAAGAGCCGTATAAAGCCGAAGAGGCGCCCTTTAATATCTCCACCTGCGCGACGGTCTCGATGGGCAGGAAGTTCCATTTCACGTCGCCTGCATCAGGGCTGATGATGGGCAGGTCGTCGACGAGGAAGAGGACGCGGCTGCCGGTGCCGTAACTGTAACCGCTGCCGCCGCGGATACTGGTCTGGCCGTCCATCACCTCCACGCCGGGCATCTGGTTAACCACCGTCTCCAACGTCGTCGTGTTGATACTCTCGATGTATTTGGGTTTGATGATATCCATCGAAACGGTCACATCCGACAGCTTCTGCTCGAACCTGGCCGCCGATACGACGGCCGTATTCAGCTCCAGGGCCTGCGGCTCCAGCCGGATATTGATCACCGTGCTTTGACCTGGTGGCAGCATCACCTCACGCCGCAACGATTCGTAACCGATGTATTTAAAGAGAATATCATAACGGCCGGGAGAAAGCTCGATCCGGTAAATGCCATCGGGACCTGTGGCCACACCCGTGACACTATCGATGACCACGTTGACACCCACCAGGGTCTCACCGGTGACGGCATCGGTCACCTTGCCCGTGAGGACACTTTTCTGGGCTTGGACATGACCTATGACCAGCAGCAGAATGATAAGGAGGGAAAACAGTCGGTTGTACATTGTGGTCTTACCGCGTTTTGACCATCGTCCTGGTGAATTTTTTTAAACCGTTGGAGACGGTATAGTAATACAGCCCCTCCTTTAATTGATGCCCGTCAAAAGAAAAGTAGTTTTCCCCCTTGTTGCCTGTGATTTCCTCAGAATAAAGACATTGACCAACCGGATTGAAGACCATGAGTGTCACTTTTTCCGGAGCCGGACTGTAATATCCGATGTGGGTCAGGCTGTTAAAGGGATTGGGACTGTTGGGGATAAGCCGGAAAACATTGCCTTCAGGATTGGCGATGCCGCTGTTATCCGGCACCACTGTGATTGCAAGCGATGTGGAGTCGGTAACTTCGGCAAGCATGACAGGAGTTTCCCCTATGGATACATAAATATCCACAACAATTTTTAAATAATAAGTCCCTGTTGTTGTGGGAATGCCGGAAAGGAGAATACAATAATAAGTTCCTACCATGAAAATACTGTCAGTCGTATTGGACTGATAGGTGATGCCGGGAGGCAGGTTACCCACATCCATCAGCTTGATATGATGAAGCGGGATGTAAATATTATGGACCGTGTCAGCCAGCACTTCCGGTGGTGGCAGGATTGTGGCGACGGTGGAATAATTATGCCCCACCATGCCGCCCGGCAGGCTGTCGGGGCAGACCTCGCCGTTGTGCTCGGGATCGGGGCAACTGATGGAATCCTGCGGCGTGCATTGCGAAAAAACCGCGTGAAAGCTGAAAAGAAGAAAGGCGATAAAAAAGAGGGGTAGCAGTTTATTTCTCATTGTGATATAAATTTAGTGTTGCTTATGCAAATATAAGCATTTGAGAAACCCCGGAGCTAAATCCACCGTTTGACATTTTTCTTATAGTCCGGATAGCTATCGGGGGCAGAGTGTTAAAAATTAATCGTATGATCCTCTGTGCTCCTCCGATCCCCTCCTTTACCTCCGTGTTTAAAAGAAGCTATTCTTTTAGTGATGATTAAATATTTGATAAGAAAATAAGTTTTGATTAAGCCTGTAACCTGCAATCCCGCCTTTGGCGGGATATCCGCTCCGCTCCGACCTGCAACTTGTAACTTGCAACCGCTATTCCTTTCACAGCGGCACCACCGATAGGATGAGATTCAGGACGCCTCCGGTGATGAGCGTCGCCAGGATCATGATCCCCGTGGATTTGAGCATGTCGACCGTGCCGAGTTCCCTGAACAGTGTCGCAAAGGTGGCCACGCAGGGAAAATACATTGACAGGACCACGGAGGCGACGATAAGTTGCTTTAAGGTCATATGCAAGGGAATGAGCATACCCACCGCCACGTCTTTACGCAAGAATCCCATGAGCAGGGCGCCGGCGGCTTCCTGAGGCAGACCCAGCACCTTGGTGAAGACCGGAGCCGTCACCCTTCCGATGAACTGTATGATGCCGAAAGTGTAAAGGAGATTGGCGATCAGGACTCCGAGCAAAACAAAGGGTATCGCTTCTTTAATGAACCATTTCAGCCGTATCCAGACTTTTTTTATCAGCCCTTTGATATAAGGCATCCGGTAGGGTGGAATTTCCACAAAAATCTCGGGTGAGCTCCCTCTCACCATTTTCCTGAGGATAATTCCTGCCAGTATGAATACGATAAATAATGTAAGGGATACGATGCCCAGTCCTTTTATCCCGTACTGTCCGACCAGTCCGATGATCATTGCCTGTAAAGCCATGCAGGGGACGGCGATGGAAATCAATGTGGCAGCGATAAATTTCTCTTTCCTGGTCTCCAGAATCCGTGTCCCCAGGACCCCGGGGACGTTGCACCCGAGACCCAGCAGCACAGGTATGACGGCCAGGCCATGGAGCCCCAACCTGTGCATGACTGTGTCCACCATCACGGCGGCCCGGGGCAGATAACCGGAATCCTCCAGAAAACCCAGGACGATGTAAAAAGCGATGACATATGGCAATACGGCTCCTAACGGGACATAGAGACCGGTGGTCAGCAGCCCGAAAGACTGCCCGAAATCGATCCCGCCGTTAATGAGCTTTCCGATGAGTAAATCATGTAGTATCCCTTTTTGTCCCAGTACAACGGAGAACTTCAGCATGAGCGGCGCCCAGACACGCTCGAAAAAGGGATCCAGGGCATAATTGATCAGGCTTTCACCAATAAGACGTATCAAAGCAAATGTCAGCAGCAGAACGATGATCAACAGGGGTATCCCCGTCAGCGGTTTAACCGAAAAATCACTGAGTCTCTCGGTGAAGGTATGATGCTTATGGATGATGGTTTGTACTTTGCTGATGATGACCCCTATCTCATTCCATCTTTGATCATTGTTGAATTTAAATGAAGAAATGCGGGCTTCTTTTACTGCTTCCACCAGTTCTTTAATACCCTGGCCCGTCAAAGCACAGGTCGGTATACAGGGAATATCCAGTATCTCCTGAAGTTTTTCTATATGGATGGATATGCCCGTATGTTTCGCCTCATCGATCAGGTTCAGGGCAATGATCATCGGTTTTTGCCGGCTGATCAGTTGGAGGGTCAGGAAGAGATTGCGTTCCAGATTGGTCGCATCGACGACATTGATGATGACATCGCCGTCACCGAGCATGTGAACGGCGATCTCTTCGGCTTTATTTGTGGGCTCCAGGGTGTAAGTCCCCGGCACATCGATCAGTTCGGCTTTGTCGGATCCTATGTTAAGATAGCCTTTGGTGAAATCAATGGTGGTGCCCGGGTAGTTGGAGGAGATGACATCTATACCCGTCAACCGGTTAAACACAACACTCTTTCCGACGTTAGGGTTACCGACGAGTAAGATCTTCATCTTGCTGTTAAGGGTTATGTTATCTCCACCATGATTTTTTTGGCCATACCGAAACCAATGGCAATTTCAGTATGTCCACGCCGGACGATGATCGGTCCTTTGATCCATTGTGCGCTTACCTTGGTAATTTCTGTCCCCGGGTGAAGCCCCAGGGTGTCGAGTTTTTGAATCAGCCCGGAGCCCCCGTATATCACGGCAATGGTACCTTTCTGACCTGACAGCATATTGGTTAGTGCGGTCATCGTTTAAGTTTTATTTTATTTATCCTTATCTTCCTTAATCAGTCGATATTAAAAATCACCCGGCCACCTTCAATTAATATGGTACTCCCTTCCACAATGGCTTTTGCAATTTTTTTCCTGGTGCTTTGGTAGACCCTGGTAAAAGTAGGCCGCGAAACACTCATCATTTCGGATGCCTCAGTCTGGTTGAGTTTTTCATAATCGCACAGCTTGATGGCTTCGTACTCTTCATAATGCAGCATGACTTTTCCGGTACTGGTTTTTTGCGTGCCAAAAGGTCTGAATCCGCTGAAATCGGGAGCCTGCTGTATCCTTCTGTATTTTTTTGTCCTGGGCATGGATATGATAAGGTGCCACAAAAATAATGAACGTGCGTTCATATTATAACATTTCACTGAAAATTTTTTCAGCGTTTTGCCAATCCCATAAACACACCCTCTTCTGACTGCCGATCCCGCGTTCGCTCCACTCCGTGGGACAGGTTGTTAACTGCCGACTGAAAAAGTCGCGATGGTGAGATTGCCTGCGGTGATCGCTTATGGTGAGTTAAAAGCAAAAATATCTTGATTCGCTTCGCTCATCACGGGCTTTTTTTATTCCGCAAATTTGAAAGCAAGCTTTCATTTGCTTCATAAAAAAAGCCCTGTATTTCATACAAGGCTTTTTTGTTTGTCGGGATGGTGAGATTCGAACTCACGACCCCCACGTCCCGAACGTGGTGCGCTAACCGGACTGCGCTACATCCCGGCGGCCGGTACAAATACAAACGCTGCCGGATGCAAAATTAACTCTTTTTATGACAGAAACAAATATTGACGAGAGGGTGATTTGGCATGGTATATGACTATTTTCAGGCTTTTGCACCAACGTTCCGTCAACCGCGTAATGTTCTGAACATCTTACCTTAATGGTTGTTGTTAAAGTGTTATATTTAAATTGATGTGACTATGAAAAAAATGAGCGTTATTATTTCCTTGCTGTTGATCTTTGCATCTTCATTGGCTTTTTCCCAGACCCAGGAGCCGGCAAACCGCAAGCAAACCCGTAAAGCTGACCGGCAAAAGGAGAGGGAATACATGGCCAAGATCACCAAGACCATGATCGACAACCACCAGTTTGTGCTGGAAGCCGATTACATCCATGGTGTGATGGGTAATCTTATCCCTGTCAACTCGATGTTTAACTTCATCATGATCGATACCACGAAGGCCACCCTGCAGATAGGCAGCTGGTCGGGCACCGGTTTCGGCGGCACAGGCACCATTACCATTGACGGGAACGTTACACAGTATAAATTCACCAAAACGGAGAAGAAACTGTTTAACGCCTATAACCTCAACATCACCGTTTTTTCGCCCGTGGGGACCTATTATATCAACATGTACGTGACCGATGACGGACAGGCCGACGCTACGATCTCAGGCAACACGGCAGGGCAGCTGACATATACCGGGAAGATTTTTCCGTTGAGTGTGTCACGCGTTTATAAAGGGGTGCCGCGATATTGAAACCATCACAGGGATTCCGGGAACCGGTGACCTGATTTTTTCCGTGAGGTCATTATTTTCGTTATTTTACTTGAAATAACGAATGGAATAGGTTAATTTAGCTTTTCATTCGGCTGTTAAATTAAATTCATAACACGATGAAAAAGCTATTGACCCTTGTTTCTTTTTTTCTTACGGCCTCAGTGGTATCACCTCAGAACGGAGTTACCCCTGTCACGCTGAAAGGTGATGCCTGCCGTTTCCATGCTTCCGTTAATAGTTCCATATCTGCCGGGGCGATGTCCGGCCAGGGAACCGGGCAGCGATCACCTTCTCAGATTACCGATACCATTTGTGACACGTTGCATTATCCGTTACCGGGTACAGTAACCTATTATTTTCTGTCAAGTCCCAACAGTGGTTACATCTCCGGCAACAATTCTTTCGGGGATCTTGCCAAAGCTGATTATTTCAAAATCGCCAGGACAGCAAAGTACGTCACAAGTGTCGTATATGGTTTTGCAATAGCTAAAAACACCTCGGGATCTGATCGCGATATCACGTTTGCATTATGGGATACAACGGGAGCGAATGGTTCTCCCGGTACCATGATTGCAAGTCAAACCCTCAAGCTGTCGATGATGGTGTCGGATGTGAATCACGGTTATCTGACCCTGGTTATTTTCAGTCAAGCGGTGAGTGTAAGCGGATCATTTTACGCCGGTGTCATACTGCCGACACAAACCGGTGACACCCTGGCCCTTTACAACAATAAGGATGGCGATGTGACACCGGGAACAGCCTGGGAGATGTGGAGCGATAACTCGTGGCATCCCTTTTCGGCTGACGAATCCTGGCGCATCAACGTGATGGAGGCCATTTTCCCTGTCTTCTGTTCCTTTACAGGCATCGAAGCCAATGAACCGGCCGGTGATGACGTGTACGTGTATCCCAATCCGACCACGGGCCGGGTGCAGCTTGGCATGGTCGCCGGCACGCACCGGCCGGCAGTCATCACGCTCTATAATTCATCAGGTTTGGAGATCGACCGGATCCTGCCGTCAGATAATAACAATCATCTTTCCGGCTTGGATCTGAGCGGTTATGACCCCGGTTTGTATTTTATGAGACTCCAGTGGGATGACCGGGTCATCATGAAAAAAATGCTACTTATAAAATAATGGGCACTATAAAAGAGTGCATTTAGAAGATATCTTGATATAAAAAGATTCACCTCATACCCTGGCAGAGAAATATCAAAACCATTTTAACCACGGAGGCGCCGGAGGATAAACGGAGTACACAGAGGTATAAAGAATTAATTTTCAATCCTCTGCGGTTAAATAAAAACGGCAGTTCGGATAAATCCCTTTTTGGGGTTGAGGATAAAGAGAAATATTGTCCCATTTAATAGGAGGAAAAAATATGAAAAAGGTCATCATCTACGTTTTGCTGGTGGCCATTGCGGGTCTGACCAGCATGTGCAGCGGCAACTCCGGCCAGGGACCCGGTGAGGAGAAGAAAGACAGAGCAAAAGGTAAACCGCCACAACAGAAGGGTAACGTCATCAAATTTAAGCAGTACAGCTGCATCGACCGGCAGGGCACCGGCGGCGAGGCCTTCAGCTTCCTCATGCCGGTAGACTGGGTCTTTGACGGGGGCATTATCTGGTTTCTGGATAATCCCGCCATGCCGGCTACGGCCGCCATGAAGCTCACCAATCCCAGAGGATCGGAGCAATTCGAGCTGTTCCCGAACCAGGCTTTCTGGTATACCACCAACCAACAGATGCTTTACATCAAACCGGTCGGATCGAGGTATTTCGGCTGTGAGGTTCGTCCCCAGATGAATGCCATGCAAGCCCTGCACCGGGTGGTGCTGCCACGCTTCAGGAGTGATGCAGGCAATCTCAGGGTCATCAGCGAGCAGGAGGTGCCTGAACTGGCCCAGATCATCAAAAAAACACAACAACCACAGGCCGGCCTGAGAGCCGATGCCAACGCCGGCAAGGTCAGGGTGGAATACACCATGAACGGGAAACCCATGGAAGAGGAGATCTACGCCGCGGTGGAATCATACACCTATCCCATACAGTCATGGAGCGGCGTCGTATACAACACCAACTGGACGGTGGACTATATTTTCTCTTTCAAGGCCGAAAAAGGAAAGCTGGACGAGGCGGCTAAAATCTTCCAGACCATCATCTATTCATTTCGTGTCAATCCCAACTGGTACAACAAGTACACACAGCTTGTCAACTACCTTATTCAGCGACAGATTCAGCAGATACACAGTATCGGTGAACTAAGCCGCATGCTGGCGCAGACCAGCGACCAGATCAGGGAAGATAACATGCGGCAATATTATGAGCGTGAGGCCATCCACGATAAGATCTCGGAGAATTTCAGCGATTATATCCGCGGAGTGGACAGGTATTATGATCCCAATGTGGGTCATCAGGTGGAGCTGCCCACAGGTTATGACAATGCCTGGAGTAATCCCCTGGGCGAGTATATCATCTCGGATGACCCCAACTACAATCCGAATATCGGATCCAATTTACACTGGGAGCAGCTGGAGAGGAAATGACCGCCGGCAGGTACATTTCTGAAATGGGATACCGCCGTAACGATTAATAGTTTATTTTTGCATCGTAAAAAGCCACTTTAGCTCAGTTGGTAGAGCGGTTCACTCGTAATGAACAGGTCGAGGGTTCGAATCCCTTGAGTGGCTCGCTACTGATGGAACAAAGATAATCCCTGTATTCAAAAAGAATGGTTATTCATCCATTCACCACTTCTTTTTATTCTGATTTTTTACCAGTACTAATATATGGGTATCTCAAAAAACTCTACAATGCTTATGAGATAAGGTATTTTGAATTCAGAGCAGTTGTAAACAATTGATTGTTAACCCTCATTGCAGCTATGAGTCTGTAACATTCTGATTATCTGATTTTAAATTTTTCGAAATTTACACAGGGGGGACTACGGATTTTTTTCTTATAAAGGGGACATATTTGTAATTCATCGTATCGTAGATTTTTTTCACATCAAGGGATGGCTCTGTACATTGACGTATTGAAATCGCTTCATTTCTGATATTTGTGATATTTGTTGTCACGCATTTTTGTGTATTCATAATTCGGATAATTTCACGCCAATCTGAATGAATGCCCTTTTGCTTTAATTGGTACCTTATCGTAACGACCAGCCAAAAGGCTAATATGCCCAGATGCAAATGAGCCATTGATGCATCATCTGTTTTATGATAGATGGGGCGCAAATACAAATCCGTTTTTAATACTCTGAATGTGTATTCTATTTCACGGATGATATTATAAATGG